>Ga0070666_10002298_pt1 | contig 11556 bp, 12 predicted proteins | sample KBSS23metaG_FD_64677 | JGI IMG/M metagenome (GOLD analysis project Ga0070666, IMG submission 64677) | Switchgrass rhizosphere microbial communities from Kellogg Biological Station, Michigan, USA - KBS S2-3 metaG | ecosystem: Host-associated > Plants > Roots > Rhizosphere > Soil ... | reverse complement strand
CTCTCGACGTCGAGCAGTTCGCCGGTAAGACGTAGCCAGTCTTCCGGCGACCACGACACCGCGACGGTGAAAGCGTGGCCGTCCTCGTCCAGCAGCGTGAAGGCCGGACGCGTGCGGGTCTGGAACACGTCGGCACGGCCAGAAACGCGCCAGTCGTCGATGTCATAGCTCAAGAGCAGGAACGCGGACTGGAAGTCCGTGTAGTGGTAGCCAAACGCCTCGATCACGGTGTCGCCGGTCATGCCCTGCGCCAGCACGGTGACGCCGAACGGGTGCGCCTTGAGTGACGCGGCCCAGAAATGCGTGCGCCAAGATGTGTCGCGCGCGGTGAAGGCTTCCGGATCGGCGTTGTTGTCGTACCACAGCACCGCGAGCTGGCCCGCGTCCCGCACGTCCCATTTGAGACCTGTGTACCAGCCGACGTGATCGTCGATATTCTCGAACATGCCGGTGCGCGACGGGACGGGCATGCCGAACAGCGCCGCGGTCGCGTTGGGAATGCGCACGCGCTCCAGCAGGCCCGTCGGGCGATCGTCGAGCGACCAGCCGCGATCGGCGATCAGGATGCCCGCGGGCTCATTGCAACAATAGAGCGAGCCGATGGCGGTCAGCGTGCCGTAGCCGCCGGTCCAGGCGACATCGGCCTCGCCACCGATCGTGCGCAACTCATTGCCGATCCAGGAATTGATCGCCGACGGCGTGAGCGTGTAGGGGCTGGTCCAACCCAGATCGTCGTTCTCGACCGAGATGGGCGGGAAGAACGCCCCGGCTTTCACCGACCAGCGCCAGTCGCCCTCGGCCTGCGGACGCCAGGACAGGTACGTCTCCAGGATGTCGACGCCGGTGGGTTGCCTTGGCTCCAAGCGCAGCACGGTGACGGCGTGCAGATCGTCGGTGATCGCGAGCGTGCCCTGCCCCGCAGCTTCGGCGAAGCGGAAATTCGGCGAGGGCTGCGCGCTGCCGTAGCGCGCCTTGCCCAGGCCACCGTCGAGCCAGCTCACTTCATCGGGCGGCACGACAAGGCGCAGATCGACATAGGCGTCGAAGGAAAACTCCATCGCCTGGGCATGCGTCGCGAGCACGAGAAATGCGCTCACGCCAAGGGCTGCGCGTTTCAACATAGCCCGCGAAGTCTAGTGCCCGTGCGTTAAGGACGGCTTTGGAAGCGGTAAAGGCCGGGTAAACCCGGAACTCACCGCAAGGTGAGTACCGGCGTAAGAAACCGCGATTACCGCAATTCGCCGCAGAAGCGCTGGATGCGGCGGCATGCTTCTTCCAGCGCTTGGTCCGATGTCGCGTAGGAAATACGGAAGTGCGGCGACAGGCCGAACGCCGCGCCATGCACCACCGCGACGCCTTCGGTTTCCAGCAGTTCGTTGGCGAAATCGGCGTCGTTTTCGATCTTCCTGCCGGACGGCGCCGTCTTGCCGATGAGCTTGCGCACCGACGGATAGACGTAGAACGCGCCCTCGGGCGTCGGGCATTCGATGCCCTTGGCCTGGTTCAGCATCGAGACGACGAGGTCGCGGCGCGCCTCGAAGATCTTCTGGAATTTCGGGATGAAGTCCTGCGTGCCGTTCAGGGCCTCGACGCTTGCCCATTGCGAGATCGACGCGGGGTTGGAGGCGGACTGCGATTGCAGCTTGCTCATCGCCTTTATCAGCGGTTCCGGGCCCGCGCAGTAACCGATGCGCCAGCCGGTCATCGAATAGGCCTTCGATACGCCGTTCATGGTGAGCGTGCGCTCATACAGCTTCGGTTCGACCTCGGCTATGGTCGAGAACTTGAAGCCGCCATAGACGAGATGCTCGTACATGTCGTCGGTCAGGGTCCAGACCTGCGGATGCTTCAGCAGGACATCGGTCAACGCCTTGAGCTGCGCGGGCGAATAGCAGGCGCCGCTCGGGTTCGACGGCTGGTTGAAGATCAGCCACTTGGTCCTGGGCGTAATCGCCTTCTCGAGCGCCTCGGGCGTCAGGCGGAAGCCGTCCTCGATGCGTGTCTCGACGATCACGGGCTTGCCGCCGCCGAGCAGCACGATATCGGGATAACTCACCCAATACGGCGCGATGCAGATCACCTCGTCGCCGGGGTTCAGCGTTGCGAGCAGCGCGTTGTAGACGATGGCCTTGCCGCCGGGCGACACGAAGGTCTGCGCTACGGTGTAGTCGAGATTGTTCTCGCGCTTGAACTTCCTGACGATCGCGGCGCGCAGCTCCGGAATGCCTTCGACGGCGGTGTACTTGGTCTCGCCGCGGCGGATCGCGGCGATGGCTGCTTCCTTGATGTTGTCCGGCGTGTCGTGGTCCGGCTCGCCGGCGGCGAGACCAATCACATCGCGGCCGGCGGCCTTCAGGTCGCGCGCCTTCTGGGTCGCCGCGATCGTGGGCGACGGCTGGATGCGGTTCAGCGACTCAGCAAGGAAACCCTTGGGCAGCGGCTTGACGGACATGACACTCGGCTTTGCGTTTGCGGGCGTGAGGTATCGGGTGGAAAACCCAGCCGCACAAGAGCGAAACTGCGCGCGAATAGCCGCTATTACAGATCGTGAACCGTAAAACGGTTATTCTTGCGGCGCCGATTCGAGGAGTTGCGATGCGCACGATCCTTGCGTTGCTGCTGGTGGCGGTTGCGCTCACCGGATGCTCCAAGCCCACGCCGCCGCAGGGCCGCTGGGAAGGCGGTTATGACGACGGCTCCACGTTCATCGCGGCGCGCATGGAGATCGGCGCCGACGGCCTGGTGCGCGTGAGTGCGCCGGACGTCACCGACGAGCAGATCGGCTCCAAGGACGACCAGCTCCAGATGCGCGAGACGATGGCGGAGCGGCTGGCCGGCGCGTGGGGCGAGATTGCGCCGCGCCGCATGGATTTCGACGGCACGACCTTCCGCAAGCCGAACGGCATCGCGCCGCAGGCCGAGTGGGACAAGGCAAGCAAGACGATGACGCTCTACGTTTACATCGGCACGCGACCGGTCATCAAAATGATGCTGCGGCCGGTCGACGAGTTCTCCGACAATCCCTGGCACTGATCAGCGGCGCACCGCGCGCAGCACCGGGCGCTCCTCTTCCTTTTCGTCGGGCTGGTATTCGAGGATATCGCCCGGCTGGCAGTCGAGGACACGGCAGAGAGACTCCAGCGTCGAGAAGCGGATCGCCCGCGCCCTGCCCGTCTTCAGGATCGAGAGATTGGCGAGCGAGATGTCGACCGCGGTGGAGAGATCGGTCAGCCGCATCTTCCGCTTCGCCAGCATCACGTCGAGATTGACGACGATCGCCATGGTCAGACCGTCCCGCGCACGTCTTCGGCCAGCGCGTTGGCCTGGTGCACGATGCGCGCGATCAGCACAGTGAACACCCCGGCCAGGATCAGGGCGATGTTGATGCCACCGCCCGCGAGCGGCAGTGGACCGGCCGGCGCGTGGGCGGCCAGCGACAACACCGCGTTGCGCAGAAGCGCGAAGATATCGATCTGCGGCAGGAAGCCGAGCGCGGCGACGAAGATGCCGGTGTGCTGGAGGCGCCGCACCGTCGCGTCAGCGAACACCTGCCCTTTCTCGAATGCCAGCAGCAGCCGCTCGATATTGAACAGAGTGCCAAGCACGAAGAGCAACGCCAGCACGGCCAGCGCCAGCGTCGCCACGCCACCGCCCGGCGGCGGCAAGGCAACCTCGAACGGCACCGCAGTCCCCGGTGGTGGCAGGCCGACGAATGTCTGCGTCTCGCTTTCGACGACATTGCCGGCGGGCATCGCGAAACCGGCCTTGATCAGCCCACTGTGCTGGATCGGCGGCGCGGGCGCCGCGTCGGGCGCCGGCGCATGCGGCTTCCCTCCGGAACGCAGGTCGCGCTCGGTGCGCGTGCAGGTGCGCACGCCGTCTTTTGTGTTGCAGGTCTCCTGCACTTCGCGGCCGACGAAGCCGGGCATCGGCGGTGGCGGCATCTCCAGACCCATCGGGCCGGGACGACCGGGGCCGCCGGTGCGGAAGAACATCACGTCGCCGTGCGGCGGCGGACCGCCCATCGCCAACGCGTAGATGGCGGCAAGCGGGATCAGCACCATCAGGAGAAGAATGAACATGCGGAGCGCACGGCTGGCGCGCTCCGGTGTGGCCCACATGGCGGTCATCACAGACTCCGGTTCTCAGGTCGCCGGAGCCTTGGCTGCCTTGCACTGCTTGTCAATAAATAATTATTGATAATCGATATGAACTCGATGTCACTTCTGGAAGACGAAGTACGCCGCCAGCACCAGGCAGGCGAAGGCGGCGATGTGATTCCAGCGGATCGCCTCGCCCAGATAGAAGACCGAGAAGCCCGCGAACACGATCAGCGTAATCACTTCCTGGATCGTCTTGAGCTGCGCCGCCGAATAGACCGCGTGGCCGTAGTGATTGGCCGGCACGGCGAAGCAGTACTCGACGAAGGCGATGCCCCAACTCGCCAGTACGAGTTGCCACACCGGCATTTGCGGGAAGCGGAACTGGCCGTACCACGCGAAGGTCATGAACACGTTGGAGACGCACAAAAGCAGGATCGGCGTGGTCATTGGCCAGGTCATGAAATTCCTCATCCGGACAAGTCGAAGGACTCAACGAACCGAGATTTACGCCGTCCCACGCGTGGCGGCGACTCGCGATCAGGCGTATGATGACGCCGTTCACAGCGAGGAGGCTGCCATGAACATCCGCATGCTGAGCGCCGCGGTCGCGTGTGCCGCATTCTTTTTCTCTCCCGCCCACGCCGCGGTAACCGTGATCGGGCCCGGCCCGGCGGCGATCTGCTTCCAGGCCGCGGAGATGCAGGCGTCGGCTTCCGACTACATGATCTACTGCGACCAGGCCCTGGCCGGCATCCTGAGCAGCAACGACCGCGCCGCGACATTCATCAACCGTGGCGTGCTGAAGCTCTCGGTCAACGACTACAACGCGGCGGCGGCGGACTTCCAGTCGGGCCTCGCAATCAACGCATCGCTCGGCGAGGGCTACATCGACCTCGGCGCCGTGCAGATCGCGCACCGGCAGTTCGCGGACGCGATTGTGAACATCAACAAGGGCCTCAAGCTCGGAACCAAGAAACCGCATCTGGCCTATTACGACCGGGCGATGGCATCCGAGGCGCTGGGCAATCTGCAGGCCGCCTATGACGACTACCAGCAGGCGCTTCGGATCGATCCGGACTTCTCGCTGGCGAGCGACGAGCTGAAACGCTTCAAGATCGTCGACAAGGCGGACGGCGCCTGAGCATGAAGACGAGGGTTCTCCTGGTCGCGTTCGCAGCGACGCTGCTCGCCGGCGGCGGAGCGAACGCTGCCGTGTCCGTCGTGGGCAATGGACCGGCGCGCGTCTGCTTCCAGCTCGCGACCTATTCCAGGCCGGACGCGGATGCGGTCAAGGTCTGCAAGGACGCACTGGACGGCGATCTCTCCAAGCGCGACCGCGCCGCGACGCTGATCAACCGCGGCGTGATCGAGATGGCGCTCGAGCGAATGCAGGCCGCGCAGGACGACTTCAACAAGGGCATTTCCATGATGCCCGAGATGGGGGAAGGCTATCTCAATCGCGGCGTCGCGTTCATCGGCCAGAAACGCTTCGCCGAAGCGCTCGTGGATCTCAACAAAGGACTTCAGCTCGGCGTGTCGCGTCCGGAGATCGGCTACTACGACCGCGCCATCGCGAACGAGGCACTCGGCAATGTGACGGCGGCATACGAGGACTATCGGCAGGCGCTTGCGATCGCGCCGCGCTTCGAACGTGCGAGCGAACAGCTCAAGCGCTTCAAGGTCGTGAGCGACGGTACGTAAGGATGCGGGCGAATAACCGCGCCGTCATCGCGCGTTAAGCTGCGACAATCATTACCGATTATTGTATCGCGAGGCCTCGCGAGCGAATGTGCACGGCGACAGTTGGATACAACTCGCGCCTTTCGCCCCGATCCCCCCAAGCAGAGAATGTCCGTGTTGCAGTTCGCTGCGACACGCGAGTTTGCCCGTACCTCTCTTGGCGCTCCACCTATGGGTACGGTCGAAAGGGCGGCTGGGTCGGCTGCGACGCCCCCAAGTCGAAGCATCAGGCTCCGCCGCCCACTTCGCGTGCAACCGGGACGTCATTCAGAAACAACCATTGCCGCGGCGCCGCACCGCTCTATTCTGGGCCTTGTGTTCGGCTTTGCACGGGTTATGTAGAGCCCTGTTCGGGGGCCGCAGAAGAGAGATTTTCATGACATTGTTGCTGCGTTCCACGTCCCTCACGGCGCTTGTCTTCGGCCTCGCCGCCTGCACCACTCCACCGCCGGAAGCACTGCATCCCGGCGACGTTCCACCCGCCTTCACCGCACCGACTACGCCCCAGATGGCAAACGCGCCCGTATGGCCAGAACTCGCCTGGTGGGACGGCTTCAACGCGCCGGAACTCCCGCCGCTGGAACGGACCGCTCTTCAGGAGAATCTGGACCTGCTGGCCGCAAAGGCGCGCGTCGACCAGGCGCATGCGCAGGCGGGCATCGCCGGATCGGCTTTGTTCCCGACGCTGAACGGCACCGCCGGCGCGAGCCATAGCGGCATCGGCGGTTCTCATACCACGACGTACAACGTCGGCGGACAGGCGAGCTATGAGGTCGACCTGTGGGGCCTCAACCGCGACCAGCTTCGCGCCGCGGAAGAGAGCGAATTTGCCGCCCGCTATGCCGCCGAGACGACGCGGCTGACGATCACCGCCGACGTCGCCAACACCTATCTCGACGTGCTGGCTCTGAGGCAACGGGTCGCGATCGCAAAGCAGAACATCGCCGCCGCCCGCCGCATCCTGGCGATCACCGAGGCGAAGGTGCAGAACGGCGTGTCGTCCAATCTCGAACTGGCGCAGCAGCGCGCGCAGGTCGCGGGCGAAGAAGCCGCGATCCCGGCGCTGGAGGAACAGGAGCGCGAGGCGCGCTATGCGCTGGCCATTCTGCTCGGCCGTGCGCCGGAGGGATTCACCGTCGACGAAGTGAAGCTGGACGGCATTGTGGCCCCCGCGGTGCGCGCTGGCCTGCCGACCGAATTGCTGGAGCGCCGCCCCGACGTGGCGCAGGCGGAAGCCTCGCTGCGCGCCGCGCATGCGAACGTCGATGCGGCCCGCGCGGCGTTCTTCCCGCACATCGACCTGTCGGCCGGCGTGACGCAGGCATTCAATCCGTCGTCGCTGGCATGGAACATCGGCGCCTCGCTGTTGCAGGCGGTGTTCGACGGCGGGCGGCTGTCGTCGCAGAGCGATCTGGCCAAGGCGCAGCAGATGGAATTGCTGGTGACCTATCGCAAGACGGTGTTCAGCGCGCTCAGCGATACCGAAAGCGCGATGGGCCAGGTGACCTCGTTCCAGGAACAGGAACGCCTCGTGACGGTGCAGGAAGAGAATGCGGCCGAGGCGTATCGCATCGCCGAGCTGCAATATCGCGAGGGTGTGACCGACCTGCTCAACGTCCTGCAAACCCAGCAGACGCTGTTCAACGCGCAGGACAGCCTGATCCAGATCCGTCTCGCGCGGTTGCAGGCGAGCGTGAGCCTCTATCGCGCCCTTGGAGGCGGCTGGACAGTCGCGACCGACCCGAATGCGCCGGAAGACAGGTTCTCGCCGCTGCACTACTTCCCGATCGCGGAAGCGCTCACGGGTGGGGGCTGACCTCTACTGGTGCCCCATGATGCGGCGGGTCTCGTAGCCCTTTGACAGGCCCTTCGCTTCGTCGTCCGTCAGCTTGATGCCGGCAGCGGCGATGGCGTCGTCGAGGTGCTTCATCTTCGACGCACCGACGATGGGTGCGCTCACCACCGGGTTGTGGATCAGCCATGCGAGCGCGAGTTGCGCCCCACTGACGCCCTTGGCCGCCGCCAAATCGTTTAGCCGGTCTCGGATCGCATAGTCGCTGTCGCGGAATGCCTGCGGCGTCAGGATGTTCGCATCCGACTTTGCGCGCGTCGTTTGCGCCTCGCCGTCGCGCGAGCGGTTGCCGGCGAGGAAGCCGCGCGCCAGCGGGCTCCACGGGATCATGCCGACGCCCTGGTCGCGGCACAGCGGCACCATCTCACGCTCTTCCTCGCGATAGACGAGGTTGTAGAAGTTCTGCATCGACACGAACTTCACCGCGCCCAACTTCTCCTGCGTGTAGAGGTACTTGCTGAATTGCCACGCATACATGGACGACGCGCCGATGTAGCGCGCCTTGCCCGCCTTCACGACGTCGCTCAACGCCTCGATCGTTTCCTCGACCGGCGTGGCCGGGTCGAAGCGGTGGATCTGGTAGAGATCGACGTAATCGGTCTGCAAGCGCCGCAACGAATTGTCGATCGACGACATGATGTGCTTGCGCGACAGGCCGCGATCATTGACGTCGTCGCTCATCACGCCGCAGACCTTGGTCGCGAGCACGACGTTGTCGCGCTTGGCCATGTCCTTGAGCGCCTTGCCGACGATCTCCTCGCTGCGGCCGGTCGAGTAGACGTCGGCGGTGTCGAAGAAATTGATCCCTGCTTCGAGCGCCTTCTTGATGAAGGGACGGGACTCCTCTTCGCCCAGCACCCAGTCGCGCCAGTTGGGCGAGCCATAGGTCATGCAGCCGAGGCAGATGCGCGAGACCTTGAGGCCGGTCTTGCCGAGACGTGTCGTTTCCATGACATCCTCCATTTCGCTGGAGGAAGCCTACGCCCGCGAAGCGCGGTCAGAAACCGTGAAATTTGGCGACGAGTTTCGGCATCAGGCCGCGGAACACGAGCGGCGCGTCGGTGACGGCGAGGTTGATGCACACCGGGCCGGCATCGGCCGTCGGGCGGTGCACCACCTCCGGGGTCGTCGACTGCAGATCGCCCGTGGCGTAGTGGCCGGTCTTGTCGGTGTAGCTGCCGGTCAGGACCAGCGTCCACTCCTCGCCCCTGTGCGTGTGGGTATAAACGCCCGAGCCCGGTTCGGCGCGGATCAGGCGCACTTTCATGCCGCCTTTCGTCCTGATCGGCAGGTGCGAAATGCCGCCCGCGACGTGGCGCCAGGGCAGCGCGTCGTAATCGGTGCCGATGTAAGGCTGAAGTGGCGCGGGCACATCGCTTTGCAAGTGTGCGGCCTTCACGACTTCACGCGCGGGTTCGTCCAAGCGTGACAGGATGGACTCGTAAGCCGTCGAACTCATCGACACCGGCGCAACGTCTCGCAGCAGCGATCCGCCCGCTGCTTCCGCATGCGCCACCGTGGCGCGGCAGGCCGCGCAGAATGTCGTGTGCGCCGCAACGATCAGTGCCACCGCTTCGCTGGCGGCGCCGGAAGCGTAGGAGAGCAACAACTCGTCGCCAGGATGATGACTGATACTCATAACTGGTCTCCCAACGCCTGGCGCAGGCGCGCCATGGCGAGGCGTATGCGGGATTTTACCGTGCCCAGCGGCAATCCCAACTCGGCCGCGATAAGGCTGTGCGGTTTTTCCGCCAGAAACGAAAGTGCGATGATCTCTGCCTGTTCGCGCGGCAGCTCTGCAAGCGCCGCATGCAGGCGATCTTCTGCCTGCGCCCAGTCCATCGTCTCGTCGGCGCCGCGCTCGATTTCGGGAAGCAGCGCGGGCTCGTTCGGATCGAGCTCCGGCCGGCGCTCCTTGCGAATTGCGTCGATGCGCAAATTTCGGGCGATGGTGAAAATCCAGGTCGAGGCCGATGCCTTGCCCGGATCGAACAGCGCGGCCTTTCGCCAAAGTGTCAGCATGGCTTCCTGGGCCAGATCCTCTGCGACGGCATTGCCGGCGCCGAGTCGCATCAGATAACCCTTCACGCGCGGCGCGAAGTGATCGAACAGCGCCTGAAACGCCACCCGGTCTTGCGCGCAGCCGACGGCAACCACCAGCGCATTCAGCCGAGTTGCTTCCCCAACATCCATCAACGATTTCCGACCGCGCTCCACCGGGGCGCGCACCCTGCCTTGCGCCCTGCCAGCCCACAATGGGGAGAACGTCCATGTCTCCAGGGTAGCAGCCGCGGTCATGCTCGGATGTACGACGGCCGGTTCCAGGCGGATCAGTGCTGATCCGACAGGCAGGTTCCGGCGTATTGGGAGCATGACAAACAGCGGAATTTACGAGGGTTTCGTGATGCACCGGCGGCTTCGCCCGCGGCACCACGCCTTCAAGTACCGCGTGTTCTCCTTGCTCCTCGACCTGGACGAACTGGCCGACCTCGACCGCCGCTCCCGCCTGTTCGGCTGGAACCGCCGCGGTGTGCTGAGCTTCCAGGACCGCGACCACGGCCGCGGCACGGGCGACCTGCGCACTTGGCTGAACAGCCTGCTGGCACGCGAGGGAGTCGTCGCGGATGGAGCCCGCCGGGTCCTCTGCTACCCGCGCCTTTTCGGCTACGTCTTCAATCCGCTGAGCGTGTGGTTCTGTTACACGCGCGGCGAGCGGCTCGCGGCCATCGTGTATGAGGTGCACAACACCTACGACGAGCGGCACGCCTATGTTCTGCGGGTCGGCAATGACGAGTCGGTGGTGCGGCAGCAGGCGGCGAAGGATTTCTACGTCTCGCCATTCCTCTCGATGGACTGCGCCTACAATTTCAAGGTCCGTCCACCGCGCAACGACGTGATGGTCGCAATCAAGGAAAGCGAGGCGGGCCAACCGATCCTTACGGCAACCTTCAGCGGCAAGCGCAAGGCGTTCACCGATGCCGCACTGCTCGGCGTGCTGTTGCGCCATCCACTGATGACCGTCAAAATCATCGCCGCCATCCACTACGAAGCCGTGCGGCTGATGTGGAAGGGCGTGGCGCGCCACGCTCACGGCGCAACCGGATAGATGCCCCGGAGGGGCGATGCGCAGCTTCGCCTTCGAGCCATTCGATCTTCCGCCGGAGACGGAATCTCTGCGCACCGAAGTGCGCGCGTTCTTGGCCGAGACGATTCCGAACCGCACCGCGCGCGAACGCGCCGAAAGCTGGATGGGCATGGACCCGGCGTTCAGCCGCAAGATGGGCGAACGCGGCTGGCTGGGTATGACGTGGCCGAAGAAATACGGCGGCCACGAACGGACGTTCGCCGATCGTTACGTGGTGATCGAGGAGATGCTGGCCGCCGGCGCGCCGGTGAGCTTCCACTGGATCGCAGATCGCCAGAGCGGTCCGTTGCTGCTGCGCTTCGGCACCGAAGAACAGCGCCAGACCATCCTGCCCCGCATCGCGCGCGGCGAAGTGTGCTTCTGCATCGGCATGAGCGAACCGGGCGCGGGGTCCGATCTCGCAGGCGTGCGTACGCGCGGTCACAAGGTCGACGGCGGCTGGCGCGTCAGCGGACAGAAGATCTGGACCTCCAACGCGCATGTGGCGACCTACATGATCGCGCTGGCACGCACATCCGAAGGCGAACGCCATGCCGGTCTGTCGCAGTTGCTGATCGACATGAAATCGCCCGGCGTCACAGTGCGTCCGATCGAGAACCTGACCGGAGCCGCGGACTTTAACGAGGTGTTCCTCGACGACGTGTTCGTGCCGGAGAGCATGCTGATCGGCCAGGACGGCAATGGCTGGAAACAGGTGAATGCCGAACTTGCCTATG
>Ga0070666_10002293_pt1 | contig 11565 bp, 7 predicted proteins | sample KBSS23metaG_FD_64677 | JGI IMG/M metagenome (GOLD analysis project Ga0070666, IMG submission 64677) | Switchgrass rhizosphere microbial communities from Kellogg Biological Station, Michigan, USA - KBS S2-3 metaG | ecosystem: Host-associated > Plants > Roots > Rhizosphere > Soil ... | reverse complement strand
GTATCCAGTTTTGTCTCAGCCGGATCTACGGCTGATGCACGAATACGGCGTGACCAATTCGGTGTATTGCCTCCTCATCGGCCAAGACAAAAAGATCATTAAGATGTGGCCGGGTTACAGCGCCACCATGCTTCAAGAAGCGAATGCTTTGCTGGCGAAGTCCACGGGCGAGAAGCTATCCGTTTTTGATTCGAAGCTCGCGCCCAAGATCATGACCTCCGGCTGCCCGTTTCCCAAGAAACCTTAAAGGGGCGGTGGCGCGCCATTGGTCGCTGGCGGCGGGGTTATATCTTTGGCAGCCCGCTGATCTTGATACCTCGTCATCTGATCGATGGCGCCCTGGATCTCTTTCTCTAACTTCTCTCGCGCTTCTTTTGGAAGGCTTGCCAAGAATTGGTCGACAGTAAGGATCGGCCCCTTCGGCAAGTGCCTTTCCTGAATTTGCTCGTCGTAATGATAGTCACCAAACGAAATCGTGACCGTGACAGTCCTCATTCGGCCGGCGCGCAATCCGAGGAGACGCATGCTGCCGTGGTACATGTTTGCGACGACTGGGCTCTTCTCGGCTGCTAACTGCCACGCGATAGTATCAAGAGCTTGAGGATACGTATTGCTCGGATATGACTGATATTGCTGCGTAATGTACGCCGCGTCGCTCTCCGTATCTACAAACTTGATGACTGCATCGGCGAATGAGGCGTTGCCCAAGGCGGAAGTTGGTTCGTCAACGTAGTCGGTGCGCGATCGACCCTTTTCGTCGACTCTGGTTCGCATGATCATGCCGTTGCTGCCGCCTAGAATGCCCACGATCATCGCTTGTGTTTCTTGTGAGAGAGAACTAATGGGAATTGAAACGCCTCCATTTTTGGCCGCGTCGCGTTGCTGATCGGATAGGTATCCGAAGAGGCGAAGCGAATCCTCGCTGCCGCCTGGAAAGGCATATCCTTGGCCGAGAAGCGACTGTCCGTCGACGTAGAACATCGTATCGTCGGCTTCCTTTGGAATAGCGGCGAGCAGGTCTGCTGCGGTCTCAATCGTAACGCATTGATCCTTCATAATTCGTTGAAGGAATGTTTGAAGCACAGGGCGTGGAAGTCTACGCTCCTGCGCACGGAGTGGATCGATTGGCTTCATCACAAGCCATCCTTCGGGCCGGTCTGTCACAACGTCTCGCGGGCCCGACAAGGTCGCTAAGAAGGCTTCCAAATTCGTGCGTCCAGATCGCGCCGCATATTCGGCGGTGCCCTCGGCGCTATCGTCGAGCAATGCGACCGCATTGACGTTTTCCGCCGTGCACCCTTTGATGATGGTCTCGGCGCAGACGATGCCGAGTGGATCTGTAACGGTCGGCGTCATCAATACGTTGATCGCTTCCGGCGACATCGCGCGGACACTGTTCTCATCCTTTCCTAGGTGTGAGACGATTTCTTTGGAGATTGAATCGAGCTCGAATCCATTCTTCACGGCGTTGGCCATCGCCGCTGTCATTTTTGCTCTTTCGTCGTAACTTTCAGACCAAGTGGCACCCAAGTTTTCGTAGTCACTGACAATCGCGTATCCGTTTGCATCATATAACGAGAAGCTGATGGCGACGGCGCCGTTCGAATAAGCGTTTAATGCAGCGATCATGTAATCGGGTTTAGCGTCGGCCAACGAATTAACCTCAGAACCCAATGCCCCAATGGTGCCGTCTTCGGTGATATTTTGGTCGGCTAAGGCTTTCGATACCAACTCCCGTTCACGAACGAGTTCCTCATAGTCCTCTTGATTGAGCGGGATTCGAAGCGGCTTCTGCACGTTGTTCGGCTTTGTGGAATACACGATGCGCTGATTGACCGGTGCGGTTGCCAACTCGGTGGGATCCATTTGGGCGAGCACTTTCATGAAGTAACGCATTCCAGGCAACTGGCTGCTCAATACGAACTGCTGTCTATCGGTCGCAATGCTGCGTGCGTTTTTTCGTGTAGCAGTAAGTGCGACGAATTGCTGCACAAGATTCTTCGCGCTCTTTTCGTTGAGCGCGGGCGCCTGTGATTCTAACTTGACGAGAGCATCGATGCTGTTTTTCACAGCCTGCACGCGCTTGGCGAGTTGAGCCGTACGCAAAGCAGCGATCTTCTCATCGGATCGCTCCAACCGCTTATAGTCGCCGTGGTCCACCCAGTCGGCCGCAAAAACGTCGGCCATCTTCGCCATGACGTCACTGAGCGGTACACCTTGTAGACGGAGGATGAGCGGCTCCTCATCCATGTCCAGTGTCGCTTTCAGTTTCACGCCACCCTGCTTCGATAACTCGTCAAGCACTACATGCAACGGTAGAGCGCGAGATGTATACGTGATGGGTTTATCCGGCTGCTGTGCTTGCAAGAGCGCGGGGCAAAGAATGAGAAAGGTGAGAAGTGATTTCATGCTGCCTCTCGAGCGGGTGGCTTCTGGCCGCCAGTGGCGGTGGACGGATTTTTCTGTTGGTAGGTTTTCATCCTTTCGATCTGTTCATTGACCTCCTGCATAAGCGCTTCCCGTCGATCGGGCGGCAACTGTTTTAGGAATGCTTCGATAGTGAGATCGATGTCGGATGAAGGATGGTTTTCGGTCAGCATTCCCACATCCTGGTACTTCCCGTCGAGATCGATCTTAATCGTCACCACGCGCTGCTTACCGGTCCGAAAACCGCTTGGTTTCGTGAAGTCTGAATGTTCGAATAGCTCGGGGTGCTGGTATCGAACAATGAGCGACGCAAGATAATTTCCTTCGGCCGGCATCGCATAGCTGGAACCGGACGGTGATTGTTGCGTCACGAAGGCCATGTCGATGACACGATCGGTGATTGAGATTGGGCTGTCCGCGGCGATTCCATTCGGGAGAAGATCTGTAGCATCGCGCTGCCAAGTCGTCGAGCTCTTTACGGGCACCAAGTCGTGTAGGTAACTAGTGTTGCCGAAGACCCACTTCTGAATCAGATTCTTCTGGTCATCGGAAAGCGCACTGACTGTCGTCCTAAGTGTGTCTTGCGCCGCGGTGTTTCGATCCTTGGCGTCCAGGAAGCCGTAGAATCGTGAGAGCGTTGGGTCATATGCATTGATCGCGTCAGCTGCCAACGATCCGAGCAGGACGGAGACGCCGTCAGAAGCAAGGCTGAGGTCAGCATCAAGGGGGAGCGAGGCTCGCAAATCGGCGGCCGCTTCGATCGACACCCCATGGTCGGACAAAGACTTCTGAAGAAATTCCTGCATGACTGAACGTGGCATGCGTTGGTCTTGAGCAAGTTGCGCGTCTTTCGGCTTGATCACGAGCCAGCCGTCGGCAACTTGTGCATCGCTCCTTGATCTCCAAAGAGAGCCCACGTATTCTTTGAGACTCGTCTTTCCGTCGCTCGACACAATGCCGGCATAGAAGGCATCCGCGTCGGGGACGAGGGCGATCGCGTTTAAATTCTCTAATTTCGAACCGATGAGAACGGTGTCGCCGGTTCCGAGAGCAAGTGGATCAATAGTGGTTGGATGAAGGACTACGTCGACTGCCTCTGGCGAGAGAGGACGTATCTGGCTACCGACGCGATTTCCATGCGACCAAATCTCTCTTTGAATCATTCCAACTTCAAAGCCAGTTTTCCTCGCTTCCTCGGCGACCTTTTGCATTGCGAGCCGGTGATCGAAAGCCTCGTTAAATTGGATTCCAATACCTTCACTCTCGTCAACCAAATACTCGTCCTTTTCTCCAAGCAACGCAAAGGTGATTAGAGTGGCGGTCTCGGCGTACGATTCAATCGTGACAACCAGGCGAGTGGGTTTCGACGTCGGTATCTGCGCTTGCGTTTGGTAATCACCGCTCCACATGCTCTCGAACTTTGGTTTAGCGCGCTCATAGGCGTCGTGAAGCGTTTTGACGTCAGCGGTCCATTGGTCGATAATGGCGGGATCTATTTTCGGGAATTGACGTTGTGTTGACGTCGGAGTGGTTGAATAGACAACGCGGTCTCCCTCTTTGATCTTCGCCAATTCGAGAGGATCCATGAGCGAGAGTAGCTTTATCCCGAGGCGGGAGTTAGGCATTTGACGGTCTCGGGCCACGTCCTCCGGTGTATATCTCATCGACGTGTCGTTCTTATGTTGTTGATCGAACCGTATCGCCTGCGCCATGAGATTATCGGCCGCCCTCGCGTCAAGCGGCCCGTTCTTTGCATCCATATCTAAGAGAGAGTCGATCCCTTTCTTGACGGCTCGTAGTTTGCGCTGGAATGCGCTCTCGCGTAACGCCGCTACCTTTTCTTCTGATCTTTCCAGCCGCCAGTAGTCTTTATGGTCGACCCAGTCGGCTTGGAAGACGTCCGCCATCTTTGCCATAACGTCACTCATTGGCACGTTGTCGAGTCGAAGGATCAACGGCTCAGCCTCCATTTCGTTCATCGCTTTGAGCTTCATCCCCGATTGCTTGGAGATATCCTCGAGCACAACGCGAAGGGGAATTGCACGTGCCGTATAAGTGATGGGCTTGCCTTGTGCGAGCGAGAGCCCAGGCAGGAGAAAGAGAAGGGTGAGAAGGGTGAGAAGGTATTTCATGCTGCTTCTTGGGTGGGCGGCTTCTGTCCGCCCTGCGTGGGTGCCGGGGCGTTGTTCACTGGGTTTCGATGCATCTGCTGCATTCGCGAAACAATGGTTGCGATTGCCGCTTCCAGTTTCTCTCGATCATCTTTTGGCAAGGAAGCGATGTATTGATCGATCGTCATCATCATGCCGTCGGACGGATGATCTTCGTTGATCGACTGAGAAATGACCTTGTTGCCTTGCTTCAAAGTAATGGTGACCCGGCGTTGCGTGCCACCTTTGAGACCGTTGATCTTTGATGGATTGGTGATTGGAAACAGGTCGGGATGCTCGCTTTGCGCGAGGAATTGCGCAAGAACATCTTGAGGGATCGCGCTGACATAATTGCCTCCCGAATATTGCGTTTGATCCACGAACGCGGCACTGGTGCTTGCGTCGCTTACTTCAACGACCATATCAGTGGTAAGACCATCCGGCAAAAAGTCGGTGCGATCGATGAGGTGTGGATTGGAACTTAGGCTGGGATCCGGCTGTTCATAGAATTGCTGCATCTGGTTGAATGCGTCGTACACCATGCTCGTCGCTATGGCGCGCTGATCGTTGTCAAAATCGCTCATGTGCAATTTCAGAGTTCCTCGAGACGCACCATCACGCTGTTGGTCCGAGAGCGCACCAAAGAATCTCACCATTCCCGGCATTCCGCCAAGAGCGTGCGATTCAGCTCCGGGATGGAGATAGCCAGCTTCTCGAGTCGCCAAGTCATCGCGCAATTCCATCGATCCGCTCGCAAGCAAATTCGCAGCGCTGTCAAGCGAGATATATCCCTGAGTAACGACATCGGTGAGAAACGTCTGCAACGCGGCCCGTGGAATTCGTTCCAATGCAGTCGCGACCGGATCGTGGGGCTTGACGACGAGCCATCCATCACCGCTTTCAATCGAAACATTCGCTTGCCGTTCCGCCACGGCTCGAAATGCAGCGAGACTGGTCTTGCCCATACGCGAAGAATTCAGCGCGTAGTATTCGCAATTGTCACTGGGTAGCGCGATCAGGTTTTCTTTCTCTAGGTCGGCCGCACCGATGAGGAGGTCACTCGTTGCGATCGAGAGGGGATCGTGACGCACTGGATCGAGCAATATGTCGACAACTTCTTTGGGAAGGACTCTTAGGTTGTTGGAAGCTGGACCCGTATGAGGGGCAATTTCCTTTGCAATGGGTCCGAGCTCGAATCCCGTTTTTTGGGCTTCTTGTCGTAGCTTCGCGTAATCGTATTGACCGCCGACCCAGTCTTCAATCGTTGTGCCAAGATTCTGCGACCCTTCGACGATTTCGTCACCATTCTCGTCGACTAGCCTAATTTCAAGACTCAGCGTTTCGTCGCCAGGAAACGGCTGATTTGAGATGATCACTCTCGCAACCGGCTTCTTAGAGACCATCGAGAAACCAGCCATGAGTCCTCTCTCGTTGGCCGGCACAACTTTTTGCAGTGACTCATTGAATAATGCGAAATCGTTGTCGAATTGCTTGAAGAGAGCAGTGGTGCCTTCTGGAAGACCCTGTTGCACGGCATTAGGTTTTGTAGAAAACACAGCACGATGGCCGATGGGAATCGAGGCAAGCTCTCGCGGATCCATCGCTAGGAGCACCCTGCGAGTGAATCTTGCGATCGGAGTTTGGGCGTAGAGGTCCAAAGATGCGGTGTCGTCTACTGACTCGCCTGCCTGGTACTTCTTTGCGGAGCTATAGAGTGACCCTACGAGAAGGTCAGAAGATGTCGACGTGAGGGCCGGATACTTCGCTTCGCTGGCTCGCAACTCTTCGAAGCTGTGTTCGATTGCCTTAGTTCGGGCTAGGATGATCGACTCTTTGAGCTTCGCGATTTTCTCCTCGGATCGCTCGAGGCGCCAGAAGCCGTTGTGGTCCACCCAGTCCGCCGCGAAAACGTCGGCCATCTTATCCATAACGGATTTGAGAGGAACATCCTTCACTTTTAGGATGAGAGGCTCCTCCTCCATGTCGGCCGTTACCTTTAACTTCACTCCGCCTTGCTTGATCAATTCATCGAGGACCAACCGCAAGGGAATCGCACGTGCCGTGTACGTAACGGGCTTGGTGAAATCTTGGGCGGAGGCGATGACGCAGAAGCTAAGGGCGAGTACGGCGGCCAGAAATCGCATGGGCTTTAAGTAATGATGTGGCAAGCGCCGCCTATTTGCCAACCCATACCCAGTGGAAAAGTGAGATTTAGGTGCTCAAGGCTGTATTAGCCTTTTCCGGAACTCCGCTCATACGACTCTTTGATGAGTTTCTTCAACTCAGAGTCCATCCCATCTGCCGCCACGAAATTCAGATCGACGTGGTAGCGATTCGCGCTCGCTTTCTCGCACTTCACGATCCGCTTGCTCTCGATCGCCTTACTCAGCACCACCGTCAGCCGCAACCCATCCTTGCGCGGATGAACGCCAAGAAACGCGGTCTTGCCCGCCGTCAAGTGGAGGCAGGTCTTCTTCTCCTCGACCTCAGATTTGCCAAGCGATTTGGCGAAGGCAAGCACCTCGGCGTAGGCTCGGGTGGCTTCGGGCTTGTTCTCGAAGATTGCTGGCACGGACTTGGTCGGCATCCCAAACATCCTATCATGGGAACGGGAGTAACTTCAACGGCGCTGCAAGCGTCCAGTCATTGCACCTATGCTGCGAACGGCCCACCTTGTCGCCCTCACTTTCCTCGCCCCCATCACGTGGGCTCAGGATTTGACTAAGCCCTGCAGCTACACGACTCGTGCTGTTCCCCTCCATATAGCGCTTGAGAGTCTTTCTAAATCGACCGGCATTCATCTGGAATGCTCGCCGGATCTCGACCAGGAACCGATCATCCTTCGCTTGAAAGACGTCCCCGTCAAGGTCGCGATGGACAAGATCGCCTACGTCTTTGCAGGAGAATGGAAGAAAATCGACAGCCGTTACCGCCTCATTGAAGGGAAGGCCGCTGATGACGCTCATGCCCAATGCATCAAGGATAAGGCAGAGGCATTTAGAAAAGGGCTAAGTGATGCAGTTGCGACCGCTCACCTCGATCAGCGATTTACGGTTGTTGACGCGGACAAAGCTGTTGAGCAACTAGTAAGGGCAGAAAAGGTCAGAAACAACGAGGCCATCCAGGCAGCGAGAACTTTGTCGCCAGCCGGACGGCTGCTGCTGCGCGTTCTACAACGGATGGATCCCGCCGAGATCGCTACTGTTCAGCCAAATCACCGAATGGTGTTTTCGAACACTCCCACGTCTCTGCAATTGCCCCTACCCGACATAGAAGATTTGATCGACTCGTTCGAAGGTGAACAACCGACGATGAATGATTCGATCACAAAGGCAAATGTTCCAGAAGAGGCGCGCGGATATGTGACTCTCCTGCAGGGAAACACCTCTGTGCCGGTTAGCAAGGTTGTGGTCTCGATCACAGGGTTCCACGGGATTTTCGGCGCCGACATTTGGATGTTAGGAAATGCGGGCGAACTTATCGCGAGAGGTACTTGCAACCTAAGATCGAGAGACCTCTATCTGACCCTGCTTGCTAAACAACAAGACGCAATAAAGGATGTGAAGAATGCGGTTGCTCTCGGTCCTGCCGCTAGCGATGTCCTGCCGTCTATCAACAACCAAGAATTCTTCCGGCGTCCCCAGCCAGCTACGAAAGATACGTTTCTGCACCCTACCATCGTGGACCCGCTTTCCATCGCCACAAGCGACATCGTCCTTGAACTAGCAGACAAGATGGACGTAGACGTGGCGTTCCTTGCCCCCGACTCATCCGAACTCTGTGCTTATCAATCGGCGCGTAGCGGCAAGGTAACGCTGGACGCTTTCAAGACAGCCGAAGCTATCGGACACGAAATGACGATCGAATCGGATGACAAGTGGCTGATCGGAAAGCCGATCGATCCGATTGAAACAAGGAGTCTGCGGCTTTCACGTCCCGCCTTGGAAAAGTTCCTGAAGTCCGTCGACGAGAAGCGAAGAATTAGTCTGGAAGATCAATGTGCCTTCGCCTTTGACGCCACTCCGAACGTCGACTTCACACTTGCTCACCTCGCAATGCGTGGACTCTTCAATGGAGACTTCCCCGATCGAACCTACGATGTAAACCTTGCCTCCTTCGCTCTCGTTGGATCCATCACTCCCCAACAGGCGAGCAATATGGTGGATGGCGTCCTGAATATTCCTGTTTCTGAATTGTCGGATGAGCAAAAGCAACTGTTGCTAGAATGGTCGCTCACGTCACAGAGCTTCTTCCCCATGAAGCCATCGCCAGGGTTGGATACGATTCGAAGCCAATATAATAACGATGCCACGGAAGTTCTGGGCAACGGCTTTCCTGCTGGCTCCTACATAGAGATCGACGACGCCAGTGCTTACACCTTCAGTGTTAGACGAAAGGGCTACCAAGGGAAATGGGCTCTTGGTGGAATCGATGTGGATCGAATGGCGAAAATGCAAGCGGAGAGCGAGTTACCGGATAAGTTTCCGGACAGTTTGGATTACGACCTGCGAACAGTGCGAATCGATATGAATCGCAATGTCCTAATCGAATTTGTGGTGAATGGAAAGCGTCAGCTGCAGCAATTCGAGCAACAGGGGCTTCGGGTGATAGACGAAATCCCCTTCGATCAAGCGTTCGAACTATTACCGTCTCAGCTCCGCCTCGATTACGCAAAGGCTTTAGAGAAGTATCGGGCTCAGTTCCGGTCGGGACACGTCAACTAGTTTTTCGCTTCGGTCGTTGCTTGAGTTCACCGCCACAGTTCGGGCAGGTGTCGCTCATCGCCGAGGTGCACGACGCACAGAAGGTGCACTCATAGGAACAGATGTAGGCTTCCGATTCGTGTCCCAATTCGGCGCCGCATTTCTCGCAAGCCGTTCGCATCTCCAGTGCCATTCCAACATTCTATCCGCGCGGAGCTAACGAAGATGGATCCCAGATCCACGATCTGAGATCCAAGCTCCGAGATGAGTTAGCCTCCGTTCTTCGCGGAAATTGAAGCGTTACCGCCCACATACATCTTCACGTGAGCGTGAATCGTCGTGTCAGCCTTTGGAGCCGGCTTCGCGCTTGGCTTCGGTTCGTATTCTGATTTGGAAACCATCTCCCATAGGCCATCGTTCGCCTGCAATGTCGTCCACGTCTTCGGTTTCAACGACTTCGGATCGAGAACGATCTCGGTCTTCGTCTTCGGATGTGCTTTTGGCACCAGTTCCAACGTGTTGTGGTCCTTGCCGTAAGCGATCTTCGAATAATTCGCAGGCGCGAGATCAGCCGTCACTTCCACATCGATGATATTTCCATCGATCGTTGAATGAACGAGCAAGGGGAAGTCCTTCGGCAGCGGGGCGCCGTCTAAGGTTCCTTCAACCGTGATCGTGCCTTTGTTGTCGCTGCTGATGTTTAACGTCAGTTCGCCATTCTGCATCGCCATCGCGAGAGCCGCGCGCATCTTGTTAAACGTTTCTGTTGGCGTCGATGCACTTGCTGCACGAGGAGTCATGATAATGGCCGCGGCAAGCATCGCCGTCACAGCCGTAGATGAAATGAGGATCTTCTTCATAGTTGGGTCTCCGAAAATTCGAGTCAGCCACGCAGGACGAGGAGCCGCGACCTTTTCCGCCATTCGATCTTGCAACCGAGATGGCACCGCAACCACCGCATCCATCTGGGAAGACAACGACCGATGAAACGCGAGCGCTTCGCGACAAGAAACGCACTCTTTCAAGTGCTCTTGCACGTGCCCCTTTTGTTCGACAGACAGTTCGTCCGTCAAATATCGCGACAACAATTCTTCAATCGCTTCACACTTCATGGTGGATTGCCACCTCCTCAGAGGTCGGATGGACCGTCAGCTTGTTACGCAGTTGCTTCACCGCCGAATGCACTCGAAAATACATCGTCCCCACCGGGACTCGCGCCGCCTTCGCCGCTTCCGCATGAGAGAAGCCTTCGCCCTTCACGAGCAAGAACGCCTCTTTCAACTGCGGCGGCAACGAGCAGATCGCGTGCGCCAGATCGAGGTCTTCAAATCGGAACGTATCCGCCACATGACGAACACTTTCCAACCGATGGTCATCGACCGGACGTTTCCGACGAAGCATGCGCCACTGATTCAGAACAATCGAGCAAAGCCAAGTTCTTGGAGAAGCGTCGCCACGAAATCCCGACATCCGTCGAAACCCCTGTGCGAGCGCTTCCGCCGCCAAGTCCTCCGCATCGTCCGGATTTCCGCACAGCCGGAGCGCGAACCGGTAAACCGGCGCCGCGTGCTCGGCATAGAGTAAATCAAAGGCGATCCGCCGCTGGTCGTCCTGCATCGCTGACTCGAATTCGAGGGCCGTTTCTGAGCCCTCATTTCTTTGGATGCGAGTCACCATGGATTCCTTGGGTTGATTCTAAATAAATGCTAGTCCATGTCCCATGAATGCCCTGAAGGGGCATCGTGTCATAGCCTAGGGCAAAGCCCTGGGTAGGCAGTCAAAGTCCCGCGAATTCATCCTTGCGAATGCGGACGCTCGCAAGGTGAGATTCGCGTCTATTCGGGATCGTGGCGAACCTAAACTGAGCCATCCCCCAGAGCCTACCGATAATATGACGGTGGCAATGCCGGAGAGCTATAGCTACGAGACGGAGCGCACCGAGCAAACGCGCGACGAGGCCAACGCGTGGGTTGCGCGGTTCGCGCCCCTCGTGATGACAAGCGATGTCCTCACCGCGCCGGAACTGCACGACCGGCTCAACCTTGTGAACCAACTCCGAGAAGAGGCACCGTCCCTGCAATCTCGGCTGTCCGGAATTCCCGCCGTCGAGGACCACACGATCGCATCGACTTTCAATACCGCTTATTCGCAACTCGATTCCGTCGAGACTGAACTCCGAAAAACTCTTGCGCGACTTTCACCAGGCGATGCCGCCGGGCTTCCCGATTTGGATGCCCTCAACGATCGTCTCGCGGAAAGAAAGGCAAGGGAAGAGCTCGGACTTT
>Ga0070666_10002287_pt1 | contig 11582 bp, 13 predicted proteins | sample KBSS23metaG_FD_64677 | JGI IMG/M metagenome (GOLD analysis project Ga0070666, IMG submission 64677) | Switchgrass rhizosphere microbial communities from Kellogg Biological Station, Michigan, USA - KBS S2-3 metaG | ecosystem: Host-associated > Plants > Roots > Rhizosphere > Soil ... | reverse complement strand
CACCCGCGCGAACATGGACAAGATCGTCGAGATCCAGATCGGGCGTCTGACCAGGCTGCTCGCCGACCGCAAGATCGACATCACCTTGGACGAGAAGGCGACGCAGTGGCTGGCCAATGCCGGATACGATCCGGTCTACGGCGCGCGCCCCTTGAAGCGCGTGATCCAGCGCCGCCTGCAGGACCCGCTCGCGCAGCTCCTGCTCGAGGGCAAGATCCTCGACGGCAGCCACGTGAAGGTTTCGACCGGCAAGAACGGCCTGACCGTCAACGGCGCCGAGTTCGCGGCGTCCGACGACGACGTGGACATCGACCACACCCCGCAAGTCAGCCGCGCGGTGCACTGACAGCAAAGGCCCGGAGCGATCCGGGCCTTTTCTTCATCTCCATGCTATGACAGCGGAATGGGGAACCCCTCTCTCGACTACTACAACAAGAACGGTGCTGCGTTCTTCTCTGGCTCCGTGGACGCCGACATGCGCGTGGACCGCGCACGCTTCCTTGCACACCTCCCGCGCGGAAGTTCAATCCTGGAAGGCGGCTGTGGTTCGGGGCGCGACGCACTCGCATTCAAGACCGGTGGTTACCTTGTGACGGCCATCGATGGCTCAGAGGAGATGGTCCGTCTTGCCCGTAAGCATACCGGTCTCGCAGTTCAGCATCTCCGCTTTGATCAAATCGAATGGCGCGATGCGTTCGACGGCATCTGGACCTGCGCCAGCCTCCTGCATGTTCCGCGCGCCGATCTTCCCGACACGATGTCCCGTCTTGCTCGGGCGCTGAGGCCTGGCGGTGTCTGGTACATGTCGTTCAAGTATGGCGATACCGAGCGTACGACCGAACACGGCCGCCATTTCACCGACATGACCGAACCGCTCCTTTCCACGGCGATTGAGCGGACAAGCCTGTCACTTGTCGAGATGTGGGGCTCGACCGACGTTCGTACCAGCCACGCGGGCCAGCGCTGGATCAGCGCCATCGCGCGCAAACTCTAGCGAAGCCGGGCATGAAACAGCCGGCGCATGCGGTCTGTTGGTATGCGATAGCGGATATCGTTGGCATAAAGATCCGTCAGAGCCTGCAGCGTATGCGGATCGGCATGCGCGATGTCGCGGACGCCGACGCGCGCCCCGATCTGCGGTAGGTTGTAGTCCCGCCCCGCATTGCCGAGCGCGCAATAGGCCGACGCAAGCCGGTCGCGATCCGCCATCACTCTGAGCCAGTAAATGCGTTCGGCATATTTCATTTGCCGTTGAAAGTGCGACGGGTCCTCAACATTGAACCTCTGTGCGACCACGAGCGCAGCGATGTGGCGGCCGGCCTTTGCGTTGTCCAGGGACCGGTTGAGAGCCGCCACCACGACGGGCAGGTCGCAGTCGGGCTCCGACCGTGCCTCCCTGTCCATCATGCCGAGCAATGGGCCGATGGAAGCCGTGTAGTAGCTCACGCCCAAGGCCGGCGCGATCAGTGCAACGACAAGCAGCAGGGCAGTGCGCATCGTGGCCCCCTTCGTCTGCGACGATGACGGGACAATCCGGCGAAAGCGTGTTCAGCGCCATCCCCGCCACAGCCATTCCAGCGCGTGCGGCAGCGTCTGTTCCGTCACGCGCGGGTCGACGTGCTCCGCACCCTTCGCGAAGACGTACTGGTAGTCATATCCCTTCGCCTTCAGCACCGCCGCCATCCGGTTGTTGGCATCCGGCCAGTTGTGCCAGGTCTCTTCGGGATCGTCGAAGTGCAGGTCCTTCTCGCCGACTTCCATCCAGATGCGGATCGGCTTGCGCTCGGCGGCGGGCACGATGGTCGCGTGATACTCCCACGCGCCGCGCGGTGTCTCTGGGTTCGGCGGCGACTGCTGGTTCACGAACGTGCCCGAATACGACAGCACGCGCCGGTAGCGTTCCGGGTGATACCACGCCATCGTGAAGGCACAGGCCGCGCCCGAACTTGCGCCCATGGTCGCGCGGCCTTCGGGATCGGCGGTCAGCCGCACGCGCGCCTCCTTCATCACGCGCGGCAGCACTTCGGTCTCGATGAAATCGGAGTACCGGCCCGACAGCGTGTCGTATTCCAGCCCACGCTCCGATCCCTGGGCGTCGCCGCTGCCATTGTCGACGAACACCACGATCATTACCGGTACGCGTTTCGCCGCGGTCAGGTTGTCCAGCACGCGCGGCATCGTCCGCATGTAGCCATAGCCGTCCTGCACCACCATGAACGGCGCCGCCGTGCCCGGCACATATTGCTTGGGCACATACACCCACACCGTGCGCAGATAGGGCGCGGCGGCCGACTGCTCAGGCTCCTGCGCCGCGATGCGGTTGCCATACGCATCGCGCCGCTTGGTGACGTCGTTCTCCAGCCGCCTGATGCCGGGATAAAACTTGCTTCCCGTTGACGACATCACGAAGGCATGGAGCGTGCCTTCCGGCACGCCAGACTGCAGCGCCGTCTCAGGCGCTGCCTGATAGCTGGGGCCGATCACATAATCGCCGTTGTCGAACGGAAGGGTCTGAGCAGCCACGGGCACCACGATTGCAAGCGAGAGGAGAGCGAACCCGAAGGTACGCACCCGCCGCGCGATCGTCTAGCGCGCCTTCGCCTGGCGCAGGTCGGTCGGATTGTCCGCGACCTTCAGCTCCAGCGGCGCCGACGCCAGCAGCGCGTCGATGTGCAACCGCTCCAGCAGGAACTCGCGCAACTGCGCACCCGCCAGCTTGTTCCCCTGCGTGATCTTCATCGTCAGCGGATTGACCTGCACATTGTTCTTCAGGATCTCGTAGTGCAGGTGTGGGCCGGTCGACAGGCCCGTGTTGCCCGAATAGGCCACGACCTCGCCCTGGCGCACATGGCTGCCCGCGTGCACGCCCGGCGCGAAGCGCGACAGGTGGCCATAGGCGAAGCCCATGCCGTTGCCCATGTCGATGCGCATGTAGTTGCCGTAGCCGCTGGAGCGTCCGGCGACTTTCACCGTGCCGTTGCCCGACGCCATCACCGGCGTGCCCACCGGCACCGCGAAGTCGATGCCCTTGTGCATGCGGCTGTAGCCCAGCACCGGATGGAAGCGCATGCCGAAGCCGGATGAGATGCGCGCACCGTCGACCGGCGTGCGCATCAGCATGCCCTTCAGGCTCTCACCGTGCGAGTCGTAGTACTGCGCCGCCTGGTCCGGATCGGGCTGGAAGCGATAGACCGCGTATTCCTTGCTGTGCGTCCGGATGACGGCGTAGTCGATGTTGCCTTCGCGCGCCGGCAACCCGTCGGTCGTGTAGTAGAAGCTGTAATAGACCTCGAAGCTGTCGCCGGGGCGAAGGTCGCGCTGGAAGTCGATCTTGTAGCCGAACATCTTGATCATATCGACCATGATGCCGGCCGGAATGCCCGCCTGCATGCCCGCGAGATAGAGCGAGCCGTCCAGCGTCGCACCGGCGCGGTGAACATGCTCGACGAGCTGCTTCACCTCGTCGTTCGCGGTAAAGCTGTTGTCGGCGTTGCGGCTGATCGTGATGTTGTGCTCGACGGACGGGCTGAAGCTGATGGACAGCAGGCGTCCGACCGGTGTGTTGTCGTCCGTCACCTCGTCGGCGCCGGCGCCGTCGGTGTCCGCGTCTTCGTTCGGTGCGGTCGAAGCGACGACCACGGGCTTGCCGTTCACGTGAACAACCGTCGTGCCGGGCTTCGCGGGTGCCTTCGGCGGAGGCGGCGCAACAGGCTTGGGTATCGCTTCGAATGTCAGCGTGATTTCAGTGCCCGCCCGCAGCTGCCGGACGTCGTATTTCGCGTTGAGCGCCGCAATCGCGGCCTGTGCATCGGCGTCGTTCGCCCCGCCGTCATCCATCAGATGCGCCAGCGTCTCGCCCTTGTCGAGTGTGACGGTGCGCGACTCCGTGCCGGGCTGGGCGTTACCGTTGTCGGCGGCCTCTTCGGCAAGGTTGCGGTCAAGCTGCGCCGGCGGGGCGGCGCGCTGCGCCGGCCGTCCCCCAACCAGGCGGCCACCGGCGGCAACGAGTTCGGTGAACATGCGGTAGGGCAGGAAATTCGCCGAAGCCTCTGCGGTGCGGGCGTGCAGCGGCGGCATCGCGCTCGCGGCGAGCCAAGCCATCGATCCGGCGACCAGCGCGGTGATGGAGGTCGACACCATGGCCCAGCGGCCATCGGTGGTCGAAAGCGCGGCGGATGCCGAGCGAGCCCGGCGGCGCAATCCCAATAGGATGTCCTGCGTCGAAGGACGACGATCCACGTCGGCTCCTGTCTTTCAGGCGACGCGAAGAAGGGAAGCGCCAACCCAGCCCAGTGTTTTGCCCCGGCCAAGAACCGGCGTGCCGGGGCATATAGCCGGGTTAAGCATATGCGCGTCAACCTTTCGGTTTGGTTAAGGAACTCTTGCGAGTCGCGGAAACCTCGATGGAATCGGCCTTGGATGAACGTTCGCGCGCGCGCCGATAGGGGAAAATCCGTAACGACGGGCATTGGATCGAACGCTCCTCCCATGTGTCATGGCCCGCGACTGCGGGCCACCCAGTTGGTTTTGCCGCGCGCTTGATAGGTTCGCGATCGTTTCGATTCTAAAGAGGTCAGCGCAGATGTCATCTGGGTGGCCCGCATTCGCCATGACAGTTGGTGGTGACTTGAAGAAACTGCCCGCAACGACGCCACTGCGGGGCCGGTGAATGGGCACAAAAAATGGACCGCGATCAGGGGGATCGCGGTCCAGAAGCCGGCTCCAAGGGGGACTCACAGCCGGACGAGAAGACCTTCCGCGATCTTGCCGTGCACCCAGCCGATGGCGCGGGCGACGTGCAGCACAAGGAAGAAGAGAAGAATGCCGCACAGTCCGAGCACGACAAGGCCGGGCGCGGTGTGCAGGAAGTGTTCGAGGTACGGCGCGTCGCTGATCTGGATGTGCGACTCGCCGGTGACCAGGCTGTAGATGCAGCCCGCGGTCACGCCGAGCGACAGCGACAATCCAACCACGCCCACGACAAAGTATGTGATGCCAAGCGGCAGCATCAGCAGCATGTAGAACATCGACGACCATGTACGCAGGTCGGTGAACGCTTCGCGGATCTTGCTGACGATGCCCTCGTCGGCGGCCGGACCGGCCGGGAGGCGGCGCGGCATGCGCACGCCCAGCAGCGCCTCGACGATGCGGCCTTCGACATGGCTCAGCACGCGAATGGACGCAATGAAGAGAAGGAAGAACGGTATGCCGATGATGAGGATCGCGAAGCCGAGCGACATCGCGATGCCCGTCACGGTCCAGGTGAAATAGAAGATGCCCGTCGCGAGCGACAGGAGCATGTAGAGCAGGGCGCTGTAGGTGCGCGGGTCCGACACGACGTTGAAGAAGCCGAATTTGCGGTCGTTGACGTTCTGCTCCGGCTGCGGGAACGGCGTCTGGACGGTTGCAATTTCCATGTCTCGATACTCCTCGGCGATCTCTTCCGGCGTGCCGTAAGTCTCCACGACGCCGGCCAGGATCTGCTGTTCTGTCTGGTCTGGGTTTTGTGCGATCTCGTTGTTCAGATGGTCTTCGCAATCCGCGAGCGCGTCGGCGATCAGTCCCGCGGGCGCTCCCTTGAGCGCCGCGCGGAGTTCCCGCAGATAGGCTTGGACGGTCTCAGGCGGCTGCGCCGGCATGACCATCAGGCGTCACTCCTGCGTTCAAGGCGTCGTCGACGAACTCGCGCATGTCGCGCCAGGCGAACTGCCATTCGCTGAGCGCTTTGCGGCCGTCGTCGGTGATGTCGTAGTAGCGGCGCGGCGGTCCGAAGGCTGACGCTTCGACCCGGCTCTTCAGGAGACCCGTCGCGTTCAGCGAGCGGAGCACCGGATAGATCGCGCCTTGCTTGAAGATCAGTCCGCCTTCGCCTTCCGCCTTCACGGCCTTGGCGATTTCGTATCCGTACATTTCACGGCCGGCGCGTGCGAGCACGGCCAGCAGAACGAGCGATGAAAGCCCTGCCATCAGTTCTTTACGGAATTTGCGTGTGAATTGAGATTCCTCGGTCACAACGCGTCTTCTCCGCCTCCCATGCTATTACGAAGTCCTATCTAGCATGGAGTTCGTACTATGCAAGGGTGCCCTCTACCGAAGTTGAAAATAAAATGGACTTCCTACGATATTATTACTCTACGAGCCCCTTATTCTCATAAAGTTCACACCTATATGGGACCAGAGTCTGATACGAGGGGATTTATTGCGCAAGAAGATTTCAGCCGCCAAGCGCTTGGCGCGGCGGCCGGGCCGGAAGCGAAGCAGGGAAACGAAGGCGATTCGCCAATGCAGCCAACCGTTTAACCCCCATATCCCCGAATTGAACCCGAAATTTCGTGAGTCCCCCCACCCCCGGGGTGGCGCGCCGCTGGGCAACAAGAACCGGCTGACCCACGGCGGGTATACCCAAGAGCGCCAAGCGCTCTGGGCCGACGTGAGGGCTTTGGTGAAGGAGGGCAGGACACTGGTTCGGGAGGTGCGGGAACTGTTTGCGGTCACGAAAAGCGGCCCCGGCGCGTCTTATCCTCAAGCCCGCACTATCGAGAGGATCGAACGATGACCCTGCGCCTCAACTTTTACACCGCCAGTCCGGAGGGCACGAAAGCCATGCTGGCGTTCGAGAACTACGTGGCCCATTGCGGCCTCGAGGAGTCGCTGATCGAGTTGGTGAAGATGCGTGCCTCGCAGATCAATGGCTGCGCCTATTGCCTGGATATGCACAGCCGCGACGCGCGCAAGCGCGGCGAGACGGAGCAGCGGCTCTACGTGCTGCCGGCCTGGCGCGAGACCGAACTGTTCAACGGCCGCGAGAAGGCCGCGCTCGCCTGGACCGAAGCACTCACGCTGATCTCGCAGAACCACGCGCCCGACGCAGTCTACGAACAGGCCCGCGCGGCGTTCACCGACAAGGAACTGGCCGACCTCACGCTGCTCATCGGCGCGATCAACACGTGGAATCGCCTCGCGATCGGATTTCGTGCGCCGTTGCCGGTGCACAAGGTCGTGGCAGCGGCGCATTGAACATTGAGATCACCTTGCGCGATCAGATATGACGGCGGGATGGATATCGACCGCTACCTGAAACGCATCGGCCTCGGCCAGCGCCCGCCGGCGACGCTCGAGGGATTGAAGACCGTCCATCGCGCGCATCTGCTCGCCATCCCGTACGAGAACATCGACGTCCAGCTTGGCCGTCCGGTCACCACCGCGATCGCGCCGATCTATGAAAAGATCGTGGAGCGGGGCAGGGGCGGCTGGTGCTACGAGATGAATGGCAGTCTCGGCTGGGCGTTGAAGGAGCTTGGGTTTGACGTCACGCGGGCAACGGGCGCCGTGGTGCGCGCGCTGAAAGGCGAACTTTCCGTCGGCAATCACCTGGTGCTCCGCGTGGAGCTGCCCGAAGGGGTCTACCTGGCGGATGTCGGTTTCGGCGACGGACCGCGGGATCCGATTCCGGTACAAGTCGGCGCATTCGTGAGCGAAGGCTTTCAGTTCGGCCTGAGCCGCGTGGACGACGCCTGGTGGCGCTTCGCCAACGACCCGCGCGGCGGTGCTCCGACTTTCGACTTCAACCTGGCGCCAGCCGATGAATCGGTCCTGTCGGCGAAGTGCGAATTCCTCCAGACGTCTCCGCTGTCGCCCTTTGTCCAGAATCTGGTCGTACAGCGGCACGTGCCGACGGGTCTCGCCATCCTGCGAGGCCGCACGTTGCGCGAACTGACGCCGACCGTGACGCGCGAACGAACCATCGCGGACGCCGATGAACTGATGACGACACTGAACACCGTGTTCGGTCTGAACGTACCGGAGGTGGCCGATCTCTGGCCCAGGATCGTGACACGCCACGACGATGTCATGGCGCAGAAGAAGGCAGCCGCGCCGGCATGAAAAAGCCCGGCGCCGATTTCTCCGCGCCGGGCTCTTCCACAATTTAGTCGATGTTAGTCGTGAACGCTGAACGTCGTGGTCTCGCAGAGATTCTGGTTGCGGAACTCCGCCTTGCCACCGTCGCTGAACACGGCCTTGATGTCGTATTCGCAGGTCGTGCGGCCGTCCTCGATGTCGACAGGCTGCGTCGAACCCGGCTCGGCAGCCTCGGGGAGAATGTTGTCTTCCCACGAGTTCGTGCCGACGTGCGACACGTACAGCTCGGTCAGGTCGGTGCTGGTGTTGTTCTTGATCGTGATGTGCAGGTCTTCAGCGAGAGCCGGCGTGGCCAACAGCGCGAGCGCAGCCGCGGCGGCGAAAATCATCTTCTTCATGTCGTAAGTACCCCTGTGAACGGCGCAGCCCCTGCCAAACGCCTAAGTGCAGGGAACAGTGTGAAGATGGACGGAAAAAGGCAAGAACTTTGTCAAAGCTTGGCAAACATTAATCCCGCCGACGTTTCGGGGAACTTTGTTCCAGCGAAGACAGAACATTCTTGGAGCGGTTCGTGAACACCGCATCGTGTGTCGTCAGTTGCTTGCAAGGATTGTGTTGCGAACGATCGGATAGATCTGCGTTTGCCAGCGCGTGCCGGAAAACACGCCGTAATGGCCGACGCCGGCCTGCACATAATGCTTTTTGCGAAACGGTTTTATCGAAACACAAAGATCGTGCGCAGCCAGCGTCTGGCCTACCGAACAGATGTCGTCGCGTTCGCCTTCAACCGTAAGCAGTGCAGTTTTGCGAATCGCGGCGGGGTCGACTTTTTGGCCGCGATAGGTGAAGAGGCCGCGCGGCAGGTGGAACTCCTGGAACACACGCTGGACGGTCTCCAGGTAAAATTCCGCGGGCAGGTCGGCGACCGAGAAATACTCGTCGTAGAACTTGCGATTTGCATCCGCCTTTTCGTCTTCACCCTTGCGGATGTGTTCGAACAGATCGAGGTGCGCGCGGACATGGCGCGGCAGATTCATCGACAGGAAGGCCGACACCTGCACGAAACCGGGATACACCCGGCGATGTGCGCCGGCGTAGCGGCGCGGCACGGTGGCGATCAGGTTCTTCTCGAACCATTCGATCGGATGACCGGTCGCCAGTTCGTTGACGGTTGTCGGATTGATGCGCGTGTCGATCGGGCCGGCCATCAGCGTCATGCTGCGCGGCTGGCAGGGGTGGTCGTTCTGCGCCATCACCGCGACGGCCGCGAGCAATGCGGCGCAAGGCTGGCAAACGGCCACGACATGCGCGCCTGGCCCGATCCGCTCGAAGAAACGGATGACGTGGTCGATATATTCGTCGATGCCGAAGCGTCCGGCGCTTGTTGGTATGTCGCGCGCGCTCTTCCAGTCCGTGATGTAGACATCGTGCTCGGCCAACATCGTCTTGGCGGTGTTGCGTAACAGCGTGGCGAAGTGCCCGGCCATCGGCGCCACGATCAGGACGCGCGGCTGCTCCGTGTTCGTTTCCTTCGCGAAGCGGAGCAGGGTACCGAATGGCGTCGTCAACGCCGCTTCCTCGCGCACCGGAATCTCGCGACCCTCGCTTACGACGGTATCGATTTCGTAGTCCGGGCGCTCGTGGATCAGATGGGCGCGGTTCACGATCTCGGCCGCAGCCGAGATGCTCTTGAAGATGTAATTGGAGGCTGGACCGGCACAGGTTTCGCGGAAGAGCGAGCTGGTAAGTCCCGCCCAGGCGCGCACGGGCGTGAGCAAGTCCCACTGGGCCTGATAGGCGTCATACAACATCAGTGGCTGAAACGCCTCTAAGACCCGCGTACCCGCACTTTTGCGGTGCGGCAATATTCGTCCATTTTCGCGCCGAACCGTTGAAAAATGCTAGTGCATTTTATGCTGCACCGCGAAATAATTGGTTACGGACCAGCGAAAGAATCGACGGTCATGAGCAAAGCACTCCTGACGATTTCGAGCAAAAACTACTCATCCTGGTCGCTGCGCGGCTGGTTGATCTGCCGCTTCGCCGGCCTCGATTTCCGCGAGAAAGTGCTGCCCAGCGATGACCCGAATGCTCGCGCCGAGCTACTCCTGCTCTCGCCATCGTTCCTCGTGCCATGCCTGACCGATGGCGATGTGAAGGTATGGGACACTCTGGCCATCGCTGAGTATTTATACGAACGCCATCCGGGGGCCGGCTTGCTACCGAAGGCTCTTGCGGCCAGGACCCATTGTCGTGCGGTCGCAGGCGAAATGCATTCGGGCTTCGCGAACCTGCGTTCGGCGCTTCCGATGAACCTCAAGGCGAACTACCCGAACTTCAAGGTTTGGGCCGGTGCACAGGCGGATATCGACCGTGTCATCGCCATCTGGCGCGAGTGCCTGAAGACCTATGACGGACCTTACCTCTTCGGAGACAAGCCGACGCTGGCGGACGCGATGTACGCCCCGGTGTGCACGCGCTTCATGACCTACAACGTCAAGCTGGATCGCATCTGTGCCGACTATGTCGACATGATCATGACGCTGCCCGACATGGTGGAATGGGTCGAGGCGGCAAAGGCCGAACCCGACGCGGTCGAAGAACTTGAGGCCGAGTTCTAGGACGCGCCGTTTTCGTTGGCTTTTGTCTGAAGCTGCACGAAGTTCTGGATGCCCATCTGCTCGATCAGACGCAATTGCGTCTGGAGCCAGTCGATGTGCTCTTCCTCGCTCTCCAGGATGTGCACGAACAGCTCGCGCGAGCCGTAATCCTTGACGTTCTCGCAATGCGTGATCGCAAGCTTGAGTTCAGGATACGACATCATCTCCAGCGACAGATCGCAGGAGATGACCTCCTTCACGTTCTCGCCGATCATCAGCTTGCCGAGATCCTGGAGGTTCGGCAGGCCGCCGAGGAACAGCACGCGCTTGATGAGCCCGTCGGCGTGCTTCATCTCGTCGATGGATTCCTCGTATTCCTTCTTGGCGAGCGTCGACAGGCCCCAGTCCGCCAGCATCCTGGAATGCAGGAAGTATTGGTTGATGGCCGTGAGTTCGTTTTTGAGAACCTTGTTGAGCCACATGATCGTGGTGGGGTCGCCGGCAACGCTCGCGTGGGGCTCGGGCCCCGGCGCTACTCCGCCGCCACCAGCAGGTGCGGGCGCGCCGCGACGCCGTCCAGCATTTTTTCGATCGTTTCCTGGCATCGGCCGCAGTTCTTTCTCACGTTGCAGTACGAATAGACCTCGTCCGAGCAATTCGCGCCCTGCGCAATCGCGCCACGAATCTTCGTGTCATTCAGCCTATTGCAGACGCAGACGATCATCCAAGAACCGGCCTCAGCCTCGACGGCTCTATATTGTGCGATTGAGAATGATTGTCAACAACAGCAAGGTCGCGGCTGCGACCGCCGGACTGGGGTTGCCGTTAAGCCGCTGTTATGGCTTCAGATTTTACTTTCTTCTCGATCGAAACGTAGTCGGTCTTCCCGGTCCCTAGAACGGGAATGTCGTCCACGACCACGATTTTCCGCGGCACTGCAATCTCCGCGACGCCGTGGTTGTGCGCCCAGCCCACGAGGTCATGCCGGGCGGCTTCCTTGTGGGTCGTGACCAGAACAATCGTCTCGCCCTTCCGGTCGCCTGGAATGGCGATGGCGGCATGGAGGTAATCCGGCCAGAGCGCAGACGCGATGCTCTCCACCACGGCAAGTGAAACCGTCTC
>Ga0070666_10002285_pt1 | contig 11585 bp, 15 predicted proteins | sample KBSS23metaG_FD_64677 | JGI IMG/M metagenome (GOLD analysis project Ga0070666, IMG submission 64677) | Switchgrass rhizosphere microbial communities from Kellogg Biological Station, Michigan, USA - KBS S2-3 metaG | ecosystem: Host-associated > Plants > Roots > Rhizosphere > Soil ... | reverse complement strand
CGCATACTGCGACTTAGCCATGAAGAAATCCGCTTGTTTCTTCGCCATTGCGCTCGCCGCACTCACTACCCTCGCACTGGGCCGACAAGTGAAGCCTGTCAGTCATTACGCCTTCCACTACGTTAATGGAACAACCCAAGAATCCCTTCAGCAAAACTGGAACGGTTCGACTTCTTGGAATGGCCACGCCGCCAATGAGCTATGGGTTCAAAAGGATAAGGCCGTCTATCTGATCACGGACAAGGCCGTGATCGATGCGATGGAAAAAGCGTCGCGACCGCTGCGGCAATCGGCTGTGAATGAAAAGCCGGGTACCGATGCATGGCGCACCGCACGCGACAAAGAGCGACACGAGGTTTATAAGAAGACCGACAAGATCGTGGAAGATGCCATGTCCAAAGGTCTTGGCAAGAAAGTGGCCACCGGCCCTTAGAAACTTTGGCGGCTCGCATCTGCGTAATGCCTGGATATGAGTCGCCTTCTTAGCCGAGTTGCAGTCATCGGGCTGGCAGTTTGCTTCCTTGTTCCAACCGCATCTCTAGCGCAATCCGGCAAGAAATCGAGCTACGACCTCCGATACCGCTACGCGTATCGTCGCCTCGGACCCAACGGCTCCGAGACCGACATCATGAATTGGAACGGCAATATCAATTGGGATAAGCATTCCAAGGAAAGCGAGCTGTGGATTGGCAAGGACAGTAAGACTTATCTGATCACGGACAAGTCGACAATGGACGCGTTTGAAAAGGCGTTTGGCCCGCTTCGAGATTTCAATCTGCAACGCGGGAAGTACATGGACGGCTATTACGAAGCACGTGGTCAACAGCGAAGCTTCGATCGACAAAGTCGTTCTCTCGATCGCCGAATCAACTCGCTCAAGGAAAAGCGAGATCGCGCCAAGGATGACGACGCGCGCAAAGACATCGACGATCAAGTCAAGGATTTGCAGAAGGAAAAGGACGACGCCGATCGCCAAGCCAAGGATTGGTCGACGAAATTGGATGCCGAAACTAAGAAGCGAGAAGAGTTCTATTCGAAGAGGGAAGACATCCGGGCAGACGTCTATAAGAAGATCGACAAGATCGTGGATGATGCTTTTGCCAAAGGTCTAGCCAAACCCGAAGACCCCGCGTAGAGGACACGTCCCGCGAGACCAAAGCCCCGAGCCTCGTGCCCAAAGCCCAGTACGCTTGATCCGTGTACATCCCGCGACACTTCGCCGTGACCGACCCGGAGACCTTGCGAAAGGTCATCTTGGATAACAGCTTTGCCACCCTCGTTACGGCGAAGTCGGATGAACCGTTTGCAACGCACATTCCGCTGCTTCTGGAGGGTGATCAACTTGTCGGTCACATGGCCCGCGCCAATCCGCATTGGAAGGCTTTCGACGGCCGTCAGGCACTCGCCATTTTTCAAGGTCCACATGCCTATGTATCACCGCGCGTCTACGTCACTTCACCCAATGTCCCGACTTGGAACTACGTGACGGTTCACGTCTATGGCAAACCCGAGCTCATTGAGGATCCGTCGGAATCTGCCGATGTCCTCTATCGGTCGATGAAGGTTTACGATCCTTCGATGCAGCTTGACCAAGCCTTTCACGAGTATCTTCAGCGGCAGCTTCCGGGAATCGCCGCTTTCCGAATGCCGATCGAACGGATCGAAGGAAAGTTCAAGCTCAATCAGAACAAGAAACCGGAAGATCGCGACGCGGTGATCGCCGCATTCTCAGCGTCCACGAGAGCTGACGAACTGAATGTTGCTGCGGAGATGGTCGCGCACTATCCTGAGAGCGCGACCTAATTTTCAAATTTGCTTACATCCCTGGACCGGCAATCTGTCCGCCGCGATCAAGTTTCTTGTAGATGAAATAGGACTGGACGACGGGGAACAGACACATAGCCATCATGCCTGTGAAAAGGACCCAGAAGGGAAGACCCAAGAACGACAGCACGAATCCGATGAAGCCGCCGATAGTCCAAATGCGTGCGGCAGATCGATGCGTTTGATCCCAGACTCGCTCATCTGCGAGAGTCCATGGTGTCTTGATCCCCATAAAGAAGTTCCGGCGCACTTTGCCGAGGACATTGCCAAGCAATGCGAAGAACAGGAACATCACGCCGAATATTGCACCGACCATTTGAACCGCCTGATTCGCGGTCGCGCGAAGAATGACGACGCCGAGTGCTGCTTCCATTAACATCACGATCAACATGATGTAGTTGAAGGTTCCGCGGAACGGCTCGATATCAAATTTCTTCGGCGAAATTTTCGGGAGCACAATCAGCAAGAGTATGTTGAAGAGTAGGCAGCCGGGCATGATCAATGCCGCTCCCCACTTCGACCCGTATCCATCGATCTTTCCCGCTGCGTTCCAGTGAGTGGGAACGATATCCGGCAACCCTCTTACAGCCAAGTACGAGTAGATCGACAGGGCGATGAAGATGACGATGGAGATGACGAGAGAACGACGCGTGTTCATAGAACCTCTTGGGCGCCTTTTGAAGGGAACAGGTCCAACAGATGGGCAAGAAGATCTTGCACCACAGTTGTGTTCAACGAATACAGGATCTGTTGGCCATTGCGCCGCGTGCGAATGAGGTCCGCATTCTTCAACACGTTGAAGTGATGCGACATCGAGGGGCCCGAGATCTCGAAGTTCGTTGCGAGATCGCCCGCCGACATTTCGCCTGCGCTTAGCAGACGAAGGATTCTTCGCCTCGTCGGATCGGCCAGCGCACGAAAGGTATCGTCGCGCCCAGATTGTGCCTGTTCCTTAGACATTTAGACAACCGTCTAAATTATACAACTGTCGTCTCTGCTGATGGGCCCAAAAGTGGGACCTTCGGCTGGAACGGCTCTTATAATGAGCGTAATGCAACCTCGGCAATATCGCATTCCACTGCTCATCATCAGCTTAGGAGTCGCGCTCATTGTGCTGGGTGTACTCCGCTACCAGGGAGTTTTGACGTCGAGTTTCTACGTTCCGATCAGCGTCGCGATCAGCGTCGCGATCATCATCGCGGGCGTAGCGCAATTGGCGTTGCTCATGAGGAATGGCAACGCGAACTGACCTGTTGTTTCTCTGAAGAGCCCAATTCAATCCTGATTCTCGACGAACCTGCGGAGAGCATCCAATCTTGCATCCCACCGGCGCTCAACTTCAGCGATGAAGACCTTCGCAACATCGAGCGACTCCGGCGTCAAGTGCACATACACGTCTCTTCCTTTCGGTTCGAGTGAAACGATTCTCGCATCGACCAACACTTGCAAATGTTTGCGCGCGCCCTGACGCGTGATTCCCAGTCCGCTCGAGACCGCAGAAATGGGATGCGGTTGCCCACTGGACAACCGCCTTACCATCTCGATTCGGGCAGGGTCTCCAAGCGCGTTGAAGACCGTCGCCATCTGATTGTCGAGCTGCATCATGTCGATTAAGCCGCCATATACTTTTCCAAGCGGGCCATCATGATGTCCCAACCTTCGTTGTTGTCGCTGAGCGATTTCTCGATGACTTCCTTGGGTAGGGAAGCGAATCCGCTTTCCGTCAAAGTGAGCTTCGTTCCGTCGGAGACTTCTTCAAGTCGAAACTCGACGAGAGTGTTTGCCTGCTTGAGTGGATCTTCCTCCGACGCTCCGATGGACGGCACCCATCGATATGCAAAGTAATCACTCGGGTCGGATGCGACGACGTGGATAGCCACCTTGCCGAAGTCGGAGAAATCGAAGACTGACCTTTCTCCTTTGGCCATCTTTCCCTCGACTCGATCAGGGAACCAGCTCACGATCTTTGTCGGGTCGGCGATTGCCTGGAAGACGCGCTCTTTTGGTGCGCGGAGGACGAGTTCACGGCGAATAGTGTCTTGAATCATGGTGTTCATATGCAACCTCTTAGTTGCATTATACGAAGGTTGTTCATGAAATGCAACCATTTTGTTGCAAATTGTTGAAAAAGGTCCGATTTGAACCTGAAATTTATGATTGTAATCAGTAATGAGTGCTCAGAAGCTCAGTGGATCTGTCGCGAAGACCTGGAAGTCAGCTAGCTGTCCGTCAGTCAATGATCCCATCATTTCCGAGTCATCGTTCGTAAATGCCGCCTCTCTTGTATAGGCGAGCAGCGCTTCTTCGATGGTCACGTTTTCGCTTGGGTCAAAGCCTTCGGGGCGTCGCACCGCGGTGTGAATGCCATCCATCGGATCGCCGGCAACGATCGGTCGATCTGAATTGAAGCTCAGTGGAATCCCTGCATCGATCACAGATCGCGCACGTTTCAAATGAGAAGCGCGTTCCGTTCCGAGTTGCTTGTTGTAGGCATGACCGAAGCGAATTAGGAATTCGGGTTGCATCGTGCATTTGCATCCCAGTTTCGCCATGCGTTCGATCTGTTGATCACTCAGAATCATGGCGTGTTCAATGCGGTGATGCTCTGCATGATCGAGTTGTTCATACGCTTCCATCACGAGGTCGGTCGAATAATCTCCGATACTATGGATGGCGAGGGAATAGCCCGCGTCGTGCGCAATCTTGACCATTGATCGCAATCGATCGGGCTCATACATCAACTGTCCATCAACTTCTTTTTCTGCGACTGCCGCTTTTTGGCCACGCTTACTGATGATCATTGCCGGGTTGATCGGCTGTCCAGAAAACTTTCCATAGATTGCGGCGGTGGCGGAGCCAATTGCGCCATCGGCAAAGATCTTGATTCCTGCCACACGGCAAGTTTCCGAATTCATTTGCTTTTGGGCGACGATAAATTCATCCATCGGCATGGGACGCGGGCCGAATACGGTGCTCCACTGCACATACAGTCGCGTGCGGATCTTGCATCCGCGTTCTGCCGCGATTCGGTATGCCTCTAGCTCTTTGAGTAAATCGAATCGGCCCGTCATCATGTCACTCGCACACGCGATACCCAGAGCAGACATCTTCTCGCCGGCTGCGAGAATTGCCTCGACCATTTCTTCCAGCGTTGGATCGGGTACAGCGAGGGTGACTTGTTCGTGGGCGTGCTCCAGAAGAACTCCGTCTAACCGGCCGTTTGCGTCGCGTCGAAACGTCCCACCAACCGGATCTTTCACCGATTCATCGATTCGCGCTGCTCGAAGTGCCGCAGAGTTCGAAACACTGGCATGTCCACTTACATGCCGCAGCAAAATGGGTCGCTCATTGGTCACGCGGTCCAACTCGACCAGAGTGAGATGTTCGTTGTCGGGAAACTTTGTTTGGTCGTAGTGCACGGCCATCAGCCATTTGTCGGGCGGAAGCGACTTGTGCGCGTCTCGCACTGCATCCAGAATTTCTTCCTTGGTCGAGAAGTGACCCAGATACAGCTTTTGAAGGTCGAGCCCAGTCGGCAAGATGTGACAATGGGCATCGATGAAGCTTGGCAACAGATAGGCTCCGCCTAAGTCTCGAATCTCGGATCGCGGATCGCGAATCTGATTTGGCACACCACGAGCGACGACCTTGCCATCGCGCACCAGCATCTCTTGAGGCTCCCCCGTCAAGCCCCATCGGAAATTCTTATACAACCCATCAGCCGCACGCATAATAAAAGGCTACCGCAGTAGGTGGATGAAGAATAGACGTATCCTGGTTTGTACGGACATGGCCCGCCGATGAGTCGAGACTGGAAGATTGAGAACGCATTCGCATTGAGCGATAGGGGAACGATTATTACCGTGGACATGCCCTCGGACTTTTCCCAGCCTCTTCCAGCGCAAGCGTCGATTCTGGTCGATGGCGACGAGGTCCAGAAGATCGAAATCAAGACTTGGGTGCACTTGCGCTACGTCTCGGTGGAGGCGGCCGAAGCGGGGAGGATGAAGACAGATTTCTTCACTGCGGATCGAGTCGAACTAAGCGGAAGTCGCAACTGGATATTGCGGATTTACAATTGACCAACTTTGCGAATCATGAACAGTGATTTCAAAATAATATTTGCCGGTACCGTGACCGGAAGAGGGCCGACCATCATCGTAGAGATGCCGGAGGAGTTTAATCATAAACTCCCCGCCCAAGCAACAATCATTGTCGATGGAGTTGAAACTCAGAATGTTGAAATCAGTTTTGCAGGCTTCTTTGCCTATAGGTCCGTCGAGGCTTACGATCAAAGTCGCAACAAAAGATCGTATTTGCTATCAGAGCCGATCGATTCGAATGAAGGTCGTGAATGGAAGCTACGCATTCACGATTGACGCCCCTTGTCTCATTGCTGATCACGCAAACAGCGCAGGCGTGCCGCCCGTGTGCCAGAACAACACACGACCCTCGATGTCCCGTGTCTCCGCGCGGCGGATAAGACACGCGAATGCCTTCGCGGTGTAAACCGGGTCCAAGAAGATTCCTTCCCGTCTGGCCATTAGCTGGATGGCGTGCGATCCCTCATCCGTAACAATTCCATAACCTTCGCCGACGGCAGAGAAATCGAGTAGGTAATCCTCGGCTTCCAAAAACTTAGAGGCTCCGATCAGCGGAGCCAAACCTCGACCGATCTCGGCAAAGTCCAACGCGATGTTAGGTTCGGGGTCGCAGGCTACTCCCAAGACTTGGGTAGCCGACCCTGCGAATGCATACGCCAATCCCGTCTGCGTCGAGCCACTGCTCGAAGCGCAAACGATCCAATCGAACGGACCCACGTTCAACTCAGAAGCTGCCTGATAAAACGCATAGGCGCCAAGAGGAGAGGAGCCGCCAACTGGAATTCGATAAACGGTTTCGCCTGCCGACTCCAATTCGATCGCCAAGTCTTCAGTGGAAACAAAAAGGGAATCCCAATCACCATCGGGGATGACGCGCAGATCCACGCCGAGTAGGGAGTCCAACAATACGTTGCCGCCCGTTCCGCCTGGATGTGCACCGGATGGTTTTCCTGCGGGCGCATCGTAAGGTAAGTCCATCACCACCGCCGCGCAACGTAAACCATTCATCGAGCAGGCCGCGCCCAATTGACGAACAAAATTCGATTGGGCCGAACCGCAAGTCACGACGACGGTCGCTCCGACTTTCAACGCTTCGGAGATCAGATACTCAAGCTTGCGTCCCTTGTTGCCGCCGAATGCGAAACCGGTTAGGTCGTCGCGTTTGATCCAAAGGTCGATTCCCAAGTCTGCCGACAATCGATCGAGACGATGGAGTGGCGTTGGAGAAAGGATGAGCGGAGTCTTGGCCGGCGAATTAGCCATGGGCACCTAGTCTACGGTCAAACCGCGTGTTGGTCGCCAGGAAGTCAGTAGGGGTTGCGGCCGCGCGTCATCACTGCGCCCACAAAGATGATCGCTATGGCTAGCGCCCACGCCGTGATGAAACCGAAGTGCAGCTTTGTGCAAAGCCAGGTACAGACGACCGTGGTCAGCGACGTTATCAATAGGATCACGAGCGCGCGCACGCTTTATTGTCCTTTGTTTCCCACCAAAAATACAGGATTCGCCCAATAGGCCCATCAGCTTGAATTTGAACCTAAATCGCCCCCCAATTCAAGGCGGAGTCGGGAATGATAGCCCTGATCTGGCCCCATCCTTGCCCAGTCATAGCGAAATGGCGTCCATCAGACTTCCTCAGACGAAAGGCGAAATCGAAGCGGCTTCTGCAGAATTGCTCTTTGCAGCACGACATGACGTTTGGAGCACCAACGCCAACTCAGCGGGGCAAAGGAAAGATGCCCACGTTAAAGAAGACGAGATTTATCGTGATGGACAACTTGAGGGCTGGTTCACACGGATGTCGATCTCAGGAGCGATGGAGCGAAGAACACTTGCAAACCGCATCGAGATGACGTTGTATCCCTACTCGGAAGACATCAGAAAGCTCGGCGCAAAGAGAGTGGTCGCTATTCTCGGCCGCCAGCGTTGGCGTTCCGCCCAGTCCGCCGCCGATTTCCTTGCGGCTCGTTCGTAACCTTAGGTTTCGGAAGCCATGGTATCAAGAGCGCGGCGATCGTCCCCGCCACGCTCACCAATGGAAACACAGGGAAGTATGGAAACGGATCGGCATGATCCGGAATAGGAACCTCCGCGTGTAGCGGAAATCGATCGCGCAGGCGAGCCTCTTCTAGAATTCTTCCGTGACTATCGACGGCCATGCTATAGCCGAGCGATGCTGATCTCACGAGCGGCAATCCTGTTTCTACAGCGCGCCACACCGCCGCCGACTTCAGTTGTTCTGGCGCTGACGTTCCCATATACCAATCGTCATCGGAAATAAATGCGAGCAACCTTGCTCCACCTTGCGCTTGCTTATAGGCGAGGTCCGGGAACATCCCTTCAAAACAAATGAGCGGACCGACTTTCATGTCGCGCACGTCGAGCATGCCGAGATGATCACCGGGAGTCAGATCTCCGCTCGCTAAATGAAAGTTTGCCAAGAACGGAAGCGTGTTGCGTAGAGGCACATATTCGCCAAAGATGACGAGTCGAGTCTTATCAGCGTACAGCCACTTCTTGCCATCAAAACTCACGGCAGATTGATATCGCGGATTTTCACCACGTTGCGCTCCGAAGATTACGGGAATAGATGGATTCATTGGGAACGGCGGCGTTGCGGGAGGGAAACTCGCACCGATTTCCGCTGTTCCTTCAGGCAAGATCAACAACTGACTCTGCTGAGATATCGCCGCGAGGGTCAGGCTGTCGATCGCCTTCGCGATTTCCGCTTTCTGGGCAGCAGGGTCGCCGAAGGCGGTGTCCACGCCAAGCTGTCCGATCGTGATCGTCATCTTCTTCGTCGGCTCGGGTGAACTGAGTCGGATGAATGAGGCGGCGGCGAGGATGACAAACACGATGGTGTAAGGCCGTAGCTGTTTCCAACTTCCGCCCCCCAGCCACATCGCGAGAATCATGGAGCACAAAGCGCACCATGCGCTCACAAAGAAGATGCTCCCGAAATACGCGCCCTGGATGATTGAAGGGAAGGGATAGAGCGGATCGGCCATCAATCCCCAGGGGAAAGCGAGGCCGGGGATGTACGAGCGAAACACTTCGATGCCCGCCCAAACGAGCGGTACCAGCCAAGGCCATCCTCGATGGAACGACCGATTGGCGAGCCACCCGAACAACGCGAAATACCAAGCGCCGAGAAAACCTGTGAGCAGCCACGTAAACACGGCCAGCGTTGGATTGCTCGTCCAGCGGGTGACGAGGGTGTGCAGCCACGCCATCTGCGCGAGCATATAAATGAAACCGAAGACGTATCCTTGCGCCAGGCTGCGTTTCGCTCCACCCTTCATGAGCGATGCCAAGAATGGAGTGATCGCGATCAATGCGAGCAAATTGAAATTGATCGGAGGAAACGCGCAGAGCAGCAGCACTGCGCTGAGCGCTCCGGGCCACAGCTTAACGAAGAACCTCAACGTCGCATCTCCAATTGAGATGATGATTTGTTACTGCGAATTGAACGTCCATCCACTAGTTACTCGGCGCTTGATTTCCAGATTCGGGCGTCGAATGATTGGCGACTGATTTGCTTTCCGGCGGGCTTTCAGGACCGTCAGCCTCATGCTCCAAATGGGGCTCACCCTCTTGCTGTCCCATCTCTTGTGGCTCTCCGACCTCAAAACTTTGCGCAATGCGCGTGTCGTCGTCACTTTGTATCTTCTTAAAAATCTCAATCGCGCGATCGAAGTGGCGATCTTGTGGCTCCAAGCCCTTCAACTTTAGCAAGGCAAAATCTCGCTCCAGGTCTTTTAGGAGGTCAATTACATCCTTGTCGGGCCGATCCGGCCACTTAACTTCGCGCGCGCGCTGTGCCAGATATTGGTACATGCTTTGCAACTGCGCGTGGCGTTCATACCTCATGTCAAATTTCATATAGTTCGCCATTACGGTTAAGTAGAGCGCGAAAAGGGTGCAAGAAATCGAACCGATCGTGAGGATCAAGATGGCAACGGTCGTGTTTTGAGATTTTTCCTGAGTGGTAAGAACATAAACGAGAATGATGCACATTATTCCGACAATCGCCGTTATTAGTTCGCTTCGGAAGTAAACAGTTGCCTTCCTCTCTGCTTCATCCGCTGCCTCTCGATGAGCAAATGCGTTAATGCGGGCACGATGCCAGATTTGCGTTATAACGGAGCGGGCACCGTCTGTCTTACTCCTGCTCATAAATATTCTCAAAGAATCTTCGAATGAGTCGCTTATCCTTCGTCCGCAACATACTTCCTGACACAAAGTACGTCTCGCCCGTGAAATCCATCACCAGAAAGTATTCGCCGCAAGATCTCTTAGCAAGCTGCAAAGCGTCGTCCAATGAGCCCACGAATCTTGCACCAACGAACTCAGCGAAGTTTTTGGCAGTGGACGCCGGAAGATTTTGAGACGGGAGCAGATGAGCGTGGGCGTGCTTATCTGTGAAACCACTCGTGCAAAACTGCGCGCGACCACGCTCGACAAGCAGATGTTTATTTGCGGAGATTCTATTGGATCTATTTCCATTCATCAGTTCGAGTACGTCTTCATGGCAGTCCGAGTCTGCTAGGCTCTCGACGTTAGCCTCCGTCAGGAGCAGTTTGTGCCCCTCAGCAATTGGATCCCGGTCGTTAACGACCCTTAATCTCCCGTCAAAAAAGAGTGGTTCCTCAGCCCGTATCCGCGTAATGGGATCGAGAGCTTGATCAAGAGTCCACGAACGAAATTCGTAGGGTTTTTTCAAACTCCTCGCTGACAGGTAACTAGGAACAGGGTTATGACCCAGTTCTCGTAATATCATCGCTGGATGAGACAAGACTCCAAAGTCAACCAAAACGCTACTGCCACTGGGAATTCGCTTTGCTATTTCGACGATTCGATTTTCGGCACCACGATCTGTAGCAAATCTCAGTAGGATCGGCGACAAACCATTCCAGCGCTCCATGTCACTTACAGAACTGACAATGTGTGGGCTCAAAAACCGGAGGATTAGAGATTCAATCGAAAATCCTTTGCGTAGGTTCAGAAAATGCCAATCTCCTACGGAATCCTCTACGAAATGAATGTTTACAGGCAGGGCAGCCATTAAGTCACTTCTGAGGTTTGATGCGATGTCAGATGCTCTCGAGACCACCTCCTCAAGTTTGTTCCAAGTGAGCGATTCGATTGGTTCGTTGTAGTACCCCTTGGGGCCGGCAAACTTTGCCACCCTTGATTTTCGGTATTTCCAAGAACGCGCATTGGGACCGTAAAGAAGGATCGCGTCCGGGTCTAGGATGTTGTCACTCTCCCAGATCCCCGGAACTAATTCAATCAGAATCGCATTTCGGTCAAGCAGCAATTCATATGAGTATTTGACATCAATGTACGGATGAATAATGGTGGTCCAGGATTTCTCACGACCGACATCCAGAAGGCGAACAACCGTAGACTCATCGTCGACGAAAGCCCGTGGCAGCCCAAGTTCTTGACCTTTTGAGAATCGGACGGTAAGGCCCTTCCCCTCTGATAAACTATGGATCGACGACCGCAAGCTAGGACCAGAAGGCGCAGGAGGTTCGATAAGGAGCTTCTTCGGAAACAATCCCTGGCTCTGGTAGTACGTCATCGCGGCTGCTTTGACCCCGATTTGGGTGGCCAAGCCGCCGAGCGGTGTGGAAGACAAGTCCAAGTGTGAGC
>Ga0070666_10002278_pt1 | contig 11602 bp, 6 predicted proteins | sample KBSS23metaG_FD_64677 | JGI IMG/M metagenome (GOLD analysis project Ga0070666, IMG submission 64677) | Switchgrass rhizosphere microbial communities from Kellogg Biological Station, Michigan, USA - KBS S2-3 metaG | ecosystem: Host-associated > Plants > Roots > Rhizosphere > Soil ... | reverse complement strand
TTACCCGCAATTACGTGTTGTTGCTTCAGACCTCTTGTATTTGAATTTTCATCATTATAAAATGTGGTATCGGGCAGCAATGTTTGTTTTAAAGTGGAACCTTCGTTGGTTGTGCCAAGACGATTGTAATTGTAAGAAAGGTTCACGTTGTTCTTATCCTCATCCCATTTATTACTGTATAATCCGCCGGCTGAATAGGCATCCGGAAGACCTTGCAAGCCCCAGTCACTGAAATCATCATTTGTTCCGAAACTGTAGTAATAGCCTCCTATTTCATCATACTCATAGTCATTGTCGATCCCTAATTTATTTCTGTCCTCCCAGCCGAGGCTGCCAGTGCTGGTATTACTTTTTGTACCAAACAGAGAGACCTTTCGCTTGCCTAAAAAATTATTGTACAAAAGTTTTCCGTTGTGCAACCGGTCAAAATCAGAGCCTGCCTCTAATTTTCCAAAATATCCTCTCTTAGCATTATCCTTTAGTTTGATGTTGATCGTTTTTGAATCGCCGTTACCGGTAATCCCCTTTACCTGGTCCTGCTCTGTTTTTGTATCAAATACCTGTACCTTGTCCACTACTTTGGCCGATATATTTTGTGTAGCAATGGTGGGATCATTACCAAAAAACTCTTCGCCATCAACCAATACTTTATCTACCTTTTTTCCCTGCGCCGTTATTTCTCCTTTGCTATTTACTGACAAGCCAGGCAGTTTTTTTAAAAGATCTTCTACTGTAGCGCCTTCTTTTACTTTGAAACTGTCGGCTACAAATTCGGTGGTGTCACCTTTAATGCGGATGGCTCCCGTGTTATGCACGATCACTTCTTTAAGCAGAATAGCTTTTTGTAACAATGAAATTTTTCCAAGGTCAAATGGTTTTGCCGTTAGTTTTACCTCATCTGCAAAGTCAGCATACTTGGGGTAGGTGATCATAATGATATAAGAGCCGGCAGGAACATTAGGGATCGCAAATCCTCCACTTGCATCGGTTCTTGTAAATTTAACCAGGACCGAATCTGATTTCCTGAGAAGCGTAACCACTGCATTGGAAAGATTTTTCTTTTCAACTGTATCGGTCACCGTACCTTTAATAGAAGTTGTTTGTGAATGTGAAGTGAGAGTTATTGCTAAGATGAAGACAAAGCCCGCAATGAATTTTCTCATGGCTAATGGTTAGTTAGTTTAATAACGACTAACGGTCATTATATAGTGTAAAAGTGATTTGAATTATTAAGCTAAAAAAATCGCTCTCTTAATTTTAGGTTAAACAAATCAATCAGTTATGATGCAGCGGAATCAAAATTCCACCGACGATGGAAATGGGCCGCAACATACGAATGAAATCGTAAGCGGAGAAAAAAAAAGCGATGAACGGTCAAAACTGGCTTCCCCGGACCAAAAATCATATGAGAAAGTACATTTCATAGATACCGGCAAGCCGGTTTGGAATTATTCCTTATTGACTGATGATGATGTAAAAAACTACCAGGGGGGGACAAACTACGCTCTCTATGAGAAATTCGGGTCACACTCAATAAAAGTAAATGATGTATGGGGAATGTATTTCTGCGTCTGGGCTCCTAATGCAACTTCAGTCTCTGTTACCGGGAATTTTAACCATTGGAAAAATCATGAGCACGAATTGTATCCCCGGTGGGACAAGAGTGGGATCTGGGAAGGATTTATTCCAGGATTCAATTTAGGGGAGTCTTATAAGTATTATATAGTCGGCTATGGTGGCAAGGCGCAGGACAAGGGAGACCCGTTTGCGAATTTTTGGGAGAAACGACCATTGACGGCGTCCATTACCTGGGATATGCATTATGAATGGAAGGATGAGGAATGGATGAATAAAAGAAAAGAAAATAATTCACTGGAGTCGCCATGGAGTGTATATGAAGTACACCTGGCAAGCTGGATGCGACCTGATAAAAACGATGAAGAGACGTACAACACATATGACCAGATCACGGAGCGATTAGTCCCTTACGTAAAACAAATGGGATTTACGCATGTGGAGTTTATGCCTGTCATGGAACATCCGTTTGATGGAAGCTGGGGTTATCAATGCACCGGTTTTTTTGCTTCCACATCACGATTTGGTGATCCGCAGGGATTGATGCGACTGATTGATGCTTTTCATAATGAGGGTATCGGCGTCATACTCGATTGGGTGCCTTCGCATTTTCCTTATGATGCTCATGGGTTATTCATGTTTGACGGAACGCACACCTATGAGTATGCCGATATGCGAAAAGGTTTTCATCCCGACTGGAACAGTTATGTGTTCAATTATAAGAGGGGCGAAGTAAAATCTTTTCTGATCAGCAGCGCGAGGTATTGGTTTGATAAATTTCATATTGATGGTATTCGTGTAGACGCCGTTTCATCCATGTTGAAATTAAATTATAGTCGTACGCATGGACAATGGGAGCCAAACGAATTTGGCGGCGAGGGAAATTTGGAGGCAATGGCTTTTATCAAAGACCTGAATGAAACTATCTACAGGGATTTTCCCGATACGCAAACCATTGCTGAGGAAGCAACAGACTGGCCGGGTGTATCAAGACCAACCTGGCAGGACGGTTTGGGTTTTGGAATGAAGTGGATGATGGGCTGGATGCACGATACCCTGGATTATTTTGAAATGGACCCTTATTTCCGGCAGTTTCACCAGGATAAATTCTCTTTTAGCATGATGTATTATTATGACGAGAATTTTATGCTTCCATTTAGTCATGATGAAGTGGTACATGGCAAAAGCCCCATGCTTTACAAAATGCCGGGTGATGAATGGCAGAAGATGGCCAACCTGCGATTGATGTATACGTATATGTGGACACACCCGGGTGCCAAACTTTTATTTATGGGTGATGAGTTTGGTCAAACATCAGAGTGGAACTATAAATCAGAACTCGACTGGCAATTACTGCAATTTGATCCGCATAAAAAATTAAAAGATTGCGTGGCTGATCTGAACGCCTTACTGCGAAATGAACCGGCATTGTATGAAAACCAATTCACTATTTATGGATTTGAATGGGTCGATCTGAATCATCGGTCGGAATCAATAGTATCATACAGGAGAAAGGGAAAAAGGACAGAAGATGATCTGCTGGTCATTTTAAATCTTACAACGGTTGTGAGAAATGACTGGGAAGTGTTTGTGAACAATAAAGAATTTACTGGAGAAATTTTTAACAGCGACGATAAAAAGTACTGGGGTACAGGAGATGCATTCAATCCCGATATACGCTCTGAATTAGTGGATGAAGAACAAAAGATTTATAAGCTTACTCTGAACTTACCACCGCTCGGTGGAATTGTTTTAAAATGATATTTCACGCCAGGCCGCTAAGTTTTTGATCTCAAGACGCAATGACTTATTTTCTTAGCGTTTCTTCGCGCCTTTGCGTGAAATCATTTTGCTGGTTTAACTTCACTTGATGATTACCGTTTTGCAAATATTTTTTGTACTTGTACTGATCATTGTTATTATTCTGTTTGTATTCAGAATAAGAAGAACAAGAGAGATCATTCATTTACCAGAGAATTATAAGGAAGTACTCAATGACTATGTGAAGTTTTATCGCCAGCTTGACGAAGAGAACAAAAGAAAATTCGAAGAAAGAGCCGAGCATTTTCTTTCTACCGTGCGCATTACCGGGGTAAACGCTGAAGTGGAAGACATTGACAGGATATTTATCGGGGCAGGTGCTATTATCCCGGTATTTTTCTTCCCTGACTGGCAATATATAAATCTGCACGAGGTTTTAGTGTACCCTGGAGCATTCAATGAAGATTTTGACCAGGCAGGAAACAACCGTCATATATCCGGCATGGTTGGATCAGGTTCGATGCAAAATGTAATGATCATTACCAAATGGCAATTAAGACAGGGATTTATTAATAATGCAGATCACCGTAATACCGCTATTCATGAATTTGTTCATTTGATCGATAAAATGGATGGGACGATGGATGGTGTACCGGAAATTATTTTAGAAAGAAAATATGTAAATCGCTGGACCGAACTTGTGAATGGAACGATCCAGCAAATGCGGACGCACGGTTCGGATATTGACATGTATGGTGCAACCAACCCTGTAGAATTTTTTGCTGTGATCTCCGAATATTTTTTCGAACGCCCCGACTTGTTAAAAATGAACCATCCAGGATTATTTGAAATGCTGGAGAGGATATTTAGAACGGCAAACAGGTAGAGTCTTTGGGAAAGTTATCATTTCTTTTAACCCTGGTAGCCTGGTTAATGTGCCGGTGTTCATGCTGAATTAAGAATTGAAAAGCATCTCTCGGATGTAGGTTACCATTCGTATTACAGGCGAAGTATAGTTGAAAACTCTGACTGAACTTTTCTTTTGCTTCCCTGCCTTTTTGAAGTATTGTTTCTATAAAAACATTGTCGATCATTACTACGTCTTTCGATGATGTGTACAAATAGCCACTCTGGTATTGGGCGGCCAGCGATGTTAATTTATTTATTTTTTGCTGATAAAGGTGGTGTGGGCTGCGGAACAATATTATGGATCGGTTTCGTTGTTTTCAAATAAGCAAAAATGGCTTTCAATTCGTCATCGGTCATGTTCCGGTACATTTGCCACGGCATAGGAGGCAACATAGGTCTTGAGCCGGCCAATCCTTTCATTTTTCCTTCTCTTATGGCGTAGATGAATTGCTCTTCTTTCCAATTGCCAATACCTGTTGCATCAGAAGTCAAGTTAGCTGTATAAGAAATACCCCAGGAACCGACCCACGAAGTGAGATCAGTTGTAGCTGTAACGCCTTTGCTTTCCAATTCCTGCCGGTTCACAGCAGGTGCATCCAACTGCGAAGGATGGCCCGACAATAAAAGGCTACTGTCAATGTCGGGACCATGGTCTGTCATTTTTTTAGGAGTATGACAATCATGACAGGCACTCACAGTTACAAGATGCTCACCCCATTTTACCTGGCTCTCAAAGCCAGCGAAAGCAAGCGTTGGTGTTTCTTTTTGCACTGATTGGTTTTCACCGGAAACCCGGTCGCATTGAGCCAGGAGAAGTGCGCTTACTGTACCAACAAATAAAATAGTAGTTGAAAGGATTTTCATATACTTAGTTTAATTTAAAATTAAAATAGCCGATCGGCTGTTTGTTTTATAAAGCGCTTGCGACGACTGTAATAAAGGCATACAGGCAAATGACCACGAGTGCAAGTATGCCTCCTTTGACTACATGTTTCATAATATAAGGTTTAGTGCCGTAAAGAAAAGAAAACGCGAAGCCGAAGGAAATGGCTTCATTCATCAATTGACAAACATGGTGGATGGAATGAAGCAAATGGGAGATGGAAATAACTTTGTGTTCGTTGTGTTGCCTTTGTGTGCTTTGTGACCAGAAAGGGTCACAAAGTTCACTACGAATCACTAAAGGACACGGAGATCAGTGATGAAGACTTTGTCGAAGGAATTTAAAAACGTCTTCTTCCCATAGATTGGTATTCAGGAAAATGAGCTTCGTTTTTCAACCGTAAGCAAATGCGATGGAATGTCATTGTTCTTTGTAGTCTTGTGACTAAACGGACACAAAGATCACTACGAACCACGAAGTACACAACGACGGGTCAGTTTTTGCATGAATGTAGAACAACACACTCGAAAAACTGGAGCATTCCGATGACACAAAGTTTTTTTACTTATCATAATTACTACACTACCCACAAATGTGAAAAAGAAGTTAGCTATTTGTTAGCTAGCATCATCATTTTGTGATTAGCTTCAACTTCTGAAAAAAGATCTCAATATCCTCTGAAAAAGATCGCCGTATACAATATCAAGGGAGGCGTTGGAAAAACCACCACATCCGTAAATCTTGCCTGCTTTCTTGCCAAGAGAGGTCTAAGCGTTCTGCTTTGGGACCTCGATCCGCAGGGAGGCAGTAGTTTTTTCTTCGGCCGGCAGAATCGTAATAACAATACACATGGCCGCCTATTTGAAAAATACATTACTATTTATGATGTGATCCATTCCACAGAAAGTTACCAGATCGATGTGATCAGTAATGATGCCTTCTTTTCAGACCAGTTCATGAATCATGCTTCCAAAATGGTCACTGTTAGCTTCACGAATAATGAGTTGATACGAATTGTGCTGAAAGAAGTGGAGGATGATTACGATGTTTGTGTGATGGATTGTTCACCTGGCCGGTTTCTTTTACATAGCAATATTTTTTACGCGTCTGACCTGATACTGGTACCTAATTTACCGGCCCCGCTTTCTATTTACTGCAATAATATGCTGATGGATGAATTGCAGCAGGATAGCCACCTGGCCAGGAAAACGCTGAGCTTTTATAATATGGTGCAGACGCATAAATCACTTCATAAGGAATACCTTGATAACCGCAAGGATGCTTCCTGGATGCTCGACAATTTTATTCCATTCTATATGGATATTGAATTGATCGCTTATACCAAACAGTCTCTTTTTCACCAGGACAAAGAATACCGGGCAAATATCCATTACTTCAATCTCTGGCTGGAAATATGTAACCGGATGCAATGGCAGGCACTGAACGATATTACGGGAAAACTGGTAGAAATGCCCAAGGATCTACCCGACGATGAATTTCCCGACCTGCAGCCGGCATCAAATCAATGAAACTTTTTGGACATCCGTCATTGTGAGGACTGAGCCCGGAGCAATCTCTAATTGCAAGCAAGAAGGAACCTAAACATCCTTTGCCAAAAATTTCTTCTTTAACCATGACCTTATCGGTTCGTCATAAAACTTCAGGCATGCATAAGCGATGATTATAGCTGAAATTAGAACCAGCAACCCATAAGGCCAGCCATTTTCCAGGGAAACGTTATTATTTTTTACCCACGCGGTGTATATATAGATGAGTGGATAATGTGTGATGTATATCGGGTAGGAGATATCACCCAGGAATTTGCACAGACGGTTGGCGTATTTGCCTTTCACATTGCCACTTGCACCTATGTATACGATTAGCGGGAAAATGAAAATGATCACTAAGGCCTCGTACAGGCCATTCATCCATAAGTGAGTGCTGCCACCGATCCGTGGTACCGAAAGAACTATTATGATCAGAAGGCTGCACCATAGAAATGCATTTTTTATAAATGTAAGTTTTGCAGTGCGGGAAAGCAACAAACCGGCAAAGAACGGATACATCAAACGCGTAAAGCCAATTCGCAATTGTGCCGGTTCAATGGACCATCCACCGATCATATCACCTTGTCCTCCTGTAACTCCCCAATGAATCAGTGCACAAGCGGCAATGAATACCAGGATAGCAAGCGCGGTTTTTGAAAATTTTCTCACAACAACAGCGTAAAGAATATTGGCAATGTATTCAAAGAATAAGGTCCACCCGGGGCCATTTAACGGATACATTTCATGCCATCCGCGAATATCCATCGAAGACGGAGGCAATGGGATTATGGTAAACCCGATCAACATCACAAGAAGCATTTTCCATACAGGGATGGTACTTATAATTGGCCACAACGCTCCCTGCTGAAAATAAAAACCAACGGCACCAATGATCATACCCATGATTACCATGGGATGCAACCTGACCAGGCGACGTTTGAAAAATTCAACGACGGTTATTTTATTCCACCTGTCATCATAAGCATACCCGATGACAAAGCCGGAGAGGACAAAGAAAAAATCTACCGCAAGGTATCCATGATTGATGACCTGGTCGAGCGGGCTTGACGAAAGAGCTTCAAAAATGTGAAATGTCACTACCATGACTGCTGCAACGCCGCGAAGCCCGTCAAGTATCTGATAATGTGGTTTTGCAGTTAGTTCTGTTGATTTCATGGCGACTATTTGGCAATATACACTCAGAATAATTTACAGAGAAAAAAATCCGGGAATAAATAATGAATAATGAGTAATGAGTAATGAATAATGAGTAATGAATAATGAGTAATGATACTCATTACTGATCACTCATTACTCATTACTCATTCTTTGCCATCTCCCTTAACCTGCATAATGAATTGGCTAATTGCATCTGTTGCGTGGATTTGCAGTCTGGCTCAAACAATGAAGTACTTGCAACTAAGATAAATATTGCCCTGGCTCTTGAAATCGCCACATTAAACCTGTTCAAACTATACAAAAACTCCATACCGCGCGGAGCATCTTCCGGTGTTGAAGTGGCCATTGAAAAAATGATCACAGGCGCTTCCTGTCCCTGGAATTTGTCCACAGTGCCAATTTGAATGCCGGGCAAACGATCTATCAACATTTCAACCTGTGCATTATAAGGAGAAATGATCTTAATGTGATGCGAACTCAATTCGTGTTTTTGTTTGTTGACATCTATCCAATAAACATTACCACCGAGGAGGCCGTCAACTATTGAGACCACTTTTTCAACTTCTTCTTCCGAGCTGTTCTGGTTGCCTTCATGGTTTACAAGTTCTACATACAATCCAGGTTCCTGGTAGGAGGGACTTCCTTCGAGCCTTTGATTTGCCGTTTCAGGTTTTGTGTGCAGCCGACCATCATAAAACAATTCGGATATGTAATCATCGATCGCGGGATGCATGCGCCAGGTAGTTTCTAAAAACAAACCCTGGTCTTTTGAAATAGTTTTTTGCTCTTGTAAAATATGTTCAAGTGCTGACACTTCAGTTCCTTCCGGGTGACTTCCTTTTTGGGGTTGCTTTAACTGCTGCGGATCGCCTATCAATACAAGATTTTTTCCCGCATGCGACAGAGCGAGTGTATCTATCAGCGATAGTTGTCCTGCTTCATCCACAAAAAGAAAATCCACCGATTCAAAAAATTCTTGCCTGGCCCACATAAATGAAGTGCCTGCTGCTATGTGAAATCCTTTTTGAATGCTGTCACGTACCAGCCTGTTATCATCTGTTGTCTCTATCCAATTTGGATTATTCATGCCTGTCAGGTCACGAACCTTTTGTACAATTCTTATATTTAATTTTTCTTTTGTGGCAGCTGTGCTTACTTTTTCCAACAAACCTGTAATTACTTTATGTCCCAACGCAGTGATGCCAATTTTTTTACCTGCCTTTATCAGTGAAATGATCATTTGCGCGGCAGTATGACTTTTACCTGTACCCGGAGGACCTTGTATAGGTAGCACATTATTTTCCAGGTTCATTACCTGTATGATCGCAGGATCGGCCTGTTCTTTTATTTGTGATGGATCAATTGGTAACTTGATCGACCTTAGTAAGAGTTCTCTGCCTGCCTGGTAGCTGCCCGGCCCTTCTAGTCCATTTTGGATGGCATATTTTGCAAAGCGAATGATCGACTCTTCCTTGGGAGTATCAGGGATATCATCCATGCAGATGACATTGGTTGGATGGACATCAACGGATTTCTTATTTTTTTTAATACCCACTGTCCTGTTTACTAAATCGATTGAATAAATTTCACCAACTGCCTCCTTATGATAGGAAGCTTTATTCCCTTCTTTTAAAGTAAACTCCTGTTCCGGGAAACGATAAAAATGAACAATACTCTTCTTTACCTGCTCCTGGTTCCCTGTATAAACTAAACCCGCTAATGCATCATTTTCTTCCAACAGATCCTCATCCGATAATTCGGAAAGCCTGAAATATTCCCACCAAAAAGATTTCTTTTCCCTTCGATACCAGTCCAGCATATTAGCCAATAACCATTTTGCCTGCTGCTCTTTGTTGCGACCTTCCTTTTCGAGTGGAATAGCTTTCATTAACTCCTTGAAAAGGGGTTGTATTTTTTGTTGATGTTCTGTTATCTTTTCAGAAGGGTCCTCATCTTCCTGTACGGGACGCGGGATATCATTTCTCTCATCGATCAATTTCTGACGAAGTTTTTCAAGCCAGTCGCGCAAATATTTTGTGGAGATGCAATCATCTTTATTGTAATCTCTTACTACAGCGATAGTCTCTTCATCGACAGTTTCAACATAACCACTTTCCAGCAGGCCTTCATACAATATTTTATTTTGAGCAACCAGTCGCAGATCTCTTATACGTAAATAGCCGTGAAGTTTTTCAAGATCCTTTAATGAATAACTTTCGATACCGGCGATTACTGCGTTTCGTGTGATGGTGTGCAGGTTTACAAATACCCCGGCACGTAATAAGCGGTCAAGTTCATCTTCTCTTGTGGCATATTTGCCGACCAGTCGTTTCAATGCGCTTTGCTCATACGCACCAAAATGATAAATGTGCATTTTTTCATCCTGCTTCCATATATCTATTACGGTATCCATGAATTTCTCCAATGCCTGCAGTTCTTCCACATCATTATGGGCCCACAGATCATAATACTCATCACGATAATACCATCCGAATAAATATTCGATACCCGTATCACCCACGTAAGGATCGCCTTCAAAATCAAAAAATATATCGTGTTTAGAAGGTTCAGGCAATTTGTAAAAACCGAGATCTTCCTGCAAAGGAAGTATTTCAAAAACAGGTCGATCGATCTTTCGCCATTGATGTTGAAGCCGCGCCTGGTGCGATAACTTTTCGAAAGTTTGCGGGTTGCCTCTTTCAGGTTTGTAAGCTAAAGGAACGGCCAGACTTGCCATCGACTCGAGAGTTGTAACATTCCATTTGACAACCTCTTTTATTTGCATTCTGCCCATCCCGGCAATGAAACTTAAATGGTCATCTTCACGTCTTCGTTTATTACAAACGGGCCACCATTTGCAGATGTCACAATGCGGTACAGGATCGGGGTAGGTTTCGCGTGGTTGATTGATCGTTTGCAATAAATTTTTCTTCATTAACCGGTAATAAGCCGCGTAATCATCGATCCTGTAATGGTGTTCTCCCGCCGGATTTTTGATATGCATATATTCGGGCATACAGCCCTGCAACTGCTCAAGCATTTCGGAGTAAAGGCTGATCTGTAAAATAGCACCTGCCCTTGTTTCTTTCGACAGCTTGGTATCCATCACTTCATAATACCAGTTACCGAATTTGCTCGCCTTATCAATTTTTTTAATTAAAAAATCTGCCCAGCCATTCCAGTTATCCAGTTCAAGCCTTGCCTGGTAAATGATATCGACTCCATGTTTCATGGCTTCCAGCGTTTGGGCGGCGGCTTCTTTTGTATAGCCCCTGCTTATTTCAGCAACAGTTCTTCCCGATCCCTTTAGTTGGTTTATATAGTCCTTTTCAAATTCTTCTCCCCTTTGCTGCAACGCCTCTAATGAAGGATTGTCATACTTAGGCGGCGATGGAATGATCTCCCGGGCAAGTTGTAAATTCAGAAATGTAGCATGCTTACAACTCATATGGGTTGAGAGGTCAGAAGCTGATAAGAGTATTGTTGTGCTGGTGATCTTCATATTGCCGGAACTTACGGGCAAGTTACTAAAAGCCTGGGTGGTTATTTTGAACGAAAAATCAACTGTTCGAGGTTTAATTGTGCACAGATTTTCACTGATATTAATTCCCGAAAATCTGTGTTCATCTGTGAAATCAGTAAGAGTAAGTGGTAACAGTATTCAGCCAGAATTGTAACTGATAGGCGATAGTATCGATCAGGACATATTCTCTATCCGTTGTTGGTGACGCTGCGCTAAACACCAACA
>Ga0070666_10002277_pt1 | contig 11602 bp, 13 predicted proteins | sample KBSS23metaG_FD_64677 | JGI IMG/M metagenome (GOLD analysis project Ga0070666, IMG submission 64677) | Switchgrass rhizosphere microbial communities from Kellogg Biological Station, Michigan, USA - KBS S2-3 metaG | ecosystem: Host-associated > Plants > Roots > Rhizosphere > Soil ... | reverse complement strand
GAATTTGTGTCGTCGTTCTCAAGCGCCATCGCCAGCGATTCAAGGCGATCGGCGAGCGCTTCGGCGCGCAGCACCACCGCTGGATCGGGCCGAGAGAGGGCCGGGGCGGGCGGAGGAGGCGGGGGCAAGGCGGCAGCCGCTTCCGGCTTGTCGTCGATCAGCTGGTCTGCAAGCAGCAGCGACGCGAACAGGAACTGGCGCGCTTCGCTCAGCGTGCCCAGCCCGGCCAGAGCCTCGCGGCTTTTGCCGTCCACGAGCCGCGCGGCGGCCCGCAAATTCTCTTCTTCACCTTCGCGGCAGGCGACCTGGTAGGTGCGGCCGGCGATATTGAGGTCGAGCATCGTGGCCATCAGGCGGCCGCCTCACGAATGAGCTCGTCGAGCTCCTCGACAACCTCGCGGACCCTGGCGCGCAGCGCCTCGTCGCGGGCCGGCGGCGCCTGTCGGTCGCCGATCACCCGCTCGATCCGCTGGAGAGCCCGCTCGGCGCGCTCCAGGGCCATTGAAAGCTCGCTGTCATCCATCGCGAATTTGACTACGCAACTTGCCTCGCACGGGCAAGCACTGCCGGCGCGATTTGACGCGGCGGGCAGGGCGGCTAATGGGGCCGCAACGTCGCCCGGGTTCCCGGTACGAAATCCACTTACGGAGCATCATGCAGCCGAACGACCGCCGCCTCGCCAACGCCATTCGCGCCCTTGCGATGGACGCGGTCGAGGCCGCGAACAGCGGCCACCCGGGCATGCCTATGGGCATGGCGGACGCAGCCACAGCGCTATTCACCCGGCACCTGAAGTTCGACGCCGCCGATCCGCGCTGGCCCGACCGCGACCGGTTCATTCTGTCAGCCGGCCATGGCTCGATGCTGATCTATTCCTTGCTCTATTTGACGGGATACGAGCGGCCGACGCTGGACGACATTAAGCGCTTCCGCCAGCTCGGCTCTCCGACCGCTGGGCACCCAGAGAATTTCGAGCTTCCGGGAGTCGAGGTCACCACCGGCCCGCTTGGGCAGGGCGTGGCGATGGCGGTCGGGATGGCGATAGCCGAGCGGCATCTGAACGCAATCTACGGCGATGAGCTGGTCGACCACCGAACATTCGTTATCGCCGGAGACGGATGCCTGATGGAGGGCATCAACCATGAGGCGGTTGGACTGGCGGGGCACCTGAGGCTCGGCCGGCTGATCGTGCTGTGGGACGACAACAGCATCACCATCGACGGCTCGACCGATTTGTCGCGCAATGAGGACGTGGTCGCTCGCCACCAGGCCGCGCAGTGGCACACCTGTGAGTGCGACGGGCTCGACGCGGCTGACGTCAGCCGGGCGATCGAGGAGGCCCTGGCCGATCCGCGGCCCAGCCTGGTCCGCTGCAGGACGATCATCGGCTTCGGCGCCCCCAACAAGCAGGGAACCGCCGCGACCCACGGCGCAGCGCTCGGCAAGGACGAGGTCGAGGCCGCTCGCGCGGGCCTTGGTCTAGAGCCGGAAGAATTCGCCGTTCCCGACGACGTGCTCACCGCCTGGCGAGCAGCCGGCAAGCGCGGCTCGGTCGATCACGCCTTGTGGAAGGAGCGGCTGGAGGAAAGCGGCCGCAAGGACGAGTTTCTCGCCCGCCTGAACGGCAAGGTCAGCGACGCCTGGCTGAAACCCTATCTCGATAAGCTCCTGGCCGACCTGAAGCCGGTTGCGACGCGCAAGGCGTCCGAGATGGCGCTCGAGGCGATCAATGCCGCGATCCCGGCGACGATCGGCGGTTCGGCCGACCTGACGGGCTCCAACAACACCAAAACCAAGGCCCTCGAGCCGCTGACCGCCGACAACTACGCAGGCCGCTACGTCTATTACGGAATCCGCGAGTTCGGCATGGCCGCGGCGATGAACGGCATGGCGCTGCACGGCGGGGTGATCCCCTACGGCGGCACGTTCCTGGTGTTCACCGATTACGCCCGCCCTGCGATCCGCCTGAGCGCGCTGCAGAAAGCGCGGGTCATTTACGTGATGACCCATGATTCGATCGGGCTCGGCGAAGACGGGCCGACGCACCAGCCGATCGAGCATCTCCAGAGCCTGCGGGCGATGCCGCAGTTGATGGTCTATCGCCCGGCCGACGCAGTCGAGACCGCCGAATGCTGGGCACTGGCGCTGCAGAGCGACGAGCCGTCGGTCCTTGCGCTGACCCGGCAGAACCTAGCACCCGCGCGGACGGAGGCGGTCGGCGAGAATCTGTCGGCGCGCGGCGCATACCGCCTGAAATCAGCCGAGAACAATCGCAAGGTCATCATTGTTGCGACCGGATCTGAGGTTGAGATTGGGCTTTTGACGGCTTCCCTGCTTGAACAGCAGGGCATCGGCACCGACGTCGTCTCAATGCCTTGCACCGAACGGTTCGATGCGCAGCGCGCCGAATATCGCGAGGACATCCTGCCCGACGTCAGCAATCGCGAAATTCTGCGCGTGTCGATCGAGGCGGGCTCGACCTTCGGGTGGGAACGCTACACCGGGCTTCACGGCCTGCGCATCGGCATCGACCGGTTCGGCGTCTCCGCTCCGGCGACCGACGCTTACGCATATTTCGGCCTTACTGCTGACAAGATCGTGGCCCGAATAACGGACTTCATGAGGACAAGAGGAATCCAATGACCAAAGTCGCCATCAACGGATTCGGCCGGATCGGCCGCCTGGTCGCCCGCGCGATCCTCGAGCGGCCGGATTGCGGGCTCGAGCTGGTCAGCGTCAACGACCTTGCCGACGCCAAGGCCAATGCCTGGCTGTTCAAACACGACAGCGTTCACGGCAAGTTCCCCGGCGACGTGAAGGCGGACGGCGATGCGATCCTCGTCAACGGCAAGCGAATCCAGGTCACCGCCGAGCGCGACCCCGCGAACCTTCCCCATAAGGCGAATGGCGTAGAGATCGCGCTGGAGTGCACGGGTTTCTTCACCGACCGCGACAGCGCGCAGAAGCATATCGACGCCGGCGCGAGCCGCGTCCTCATCTCGGCCCCCGCCAAGGGCGTCGATCTGACGGTCGTCTATGGCGTCAACGACGACAAGCTGACGTCCGAGCACCGGATCGTCTCCAACGCCTCCTGCACGACCAACTGCTTGGCGCCCGTCGCCAAGGTACTGAACGACGCGCTGGGCATCGAACGCGGCCTGATGACCACGGTCCACGCTTATACCAACGACCAGAAGATCCTCGACCAGATCCATTCGGACCTGCGCCGGGCCCGCGCCGCCGCCATGAGCATGATCCCAACCACGACGGGCGCCGCCCGCGCGGTCGGAGAGGTGCTTCCGGAGCTCAAGGGCAAGCTTGATGGATCGGCGATCCGCGTGCCGGTCCCGGACGTCAGCCTGGTCGACCTGACCTTCACGCCGAAGCGCGACACGACCCGTGACGAGGTCAACCAGATCCTCAAGGCAGCATCGGAAACGCAGCGGCTGAAGGGCATCCTCGACTATACCGACGAGCCGGTTGTCTCGATCGACCTCATGCACACTAGCGCGAGCTCGACGGTGGATAGCCTCGAAACCGCCGTCCTCGAGGGCAAGCTGGTCCGCGTGGTCAGCTGGTACGACAATGAATGGGGCTTCTCGAACCGGATGGTCGATACTGCCTGCGCAATGGCCAAGCTCGGCTGAGCGTGGCCGGCTTCAAGACCCTCGACGATCTGCCGGATGAGCTGACCGGAAAGAAGGTCTTGGTCCGGGTCGATCTCAACGTGCCGATGGACGGGGCCAAGGTCACGGACGACACGCGGCTCCGCGCCATGCTCCCGACGGTGCTGGAGCTGAGCGACCGCGGCGCGATCGTCCTGCTGCTGTCGCACTTCGGCCGGCCCAAGGGCGAGGTGCGCCCGGACATGTCGACTGCGCAATTGGTGCTGCCGATCCACCGCCTGACTGGACGATCGGTCCGATTCATCGAGGATTGCCAGGGGCCCGAGGCGGAGCGTGCCGTAACAACCATGCTCCCGGGCAATATAGGCGTGCTTGAGAACACTCGTTTCCATGTCGGTGAGGAGAAGAACGACCCCGATCTCGCGAGGGGCATGGCGGCGCTCGGCGATATCTACGTCGACGACAGCTTCTCGACCGCCCATCGCGCCCATGCTTCGACCGAGGGGATCACGCATTTCCTGCCGAGCTTCGCCGGCCGTGCGATGGAGGCTGAATTGCAGGCGCTGGAGCGGGCGCTTGGCGATCCCGAGCGGCCGGTTGCGGCGGTGGTCGGAGGCGCCAAGGTCTCGACCAAGCTTGCGGTGCTCGGCCACCTCGTCGGCAAGGTCGACCACCTGATCATTGGTGGCGGCATGGCCAACACCTTCCTTGCCTCGCGCGGCGTCAACGTCGGCAAGAGCCTGTGCGAGCATGAGCTGACCGGCGAGGCCGAGAGCATCTTCGGCCAGGCCGAGCAGGCCGGCTGCACGATCCATCTGCCCTATGACGTCGTCGTCGCGAAGGAGTTCGCCCCCAATCCGCCGAGCGTTCGCACCTGCAACGTGCACGAGGTTGCTGCCGACGAGATGATTCTCGATGTCGGCCCGGCCGCCGTCGAGGCTCTCGCCGACGTACTCAAGACCTGCCGAACCTTGGTGTGGAACGGGCCGCTCGGCGCGTTCGAGACGCCGCCGTTCGATGAAGCGACGGTCGCCCTGGCGAAAACCGCGGCCGCGCTGACCAAGGAGAGCTCACTGGTCTCGGTCGCCGGCGGCGGCGATACGGTCGCCGCGCTCAATCATGCCGGAGTCGCCGCGGATTTCAGCTTCGTTTCGACTGCGGGCGGAGCATTTCTCGAATGGATGGAAGGGCGCACGCTTCCGGGCGTCGCCGCTTTGGAACAGCAGGGGTAAGCAATGAACCAGTCTGAAATGACCGCGAAGATCAGGCAGGGCGACGGCTTCATTGCCGCGCTCGACCAGTCGGGTGGGTCCACGCCCAAGGCGCTCGCCGGCTACGGCATCGAGGAAGGCGCCTGGTCCAGCGACGAGGAAATGTTCGACCTCATCCACCAGATGCGTTCCCGGATCATCACGTCGTCCGCCTTCTCCAGCGGCAAGGTGCTCGGGGCGATCCTGTTCGAGCGGACGATGGACGGCACGGTCGATGGCAAGCCGACTCCCCAGGCGCTGATCGACATCGGCGTCGTTCCCTTCATCAAGATCGACAAAGGCTTGGAGCCCGAGGAAAATGGCGTCCAGATTATGAAGCCGATCCCCGGCCTCGACGAACTGCTGGAGCGTGCCAGGTCGCTGGGCGTGTTCGGCACCAAGGAGCGCTCGGTCATCAACCAGGCGAACATGGCGGGCATCTCAGTCCTGGTCGCGCAGCAGTTCCAGATCGCCAGGCAGGTGCTCGCGCATGGCCTGATGCCGATCGTCGAGCCCGAGGTGAACATCAAGAGCGCCGACCGCGCCCAGAGCGACGACATGCTCCTGACCGCGATCCTCGAGGAGCTCGATGAGCTGCCCGAGGGCCAGCAGGTGATGCTCAAGCTGTCGATCCCGGCCGAGCCGGGCAAGTTCCAGCCGCTGATCGAGCACCCCAAGGTGCTTCGCGTCGTGGCGCTGTCGGGCGGCTTCAGCCGCGAGGAAGCGTGTCGCGAGCTTGAAAAGAACCCTGGCATGATCGCCAGCTTTAGCCGCGCCTTGCTCTCGGACCTACGCGCGCAGCAGAGCGACGAGGAGTTCAACCGCACGCTGGGGATGGCGATCGACGAAATCTACCGCGCCTCGACCGTAAAGGTACCCGCCTGACGTGGACGAAGCCGAGTTCGACCCGATCGATTTCCCGCCGCCGGCGCGCAAGGAACCGGCGCGGCTCTACCTGGTCAGCCCGCAGGACGTCGGGGGGTCATTCCCAGACCGGCTCAAGGCCGCGCTGGAGCCGGGCCTCACCGCCGCGTTCCAGCTTCGCGTGAAGGACGTGGACGAGCATCCACTGGCCCGGCTGGCGGAGCCCCTTCAGCGCATCTGCGCCGATGCGGGCGTCGCCTTCATCGTCAACGACAGCGTTACGCTCGCCAAGCGCCTCGGCGCCGATGGGGTCCACCTCGGCCAGTCCGACGGCGACGTTCGCGAGGCGCGAGCGGTGCTCGGCCCGGCGGCGCAGATCGGCCGGACCTGCCACGACAGCCGTCACTTCGCGATGCAGGCGGGCGAGGACGGCGCCGATTACGTGGCTTTTGGCGCCTTCTATCCGACCACGACCAAGCCCTCGAACTACCGTCCGGAGCCGGCAATTCTCAGCTGGTGGTCGGCGTTGTTCGAGATCCCGTGCGTCGCGATCGGCGGCATCACGCCTGACAACGCCGAGCCGCTGGTCGAGGCCGGGGCGGACTTCATCGCGGTCGTCCAGGCGGTCTGGGGCAAGGAAGATCCAGCGGCGGCGGTGAGAGCGTTCGAGAAGGTGCTTTCCTAAACGAACTGCCGCTCGCGGTACCATTTGGTGACGATATACTTGGTCCCGGCCTCGACCGGCATGCCTTCGTGCAGGGTCCATGGGTTGGGACTGCCGTCGAGCGCCATGTTGTTCCAGATGAGGATCCGGCCGAGCTTCGGTTCGACCTGGAAGTCGAGCAGCTTGAACCGCGTCGCGCCGCCCGCTTCGGGCTCGTTCAGATAGATCATCGCGGTCCAGGTCCGCTGGCCGCCGTGGGGTTCGTATTCGGCCCAATAGGGTTGGTCGATGTAGAAGAAGTCGGCGTGCTCGCGGAACCGCTGGCCTTCCTCGTAGCGCTGCCCCTGGAGCGGCTCTCCGTGGACCTTGTCGATGCCGAGCAGCGTCGCGATGCGCGCGTCGATCTCCACGATCAGGGGATCGTAGGAATCGAGGTTGCAGCTGTAGCTGGTGCGGACATCCTCGTGTTTGTCCTTCTCGTACAGCGGCGACGGATACGAGCCCTCGTCGATCTTGGTGCACATCTGGCGGCAGGTCTCGGCATCGAGGAAATCGTCCATGACGTAGAGCTGGATCGGTTGCCTTGGGCTTGAGCACAGCCGCCACAGCCGCGCGGTGGCTTCGAGGTTAGCGCCGATCCGGTGACCGACGCCCGAGCGCAGGTCGGACCGCTGCTGCGCGAACGGCGTCGGCGGCTCGTAGTAAGGCGGCGGTTCGGCGTCGGCCATGATCCAAGTCTATCAGCGGCTGACCTGCCCGACCATCGACTTCAACGTGCGGGCATCGTCCAGCGCATGACCGTGGATGTCGTTGTTGAGCCGACGTGAATGTTGGAAACAGTCGTTTCTTGCATCGTTGCAGCTGAACAACGGCCACCCGCGGAGGTTGCGACCAGCTATGCTCAAGATCATCGGTACAGCGCTGCTGACTGCGGTCGCGACCAGTTTCTTCTGGATCTGGTTCTTCGGGTCCGTGCCGCAGCCGGCGCCCCAGGTCGCGCGCAGTGGACCAGTGGTGACGGTGAAGCCTGAAAACGGACCGCCGGTGGTCGTCGCCGAGCAGGTGCAGGTCGCGCCGTCCGGCCTCGCTCTCCCGGTAGTGGGCATCAAGCCGGACCAACTCGTCGACACCTATGACCAGGCGCGCGGTGCAGGGCGACGTCATGACGCCATCGACATCATGGCCGCCGAAGGAACGCCCGTCATCGCCGCCGCGGACGGGACGATCGAGAAATTCTTCACCAGCGCTCGCGGTGGGCTCACCATCTACGAGCGCTCGCCCGACCAGAAGTGGATGTATTACTACGCCCACCTGTCGGCCTACGCGCCGGGCCTTGCCGAGGGCCAACAGGTGAAGCGCGGCCAGGTGATCGCCCGGGTCGGCCATACCGGTGATGCAAGCGCTGCCGGGCCGCACCTGCATTTCGCCATTAACAGCATGGCCCCGGGCGAGCGCTGGTGGGACGGGACGGCGATCAATCCGTACCCGCTGCTTGCCGGGAAGAGGCCCGGCGGCTAACAGCGCCGCGGCTCTTTCCCAACACATTCTCTGAGAGAAGACATGAAGATCAGCGGCGTGGACATCCGTCCCGGCAACATCATCGAATATGAAGGCGGCATCTGGCGCGCGGTGAAGATTCAGCACACCCAGCCCGGGAAGGGCGGCGCCTACATGCAGGTCGAGATGAAGAACCTCATCGATGGCCGCAAGACCAACGTCCGCTTCCGCTCGGCCGAGACGGTCGAGCGTGTGCGCCTGGATACCAAAGACTTCCAGTACCTCTATCACGACGGCGACATGCTCGTGTTCATGGACAAGGACACGTACGAGCAGGTGATGCTCCCCGAGGACCTGCTCGGCGATGCCGCAGAGTTTCTCCAGGACGGCATGGACGTGGTGATGGAGCTCTACAACGAGCGGCCGATCAGCGTTCAGCTGCCGGACCAGGTCGAAGCGACGATCGTCGAGGCTGACGCGGTGGTGAAGGGACAGACGGCGAGCTCCAGCTACAAGCCGGCGGTCCTCGACAATGGCGTGAAGGTGCTCGTTCCCCCGCACATCACCGCGGGCACCAAGATCGTCGTCGACGTCTACAACCGGGAATATGTCCGCCGCGCGGACTAAGCCATGGTCGCCCACTCCGGCCTGATCACCGTGATGCAGCGCGCCGCCCGCAAGGCGGCGCCGCGCCTTCGCCGCGACTTCGGCGAGGTCGAGCAGCTGCAGGTCAGTCGCAAGGGGCCGGCCGACTTCGTTTCGATGGCCGACAAGCGCGCCGAGCAAACCATCGTCGAAGAACTGAGGAACGCGAGGCCCGACTGGGGCATGCTGCTCGAGGAGGGCGGCGAGATCGCCGGCAATCCGGACAAGCCGCGCTGGATCGTCGATCCGCTCGACGGCACCACCAACTTCCTCCACGGCGTCCCCCATTTCTCGATCTCGATCGCGGTCGAGGAGAAGAAGTCCGGTGGCGGCACCGAGATCACTCAGGGCCTGGTTTATCAGCCGCTGACCGACGAGAGCTTCTGGGCGGAGAAGGGCCGGGGCGCGTGGCTCCAGGACCAGCGCCTGCGCGTGTCGGCCCGCCGCGACCTCGCCGACAGCATCATTGGGACCGGGATCCCCTTCCTCGGTCAGAGCGATCCCGAGCAATGGGCGAAGATCTATCTCGCACTTGCGCCCCATGTCGCTGGTATCCGTCGTTTCGGTTCCGCGGCACTTGATCTCGCCTGGGTGGCCGCTGGTCGAATGGACGGTTTCTGGGAAGACGAGCTTGAGCCATGGGACACGGCCGCGGGCCTGCTCCTGGTCCGCGAGGCGGGAGGGTTCGTGACTGACTATCGCGGCGCTGACCGGGCATTCCAACGCGGCGAGTATCTCGCCGCATCGTCGTCGATCCATTCCAAGCTTCAGAAGCTGGTTGCGAAGGCGCTTCGGTGATCGGCATGCTGGCGCTGGCCGCGGCGGCGGCGGTCCAGCCCCAGACCGTCCTCACGATCGATCCCAGACACCGCTTGGTCGAGGGCGTCGCGAGTGACGGCGCGACCATCTGGGTCTCGAGCATCCTCGATCGGCAGGTTCTCGCCTGCCGAGCGACATGTCGGACAATCGCGACGCTGCCGGCGCCGCTTCACCCGTTCGCGATCGCCTGGGATTCCACCCGCAAGCGCCTGTGGGTCGCGGCCGACTGCCCGCCCGGCGTTCCGGCGATCAAATCCTGCGATCGCGGCGCGCTTATCGCCTTGAATCCGGCCGGGCGGCTCGTGACTCGTATCGCGACCGCATCCGGCTCATTCCATCCCGGCGATGTGTCCGCTTCGCCGAGCGGCGTGTTCGTCAGCGACAGCCAGAATGGCGCCGTCTATCGGCTGGCCGATAGCGGCTACAGCCTGACTCCAATCATCGCGCCCGGCGTCGGCAAGAGCGGGCAGGGGACCGCGATCGATGCGGAGGGTCGAAAGCTGATCGTCGCTGACTACAGCCAGGGCGTTGGAGCCGTGGACCTCACGACCCGCCAGCGCACGATCCTGCCGCGATTGAACGGCAAGCCGCTGCGAGGGATCGACGGCCTCGTCCGCTGCCGGAGCATCTATTACGGCATTTACAACGGGGAATCGCCGGGGATGCTTATTGGCATCCGTCCGGGAGAAGGGAGCCTCACCGTCGACCAGCCGATCGGTAATGACGGAACCTTGCCGGATCCCACGCAGATCGCCTTCGACGGCAAGCGACTGCTAATCGTCGCGGACTCCGGTTGGGCGACGCTCGACAAGCCCGGGTTCAAGCGCGAGACGGGCGCGCCCATCCTTGCCATCTCGCTAAAGGATGACTGCACGCCGGAGTAGCTCCGGCACGGAGCCTATTTGCGGTAGCCGATCTGCTGTTCGAACTTGGGCAGCACGCTCGCCCAGAACTCGATATTGTCGATGAACAGCAGCGGCGCGACGCCGCCGTCGTCCAGGTCGACATCCATCTCCAGGATAGGGTCGCTTTCCTTGTCGAGATAGGCCCGGCCGAAGCGCTGGGACTGGTTCCAGGCATTGATCGAGTCCAACGAAACCGGGGTCTTCATGTCATAGCCGGAGTGGAACTGGACGGTCGCGCATTCCTTGTGATTGGTGCAGTTGTAGAAGAAAATCTGAAACGTCGTCCCCGAAATCCCGCTGGTAATCATCGGGTCGCCGACCTTGTCGGTACCAAGCTGCGCTTGGTACCCGCCGTTCTGCAGTGCACGGACCAAGGATTGCGGGTCCTGCGCCCGCACCATCTGGGCCTGCGCGCCGGTCGCAGCAGTAGCAAGCGCGAGCATCATCGTCGTTCTGAAAAAGTGCATATCGAAACCCCCCGGTTTGCAGCTTTAGGCTGTTGCCGTTTTGTGTTCCTGTCAATGGTTGCGACGCAGCATCGCCTGCCCTAAAGCCCCGCCAAGTTTTCGAGCCTCCGGAGTTTCCCTTGGCAAGCGTTGCCGCCGGCTACCTGCCGATCCTCTTGTTCCTGATCGTCGCATTGGGCCTGTCGACCGCGTTCGTCGTCCTGCCGATGATTGTCGCGCGCTTCACCGGTGCGCACCGGCCCGATCCGGCCAAGCTCAGCGAGTATGAATGCGGCTTTCCCGCGTTCGAGGATGCGCGTGCCGAGTTCGACGTCCGCTTCTACCTGGTCGCGATCCTGTTCATCGTGTTCGACCTCGAAGCCGCGTTCCTTTTCCCCTGGGCGGTTAGCCTCGACTTCACCCGCTGGACCGGCTGGGCGGCGATGATGGTCTTCCTGATCGAGCTCGGCCTCGGCCTCGCATACGCCTGGAAGAAAGGGGCGCTCGAATGGGAGTGATGCTGAGCCCCGCCGAAGACCGGATGCCGAGCGAGGAAGAGCTCGCGCGGCTCGCTGGCCTGATCCCGGGCGAAGTTGACCGCAAGCATCTCGAGGAAGTCCAGCGCTCGCTCAATGAGAAGGGCTTCATGGTCACCACCGCCGAGGATCTGTTCACCTGGGCGCGGACCGGCTCCTTGTGGTGGATGACCTTCGGCCTTGCCTGCTGTGCGGTCGAGATGATCCATGTGAACATGCCGCGCTATGACCTTGAAAGATTTGGCGTTGCTCCCCGCGCCAGCCCGCGCCAGTCGGACGTGATGATCGTTGCCGGGACGCTCTGCAACAAGATGGCTCCCGCGCTCCGCCGGGTCTACGACCAGATGAGC
>Ga0070666_10002271_pt1 | contig 11611 bp, 8 predicted proteins | sample KBSS23metaG_FD_64677 | JGI IMG/M metagenome (GOLD analysis project Ga0070666, IMG submission 64677) | Switchgrass rhizosphere microbial communities from Kellogg Biological Station, Michigan, USA - KBS S2-3 metaG | ecosystem: Host-associated > Plants > Roots > Rhizosphere > Soil ... | reverse complement strand
GATCGTGGGAAAAGGGGACAAGGGCGACACGGTCGACGCGGGGAAGCTCGACGACAACATCCGCGTCTGGGTCCGGATGCGGACCCTGGACATCGTGGAAGCCAGGAGCGCCCGGATTCACCTTTCGATCGAGCCGAAATGACCCTCCGCGGCCTCGCGATTCCGCGAACCTGACCGGAGGCAAAAAAAGACGCCCGCCGAAGCGGGCGTCTTTCGTGTCTTACCGGGAGAATCAGAGGGACGGGGGCGGCGGAGGCGGGGCCTCTTTGTCCTTGTCCTTGTCCTTCTTCTTTTTGTCGGCGGCGGCCTTCCGCTCCTCGGGCGTCGGCGGCCGAACCGCCTGCCCTCGTCCCGGACGGTTCTCGTCCACGCGCGCGGGCGGTGGCGGAACGTCGCGATTCGGAGGCCGCGGAGTCTCCCGGTTCGGAGGCGTGGCCTCGCGTCGCGGAGGATTGGTTTCCGGCGTTCCCCGGCGATCCGCGGGGGGAACCGTCGCGTCGCGGCGGGGAGGGTTGGCCTCCGGGGTACCGCGGCGGTCGGCAGGAACCTGATCGGGACGGCCGTTCGGCCGCGTCGGAGGAGGCGTGGCCTGGTCCGGCGCGGGTCGACCGCGCTCATCCTGCGGGCGTCGGCGGTCATTGGGCGGCCGACGATCCGGAGGAATCGGCGTCGATGTTTCCCGATTCGGAGGAGGCGTCGCTCGATCCGGGGGCGGCGTCGCGCCATCCGCGGGAGGCGTTGCCCGATCCGGAGGCGGCGTGGGTCGCGAACGATCCAGCCGGCGCTGCTGTCCCGGGGGCAGGGCTTCGGGAGCGGTCGTTGGCGGAGGCGGTGCGGCCTGCGGGGCGGGAGCCGGGCGCTCGCGCCACGATTCCGGGGCCTCCTTCGCGGGTGCGGGGGGCGCGGGACGGCCCGGAGGGGTCGCCGCCGGGGCTTCCGGGCGACCCGGAGCACTGGGATTTTCGGGGCGATTTCCGGGACGATTCCCGGGGCGGCCCTGCTCCGTGGGAGCGGGAGCGACGGCGCCGGGAGCGACGCGGGCGGGAGCCGGCGCGTTCGGAGTGCTGGCCGCGGATGGCGCCGCGACGAGCGGACGCTGGCTGGTCGCCAGAGCCTTGCCCTTGGGCGCCGTGACGGCCTGAACCCGAACGTTGCCGGCAGCTTCGCGACGCGGAGTGAGGCCGACTCTGCCGCCTCCGGTGGGAGCGACCGAGGCGGGCCGAACGGGCGCGGCGGCACGAGCCCCACGCGCTTCGATCGCCAGACGAGCGCCGGCACCGGGGGCCACCGGGGCTCCCCGATTCTCCTGAATCACGCGCATTTTCCGATCGAACGTCGCGGGAGCCGCGGGCGGCGCCACGCGCGTGACCACCGCCCGGGCCGCGATGGCGGCCGAGGGCCGAGGCGCCGTGCGGGCGGTCGCGGCCGCGGAAGCGACGCGAATCGAGGCCATGGTCGGAACGACCGGAATCGCTCCCCGCTGAACGGGGGCGGACGTCACCTGCCGCACGACCTGGGCGTCACGCACGATGTTGCGATTGACGACGCCACCCGAAACGAAGGTATTCTGATTCACGACGGTTACATACGTGCGGTTGACGTAGGTGACGTTGGTCACGTTGACGTTGACGTCTCTCCCCCGCCGATCGCCCCACCACGGAATGAAGGGGTCCCTCGGCGCGAGCGGGAACCAGCCCACATAGCCGCCCCCTCCGCCGATCGAGAGCGAAGCGGACCAACCCGGTCCCCCGCCCACGAAGGCGACGAGAGCCGGCGAGTAGACGGCGACCGTCTGCCGGGACGCGGGCACCCAGTACCAGCGGGACGACGCGTTCACCCAGCGGCCGTAGTGATACGGAGCCCAGCCCCAGGGCTCGGCGCCGACCCACGTCCATCCCCACGGGTCCTGCCAGATCCACTGCCCCTCGCGATACGGCGCCCAGTCCGCGGCCACCGTGGAAGGCGTCCAGCAGCGGCCGTATTGAGGCACGTCTTCCCATCGGCCGTACTGGTCGAGGTCTTCAGCGCCCACGACGTTCGCGTTGACGTACGCATAGGAACGCGTCCGGCGAAACCTGCTGTCGCGGAAAGCGACCCACTGGTCCCAACTGTCGCGGCGTCCCGCCGGCGTCACGTCGTAGCTCGGGTTGTCGAAACCCTGAATCGAGATTTCGTTGCCGGACGAAACGGGGATCTGCCCCCCCTCGGCGGCAACGGTGATTTCACCGCTGCGCACGACGACGTGCGAGTTCCCGTCGGCGTCGACGTCGATCCGGTAATACCCGGGAGTTTCGAAAGTCACCGCCACGTTGGGCGTGTCGACCTCGAACACCTCGTCGCGACGAAGGCGGCGCACGCGGAACGTGGCCGTTCCCGACGTCAGCGAAAGCTGCTTGATGTCGTCGGTCATGTTGAGCGCCGTCAGATCGGTGTCGGGCGCCATCCGGACGAACGCGCCGCCCTGCACCTGGAGCTCCATGCGGGACCGCTCGCCGGTGTAGACCCGGTCTCCGAGCGTCATCGGGACGTTCAGCGCGGCGGGCTGCCAGTTGTCGGGATCGTCTCCCCGGCTGTAGGACGCCTCACCGTCGACGTACGAGATTCGGGCGACGGTCTGGCTGATGACGCTGTCGTCACCGTACGGAGCCCCACCGCCGTTCGGGTCGGAATACTGAGCGACCGCTTTCGCGGGCGCGAACGCGGTCGCGACCGCCAGGCCCAGTGCGAAAGACAGAATTTTCCTCGTTGTGATTCTCATCGAGCAACCTCCGACAGGCTTGACTGCGAGGGTCGTGCCAACAAGACCCGATGCCCTTTTTCGGAGAACTCCTTGCAAACACAAACCTTCCATTTCGAGGAGGGGGGAGGTTCCGCGTGACGACGCACGAGAGTGTCATATTCTGCGGGCATATGAGGCTCTCCCTTCCCCGGATGATCGCCCTGTTGGCCCTCGTGGGGAACCTCGCCTGCTCCCGCCGTCCCACGCGGGAGATCGCCGACGCCCGGGCTCGCCTGGCCGAAGCGGAGCGTTCCGGCGCCCCTCTTTTCGCTCCCGGCTCCTACGAGGAGGCGAAACGCGCCCTGGGAGAATCAGAGCATCTGTCGAAGCTGGGGCGATACGAGGATGCGCGGATCATCGCTCTGGAATCGGCGGCGAGGTCGCGCTCCGCCGTCGGAATGGCGGGCGAGAACCGGAAGAAAATGCTGGATGCCCTGACGCTGACGCTCCAGACCACCGAGCACGACCTCGGCGACGCGGCCCAGGAGATCCGGATGGCCGAGACGTCGCAGGTCGAGCCCGAGCGGATCGAGATCTTCCGCCGGGACCTCGCGGCCGCGCGGCTCAAGCTCGAACAGGCCCGGCGACTCGATCGCGCGGGCGACCTTGCCGGCGGAAGGCGCGCATCCGAGGACGCCCGGATCGCGGCCGACGTCGTGCTCCGGGAGGTCCGTTTCTCGATCGCGGATCATCCGATCAGCCATCCCGCTCCGAAGAAGCCGCGGCGGGCACACCCGCGGCCTTGACCCGTCCCCCCTTCCTCTTCCGTCGCTCGCCCGCGGAAGGCCTCGACCTCACCGGAAAGGACCGCGCGTCATTCCTGCAGGGACTCTGCACGAACGACGTGAAGGCCCTTTCGCCGGGGTCGTTTCTCTGGGCCGCCGCGCTCTCCCCCGTGGGAAAAGTCCTCTTCCCCTTTCGCGTGGCCCGGAGGGAGGACCGGTTGAGCCTGTTCCTGTCCGGAAGCATGGCGGCCGGCGCGGCGGCGCACTTTCGGAAGTACGCGGTTTTCCAGGACGCGCGGGTCGCCGAATGGCCGGCGATGATGCGGTTCGATTTCTTCGGCGGTTTGCCTTCCGACCCGGCTCCCGAAGGCGCCGAGCTCTGGCCCGCCTTCTTCGAAGTCGCCGGCACCTGGACGACTTCCGCGGCATCGGCGGACGCGATCGAAAGGTCGCTCTCGACTCTCGCGCGGCCGATCGAGCCGGAAGAAGCCGAAGCCCTGCGCATCGAAGCGGGACGCCCGGAAGCGGGCCGCGAGATCGACGCGACCCGCACGCCCGACGAGGCGGGCCTCTCCGAGGCGATCTCGACGACGAAGGGGTGCTACGTGGGGCAGGAGATCGTGGCGCGGCTGCGCACCTCCGGGCGCCTCCCGAGGCGGCTCGTGCGCCTGCGCTTCGACGGCGCCGAGACTCCTCCGCTGCCCTCCGAGCTCCACCGAAGCGGCGACCCGTCCTCTTCCGCCGGATGGGTCACCTCCGCCGCCCTATCGGTCCGGACGGGGGCCGTCGTCGGGCTCGGGTTCGCCGCGCGCGACGTGGAAGACGGAGCGACCGTCGAAATCCGGAGCGCGCCCCACCTGAGGGCGACCATCGAGAGGATCGAGCGCCGGTGACGCCCGCAGCGCCCGAGCCCGACGCGATCGGCGACGAGTCGGTCGTCAGACGCGCCTCCGAGCTCGCGGTCTTTTCGTCGCTCCTCTTCGCCCAGATCTTCCTCGGCGCCTTCCCCGTGATCGGGAAAATCGCCCTCGCGACCATCCCGCCGCTCCCGTTCGCCCTCTTCCGGGTCGCCGGCGCCTCCGCGCTCCTCCTGCTCGTCGCCCGTTTCCGGCCCCGTGAGATCATCGCCCGCCGGGACCGGCGCCGCTTCTGGCTGCTCTCGTTCCTCGGCGTGTCCGTCAACCAGATCTTCTTCATCACGGGCCTCTCGCTCTCGACCGCGATCAACGCCGCGATCCTCATGACGACCATCCCGGCGCTCACCCTCTTCTTCGCGATCCTGACGGGACGCGAATCCGCGACCGCCCGCAAGATCGCGGGATGCCTCCTGGCGCTCGCCGGCGCGCTCGTCCTCGTCGGGGCGGGCCGTTTCGACTGGAGAAGCAACCTCTTTCTCGGGGATCTGCTTCTCCTGACCAACGCCGCCTGCTACTCGCTCTACCTCGTCCTTTCGCGCGACCTCCTGAAGAAGTACACGGCCGCGACGTTCATCCGCGTGACGTTCTCGATGGGGGCGCTTCCGGTCCTCGTTATCGCGGCGGTGCCCGTCGCCCGCATGAGCTTCCGGCAGGTGACGCCGGTCGCCTGGATCTGCCTCGCCGCGGTGATCGTTTTCGCCTCGGTGGTCGCCTATGTTCTGAATGCCTGGGCGCTCGCCCGCACGCACGCCTCGCGGGTGGCGATCTTCGTCACGCTCCAGCCCGTCGTCGCGACCGCGCTCGCGATCGTGTGGATCGGCGAGATTCCGACCGCGAAGACCGCGGTGTCCGCGGGCCTTATCTTCGCCGGCCTCCTGCTTTCACGCCCGCCGCTCTCCCGAAGGCCGGTCTCCCGCCGGCCGGTGTGATCCAGTCCAATTCCGCGAAACGCGGCTATCGCCAATTCCCCGTCCCGGGCCCTATCATTCCGGCATGCCGACTCTCCCGAGCGCCTGCCCTCTCGATTGTCCCGATTCGTGCACCCTGGACGTCGGGGTCAAGGATGGCCGGGTCGTCTCCGTCGGCGGCAACCGCTCGAACCCCGTCACCGACGGGTACATCTGCGCGAAGGTGCGCCGCTTCCCCGAACACCTCTACGGCCCGGATCGCATCCTCCATCCCGGCGTGAGGACCGGCTCCAAAGGGGAAGGAGCCTTCCGGCCGGTTTCCTGGGACGAGGCGCTCGACCTCGTGGCCCGGAGACTTCTCGACACCGCGGCGCGTCACGGCGGAGAAGCGATCCTTCCCTATTCGTACGGCGGGTCGAACGGATACCTCTCGCAGGACACGACCGACGCCCGTCTCTTCGGCCGGATCGGGGCGTCGCGGCTCGCCCGGACCGTCTGCGCCGCTCCCACGGCGCGCGCGGCCGCCGGCCTCTACGGGAAGATGCCGGGCGTCGGCTACGACGACTATCCGGAAGCGCGGCTCGTCGTCGTCTGGGGCGCAAACCCCTCGGTCACGGGAATCCATCTCGTGCCGCGGATCTACGAGGCCCAGAGAAACGGCGCCCGCCTGGTCGTGGTCGACCCGCGCCGCACGCCGCTGGCGGCGCGCGCCGACCTGCACTTGCCCGTCCGCCCGGGCGGCGACCTCCCCGTCGCGCTCGCCGTCATCGACTGGCTCTTCCGCCACGGCCGCGCGGACGTCGCGTTCCTCGCGGCGCACGCCACCGGTGCCGAACGGCTGAAGGAGCGGGCGAGCGCGTGGCCGATGGAACGCGCCGCCGAAAAGGCGGGGGTCCCGCCCGGGGATCTGCTCCGCTTCGCGGAGATGTACGCGGACTCCTCCCCGGCCGTGATCCGGTGCGGATGGGGAATCGAAAGGAACCGGCACGGCGGCTCCGCGGCCGCCGCCATCCTCGCCCTCCCCGCCGTCGCGGGGAAATTCGGCGTCCGGGGCGGCGGCTACACGATGAGCAACTCGTCGGCGTGGAAGCTCGACTCCGCGGCGGCCGCCGGGGCCGCCGAGCCAACGACGCGGATCGTCAACATGAACCGGCTCGGCGAAGCGCTCTCTCCCGCGGCGGCCGTCCCCGTGAAGATGCTCTTCGTCTACAACTCGAACGCCCTCGCGACGACCCCGCGGCAGGAACTCGTGCGCGAGGGACTCCTTCGGGAGGATCTCTTCACCGTCGTCTTCGACCAGGTCATGACGGACACCGCGCGCTACGCCGACGTCGTCCTTCCGGCCACGTCGTTCTTCGAGCATCGCGAGCTCTCGCGCGGATACGGCGCCTACGTCCTGCACGACGCCCGCCCCGTGGCGGAGCCGGCGGGCGAGGCCCGGCCGAACGTCGCGGTCTTCGGCGATCTCTGTCGGCGGGCCGGTGTGTCCCGCCCCGGCGAAGCGGAGACGGAGGAGCAGCTCGTTTCGTCGATTCTTTCCCAGAGCGCTCGCGCGGGGGAGATCCGGACGACGCTCGATTCGGGCAGGCCGGCCCTCCCCGACTCCGGCGACCGGCCGGTGCAGTTCCGCGACGTCTTCCCGCGCACTCCCGACCGCAAGGTCCATCTGTTCCCGGACGAGCTCGACCGGGAGGCGCCGCAGGGGCTCTACGTCTACCGGGAGCTCTCCGAAGACGGGAATTTTCCGCTCGCCTTCATTTCTCCCGCGTCGGACCGCGCGATCAGCTCGAGCCTGGGCGAGCTCGACCACCGGATCATTCCGGTCGAAGTCCATCCCGACGACGCGGCAATCCGGGGGCTCGCGACGGGTGACCGGGTCCGCGTGTTCAACGACCTCGGCGAAGTGATCACTTCCGTTCTGGTGACGGACGAGGTTCGTTCCGGCGTGGCCCGGATGCCGAAGGGCCTCTGGGCCCGCAACACCGAAAACGGCCGGGGCGCATCGGCGCTCGCCCCCGACACGTTGACCGACCTCGGCGGGGGGGCGTGTTTCAACGATGCCCGCGTCGAGATCGAGCGGGCCGCCAGCTCTTCCGGATCGGGCGCGGGCCCGGTCGCATCCGGGTAGACCGGACCTCCCCCCGCTCCGGGAACCACGAACCTTCGGAGGCCGACGGAATCGTTACGGCGATTTCCGCCGCAGGGCGCTAGAATCGGCGTTTTGAAGGGAGACCCCGCATGCCGAAATCAGGCTTGATCCTCGTCCTGCTCGGGGCCGCCGCGGTTCACGCGGCGCCGCCACCCGACGCGCCGCAGCTCCAGAAGATGATCGCGCGGCTCGCGCCCGTTCCGATGCGGGTCGACGTCGCGCATCTCTCCGCCGGCGATCGGACCGCCCTCGCCAGGCTCATCGAAGCCTCCCGCGTCCTGGACGATATTTTTCTGGATCAATTCTGGAGCGGCAACCGCGCGCTCTATCGCCGTCTCCAGCAGGATCAGACCCCGATCGGCCGCGCGCGCCTCCGTTATTTCTGGCTGAACAAGGGCCCCTGGTCCGAGATCGACGGTTACACGGCATTCATTCCCGGCGTGCCCGCCACCAAGCCTTCCGGAGCGAATTTCTACCCCGAAGACATGAGCAAACAGGATTTCGAGAAGTGGCTGGCGACGCTGCCCGCCGCTCGCCAGGAAGACGCGAAGGGGTTCTACACGGTCATCCGCCGGAATCCGTCCCGCGCGCTCGAGAGCATTCCCTACTCGGCCGCCTACAAGCCGGAGCTCGAGCGTCTCGCCGCCCTCGTCCGGGACGCGGCCGCGGCCACATCCAACGCGACGCTGAAGAAATTCCTCACGCTCCGCGCCGCCGCCTTCCTGTCCAACGACTACTACGCGAGCGACCTCGCGTGGATGGACCTCGACGCCCCGATCGACGTCACGATCGGCCCGTACGAGACGTACAACGACCAGCTTTTCGGCTACAAGGCCGCCTTCGAGTCGTTCGTGACGCTGCGGGACGAGAAGGAAACCGCCCGGCTCGCCTTCTACTCCCAGCATCTCCAGGATGTCGAGGACCATCTTCCCGAGGATCCGAAATACCGCGTCCGCAAGCTCGGGGCCGCGTCTCCGATCCGCGTCGTCAACGAGGTCTTTGCCGCGGGAGACGGCAGCCACGGCGTCCAGACCGCCGCTTACAACCTGCCGAACGACGACCGGGTCGTCCAGCAGAAAGGCAGCAAGCGCATCCTGCTGAAGAACATTCAGCAGGCGAAGTTCGACAAAACCCTCGTTCCGATCTCGAAGATCCTCCTTTCCCCGGCGGATCAGAAGGACGTGGAGTTCGAATCGTTCTTCAACTGGATCATGGCGCACGAGCTGACCCACGGTCTCGGGCCGCACGAGATCGAGCTCGGGGGCCGGAAGACCAACCCGCGCCTGGAGCTGAAAGACCTGTACGGCGGCCTCGAGGAGGCCAAGGCCGACGTCACGGGGATGTTCGCCCTGCAGCATCTGATGGACGTCCACGCGATCCCCGGCGGTCCGGAAGCCGAACGCAAGCTCTACACGACCGTTCTGGCCTCCGCTTTCCGCACCCTGCATTTCGGCCTGCAGGACGCGCACGCCCGGGGCCAGGCGATGCAGATGAACTACCTGCTCGACAAAGGCGGCTACGTCTCCCGGCCCGACGGCACCTTCGCCGTGGACTTCTCGAAAATCAAGAAGGCGGTCGCCGACCTGGATCACGACCTCCTGACGCTCGAGGCAACGGGCGACTACGCCGGCGCGAAAAAGATGATGGACGCGCTCGCGATTCTGCGCCCGGAGGTCAAGCGGGCAATCGATCGTCTCTCGAGCGTCCCGACGGACATCGCTCCGATCTTCCTGACGGCCGATGCCGTCGCGCCGCGCGTCCCGAAAGGGCGCGTGCGACCAGGAGGTCCGGCGAAGGCCGACTGAGCGTGGGACCCCGCCTTCGGGGCGCCGACGCCCGGGAGGCTCCCCCCGGTCGGCGCCTCGATTCGGTCGACGTGCTGCGCGGTCTGGTGATGGTCGTCATGGCGCTCGACCACACGCGGGACTATTTCTCGAACGCCCGGTTCGATCCGCTGGACCTCGCGCGAACGACGCCCGCGCTCTTCTTCACCCGGTGGATCACCCACTTCTGCGCGCCGGTCTTCGTGTTCCTCGCCGGAACGGGGGCCCGCCTTTCCCGGAACCGGGGCCGATCCCGGGAAAGCCTCTCCCGCCTCCTCTGGACGCGCGGCCTCTGGCTCGTCCTCGTGGAAGTCACGATCGTGAGCTTCGGCTGGTCGTTCGATCCGGGACTCCACACGATCGTGCTGCAGGTGATCTGGGCCATCGGGTGGTCGATGGTCGTCCTCGCCCTCCTCGTCTGGCTCCCGAGCGCCGCGATCGCCGCGGTCGGACTCTCGATGATCGCGTTCCACAATCTGCTCGACCCGATCCGACCGGAGCGCTTCGGCGACTACGCATGGATCTGGGACATTCTCCACGTCTCGGCCTGGCAGCCGATCGCCCGCGCGGGAAGCCACGGCTTCATGCTCGTCTACCCGCTCGTCCCGTGGGTCGGCGTGATGGCGGCGGGATATGCGTTCGGGACCGTCTTCGCCTGGGAAGCGGATCGCCGGCGGCGATTCCTCTGGCGCTGCGGCTCCGCGGTCTGCCTCCTGTTCGTCGCGCTCCGCGCCACGAACCGCTACGGCGACCCCCACCGTTGGAGCGCGCAGAAGAACGCCATGTTCACGGTCCTGTCGTTTCTCAACTGCGAAAAATACCCGCCGTCATTGCTCTATCTCCTGATGACGCTCGGTCCCGCGATCCTCCTCCTCGCCGCCCTCGACCGGCCGGCGGGCCCGGTCGCCTCGAAGCTCCGCGTTTACGGCCGCGTCCCCTTCTTCTTCTACGTGCTCCACATTCCACTCATTCACGCCATGTCTCTCGGACTTTTCTTCGCCGAGTACGGGCCCGCCATCTTCCGTTTCGGCCCCGGGTACCCGCCCCCGGACGATTTCGGCATTTCCCTTCCCCTCGTCTACCTCGCCTGGGCCATCGCCGTCGCGGTCCTGTATCTCCCGTGTCGGTGGTTTTCAGGTTTGAAGGCCCGGCGGCGGGAGGTGTGGCTCAGCTACCTCTAAGTTCCCCCTCCCGGATCGGGCTATTTCTTCGGGCGGACGACCCGGACGCGCTCGCCGATCTCGATCACCATTCCGTCTTCCCCGACCTCGAGCGGGCCCGAATACGTTTTTCGGGTGGGCGCGAGGAGGTCGTCCTCCATCGCAAACGACGGCACGATGTGGGAATACACGGCGAGCCTCGGTTTCACGCGCGCGAAGATCCTTCCCGCGTCTTCCGGCGTCGTGTGGTGGGCGATCACGCGCTCCCGCTGCTCGCGCGAGAACGAGGCCGCCGCGCCGCGCCGCTCCGCCTCGGGCGCGATGACCTCGTGGATCAGCACATCCGTTCCGCGGGCGAACTTCACCAGATTCCCGGAAGGGCGGGTATCCCCGGAGAGCACGACGGAGCGCCCTCCGAGATCGACACGGTAGCCGAGCGCCGGCTTCACGACGCCATGATCGACGAGGAACGCCGAAACCCGCATCGCTCCCTCGCGTTGGATTCCTCCCTCGGAGATCTCCCGCGCCACGAGCCGGACGCCCTCGGCCGGAAGCCCCTCGTCCACGTCGCGGCGCACGTGAACGTCGAAAGAATAGGCGGCTTCGAGCGACCGGCAGAGCGTGGCGGTCCCGGCCGGCCCGTAGACGCGGAGCGGGGCCTTCCGTCCGAAGAGCCAACCCGTCAGCCAGACGTCGGGAATCCCGACGGTGTGATCGGAGTGGAGATGCGTCAGGTAGAGTGCGTCCATCTTCGGGACCGCGTCCAGCGCGAAAAGCCTTTCCTCCGCGCCGCGCCCCGCGTCGAAGAGCAGCGCTCTCCCGTCGCCTTCGACCAGGATCGCGGGTCCTCCGCGCGCAAGCACGGGACGGGGATTCCCGGTCCCGAGAAGCGTCACCCGGAGGTCGGACGCCGGCGCACGAGCGGAGACGGCGCCGAGAATCCCGATCGCGGCGAAAAAGAGCTTCAGCGCCGCCCCTCGCGGGAAACCGCCTCCCGGTAGAGCTCCCGGAGGGCGGCGAACGCCAGCGAGGGAGGAGCGCACGCCCGACCGTTCAGCGATTCGATCGGAGCGACCCCCGTGAGACTCGACGTGAAGAATCCTCCCCCGCGCAGGCGGTCCGCGGCGAAAGAGCGTTCGCGTACCTCGAG
>Ga0070666_10002262_pt1 | contig 11641 bp, 12 predicted proteins | sample KBSS23metaG_FD_64677 | JGI IMG/M metagenome (GOLD analysis project Ga0070666, IMG submission 64677) | Switchgrass rhizosphere microbial communities from Kellogg Biological Station, Michigan, USA - KBS S2-3 metaG | ecosystem: Host-associated > Plants > Roots > Rhizosphere > Soil ... | reverse complement strand
CTTTGAAGTTTTGAAGGACGGTCGGCCGATCGATCCTGAGGCGTTCGTGCACTGATCGCGCCCTTTCAGGGTGCGATTTCCATTTTAGGGATACACAGCGAGCCGGGCACGCGAGCCCGGGGCGAAGGGCCGTGTGCGGCCTCAAAGGCGAATGATGGCAGAGGCGGCACCCGGTGCAGTGACGGGCCAGGAAAAGAAAAACGGGGAAGTGCACAGCGACAAGTCGCTGATCCTCAGGATCCAGACCGACTATCTCAAGTACGAGCGCGAGATGGACCTCGCCCGCCTGCAGGAACAGCAGGAGGAGGAGCAGTCTCGTCGCGCGCGCCGCCGGCTGCGCTTTGCGGTGGCAGGAGGCGTGTTAGCGGTGCTTGCGCTGCTGGGCATCGGCCTCATGGTGATGATCGGTAATGCCATGTCCTCGAGCCAGGTGCTGGTGAATTCCTTCCATGCGCCCCCGGACTTAACTCCCAGCGGCATTGATGGCGGGGTCATCGCACGCGGCGTGGTAAGTGAGCTCGCTCGCCTCCAGCGCGCCACCCGCGGCATGGCCGCGCGCCGCGGACTGAACAGTCCGTGGACGGATGGTGTGGAGCTCGCGCCCACCTCGGATCATTTCTCGCTTGAGTCATTGAGCACGATGCTGCGCTCACGCTACGGCCATGATCTGCACATCGGCGGTGAGCTATTGGCAATCGGCGCCGGTGAGATGGCGCTTACCGTGCGCGCCGATGGCATCGCGGAGCGCAAGTTCACCGGTCCCTTGGATGGCCTTCCGGCCTTGAGCCGTTCGGCGGCCGAATACGTGTTCAGCGAGTCCGAGCCTGGCTTGTGGGCGAGCCACCTGACCGCCGAGGGCCGCTATGCCGAGGCCATCGAGTTCGCGCGTGCGGCCTACGGCTCCGTGGGAGCGGCCGACAAGCCGTATCTGCTCAACTCGTGGGGCATCGCTCTTGAGCCTACCGGTGGCTCGCCCCGCGAGGCTCTGGCGCTCTATCGCGAAGCGCTCAAGCTCAAGCCGGACTACTGGAATGCCTGGACCAACGTGCAAAGTGCCAGCGTGAATCTTGGCGATGAGCAGGGCGCCTGGAAGGCGGGCACGGAAATGCTCAAGATTGCCGGCGGCCGCCCGGGCCGCGCGCCGGAACCTGATTACCAGATCTTTGATCTTCTGACCTGGAACTTGCAGGCGCTGCTCAACGGCCACATCGCCGATGCCGAGGCCACGGGCGGCGTGGGTTCGCTCTTTAGCGCCTCGGGCACTTCGATCGCGGATATCCAGGCGCGGCTGCACGATCTTGGCGCCGCGGAACTCGCGCTCCAGACTTCCCACGGCGATCCGAACGATCCGACCATATCGGCGATGGTGCATTTTGTGCGCGCACGCCTCGCCACCGAGGCGGGCGACAGTGCGCGCGCGCTCACGGAGATGGAGGCCTTCGGTGAGGGCTCGACTACCGCGACGGATGTGGCCGGCTATAGCTGCTGGATCGCCCCGGCCGAAGAAGCCGCAGGGCACCCGGACAAGGCGGACGCCATCCTCAATTCCGCCGGTACCTTCGTGGACTGCTACCGCTTCCGGGCGGACATACTCGACGGGCGTGGCGACTGGAAGGGCGCGCAAAAGGCCTATGCCGCGGCCGTGCGGTTGGCACCCGATCTGCCGGCGGCCTATTACTCATGGGGACTGGCGCTCGCCCGGCACGATGATCTGGCGGGCGCGATCGAAAAGTTCAGGCAAGCCAATGAGCGGGGGCCGCACTGGGCCGATCCGCTCAAGGCCTGGGGCGACGTGCTGCTTAAGCAGGAGCAGGGCAACGAAGCGTTGAATAAATATAATGAGGCCCTCAAGTACGCGCCCAACTGGGCCGAGCTCAAAGCGGCCACGGGGGGCGCACAGCGCAAGAGCTGAAAGTTAAGCTTGCTGCACCTGCTCGACAACATCTTCTGGAACGCATTGACCGGCCCGCAGGCGAAATTTGCGACCGGTGCGGGACAAGCGCGTCGCTACGCACCCGGGTTCTCGCCGATCCTGGGCTTTGCGGACCTGAGAAACCCGGACTTTGCCGCGCTCGAGCCCTACTGCGAGCCCGGCGAGCAATTTTATTGCGGCGGCTGGTCGGGACCTGTCCCTGCCGGCTGGCGCATTGAAGTCGAATCCATGATGGTGTGCATGGCGCGCGAGGTGGCTCATCCGGTGACCGATGAGGCCTTCGAAGCCGTGCCGCTGACGGCCGAGCACGCGGCGCAGGCGGTCGAGCTCGCCAAGCTCACCAATCCTGGCCCCTTTGGGATGCGCACCATCGAGCTCGGCGAATATTTCGGTTTCTTCAAGGGCGGGCGTCTGATCGCGATGGCCGGGGAGCGCATGCACGCGGGGCCCTTGCGCGAGGTGAGCGGCGTGTGCACGCATCCAGATCACCAGGGTAAGGGTTACGCGCGCTTGCTGATGCATAAGGTGATGGCGCGCCAGCTCCATCGCCAGCAGATCCCGTTCCTGCATGTCATGAGCGCCAATGAGCGTGCTCGCGAACTCTACGAGCGCTTGGGGTTCCGTGACTACCGGGAAACCGTCGTGCGCGTCCTGTCGCGCACCTGACTCTTTAGGAGAGTGCACATGTTCCCAATGCGAATTCTGGCCGCGAGCAGTCTGGTCTTTTGTGTGCTCATGGGCTGCGGCTCGCCGAATTCCGATCTGCTAGCAGAGCAGCAAAAGTTGCTGCAGCGGGACTCCGAGTGGGCGAACCTCGCCTCTGAAGGTAAGGATGTGGATCGGACTGCCTCGTATTGGAGCGACGATGCGATCATCGTGGCCCCTAGCCAGCCAGTGATCGAAGGCAAAGCGGCGATTCGCAAGTTTGTGGCTGAAAGTTTCGCCACGCCCAACTTTCACATTCACTGGAAGTCCGAGAAGGTCGCGTTTTCGCCCGACCGCAAACTGGCGTACATGACCAGCACAACTCAGACGACCGTGCCTGGACCGAACGGAGTGCCCATGACGGTCTCAGGCCGGGGCATAACCATTTGGCGACGCGAGGCCGACGGTCAGTGGCGCTGCACCGTGGACATCTGGAACGATCCGCCGCCGGCATCGCCTTAAGCTGCTGATCTGCGGTTTCGAGTCTCACAATTCGCACGTTGAATTTCCCGGTTGCGGCCTCCAGATAGTTCCAAGGGCCAAGGCACCGGCGCCAATTCATGGGCCGATCGACGCAATCCCCAAGGCCGCTAACGAACGAATTCCTACCGTGCCCATCTATCCGTACAATGCGCGGTTCCCTGCGGTGGCCTGAGCGCTCAGGGATGAGTTATCTAATTGATTTTTAAGGATTTTTTCAAGTGCTGAAGGCCCTGACCAAGGTGTTCGGTAGCCGCAACGAGCGGCTCGTCAAGGGCTATGGACGTGCGGTGCGCGCTTCCGCAGGCCTCGAGGCCAAGATTTCCGCACTGAGCGATGAGGAGATGCGGGCCAAGACTTTCGAGTTCCGCAACCGGCTGGCCGCCGGCACGGCACTCGAAGAGCTGCAGCCCGAGGCCTTCGCGCTGGTGCGCGAGGCCGCGAAGCGCGTGCTCAAGATGCGCCACTTCGACGTGCAGCTGATCGGCGGCCTGGCGCTGCACCAGGGCAAGATCGCCGAGATGCGCACTGGTGAGGGCAAGACGCTGGTCGCCACGCTCCCGGCCTACCTCAACGCGCTCGGCGGCGAGGGCGTGCACGTGGTCACGGTCAATGAGTACCTCGCGCAGCGCGACGCCGACTGGATGGGCCCGATCTACAAATTTCTCGGCCTCACTGTCGGTGTCATCAAGAGCCAGCAGGACTCCACCGAGAAGCGCGCGGCCTACGCCTGCGACATCACCTTCGGCACCAACAACGAGTTCGGCTTCGACTACCTGCGCGACAACCTCGCCTTCAGGCTCGAGGACCGGGTGCAGCGGCCTCTCGCCTACGCGATCATCGACGAGGTCGACTCGATCCTGATCGACGAGGCGCGCACCCCGCTGATCATCTCCGGCCCCGCCGAGGAGAGCACCGAGGTCTACCAGCGCATCAATGCCCTGGTGCCGCGGCTCAAGCGCCAGGAAGTCGAGGACGGCCCGGGCGATTTCACGGTCGATGAGAAGGGCAAGCAGGTCCACCTGACCGAGGAGGGCCACGAGCGCGTCGAGCAGCTGATGCTCGAATCCAAGCTCCTGCGCGAGGGCGAGAGCCTGTACGACGCGGCCAACGTGCGCCTGATGCACCACCTGAATGCGGCGTTGCGCGCGCACGCGATTTACAAGCGTGATGTCGAATACATCGTGCGCAATGGCGAGGTGATCATCGTCGATGAGTTCACCGGCCGCACTATGATTGGCCGGCGCTGGTCGGACGGCTTGCACCAGGCGGTCGAGGCCAAGGAAAACGTGCGCGTGCGCGAGGAGAACCAGACGGTCGCCTCGATCACCTTCCAGAACTACTTCAGGCTCTACAAGAAACTCGCCGGCATGACCGGCACCGCGGATACCGAGGCGCCGGAGTTCCTGCAGATCTACGGGCTCGAGGTGGTGGTGATCCCGACCCACCGGCCGATGATCCGCAAGGACGGCGCCGATTTCGTGTATCTCACCCAGCAGGACAAGTTCGAGGCAATCATCGCGGACATTCGCGATTGCGTGGCCCGCACCCAGCCGGTGCTGGTGGGCACCACCTCGATCGAGACCTCCGAGTACCTCGCAGGCCTGCTGCAGAAGGAAAAGATCGAGCACAACGTGCTCAACGCCAAGCAGCACGAGCGCGAGGCGCACGTGGTGGCGCAGGCCGGGCGCCCGGGCACCGTGACCATCGCCACCAACATGGCCGGCCGCGGCACCGATATCGTGCTGGGCGGAAGCCTGGAGGCCGAGCTCCATGCATTGCCCGCCGAGACGAGTGATGCGGAGCGCGAGCAGCTGCGAACCGCGTGGCAGAAGCGGCACGAGGAGGTGGTGGCCGCCGGCGGGCTGCACATCGTCGGCACCGAGCGCCACGAGTCGCGGCGCATCGACAACCAGCTGCGCGGCCGCTCGGGCCGCCAGGGCGATCCGGGCTCGAGCCGCTTCTATCTGTCGATGGAAGACAACCTGATGCGCATCTTCGGCGATCCGGCGCGCACCAAGCGCTGGCTGCAGATGGCCGGCATGAAGAGCGGCGAGGTCATAGAGAGCGGCATGCTCACGCGCCAGATCGAGAAGGCGCAGCGCAAGGTCGAGGCGCACAACTTCGACATCCGCAAGCAGCTCCTGCTGTTCGACGACGTGGCGAATGATCAGCGCAAGGTGGTCTACCAGCAGCGCACCGAGATCCTGGGCACCGAGGACTTGAGCGAGGCGGTGCGCGGCATGTTCGAAGATGCGATCCGGGGCCTGGTGGACGCGCACCTGCCGGTGGGCAGCGCCCCGCAGTCCTGGGACTTGAGCGCGCTCAACGAGGCGCTGCAGCGGGACTTCGGCTGCACCGTGGCTGTGGCCGGGTGGCTTGAGGCCGACCCGCTCCTGGAAGATGGCGCGGTGCGCTCGAAGGTGGTGCAGGCCGTGCAGGACAGCTACCACCAGCGCGTCAATCACATCGGGCCCGAGGTCATGCGCCACATCGAACGCGACGTGGTGCTGCGCCAGCTCGACATGCACTGGCGCGAACACCTGGCGGCCATGGATTACCTGCGCCAGGGTATCCACCTGCGCGGCTATGCGCAGAAGGACTACCGCTACGAGTACAAGCGCGAGGCCTTCGAGCTGTTCACAGCGATGCTCGGCCGCGTCAAGTACGACGTCGCCGCGATGATGAGCAAGATCGAGTTCCGCACTCAGGAGCAGATCGATCGCGAGGAGGAGGAGCGACGCGAGAAGCTGATGCGTGCGTTGCAGACGCAGCATGCCGAGGTTCCCTCAGGCCTAAGCCCGCCTCCGGCACCCGAGCAAGGCGCGCCAGCGGCGGCCGCAGGCGCGGGGAGCGCGCTAGAGATCGGCGTGGCGAGCGCCCCGTTCGTCCGGGGCGATCGCAAGATCGGTCGCAATGAGCCCTGTCCCTGTGGATCTGGGCGCAAGTACAAGCAATGCCACGGCCTGCTGGAGGCCTGAAGCCCACGATACGGGTGGTGGCGGCGCTGCTTTATGATCGCACCCGGCGCGTGCTGATCAGTCAGCGACCGGAAGGCAAGACGCTGGCCGGACACTGGGAGTTTCCGGGCGGCAAGATCGAGGCAGGCGAGAGCCCGAGGGCAGCGCTCAAGCGCGAGCTGGCCGAGGAACTGGGCGTTGAGGTCAGGTCGCTGCGCCCGGCCTTCGAGCTGACCTACGAGTACCCGGAGCGCCACGTGGAGCTCCTGGTCTGGCAGGTGGAACGCTACGTGGGAGAACCTTCCGGGCGCGAGGGGCAGGCGTTGCGCTGGGAGAAGCCCGCGGGGCTGCGGTCGCTCCCGCTGCTGCCCGCGGATCTGCCGATCATCGATTGGCTCGAGAGTAATTGAAATTTAAGAGGATCAGACGATGGCTCAGGAACCCGGCCTTCCCGATATCCAGGTGGACAAGGATGCGCTCTATCGCGAGGACATCTTCACCGACCGCAGGGCGGGCACCATCCGCCGACTGACGCCGGTCACCGCGGCGGGCGAGCCCGACAGCTCACGTCCGGTGCTCTATTCCGGCCAGACGCAGCTGCTGACGCCCGGGGGCGTGCTGCCGCTGTCCTTCGATGTCGAGGCGAGCTCGCTCGTCGATGCGGTGGGCAAGTTTCCGGCCGCGGTGCACGCGGCGCTGGAGCAGGCGATCGAGGAAGCGCGCGAGTACCGCCGTGAGGCTTCCTCGCGCATCGTGGTGCCGGATGTGGGCGGCGGAGCGCTGCCCGGGGGCGGCAAGATCAAGCTTTGACGGCGGGGAGCCCCAGGTCCTTGGCAACGGCGGCGTGCACCACCTGACCGTTGACCACGTTCAGCCCCGCCTTCAATCCCGCATCATCGGCCAGCGCCTGCTGCCAGCCCTTGTCGGCCAATGCCTTTACGTAGGGAAGCGTGGCGTTATTGAGCGCCAGGGCCGAGCTGCGCGCCACGGCTCCGGGCATGTTGGTCACGCAGTAATGGGTCACGCCGTGCACCACGTACACCGGATCGGCATGCGTGGTGGGCTTACTGGTCTCGAAGCACCCGCCCTGGTCGATGGCGATGTCGACCACCACGGAACCGGGGCGCATGCGCTTGATCATCGCTTCGCTCACGAGCTTAGGTGCTGCAGCGCCCGGCACCAGCACCGCGCCGATCAGCAGATCCGCCTCGGCCACTGCGCGCTCGATGGACTCTGCGGTCGAGAAAATGGTCTGCACGGCGCCGTGGAACTGCACATCAAGTGCGCGCAGCCGCGGCAGCGAACGATCGATCACGGTCACTTCGGCGCGCAGGCCGTGCGCCATCTCGACCGCGGCGGTGCCGGCGACGCCGCCGCCAATCACCACCACCTTGCCGCTCGGGATCCCGGCCACGCCGCCGAGCAGCACACCACGCCCGCCCTGCGCCTTCTGCAGGTAATAGGCGCCCACCTGCACCGACATGCGCCCGGCCACCTCGCTCATCGGCACCAGCAGCGGGAGCGATCCGTCGCGCGCGGTGACGGTCTCATAGGCGATCGCCACGGCGCCTGATTTCATCAGCGCCTCGGTCTGCGCCAGGTCGGCCGCCAGGTGCAGGTAGGTGAACAGCACCTGCCCGGGACGCAGCATCGCGCATTCCTTGAGCTGCGGCTCCTTGACCTTGACCACCAGGTCGCTCCCCGTGAACACCGTAGCGGCATCGGGTGCGATGCTGGCTCCGGCCTTGCGGTAATCCTCATCCGCGGCGCCCACGCCGTTCCCGGCGCCGGTCTGCACGCTGACCGTGTGCCCGGACTGCACCAGCTCGCGCACCGAGGCGGGCATCAATCCGACGCGATACTCGTGAATCTTGATTTCTGCGGGCACGCCAATGCGCATGGGGGCGGCTCTCCTAAAAACGGTGGATCGGGGCCAATAGTAGGCGCTATTGTCGCGCCCGGCCACGGCAGAGGGTTGCAAAATGTGCGCTTCAGAGCTAAAAATATGGCAGAAACAGCAACCTAATACTTAGGAAATAGCAGAATATGCCACTTGATGTGAAGGACAAAGCGATTCTGGCGGCGCTCCAGGCGGACGGGAGTCTGGCGAATGCGGCGCTCGCCGAGCGCGTGGATCTGTCGGAGTCCACCTGCCTCAGGCGCGTGAAAATGCTCGAGCGCGCCGGCGTGATCGAGCGTTACACCGCGGTGCTCAATGCGCACAAGATCGGCATGAGCGTGAGCTTCCTGGTGCGCATCACGCTCAAGGGCCAGACGGACAGGGACCTGGGCGCCTTCGAGCAGGCGGTGTGTCGCGTGCCGGAGGTGGCCGAGTGCTACCTCACGACCGGCGAGTCGGACTACATGCTCAGGGTGATGGCGCGCAGCGCCGCGGACTTCGAGCGCCTGCACAGCAAGGTGCTGACCAAACTACCGCAGGTCGCGCGCGTGGATTCGAGCTTCGTGCTGCGCGCGGTGGTCAAGCAGGCGGGTCTGCCTCTGGACTAGCGGTAGGCAGCTCGTCCCCGGGCTCGCCCGGAATGGCGCGGTCATTCGCAAGCCAGGCGCCCAAGTCCACCATCTTGCAGCGCTCGCTGCAGAAGGGCCGCCACGGATAGGCCTCGCTCCACACGATCTCGCGCTTGCAGGTCGGGCAGGGGAGGCGCTTTGCGCTGTTCATGGGCTCAACACGGGCCTTAAGGACAGCAGGTCAGCGTGAAGGGCACGTCCACGTCGGTTTGCTTGGGCCGGCTGTCGATGTCGGTCCACTCGAGGAACCGCATGCTGCAGCGATAGTGACTGCCGCTGATCTCCGGATACAGGGCGCTGCCGGCCGGCAGGGTCACACGCAGCAGCTGGTAGGGCGTCTCGCGATCGAAGTTGATGTTGAATACGCCCCCGCGGGCCATTTCCTTGGTGGCGCGGCCGTTCTGGCGCGTAAGCCACAGCAGCTCGGCGATCGCATCGCACAGCGGCCGCAGGAGTCCTTGCCAGCGCACGAAGGTGTCCATGCGCACCTCGTCGGGCTGGCTGAGCCAGAAGTAGTAGTCCGGCAGGTCGAATTCGCAGGTGCCCCCGGGGATAGCGCTGCGGTGCTTGATGGCGGCCAGAAACTCCGAGTCCCGCAGCGGCTGCAGCCAGGCGACGCCCGCGGCCGACAGATCGGCGCGCAGCCGGATCAGGTTGCTCATCAGCGCGCGCAGGCGCACCGCGTCGATTCCCGGATGGTTTTGGTACTCGTGGAGCTTGGCGAGGTGGCGCTCAAGCTCCTTGAGCACATCACTCCGTACATCACCGCGCGTGGCGATTGCCAGCATGTCAAGCAGGCTTGCCATCGCCGCGCGGCTGCCCCAGCTGGAGGCCTTGTCGTTGTGGTACAGCGACTGGCTGTAGAGGAAATCCAGGCGCAGGAAGGTGCGCAGTTTCTCGTTTAGGGGCTGCTCGAAGATCGTGGGCTCGGCCGCCGGCAGGCGGACCGCCCCCTGTTGGAGCTCATTCATCGCCCTATTGTGCTTGAGCGCGCCCGGCTGCGGAAGCGTCAATTCAGGGCACCCCGGGCCATGAGCAGGTAGCGCTTGTGGAGCTCTTGCACCTTGGGCAGCAGCGCTTCGGGCGCGCCGTCATTTTCGATCACATCGTCGGCCAGCGCGCGGCGCGCGGCGCGGCCGGCTTGGGCTGCGAGCGTTGCATCGACCATGGCCGCACTGACCTGATCGCGCGCGCTCAAGCGGGCGCGCTGCAGTTGCTCGTCGCAGTCGACAAGCAGCACGCGATCGTAAGCCTGCGCCGACTTGGATTCGGCCAGCAGCGGGACGACGGTGATCACGTACGGGCCTAGACTCTGCGCCCGCTGTTGCGCCGCGCGCGCATGGATCGCCGGATGGAGCAGTGCCTCCAACCAAGCGCGCGAGCTCGCGTTGATGAAGACGATCTCGCGCAGCTCGCGGCGTTTGAGCCCGCCGTCGGGCGCGCGCAGGCCTTCCCCGAAGCGCTCGATGATGCGCTCGAGCAGCTCGCTTCCCGGGGCCACCACCTCGCGTGCGATCACGTCAAGATCGATGACCGTCACGCCCAGCTGCGCGAACAGCGCGGCGACGGTGCTCTTGCCGCTGGCGATCCCGCCGGTCAGTGCAACGTTGAAGAGCTTGCCGGTGGCCATGCACCAGTCTAGCGATCAGTCCGGGGGGGCGTACAACCCCAGGTACAGATCGACCCACTGGGATCCCCACATCATGGCCAGCCACCCGGCGGCGGCCAGGAACGGCCCGTAGGGCATCGGCACGCCGCGTCCGCGCTTGCGCACCACGATCAGGGTGATGCCGACCACGGCGCCCGCGGCCGCCGACAGCATCACGATCGGCAGCAGCATCCGCCAGCCGAGCCACGCGCCGAGCGCGGCCAGGAGCTTGAAGTCTCCATAACCCATGCCCTCCTTGCCGGTGCAGAGCTTGAAGACCTGGTACACGGACCAGAGGCTCAAGTAGCCGCCTGCTGCGCCCATGATGGCATCGGCCGGCCGGACGGGGAGGCTGGTGATGGTGTGCACGCTCCACCCAAGCGAAGCCAGCAGGCCGCCCCACAGAAGCGGCTGGGTCAGCGCATCGGGCAGCAGCTGCTGGTCAAGATCGATGCCAGAAAGCGCGATCAGTATCCAGGTGAAAAACAGCGCCGCGAGCGCAGTCCAACCCACTCCGAACTTGGCGACCACGGCGGCCGAGAGCAACCCGCAGAGCAGTTCGATGAGCGGATAACGCAGGCTGATGTGCGCGCGGCAGCTTGCGCAGCGTCCGCGCAGCAGCAGGTAGCTTAGGATCGGGATGTTGTGCCAGGCGTGGATCGGCGCGCGGCATGCGGGGCAGGCCGAGCGCGGCACCACCAGGTTGTAGGGCGGCTGCTCCCCGTGCGCGTGCCCTTGAGTGCCCAGCTCCGCGCACTGCGCACGCCAGTCGCGCTCCATCATGACGGGCAACCGATGGATGACGACGTTGAGGAAACTGCCTATCAGCAGCCCCAGCGCGAACGCCACGGCGATGAAGAAGCCGGGCCCGAGTTCAGCGAGGCCCAGCACTTGGGTGTTAGACGACGGCGCCGAGCTTGAAGATCGGCAGGTACATGGCGATGACCAGTCCGCCCACCAGCACGCCCAGGATCGCCATGATCATGGGCTCGAGCAGGCTCGACATGCTGTCCACCGCGTTGTCGACGTCCTCTTCGTAGAAGCCCGCGACCTTGCCCGACATGGTATCGAGCGAGCCTGATTCCTCGCCGACCGCGATCATCTGCACCACCATGTTGGGGAACAGATTGGTGTTTTCCATGGCGCGCTGCAGGCGCTGACCCGTGGCCACCTCGTCGCGGATCTTCATGGTGGCGTCCTCGTAGACGATGTTACCGGTGGCGCCGGCCACGGATTCGAGCGCCTCGACCAGCGGCACGCCGGCCTGGAACATGGTCGAGAGCGTGCGCGCGAAGCGTGCGATCGCTGCCTTGTTGAGGATCGGGCCGATGATCGGGAACTTGAGCATCGCCCGGTCCATGAACTCGCGCAGTTTCCGCGAGCGCT
>Ga0070666_10002256_pt1 | contig 11656 bp, 4 predicted proteins | sample KBSS23metaG_FD_64677 | JGI IMG/M metagenome (GOLD analysis project Ga0070666, IMG submission 64677) | Switchgrass rhizosphere microbial communities from Kellogg Biological Station, Michigan, USA - KBS S2-3 metaG | ecosystem: Host-associated > Plants > Roots > Rhizosphere > Soil ... | reverse complement strand
GTCCGTCTGACCGAATCGAGCAGCGACTTCTTCGGGAGAAATGAAGTGCCGATAGTTCGGACTCTTCGGATTGCTGACGTCATCGACAAACTTCTGAATGCCAACCGGATCTCGGTAAGGCACCGCAAGTGTCACTTGAAGCATCTGATCCGCGGGTACGTGGCCGACGTAAGTAGATCGACCAATCACACTTAGCGGAGCTTGCTTCAACTCTGCTCGTGGCACAGGAGCCTGTGCCATAGCGACTTGGCTAGCTAAGAGCGCAGCGGTCGCAAAGATAAAGGGGGAGAATCTCTTCATTTGATACCTTCATAGAATGGCGAAACTGGGATAGTTGAACGCCGCTTAGCGGCGCTTAGAATTGCTGGCGTCTCTTGAAACGTGAGCCACGCACCGTTCCACGTAGGAACGCAGCCCACAAACAATAGATTAACAGATAGAGCTTGGAAACGGAAGACGCGGGTACTCAATTTTAACCTAAAATGCGCCCAAATCAACCTTAACAGATATACAGCTTTGCGGTACGGCCGCCTGTCGGATTGCGTACCCATGAGAGGGACTGCTTGTCGGAACGGCAAGATTGATACAAAATGGATGCATCACGCTTCTTTAGGTGGTTCATTTTGATTACCGCTCTTGCAGTTTCACTTTTCGCACACAAACTCCTTCTCAGAGATACTCCGGCAACTATTGCCTTCGTTTCAGATCGAGATGGCAACCCTGAGATCTACACCGTCCTCGCGGACGGAACCGGATTGAAGCGCCTTACCAACGACCCGGGCAAAGATCAGTCCCCATGTTGGAGCCCCGATGGTAAGTGGATCGCGTTCGTAAGCAACCGAAGCGGCCGATGGGATGTCTGGAAGATGGCTGCGGATGGTACCGGGCTCCAGAACCTCACCCACGAGCAGGACCGGCAGGACTCGTACCCGATGTGGTGCGCCTCAGAGCCCTACATCGCATTTGTCTCCAGCCGCCGCTTTTACACGGTGACCCCAGACGGAACATTCATCTACGAACGATCCGAATATCTTCTCCCGCCGGATGCTCAGGCCGCGGTTTCCCCCGCCGTTCTGAAGTACGCCTTCCGAAACGCAAAGGGCCAGTTAGCCACGTTGGAGGCGACCGACGTTAAGGTTGTTCCGCTTTCCTACGGAGTGAAGGGTGTCCCAGCCCAAATCTTTAATCCGGCTTGGAGCTCAGACGGCCAAGAACTGATCTTCGATAGTGGCGGAGCAACGCCGAAAATCTTTACGGCCGACCTTGCTGACGGAACGTGTGACCCGGTTATGTTCGATGGCTACGGAACAGATCCCGTATTCGCAAATGGGGATGGATCGGTCGTCTTCACAATTCCTAAAGGCGAAGGCACAGGCTCCGATATCGGGATCGTTTCACTAGACGGAGTCACCGGGGCCGGGCTCCCGAAACCGACCAACCTCACGCACATCACTGGTAATGACTCGCAGCCATCGGTCTTCGACGGACACGACGAAAGCTGAGAGAGTGTAAAAGAACTAAAAAGAAAGGGGCCGAGAGCTAAGCTCTCGGCCCCTTCTCATTGTGTGAGTGTCGCCCTTAGGTGACGGTGATCGTGACGTCCGTAGTGAACGCGCCGAAGTTCGTCGTGTTGTGTAGCATCCTCCACTGGAAGTGGTAGGTGCCAGGCGCTGCCGGTGCAGTGAACACGCCGGAGAACGTTGCATTCGCGTTTGGCGCGACGCTACCGGTCACGGCTCGAGTTGCCGCTCCCCAGTTTGTGTTGCCCAACGGATTCTGGGACTTGAGCGAGTAACCGCCTGCCGTGTTCCAGGTTCCTGTTCCAGTGTTCTTCATCACGATCGATGCATTGAACGTAGTTCCATGAACGATCGTTGTTGGAATACCGGTTTGACTCACGAATGTAGCGTTGTCGGCACCATTCACGACGGTCATGCTTTGAACCGGCGTTTGCGCACCGAACGCAACTCCGCTCTTGTTCATTTGCCACTGCATCGTGTAAGTGCCAGGCGTTGTCGGAGCGGTACAGAGACCGGTCGCGACAACCGTTGCGCCAGGGGTTACCGTAGAGGCTGCTGGGATCGTCAGACGATTGATTCGCCAGACCGTATTGTTCGCCGGATTGACGGACATCATCGAGTATCCAGTCGCCTGCGTCCACGTCGTCGTACCCACGTTTTGCATGGTGTATTGCGAGTAGAAGTCGGCTCCTGCGTAGATCGTCGTGGCGCCCGACCGTGAAACGTACACGGCCGCGTCTGCCGACACCGTGATCACAACATCCGTTCCGAAATCGCCGAACGAGTTACCGTTCTGCGCCATCTTCCATTGGAAGTGATAGGTGCCAGGAGTTGCCGGCGCGGTGAACGCGTGGACGATCGTCGCCGTGGCGTTCGGAGCGACGTTGCCTGGTACGGCGACGGTCGCGGTACCGAACGTGGTGTTGCCTGCGGGATTCTGGCTCTTGATGCCATATCCGCCGGCGACGGTCCACGTCGCGCTACCCGTGTTCTTGAAGTTGAACGTTGCTGAGAACGTCTTGCTCGGACCGACGCTTGTGGGCACGGTCTGGCTGATGAACTGAGCATTGTTCGGGGCCGCATAGACGGTGATCGTCTGGATTGGAGTTGCATCGCCGAATGCGACACCCGACTTATTCATCTGCCATTGCATCGGATAAGTTCCAGGGGTTGCGGGAGCGTGGCAAAGTCCAACACAGGTGACCTGCTGGTTCTGAGTTACCGTCGAGCTCGCCGGGATGTTGAGTCGGTTGATTCCGAACGTGGTGTTGTTCGCAGGATTGATCGACATCATCGAATAACCCGCGGCCTGACTCCATGAGCTGGAACCGACGTTCTTCATCGTGTACTGAGCGTAGAAGTCGGAGTTCGCGTAAACCCCGGTCGCGCCAGTTCGAGTGATGAAGACGGCATCGTTCGCAAGCACCGAGACTGATACCGACAGAAGAGTCGAAGTAGGTCCGAAGCTCTGGCTAGCGGAATCTTCGATCGGCTGCCACTGGAAGTTGTAGAAGCCAGGAGTCGTCGGTGCAGCGACGGTTGCCGCAAAGGTTGCATTGGCGTTTGGTGCCACTGAAGGAGTGGACATCGGGATTCGAGTCATTCCCCAGATCGTGTTGTCGGTCGGGCTCTTGCTTTGCAGCTTGTAACCCAGAGCCGTCGTCCACGTCGTCGTTCCCGTGTTCTTGAACACGAGGCTGACCGGATAGGAGTGGCCCGGATGCATCGTCGTGACGACCGACTGCGAGATGAACGAGGCCTGATTCGCAGGATTGATCGTGATGACTTGAGTCTTCGCGACACCATCCGTACAAGTGATCGTGGCGCTGGCATTGGATCCTGCGCTATTGCTCGTCGTGATAGTGAAGTTTGCCGTCGTTTGTCCTTGAGGAACGACGACGTTCGCAGGAACAGTTGCGTTAGCGCTGTTGCTGCTAATCGTGACCGTCTCACCGCCTACTCCCGCGGCGGCTGCGATCGTGACGGTGCCCGTAACCGAGTTGCCGCCGATGACCGTGCTCGGGCTCACCGTGAACGCGGTGAGACCTTGAATCACGAGTGCCTGTGGGGCGCTCGTGCTCGCTGCGAATTGAGTGTCGCCGTTGTAAATGCCGATGATCTGGTGCGTTCCCGGAGTGAGATTGCTGACCGTCACCTGCATGTGGCTGCTGCCATCAAGAGCCATCTGGCCAAGAACCTTGTTGCCGTTGCTCGCGTCTGCGATTGCGCATTGCATCGTCGGCGTTCCGGAGGCTACGGGGACGGACGAAACGGTGGCGCCGAGGACGACTGGCTGACCATAAGGCGATGGCGAAGTGCTAACGCTCGCGACTGTTGTCGAAGCGTTCGAGTGGATCTTCTGGATACGCGTTGCACTTGCGATAGGATGAGTTCCATCCCCGTTGTACGTCGCCGTAACCCAGTGACTGCCGAAGTGTACGTTCGCGCCCGTCAGATCCGAAGTCAACGCCGTGGTCGTGCATTGAGCTTGACCGCCGACGAGAGCAACGTTGGACTGGAGAGTCTGCGACTGCAGTGTTCGATCGTTGTACCAATTGTCCGTGAAGGTGACGGTTCCGGTTGGGGATCCGCTGCCTCCCGTAACTTTGGCCGTGAACGTGATGCTATCGCCCGACACGGAGTAGCGATTGTCCGGCGCAGATGAATCGAGGGTGACCTTCACGCCCGGGTCTTGACCCATCGCGAAAAGGAATGTCCCGTTAAGCGTGTAAGCGGTTCCGTCTGGCCCGATGGCCTGCGGAACATAAGGCTGACCAAATCCCGGCGAGAGACTAAGCACTTCGCTGAGGGAGTTGTGGGCGAGGTCCCATCGATAAGCGTAACCGTCCTCGCTGTTGATAACGACCGTTCCCGTCGCGGTGTCGACGGCAGTGGCGTTGACGCACCACTCTCGAACGATGTCACGAGGGTCGCTGCTCGTTCCGTCTGGCGTGTTGCCGATGACAGTCAAAACCTCTCGCATGCAAACGAGGCCGCTTGCGTTTGCGTGAGTGTCGACTTCGGTGTTGTCGTTCGGGTCGAGGATGCCGATCGTGTTTACGCCGTTTCCGTCGAGGTAGTAGTAGTTATTGTATTTGCAGCAGAGCAAATACGACGACGTACCCGTATAGCCGGGGACCATGCTCGAAGGAACGACACCAGGGGTGTAGTCCCAACCGAAAGCGCCTGGGGTCTTCGTTACGCTGAGGTCGCCACTATAGTGCATGAGTGCACCGCGTGATCCGTTGTATGGCGAGTTCAGGAGGATTCCCCAATACACGTCGCCGTCCGGGCCGACCATCGGAGACGAGGTGCTAACGTCGTTGATCCAAATCACACCTGGAGTTGGGCGTGGATCTTGGACGGCAACTTTGTACTTCGTCGCGAGGGTCGTCGTATCGAGGCCGACGAGGTACGCGCTCGTGATTCCCGTGCTCTTCGCAACGACATAGACAGTCGACTCATCGTTGCTGAGCGCAGGGGCCAGATTGTGCTGGTCGTACGTCATGTTCGAGTCCGAGGTCATCGCATCAACCGTAACAAACGAGCCGACACCGGTCGAAGAAATTCGTGCCCAGCCGCTCTTACCCGTGCTTCCGCTCGGGAACGGTGCCGTTCCTTGCGTTCGGAAGCCGAAAAAGAGATTGCCGTTCGAGTCGGCCGTCATCGGAGTGTCGATGAACACGGAACCGTCGAAGCCGGCCTGATTTGCCGTGTAGTTCGAAAGGCCGTAGAAGGCGAGTTGCGTTGGAGACGATGGGCTGTTGGAATCGATGTTATCGATGTAGTAGATCGTGCCGCCCTTGCCCGGATAGTAAAGTCGCTTGCCCGACGGTCCGTTTGTGATCACGGGCTGATAGCTCGGCACCCAAGACGCGCTCGGAAGGACGTAGTCCGTGTTCTGCGTGTACTTGAGGGTTCCTGTCGCGCCATCGAAGGCCTCGATCTGGAAGGTCATGCCCGGAGAGAGCTTAAACACGAAGACGGTGTTGCTCGGGGTAATGAGCATCTGTCCGTAGTGGGCAAAAGCACCCGACGCGCTGTCGTCGATCGTGGTGGACCACTTGATCTTGTTAAAGACCTCAGCGGAGGTGGAATAAACGTTCGTGTGTTGGGCATTGCCCGCGAACGTTGAAAGCTGCGCGTCCGCAATGCTTGAGCCGATGCCCAGCAAGGCGAGCGATGCCGCCGACAAAGAGATTAATTTACGCGTAAGCCGCGATCTAGCTGCAACTAGGGTTCCTCGAACCAAGAGACTGCCTCCGTGCGCCGGCGGGGACCGATTTTGAAAGAGCCGGGCGCTTAGGTTTTAAGGTACCACGGGTTCCCCAGATTTCCCTATTCCTTAAAGCCGTTCTAAGTTAAATTTCGAGGGTGACCGCAAGGATCGGTTGTGCTACAACATCGGTGGGTTACCCCCAACCTGAATTTCGCCCGTATTAAGATACTTTTATGCTGGTGGCCCATAAGGCCACCAGCGAGAACTTCTAGGGAACCCAGAAGTCCAGAAGTGCATCGTAGAGTGTCTTATTATCGGCAGCCTCTCCGCTTGGCCCGACGGCACCAAAATGCAGGGCCGCTTCGCCCCGATTTGTGTCGCCATCGCGGAAGCTATAGAGGATGCTCGACTTCACGCCGCAGGCGATGTTTGCCTGATGCAGTCTCACTCCCCAGTTTGCTTGCCGCTGCTGTTGGGCAGCGAGCCATTGACCACTTGTGAGGCTTAGCTCTTCGGTTTGCATTCCGTAGACTTCAAACGCATTCTGTTCATTTGAGTTTTGAGTGAAGAGGCGGAACTTCTTGTTCGCGCCCGATGACTTCACCACCGTCGATATTCTCTGCCAGCTTGTCGTCGCAAGGAAAACATCTCCTTGAGTTCCTGACTGGAGTCCGAGCTTCAGCTCCATCGTTCCCGTTGTAGCTCTGACCCAGCAGCTCACCAAGTAATAGTGATCCACCGTGGACGTGCCTTGCGAGAATCCGAACTGAAGCGAGTTAGAACCTGGAGGTGTAACGATGAACGCTGCCGTTCCACCAAACGGATCTAGATCCGTTGTTGATGTAATCGTACAGTCCGTCTTGCTCCAAGATCCGGTCGTCGCATCGTCGCCATCCGTAAGGATGGTATTGACCGATGGGAAGTCATCCGGGTCCTGATCGCCGTTCCTCGTGTCCTCATAACCCCATTCGGACGAAAAGATATCTGTCGACTTTCCTGCGCCCGTAATCGCCGTTTGAAGAGTTGCCCAGTTAGATCCGTTCGATTGCCCTGACGCCTCCTTAACCGTTTCCGGAGCAAAGTTGGATCGATAGGGATGAATGGCAAAGCCATCGATGTAGTCGAGAATGCCATCCGCTATTAGATCCGTGTAGAACGCGGTATCGAACCCGGAAAGCCCCCCATTGATGATGTAGATGTTTGGACACTCGGCGCGCATTGCCGGAACGCATTGAGCCACGAGAGCTGCGTAGTCGTCCGCGTCGTCGCCCGAATCATTCTTCCAGAACTTGGTCGGTTCGTTTGGCTCATTCCAAATTTCCCAAACGGACACTCGTCCCTTGTACCGAGCGACTGCCGCGGCCGCGAAGGCGGTAAACCCGTCACGCTCGCGCGTCGTTCGAATGCCATTTAGCTGATCCTTGACAGCATCAACTTCATAGGTTGGGTTGTTGTAGGAAACAATGAATTGGACTTTGATTCCGTTCTCTTCCATGAGATCCAGGAGATCGTCGTAGTCATCCCAATTGTAAGTGACGGGGTCACCGTACGTTGCGGTAGTTTCCACCCATTCCCAAGACAGACCCACTCGCACCATGGGTGCGTGGAGGGCATAGAAGTTGTCTAGCTCATCCGTTCCCGGTTTGCTAGCAGCATGCGTCCAGCCGTAGTTAATTCCCGAAGTGGGAATCGATGGCATTGGCATGGTCGAAACTTCGGCCGATGGCCAACTTTCGCCAAACGAGTTGGTTGACGTCACCACGTAGTAGTAGGTCTGTGCGTTGTTCAACCCCGTGCTGTTGTATGGGATGGTGGTCAAGCCGGAGTACGTTGACGTGTATGTTCCCGTCGTCGTGCCCTTCTTAACGGAATACGAGGAAGCCCCCGCATCGCTATCCCAGGCAATCGTTGCCTGGGTATCACCAGCGGTGGCACCCACGCCAGTTGGCGGATAAGGTGTCAAATCACCGATACTCAACTCGGATTGCGGACCGTAGGTCGTGCCCCGAACAGCTTTCACAATGAAAGCCTCGTCAGTTGCGTACGAGTCGGTCACGTCGTAAGTAAGCGTGCCGCTAGCCAGGTCGTGAGACGTGTAAGGCATTCCGATGCCGTGGAGCACTCGGTAGCCCGTCGCAGTAGGGACTGCATCCCAGCTCAAAGTCACAACCCCATCGTGCGGCTGTGCTTTGAAGTGCGCAGGAGCGACAAGATCTATCTGCGGAGTAACCGCTACTTGGTTTGAATTCGAACTGGAGCCGGTTGAATTGACGGCGACCAGCACGTAGTAATAGGTTGTCCCATTGGTTAGGCCGGTGTTAGGATACGAAGTCCCTGAGAGGCCCGTCGCGACATTTGAGTAACCACTTCCTGAAGTCGTGGACCGCTTCAGCGTATACGTAGCTGCACCGCTAACCGATCCCCAAGAAAGGTCTGCTTCCTGATTGGCTTCTGTGCCGCTTAAGGTGGGTGCTGCCATAGGCGTTGCCGTCGCTTGGCTTGAATTCCCACTCGCACCGGCAGCGTTGACGGCTTGAACCACGTAATAGTAGGTCGTACCGTTGGTCGGCGGAGTGGTGTCCGATGTCGAGGTTCCCGAAACGCCGGTGGCAACCGTGGTTCCGTAAGGTCCGCCGCTTGCCGTTCCTCGGTAAACACTATAAGACGTCGCTCCTGTACTTGCATTCCAGGACAGCGCGACCGATGAAGTTCCTGCCGTCGCCGCAAAACCTGTGGGTGCGGCTGGCTTTGCAGAGTTACTCGCCTGCGAGGAGTTGGCACTCTCCCCATTACTGGTCGTCGTCGAATTCTTGCCCCGAACGACATAGTAGTAGGTGGTTCCGGGAGTTACGGATGTGTCCGAATAGCTCGTCGATCCATAGTTGTCGATAACCGTCGTCCCGTATGGGCCACCACTTGCAGTTCCTCGCAGAACTTTGTAAGTTGCGTCACCAGCGCCGGCCGTCCAGCTCAGCGAAATGCTTCCTGAGGCTGACGTGGCTGACAGACCGGTTGGAGGAGCAAGTGGAATGCACTCAACGACTGAAGTGGCCGGGCTAAGGTCGCCCGTATCCGGATCCGCAGCCCGCACGTAGTACCAATAATGGCTTCCGTTGGTGCGACCTGTGTCGGTGAATGTTCCGGTGCTGATTTGATTCCCGATCTGAGAAAAGTTGGTGGTCGCCGATGTTGATGATCTGTAGACTTTCTCGTTGTTTACCGAACTGGTCCACGTAAGCACGACCTGGCCGTTGCCCGGTGTACCAACGAAGTTGGTAGGTGTGGGCGGTACGGCGAACGCTAGCCCCGGAACAAGAAAGAGCACTAGAAAGAGAAGAACGGCCCATGTGCGATGAGGCCGAACTTTGCGACTCGATTTTGACGAGCCCGCAGTCACGCGAAGATCTCTCATTTTCAATCTCCTCCCCTGGCAAAACGCCTCTTACAAACGAGAAGCGCAAGCCGGGAATGTTTTGGAAACGCAGCTAGTGTCGCATGACGACAGATTAATTACTACTACTTTCAAGAGAAATATCTATTATTTTTTATGTAACTTCTGAGTGACCTTTTCGCGCAACAACACGGTCGGAACGCGAACAATTGTGGGACGTTAGGCATGCAAACAATTTACGGAGCCGCGTGAACCGGGGCGTGACGCCGCCCATTTGAACGAAGATTTCCCCGCCTGCTTAAGGAAGCCTGGGGTTATTGCGATCGCAGAATTTCGGAGCCTACTTTGGGCACCATACAAAAACCCTAATGAAGCGATTGTTATTGCCCATGAGATGCGCGAAGGTTTACAGCCCAGCGCGTGTCGTGTACATGTTCGAAGAAAACGTTCTAAGCACGTTGATCGAGTCGGCATACGGGACGTCGGTGACGTCGGTCACGCCGAAGCCGCCGTTCTCATAGTCCGACCATCGGCCCGTGATGGGTTGGTCTGCATAGCAGTAATACAGCATTCCAACCACGTTCGGTTGCGCGATCGCGGTATTCAAGATCTGCTGCATCGCGGTTGCCCGACCGATGCTGCTCGCCATTGGAGCTGGCCCACCGAACGTGCCCCACGAGCGCATCGTCACGCCGAACTCGCTGATCAGGACGGGCTTGCTAAGGCTGTTGTAATACGCCCACGGGAAGTCACTGTAGTAGCGGTAGACATTGAACGAGATGATGTCAGCGCTGCCTGCGCACGCGTTGACTGTTTCGTTTGTGTAGTCAGAGAATCTGCATCCGAGATAGAGCGACTTGAGACCGGCAGCGACCAGTGCGCTCTTCACCTGCGTGAAGTATTTCGCTGAGAAACTTGTGTCGAAATTCTGGAAGTCACCATAAATACTTGTGTTGTAGGTGGATGGCTTCCAACTCGTGCTGCTCTGCAGCGCAGACCAACTTGAGAACGAGGAGCCCCAAGCTTTGTTGAGGTTCGTTATCGTCCCGTACCGCGCCGTTAGTTGTGCAACAAATGCGGTCTTGGCGGGCTGGGAGGATGGGGCTGCCAGGGCCGCCAGAGCCACGTTGTACCGCTCCGACGTCGAGTTCATGTTGCCCCAGGACATTTCGTTATCCACGAAGACACCCATCAAATTCGAGTTGCCCACATAGGATGCCAGTTCGGTCTTAAAGTTCGAAGTGCACCAAGATTGGAAGTTGCTCGCGTAAGGATCAGGAAGCGATTCCCAATTCACCATCGGCGGCTTCAGGCGTGTGCCAAAACTGTCTGTATCGACGTCCATCGTGAAAGGAACATAGCTGTTCAAGATGCTCTTCGTCGTATCGATCCCGACGGTATTAATTCCCCAGGATTGAAGGCGACTCTTTAGGATTGCAAGCCATCCGGGTGCGTAGTTCGCACCGTACTTCACCATCAAGTTCTGCTTGCGGAACGAGTAGCACTGCTTCGTCCCCATCGACGTGTTCAGAGTCGAATAGCAACTTGCATACGGCCCGGTTGTGGACGGCAACGACCTGAAGTAATTTGTGCGGCCCTGAATGGGAGTTGGAAGAGAATCGTTAATGCCGTTCAGGCCCAAACTCCAGAACAGTTTTCCGTTAGGATGCTGCAGGAATTTCGCCCCATTCGGATATTTGACGACGGTCCATTTTCCAAGCGTCGTCACTGGATTGACCAGCTTGGACGTGCCCGTCATTTCATTGGGGCCAGGGTGGGCAACTAGGTCGGCGTGCTCCGTGTTATAGCGCGTCTGGAAGTCGGAACCCAGCACGATCTTAGTGGGCCAGTTTCGGTCCGTATATTGACCATAGGCGTCGCACAATCCCGTGAAGTCGAGCGACTGTCGGAGGAGTCGAATGCTCGAGACTTCGATCTTGGACGCGGTGGATCCCTGATAGGAAAGACTCCAATGCCACGTTGTGTTCATCGAGTTGTGATCGCCGGCGAAAACTTCCAGCGCATCCGCACTCAAAACTGGGTTGATAAACTTGAGCCCGTACTTCGAAGGATTATCCGTGTTGATAAAACAAAGGATGTGGCGCGCCGGACCCGGGCTGACCCAAAAACTTCCTGTGTACGCCCCCGAATAATCATCCCCGTTCTGCTTGAATTGCAAGATGAATTTGAAATTGAGGGGACGCGTCTCTTTATCGGCGATCACCAGGTCGACAATGTTGTAGCTCGACCAATCATGGACCGTCGAATAGTCTTGACCAAAGCGAGATTGAAAGGCGTTGAAGCTCACCGTTGCGACCGGAACTCCGGTGGCGGTTGAGACGCCAAGTACGGTCGCACTCTTCTTGACAAACGCCGAAGTGTTTGCCTTCGTCAAGTCGCACATGGGTGCTTGCGCAGCAATACGATCGGCACTGGCAATGGTGGACGCGGCGATTAAACAAGCCGCTGTGAGGAACGATGCAGTCACGCGCATTATTCTTTAAGCTCTCAGGGTGGCCCGCATCC
>Ga0070666_10002254_pt1 | contig 11662 bp, 7 predicted proteins | sample KBSS23metaG_FD_64677 | JGI IMG/M metagenome (GOLD analysis project Ga0070666, IMG submission 64677) | Switchgrass rhizosphere microbial communities from Kellogg Biological Station, Michigan, USA - KBS S2-3 metaG | ecosystem: Host-associated > Plants > Roots > Rhizosphere > Soil ... | reverse complement strand
GCGAGGCTCGACGAGGTGGCGTTCGGTCCGCGGGCGGGCACGCCGGAGTCGCGGACGCATACGAATCGCCCGGAGGGCTACTCGCCGGACGACCCGTTGACGTTCGGCGATCTCTGGGGCGCGAAGACGGAGGAGGACCGGCGCCGCCTGGAGGCGGATGGGAGCGGCCGCCGGATCAACCTCGAGGTCATGACCACCAACCTGACGCAGGCGCGTCCGTATCGTCTGCCGTTCGAGTCCGACCGGCTCTTCTTCGACCCGGAGGAGCTCGGCCGCCTGTTCTCGCCGCGCGTCGTCGGCTTCATGAAGCGCTGGAGCCGTCCGCCGGCCGGCCCGGAGAATCGCTATGCGGCGCTGGCGCTGAAGCAGGGGCTGGTGCCGCTCCCGCGCGCCGCCGACCTCCCGGTGGTCGTCGCCGTGCGGATGAGCCTGAGCTTCCCGATCCTCATCAGCGCGCTGCCGCTCTGGGGCTTCGACTTCAGCTGGGCCGCGAAGGACGCGGGCGGCGAGCGCGGCGAGCCCCGGCTGACGCGATGCTGGTTCACCGACGGCGGGATCACGAGCAACTTCCCGATCCACTTCTTCGACGGACCGATTCCGCGGTGGCCGACGTTCGCGTTCAACCTCACCCCCTTCCATCCGCGCTTCAGCTACGACCCCCTCGACGAGACGAAGAACGTCTGGCTGCCGAGCACGAACGGCGAGGGGCTGACGGAGAACTGGTCGAATCCCCCGAAGGGAGGGCGCGTCTCGGAGCTGCTGTGGTTCCTCGGTCAGATCATCGACACGATGCACAACTGGCGCGACAACATCCAGCTCAAGGTGCCCGGCTACCGCGACCGGGTCGCCCAGATCCACCTGCGCGACGAGGAGGGAGGCCTGAACCTCACGATGCCCGCCGAGGTCATCGAGGCGCTCAGCGTGCGCGGCGCGTACGCGGCTCACGTCCTCGCCGAGAGGTTCTCCGACGATCCCCCGAAGGGGACGGTGTTGACGTGGGACAACCACTGCTGGGTCCGGCTGCGCTCGATGATGAGCCTCCTCGAGCAGCACGTCTCTCGGATCGAGCGGGCGTTCGGCGAGAAGGAGGGCGAGAGAACCTACGCCGACCTCGAGGGCAGGCCGCCCTCGTATCGCTTTCCGGATCCCGCCGCGGCACGGGCGATGCTCGCGGAGCTCGACGAGCTGGCGGCGGGCTGGTCTCGAACACCGGGCGGCCTGTCCGACGGTGCGCCGCGGCCGTCCCCCGAGCTGAGGGTCATGCCGCGGGTCTAGCGGAAACGGAAGCCGTTCAGCGGACCGGTCGAGCCTCGATGCGAGCCGCCGGCTGCAGCCAGGGCTTGAAGAAGGTCTGCGCCGGTTGGACGCGCGTCGGCCGGGAAGGAGTCGGCGCGGCGCTCGACGGCTCGGTCGTCGGGGGAGAGGTCGGCGCGGCGGCGGCGGCCGGGGTCGGCGTCGCCGGGAGCGCGCCGCCGACGGCGGCGGGCGGCGGCTCGCTCGAGGCCGCGGCGCCGATGCCGTTCGTGCCGACCGCCGTCGCGAAGACGATCAGCGAGTTGAGGACGTAGAAGGCGATCCGCGGCGGGAGCGAGAGCTTCTTGTCGCCGAACACGATCAGGCCGCAGACGAAGCTCAGCACGAGCGCGACCCATCTCCCGGGCAGGGAGAAGCTCCCCGAGAGCGCGTTCGTGACGAGCATGACGATCGTGCCGGCGACGCCCGGCGTGATCATGGACTTCGCGTCGATGAAACTGTCCATCGCGCTGCCTCCCTTCGTGACCTTCCTCGGAGCCGGCATCGTGTGCCCTCGAGCCGGAATTATGCGGCGTTCGAGCGGCGAGGGAGGACTGGAGGGAGGACTGAGGTAAAGGGTCGGCGCAGCCCGGTCACCGCCGAGGGGTATGAGCGGCCCGGCCAAAAAAAAGGGAGGCGCATGGCGCCCCCCGGGATCGAAGCCGAGACTCTGAAAACGCTTAGTACTTCGGCTTGGTCTGGATCGCGGTCGCCCAGGTCTTGCCGTCCTTCTCCATCGTCGCGAAGGAAATGGTCGCGCCCTCGGTCGGCGCCCCGCCGTCCACCTTCGTGTCGGCGTTCCAATACACCGTCCACTCCTTGCCGGAGTCGTCCTTGACCGTCATCATCTTGGCGGAGTTGTCCACCTTCGAGACGGTTCCGGTCATCATCTTCCCGGACATCTTGTCGGACTTCTGCGCGGTGTCCTGGGCGAGGGCCACCGTACCGAGACACACCGCCATCACGACACACAATGCGAGAACCCGTTTCATGAGACCTCCTTTTGGAAAGGGAAGGGCTGCGGAGCGCAGCGATTCCGTCGGCTGCATATCGGGCCCGGCGCATGGACCTCGACCCGCTACTCGGGAAGGGGGATGGGCCGGTACCTCACCAGGGGCTCGAGACATCGCCGAAGAAGGCGTGCAAGACCCGTGCTCAGCGCGAGCGATCGGGATTTCCTTGGCGCCACGACAGGACCTGCACCGCGGGACAGGAGACCTAGACCTCCGGCGCCCGTTCGCGATGGTGCGGGGAGAGCGACTTCCGCACCGGAGTAGGATCGGTCGCCGCGCATGAGCCGTCCGACCCGATTTCCTTTCGTGGCGCTGGCCGCGACCGTCGTTGTCCTCGCGCAGATCCTTTCCTGCGCCACGCAACCTGCGGCGACCGCTACCGCGACGGCGACGGCGACCGCAAGCGCGCCCGCGAGCGCGCCACGCGGCCCCGGGAAATCGGAGCAGCGTGTCCGGTCGTTCGCCTTGAACGGCTACAAGCGCGAGCTGGACGGCCAGTGGCAGGGGATCCGGCTCGCGTCGGACGGGAACGTCTACTTCGCGAGCTCCTCCCACTCGGCGCACGTCGGGGGCGCGTTCTTCCGGTATGACACGGCCACGGGTAAGGTCACCGAGCTCGTCCACGAGATCACCGAGGTCTGCGGCGAAGACGTTCAGACGAATCCCCAGGGCAAGGTCCACAGCGACATCGTCGAGGCGAACGGCTGGTTGTACATGGCGACGCACTTCGCCTCCGAGAAGCCGGGCGCTTACGCGAAGTGGACCGGCTCGCACGCGCTCGGCTACGAGATCGCCACCGGGAAGATGCGGGACTACGGCGTCATCCGGCCGAACTACACGGCGTACTCCGCCGTCGGCGTCGATCCGAAGCGCAACTACCTGTACGTCTTCCTGCTGAGCCAGGACGCGCAGCTCGAGGCCCACGTCTATCGCATCGACACGGTGAGCGGGGACAAGGTCGACCTCGGGCCGGTGAGCGCCCCGGGCGGCGGCGGATTCGACAACGGGTCGTTCTGGATGTTCGTCGACCGGCGCGGCGACGCATGGTTCTCGGTCAAGAACCAGAACGGAGCCCTGCGGCAGATCCACGGCGACACCGGCCGGATCGAGGTCCACGCCAACGCGCTGCCTCCGCTCGTGCGGTGGGACGCCAACGCGAAGGAGACGGATTCGCGCCAGCAGGAGAACCGCTCCATCGCGTGGATGCAGCCGCTCGACGGCGATCGGGCGCTGATGACGATGTCGCCGTGGGGAGGAACGCTCTACAGCTTCGACTCGACGAAGCCGATGGCGGAGGCGTTTACGCCGCTGGCCCACATCGGCCCGAACTATCTCGGCGGGATCGCGCTGGGCGGCGACCGCGTCTACTACTACCAGCGCAAGAACCGCGGCTTCGGGAATCAGGAGTTCCACGACTTCCACCTGCTGAGCGTCAGGCTGGACGCGGCGGCCGGTTATCCGATCACCGACCACGGGCTCCTGGTGGACCAGGACGGGCGGACGGTCTGGCGCGTCCCCGGGATGATGGCCGACGGACGCGGCCACGTGTACATGATCGGCGACTGGTGGACGAACCCCGGCGACCTCGGATCGATGCGCTACCACTGGAATCACGGCCACGAGGGGTACGAGCAGCTGAAGCGCGGCGAGTTCTTCGCCATGGCGGATGTGGAGTAGCGGCCACGCTCCCGTCGCTATCGGACTGATCGCGAATCCGAGAACATATTAGCGATCCCTAATATGTCCGGCGACAGCTGCGGCCCTCCGTCTACAGTGGCAGATTGAACGTCTTCACCAGGAAGACCGCCATCTGCTGACGCAGGACCGGGTTCAGCGGACAGTAGTTGTTGCCACCGCAGCCGCCCGTGATTCCCCGAGCCGCGAGGTCGTAGATCCAGGACGCGAAGGGATTCGAGCACGGGACGTCGAGGAACGTGGGGTTGTCGCAGTCCGGCGGGACGTAGGTGGAGCCGTCGACCGCCTTGAGGAGGAAGACCGCCATCTGCTGGCGCAAAACCGGGCTCGTGGGGCAGTAGTTGCCGCCGCCGCAGCCGCCGGTGATCTGCAGAGCCCCGAGCGCCTCGACCCAGGGGTCGAACGGGGAGCCCGTGCACGGCACGTCGTCGAAAACCGTTCCCGTGCACGGCGGGGGTGTGTAGCAGAGCCCGAACTTCCCCCTGAGGAGGAACACCGCCATCTGCTGGCGCGTGACGGAGCTCGTCGGGCAGTAGCCCGGTCCGCCGCAGCCGACGGTCAGGCCGTTGGCGACGAGGCTGGCGATGTAGAGGTCGAATCCGCTCACGTCGGCGAACATCGAGACGTAGCCGCGCGGCATCGTGCCGGAGAGCCCCGACGGATTCGTGACGGTCACGTCGTTGATCGAGCCCGCGGCGAGCGCCGGAGCGTCGAAGTGGAGAGACGTGTTCCCGAGGACCGTGACGTTCGTCGCGGCCGCGCCGCCGACGGTCACCGTCGCGCCGTCCTCGAAGAGCATCCCGTCGGCCGATACCTGCGTGCCTCCCGCGGCCGGGCCGTATCTCGGCGTCGTGTTCACGACGATCCGCTGCGAGAACTCGGACGTGTTGCCCTGAGGGTCCGTCGCGGTCGCCGAGATGCGCGCGCCGGGCTCGAGCGTGAGTCCCGGGATCGTCGCGTCGATCGCGGCGACGTTCGAGGCGTCGGTCGTGACCTGCGTCGAGCCGATCCAGGTCTGGCCCTGCACGTAGTCGAACGGAAACCGGCTGCAGGCGGGGTTGGCGTAGAAATCCACGTCGAACGTCGTCGACGGGTGCGAGTCGAGCGTACCCACGATGTGGACGTCGGCGCCGACCTGCGTGGTCGACTCGATGATCGGGAAGTTCTGGCCGCCGTTCAACGTGGAGCCGTTCGCGTCGCCGGGATCGTCGGGGAGCGGGTTCGCCGCTGCGCCGAGCGAGATCCCGAGGGCCGCGTTGTCGTGGATCGAGTTGCCGCGCATCGTGTGGCGCGAGCCCTGCAGGACCGCGATGCCGCGGCCGAGGTTGTAGGCGATGTGGTTCGCACCCGGCCCGCCCGCGACGGCGGCGCCGATGATGTTGGGCGCGGTCCCGGGCGACCCCAGCTTGATCCCGTGCCCGGCGTTCGGGAGGGGCGCGATCCCGGAGTCGTCGACGCCGACGGCGTTGCCCTGGACCGTCATGCCCTCGGCGAGCAGGTCCATGCCGATCGAGTTGCCCGAGACGAGGTTCCCCTCGCCCGCGCCGGTCCCGCCGATGACGAGTCCGGGTCCGCCCCCCTGGATGCCCGCGCCGCCGTTGCCGATCGCCGCGGTCCCGTTCACGTCGGTGCCGATGAGGTTGGACTGGATCGTGACGTCGACGGCGGCCTCGACCTGGATCCCGTTGACCAGGTTCCCGGAGATCAGGTTCGCTCCCCCCGGTCCGCCGATCAGCACGCCGCCCGCTCCCGACGCGCCCAGCAGGCGGATGCCGATGTCGTTCGGTCGCGCGACCGTTCCCGTGACGTCGGTGCCGATGTAGTTGTTCTGGATCGTGCCGCCGGCGGAGGCTCCGACGAAGATTCCGTAGCTCGTGTTGCCCGAGATGATGTTGCGATCCGCGGGCGCTCCGCCGACCGTGAATGCCACGTGGGAGAGCGAGATGCCGGTCAGGTTCGGGACGGCGGTCGCTCCGTCCGGTCCGACGCCGAGGTAGGAGGACTCGACCGTGATCGGACCGCCGCCCGACCCGGCGATGATGCCGTTCCCGCAGCCTCCGATGGAGAGGCCCCGGACCGTCCCGGCGGAGGTGAAGTTGAACGCGGTTACGCCGGTGCTCGCGCACACGAGGGCGATCTGCGGCGTACCGAGATAGCCGGGCTGCGTCGTCCCGTCGACCGTCAACCCGCCGGCGACCGAGGCCAGGGGAAGGTTGCTCGACACCGCGATCGTCTGAACGCCGGAGCCGGGGATGTCGAACGCGACCGTGTGCGGCCCCGCGCCCCCCGCGTTGGCGTCGGTGATCGCCTGTCGGAGCGAGCCGGCGCCGGAGTCGTTCGTGTTGGTGACGGTGAAGGTCGCGGCTGCGGCGGGGACGCTGAGAACGAGTGCCAGGGGTAGAGCCATCGGGAAGCGGCGCATGGCTTGTCCTCCGGAAACGACCTGTGGTCGTTTCTCTTCTACTCAGCAACGCGCAGCGGAGGGAGAAACCGGCTCACGCAGTCGGGCTCGATGCGTCCGACGAGCCGAAGGGAAGGGCCGCGAGCTCGAGAAAGCGGGGAGGCCGAACGCACAGTCCAGTGCCGCTTGCCTGGTCGATTTGGTCAGGACGCCGGGATTACCGGCCCGGAGCGCTTCCGCCCGCTCACTTCCGCTCCACCTCCACGCCGACCACGCGGCCCAACTCTTCCGGTCGCGGCCAAGCCGCGGTGCGCCTCGCCCGGTCCGCGGCACCCGGCTGCATTGACCCCATCGGGACCGCGTTATAGGTTTGAGCCGCGACGCGTTCTCGGCGCAGCAAGGCAGAAGACATGTCCATTCCGACGAGCAGTCCAGCGGTCGCGCCCACGGCATCCGAGGGGACTGTCCCTCCTGCGGGCGAGGCGCTGCCGAAGGCGCGGACAGGGATTCCCGGCCTGGATGAGATTACCGGGGGAGGCTTTCCGGCGGGTCGTCCCACCCTGGTTTGCGGCAGCGCGGGGTGCGGGAAGACGCTTCTTGCGATGGAGTTCCTCGTCCGCGGAGCGATGGAGCAGGGCGAGCCGGGGGTTTTCATCGCATTTGAAGAGACGGCGGAGGACCTCGCACAGAACGTTCGGTCTCTGGGTTTCGATCTGGATGGCCTGATTCGGGACAACAAGATCTTCGTCGACTACATCCACGTGGACGCCAACGAGATCGAGGAGAGCGGCGACTACGATCTCGAAGGCCTGTTCATCCGGCTCGGCCATGCCGTCGACTCGATAGGCGCCAAGCGAGTCGTGCTCGACACGATCGAGGTTCTCTTCGGAGGTATGAGCAACCAGAGGGTCCTGCGGTCCGAGCTGCGAAGGTTGTTCCGCTGGCTGAAGGACAGGGGGCTGACGGCCGTCGTGACCGGGGAACGGGGCGACGGGACCCTCACCCGCCAGGGCATCGAGGAGTACGTCTCGGATTGCGTCATCCTCCTTGACCATCGCGTGATCGAGCAGGTCTCGACGCGGCGGCTCCGGATCGTGAAGTACCGGGGCACCACGCACGGCACGAACGAGTATCCGTTCCTGATCGACGAGAACGGGATCACCGTGCTTCCGATCACCTCTGCGCGCCTGCAGCAGCCCGCGAGCGACGAGCGGATTTCGACCGGGGTCGCCGAGCTCGACGAGATGCTCGCGGGCGAGGGCTACCATCGCGGCAGCAGCATCCTCGTATCCGGTACGGCGGGCACGGGCAAGACGAGTCTCGCCGCGCACTTCGCGAACGCGACGTGCAGGCGGGGTGAGCGGTGTCTCTACTTCGCATTCGAGGAATCGCTGGGACAGTTCGTTCGGAACATGCGTTCGATCGGACTCGACCTTCAGCCGTGGATCGACAAGGACCTGCTCCGATTCCATGCCTCCCGTCCGTCGGAGTACGGTCTGGAGATGCACCTCGCGATGATGAACCGCGAGATGGATCACTTCGGGCCGAGCGTGATGGTGATCGACCCGGTCAGCAACCTCACCTCCGCAGGCACGCTGGCCGACTCGCGAGCCATGCTCACGCGATTGCTCGACCTGCTGAAGATGCGGCAGATCACCACGCTGATGACCAACCTTACGACCGGGGGTGGGCGTTCCACGGAGGTGACGGAGATCGGCATCAGCTCCGTCGTCGACAACTGGCTGCTTGTCCGCGACGTGGAGCTCAGCGGAGAGAGAAACCGCGTGATGTACGTCCTGAAAGCGCGCGGAACGGCGCATTCGAACCAGGTGCGGGAGTTTCTCCTGACCGATCGCGGAATCCAGCTGCTGCCCGCCTACGTCGGAGCATCGGGAGTTCTGACCGGTTCCGCCCGACTGGCGCAGGAGACCCGCGAGCGAGCCGAGGCAGTCGCCCTGGAGCAGCAGTTGGAGCAGCGCCGCCGAGAGCGAGCGCTCGAAAAGGCGAGAGTCGAACTGCAGATAGCCGCTCTGCGCGCACAGCTCGAGGAAGATCAGCGGGACACAGCTCGCGGAATCGACCTCGAGGCAGCGACCGAGATCCGCCGGGAGGATGACCGGGCGGCAATGGCTCGGAGTCGGCGCGTCACAGCGCCGGAAAAGAAACCATGAACGCCCGTGAAGACGGTCCACCGGAGGCGCCCGCCGCGGACGATGGCGCCCGAGTGCCACCGGAGTGGGACTTGACTCTCTACGTCGCAGGTCAGACGCCGAAGTCCGTCGTGGCTCTCACGAATCTGCGCCGCATCTGCGAGGAGCACCTGGAGGGCCGATACCAGATTCACGTCGTCGATCTGCTCAAGGATCCAGGCCTCGCGCGAGCCCACCAGATCGTCGCAATCCCGACACTGGTCCGCGGGATTCCCCAGCCACTCCGAAAGATCATCGGCGACCTCTCCGCCACGGAGCGCGTTCTCGTCGGACTCGACGTGAGGCGTCAGGATGGCTGACCGCGGGGAGATCTCTACAGGAAAGGAACGGACCGGTCGAAGTCCTGTTTCGACCCGCAGAACCGACCTACAGGTGGCCGACCTGCGCCGGCGCCTCGAAGAGGCGGAAGAGACGATCCGAGCCATCCGCGCGGGCGAGGTGGACGCCTTCGTCATGACGACGGCGGGTCGCGACGATGTGTTCGCGCTCGAGATCGCCGCGGACCCGTATCGCCGCCTCGTCGAGAACATGCAGCAGGGAGCTGTGACTCTCGGCCCGGACGGAGCCGTCCTCTTCTGCAACCAGCGCTTTGCGGAGATGCTGCAGGTTCCGGCGATGGAAGTCTTCGGCCGCCGGCTTCAGAGTTACTTGATGGAATCGGACTGGGCCCTGTGGGGCGCTCTCGAGCGCGAGGCGATCGAGCGCGGAGCGGCACATGGCGAGATCGTGCTCGAACCTCCACGCGCTTCACCGGTGCCGGTCCACGTGGCTCTGGCGCCCTTCGGGCGAGGCGCCGTCGGAATGTCCGTGATGGTCACGGACCTCAGCGACCAGAAGCGCCACGAAGCGGTGCTGGCCGCCGAGACGCTTTCGAAGTCGATCCTCGAGCAGGCGGCGGACGCGATCGTCGTCTGCGACGCGGCGGGCAAGATCATTCGGACTTCCCACGTCGCCGAGGAGCTTTGCGGACGCAACGCGATGCTGCTTCCGTTCGATTCCGTCTTCCCGCTCGCGGTTTCGGGCGGGGGCCCGATCGACGCTCCGACGCAGAGGGTGTCGTTACGGGAGGTGCTGGAGGGGAAGACCGTCCGCGGACTGGAGGTCTTGCTGCGACGAGAGGACGGCGGACCCGCTCACCTCCTCATGAGCGCCGCGCCCCTCAAGCAGGATCGCAGGACGGTCGGCTGTGTCGTGACCCTCACGGACATCACCGACCAGAAAGCCGCGGAGCGACTGCTTCGTGAATCGGACCGGAAGAAAGACGAGTTCCTGGCGGTGCTCGGGCACGAGCTGCGCAACGCGCTCGGTCCCGTTCGAAACGCCAACCAGATCCTCGACCGTGCCGATGCCGGCGAGGACGACCTGCGGGCGGCTCGCGCAATGCTGGATCGCCAGGTCACGCACATGACGCGGCTGATCGACGACCTCCTGGACGTCTCCCGCATCGCGCAGGGCAAGATCCTTCTTCGGAAAGAGCTCTTCGACATCGGTGCGCTCGTCCGAACCGTCGCCGCGGACCACCGATCATTGCTCGAGGCCGGCGATCTCCGGCTTGAGCTTTCGGTTTCGGATGAGCCGATTTGGACGGCCGGAGATCCCGTTCGGATTTCCCAGGTCGTGGGGAACCTCCTTCAGAACGCCGCGAAATTCACCGACCCCGGCGGACGGGTGACCGTCTCCGCCGAGCCCGCCGGAGACAGCGTGCTCGTGGAGGTCCGAGACACGGGGATCGGCATGAGCCCGGAGGTCGCGGCGAGCGCCTTCGACTTTTTCAGCCAATCGGAGTCGAGCCGCGACCGCAGCCGAGGCGGGCTGGGGTTGGGGCTGGCCCTGGCTCGTGGCCTGGTGGAGTTGCACGGCGGGCACCTGCGCGCCGACAGTGAGGGACCCGGCCTGGGATCCCGTTTTACCGTTCGCCTTCCCCTCGACCGTCGGGCCGACGCGACGTCTCCCAGGGGGCACCGGCCCGGTCTGCGACGGGCGGCTCTGCGCATCCTCATCGTGGAGGACAACCAGGATATGGCTGAGAGCCTCGGCATCCTCCTACGGCTCGAGGGGCACCGCGTTGAGACCGCGCGAACGGGCGCCGCAGGGGTCGAGCTCGCCCGGAAGCTGCGGCCGGATGTCGTCCTGTGTGACCTGGGGCTACCCGGGGGTATGGACGGCTACTCGGTGGCCGCACGGCTCCGCGCCGACCCCATCACGTGTCGCACCCACCTGGTGGCGCTCAGCGGATACGCGGACGAGGATGCGCGCAGCCGCGCAGTGAAAGCCGGCTTCGACCAGCATCTGAGCAAGCCCGTGTCGCTGGAGACCATTGACGAGGTCCTGGCGCACGTCGTCCCGAACTAACTCGCCGAACGGCGGCATCGCCGGTTCAGGGATTCAGGAAGCCGGGATCTCGGGCTCCTCGGTCTGGAGAGCGTCGGTTTCCGACGAACTGCCCGGATAGTCCACCGCGCGCGGGTCGCCGCACTCCGTGCACTGCGTCCGCAGGACTTCCCCTCGACCAGGGGTGGCGAAGACCGACACGTGCTGTTCGCCACATCCGCGGCACCGCCACGGGAATGCTGTAACGCCGTGAAACTGGCCTCACCATACTCCCTGCTGAGACTCGCAAACTTGCTCACGAACGCCAACCCGAGTTGAGCCTGCAACGTTGAGAGGCGGAGCGCCAGCGTCGGCGATCGAGGGCATCCGCTGCCAAACTTTGCGGTACGGGGGGAAGGCAAGGACCCGTATCCACCGCTCGCCGGCGGAGTGGGCAACCTCGCCACGGACCACCCGCTTCCGACCGTGAACGCTTACTGGCCCTATGCCACGAGCGTTTGGGACTACGTACGTCGCGCGATGCCGTACGAGAACCCGGGCACCCTGACCGCCGATCAGGTCTACGGCGTCACGGCGTTCATTCTCTCGCTCGACCACATCGTTCGCGAGGACGAGGTCCTCAACCGGGAATCGCTGCCTTGCGTGCGAATGCCAAACCGGGACGGGTTCGTGCCCGACCCGCGACCGCCGGAACCGGGCGCGGCGCGCCAAGCTGTCGG
>Ga0070666_10002252_pt1 | contig 11670 bp, 8 predicted proteins | sample KBSS23metaG_FD_64677 | JGI IMG/M metagenome (GOLD analysis project Ga0070666, IMG submission 64677) | Switchgrass rhizosphere microbial communities from Kellogg Biological Station, Michigan, USA - KBS S2-3 metaG | ecosystem: Host-associated > Plants > Roots > Rhizosphere > Soil ... | reverse complement strand
GGAAATAAGCTGTCCTTATAGAAAAGACGGTACGTCGTGCGTCGAACTATAACTGAAAGGGAGACCTCTCCGCGCGTGGAAGCGATTCGAGGTGAACGTACAATTAGATGGAGCTGAAAAGAGCCCTGAAGAGTCACCATGCTAGTCTGCTTGAACTCCCAAAACGGCCGAGGGCTCTGCTCGCCAAACGCTTCCAGGAAGCTCTCGTCTTGGGTCGTTTTTCTACCCACCTTGACCCCGAGGTCAAGGATCTCCAACTTGCTACCGATCTGCACCTCCTTCGTGTTCTCTACTTGCGCTGAGAGGCGCCGCGGCTGCATAGACCAAGCGATAGGTGCGTCTGTTTGAACGTCATCCTCTCGCCGCAAGGAGATTTCCAAACGTGCACGGTCGAAAGCCTCACCTTCCTTAGGAAGAAAACCGCAAGAGAAACGAAGAAGGTGAAATCGGAAGCACTCTGCCTCTGTCTGAAGAAAATGCTTGAGGATGGAATCGTCGCCGGCCAGCGAGATATCGAGGGGGATAGAAATGACTTGTCCCATCTCCACAGTGCCGTCGAGCCTAAGGGCAGAGGGTTCACGGCGGCTCACCCGGTCCGAGGCGGCTAGCGCGAATGTGGACAGTTCAGCTTCAGGCAATGCGAGGCTAATCATCGGAGGTTCCCTCGAAAGTGGCTGACGACCGGATTAAAACGAGAGCGCATAGTCTAAAGACTACCAGATTGCCTGAGCACAGGAACTTGAAGGCTGGCATAATACCCGCGCCATGCACGACGAAATCCGCCAAGACCTCCTGGAAACCGCCCTCGCCGCCGCCCATGCCGGCGCGGCCATCGTGACCCGCTACTTCCGCGATGCGGACCTGGAGGTCGACGCCAAGGGGAAGAACGACTTCGTCACCCAGGCGGACAAGGAGGCCGAGGCCGCCATCGTGGCCGAGATCCGCAAGCGCTTTCCCGACCACCGCATCCTCGCCGAGGAGGGGAGCGGCGCCGGACAGGGACATGGCGAGTACCAGTGGCTGATCGACCCCCTCGACGGCACTACCAACTTCCTGCATGGCCTGCCCGTCTACTGCGTCTCCATCGCCTGCCGGCGCGGCGACGAGCTGGTGGTCGCGGTGATCGAGGACCCCGAGGGGCGCAACCTCTTCCAGGCCGTCCAGGGGGGCGGCGCCTTCTGGAACGGCCGGCGGATGTCGGTCTCCGATCAGCCGGGGCTCGACGGCTCCTTCCTCGCCACCGGCTACCCCTGGCGCGCCCTGCCCACCCTCGACCTCTATCTCGGCATCTTCCGCGACGTCTTCCGCCACTCCAAGGCCCTCCGCCGCTGCGGCTCCGCCGCGCTCGACCTCGCCTACACCGCGGCCGGGGTCTACGACGGCTTCTTCGAGTTCCGCCTCTCCCCCTGGGACATTGGCGCCGGCGTGCTGCTGGTGCGCGAGGCCGGCGGCGTGGTCACCGACACCGACGGCGGCGACCGCTTCTTCGCCGGCGGCAACGTCGTGGCCGGCGGCCCGGCCCTCCACCGGGAGCTGCTGGAGGTCGTCCGCCGCCATGCCGGCGAGTCGGCGATCGAGCGGGTGAATCCGCTGGTCGCGGAGCCGGTCGGCCCGTGAAGCTCGGCCGCCTCCGCGGGCCGCTCGTCGCTCCGGCGGTCTCCCCGGCCGGCGGCGACTGGAGCCTGGAAGTCCAGATCCACCCCAGCGACATCCGGCGGCGGGTGCGCTACTTCTTCCTCGCCCGCTGGCAGATCACCCTGCTGGGGATGGCGGTCCTGGTCTACGTGGCCGGGCTCGCGCTCGGCGCCGCCCTCGCCCCCGGGGTGATCGCCGGCCTGATGAGCCGCCAGGAGTACCAGGTGCTGACCGCCGAGCGCACCCGCCAGGGGGAGCGCCTGCAGGAGCTGGTCGAGCACGCCGACCAGCTCGACCGCCGCGCGGGCGAGCTCAATCTGCGGATGGAGAAGGTCTTCCTCGCCTACGGCCTGCCGCCGGTCGCGCCGCGCAGGCGGCCGCAGCCCGCGGACGCGGCCGGCTCGCCCTCGATCTACTCGGGGACCATCGAGCAGGGCGACCGGCTGCGCTCCCGCCTCGCCACCCGCCTCGACGCTCTCGAAGGCTCACTCGCCGCCGTGCGCGGCTTCGAGACCCAAAACCCGGAGCAGGTGCGGACCACGCCGTCGGTCTGCCCCCTGCGCGGCAGCGAGTTCGTGCTGGTCAGCAGCTACGGCCGGCGGCGCAGCCCGTTCACCCGCGAGCTCGAGCGCCACACCGGCATCGACCTCGCCGCTCCCGTGGGGACCCCGGTCTTCGCGCCCGCCGACGGCGTGGTGGCCTTCGCCGGGCAGTACCCGGTGAGCCGCAACGCCGACTGGTGGCGCTACGGCAACCTGGTGATGCTGGAGGACGGCGGCGACTACGTCACCATCTACGGCCATGCCGACCGCCTCGAGGTCAAGCCGGGCCAGCGGGTGAAGCGGGGGGATCTCCTCGCCACCGTCGGCATCACCGGCTGGAGCACCAGCCCCCACCTCCACTACGAGGTCCGCCGCAAGGGGACCGATGGCGTCTATCGTCCCGTCGATCCACTGATCTACATCCTGGACCACCGCTGGCCCAACGAGGAGCAGCTCCTGGCCAAGGCGCGCACGGCGCCTCCGGCGAGCGACTTCGAGCCACTGCCGTCCGGGGTGGGCAGCAAATGAAGCAAGGAAGCGAAATGAGCCGCAGCACCGCCGAGCCCCAGGCCCCCACCATGATCCTCCCCCGCGGTCTCAAGATCGAGATCGATCCCGAGGGGCAACTGTCGATCCACGCCCCCGGCAACCTGGTGGTCCAGAACTCCGGGAAGTACGGGGTGATCGAGTCCCTCGGCGGCTCGATCCGCATCGACCGCGGCGTCGAGGTCGAGGCGCTCACCGTGCGCTGTCCCGACACCTGCTACGTGCAGGGGTTCCTGACCGCCTGGAAGGTGAACGCCCGCACCCTGCACCTGGAGGAGTCGGCGCGGGCCCACGTGGTGCTCCAGGAGACCGAGCGGCTGGAGATCGGCCGCGACGCGCGCCTGGTGGGGAACTTCTCCTCCGAGCGGGAGCTGGTGGGGCTCTTCTCGCGCTTCGCCCACCAGGTGCGCTCGCTGCCCTTCCGCTTCGAGCGCAAGGCCGAGCGGCCGGAGCTGCCCGAGGCGCCGGAGCCGGAGGAGAAGGTGGTCACCGGCGCCCAGTTTCCGCCGCCGCCCCCGGAGCCCTCGCCCGCCGAGCTCCCCGAGGCCCTGCTCTTCGCCCTCCTCCTGCTGGAGCGGGAGTCCGAGCGCCGCGTCCACCCGGCCGCCTCCCAGCGCGCCCTCGACGAGATCGTCAAGCTCCTGCGCGAGCAGGACCTGGAGACCCTGGAGCTCACCTACAAGACCCTCTTCAAGAGGGTCGCCGAGCCCCGCGAGGACGCCCAGCGGGCCCAGGAGATGGTGCGCCAGCACTACACGGGCGAGGTGACGGTGGGGTAGCTCACTTCCCCGACGACGTCCCCGTCTTCGGCGGCGCCGGGGCGAACAGCAATCCCCACATGAAGTCGTACTGCAACGACCCGGAGAGCACGCCGGGGATCGGGTTGCCGGTCGGATTGAAGGGGAGGATGTTGAGCGCGGCCGCGCCCGGAGCGCCGTTCGATCCGAACGAGGCGTAGACGTGACAGCCGATGCAGGACGAGGCGGCCACGGTGCCGTTGCCGGTGATCCCCTCGATGACCGAGTTGCCGAGCACGTACGGCGTGCCGTCGGGAGCGGTGTAGTCCACCTCGGTCGACTTGAGGCAGTAGTTCTGCCAGACCGGCGAGAGGTTCGCCTTGGCCATCAGGGCCTTTAGCCGGTCCGTCTTGGGGCAGGCGCCGTACCCCGCGTTGACCCCCTTCTGGTTCGGGCGGACGGCCGGGACCTTGGCGCCGAAGGTGTCGAAGCACCCCATGTAGTCGCAGCGGCCCGGATTCATCTGATGCTCGAAGGTCCCCCAGACCCAGTTCGGATTCTGCCGGCTGCTCACGTGCAGCGAGACGAGGGCGTATTCGACCGAGTTGGAGGTGGCCGTGTAGTACAGCTTGCGGAGGTTTTCGAGGCTGCCGATCTGGGGGAGCCACTGGAGCATCGTCTGGACGGGGATCCAGTCGCCCTTGACCGAGACCGCCTCCGTCGGCATGGTCACCTTGAAGGACTTCGCGTAGGCCGCCGCCAGCCCCGCCTGGGTGTTCAGGTTGTTCTTGGCGATGTACTCGTACTGCGGGCGGTTCCGCTTCACTTCCTCGGCGATGCAGGGCGTCGGCGTGCCGGTGGTCGGGAAGCCGCCGGACGCGGCGCCCTGAGGAGCATTGCAGGCGACGTCGATCGGGATAAGGTGCGGGTTCGACGTCCTGGCGAGCAGGCTCACGTGCAGCTTCTTCGGCTCGTCCGGGCCGGGCCAGTGAGGCGTGTACGAGAAGGTGTCCTCGTCGGAGGCCCAGGTCTCGAACACCACCGGCGAGGGGCGGGACGGGGACGCCGGCGCCGCGAACTGGGTGAACAGGCGCCAGAGGAACTCGTCGGAATTCTGGGTGGTGCCGTTGACGGCGCCGGCCCGGGCCGGAACCGCGACGACGACCGTGCTCCTCACCGGGGCCGGAGCCTTGGCCCCCTGAGCGGCCAGCGGCTGGCCGGCGGTAGCGAGCAGAATCCCCACGATGACTGCGGACGCAGACCTGATCATGACAGTGCCCTCCCTGCAGCGCGATTCAATGCGATGGGTTCGAAATCGACCGGATTCTATCCCGGCCCGAGAGGAGTTGCCAGACCGGACCCCGGTGGACGCGATAGGATAGGCCCTCCTGAAGGAGGGTCTTGCGCGTGAACGTTTTCGACGAATTCGAGTGGCGGGGGCTGGTCTACGACTCCACGCCGGGGCTGCGGGAGTTGCTGGACCGGGAGAAGCTCACCGCCTACATCGGTTTCGATCCCACGGCGGCCAGCCTGCACGTGGGCTCGCTGCTGCCGATCATGTGCCTGGCCCGCCTGCAGCGCTGCGGCCACTCGCCGATCGCCATCGCCGGCGGCGGCACCGGCATGATCGGCGATCCCAGCGGCAAGACCGTGGAGCGGCAGCTCCTCACCCGCGAGAAGGTGGAGGAGAACCTCCAGGGGATCAGGGCCCAGCTCGCCCGCTTCCTGGACTTCGAGGCGAAGGAGAACCCGGCGCGCATCGTCAACAACGCCGACTGGCTGGCCGAGGTGCCGCTGATCGACTTCCTGCGCGACGTGGGCAAGTACTTCTCGGTCAACGCCATGATGGCCAAGGAGTCGGTCCGCCGCCGGCTGGAGGGGGAGGAGGGGCTCTCCTACACCGAGTTCTCCTACATGCTCCTCCAGGCCTACGACTTCCTGGTGCTCTACGACCGCTACGGCTGCCGCCTCCAGATGGGGGGGAGCGACCAGTGGGGGAACATCACCGCCGGGGCCGACCTGATCCGGCGGCTGCGCGGCGAGGGGGCCGAAGAGAAGCTGGCGCACGGTCTGGTCTTCCCGCTGGTGACCACCTCCTCGGGGGTGAAGTTCGGCAAGACCGAGGCGGGCACGATCTGGCTCGATCCGGCGTTGACGTCACCCTTCCGCTTCTATCAGTTCTGGATCAACACCGAGGACCGCGACGCCGTCCCCTACCTGAAGTCCTTCACCTGGCTGACCCGGGAGGAGATCGTGGAGCTGGAGGAGAAGCTCCGCGCGGCGCCCCAGGAGCGCGAGGCCCAGAAGCGGCTGGCGCGGGAGGTGACGCGGATGGTCCACGGCGAGGAGGCGCTCGCCAAGGCGGAGCGGGCCACGGCGGTCCTCTTTGGAGCCGAGATCGCGGAGCTGGAGCCCACGGAGGTCCTCGACATCTTCGCGGACGTGCCCTCGATCGAGATCGAGAGGTCCCGCCTGGAAGTGGACGGCCTCCCGCTGGCCGACCTGCTGATCGCGGCCGGCCTCGTCCCCTCCAAGGGGGAGGCGCGGCGGGCGGTCCAGGGGGGAGGCATCTACCTCAACAACAGCCGCGTCACCGAGGAGCGCCGGACGATCACCCCGCTCGACACCCTCGGCGGCGAGCTGATCGTGCTGCGCAAGGGGCGGAAGGAGTACCGGCTGGTGCGGGTGGGGTAGCGCGAAAAAGACAGGGACAGCAGGGACGGCAGGGACAGCAGGGACACGACTGGCTGGACGAGTGGGAGAAGGAGCAGTCTTCAGGACCCGTCCCCGAGACAGGCACCGCCGACCCCAGCGCCTGAAGGTGGGAGTCCGCCGGACGGGCGGCTCCTTCGCCGGCCCGGCGGTCCGTCAGTTGTCAAGGATCCCCGTTGAGCTACCCGTCAGCGGAGAGGTCTACGGATCAGGGGCGGGAAGCGTCTGGCGATCCCGCTATGGATGGTTCGAGATCATCACCGCCGCCCGGCTGCCCGGTTTGCCGTACCCCCGCAGGGTGACGACGTTGGAGCTCCCGGGGAGCATGGCGCTGGAGACGTCGAGGAGCCTGTGCTCGCCGTCCGCCAGCCCGGTGACCCGGAACGTCTCGCCGTTGACCTCGACCTCCAGCTTCCGGAGCCCCGGGGAGCTGTTGTCGATCGTCACCGCGCTCTCTTCCGCCTTCAAGCCCTTATAGGTTTCGCTCGCTGGCCGGCCTGTGTCGCGCGGGACGTCGACGAGCAGCGGGTCGCAGATGGTGAGATTCCCGAAGAGGTCGGTGGCCTGGAGCTCGACGCGAGCGCCCTGGCTCTGATCGATCTTGGTGGCGGTTACGGTCACCGGATCGACGGTGCCCAACGGGAAGCTCGGAACCAGGACGGTCGAGTTCTCCTGCGCCGAGACGACGATCGTGGAGAGCCCGGCTTCGGTGTCCTGGACCCGGATGTCGATCTGCTTCGGCGGACCGTTCCGGACCGCGACGATTTCACAGGTGGGGGAGTTTGTGTCAGGGCCGAACACCCACTCCGAGCAGATGCTCCCCGTGGTCACTGGCCTGAATTGTGGAAAAACCGTGTGCGTGGCTACGTCCTGTAAGACTGGTTGAGAAGTGGGTTGGAAGCAGTCTCCTGAGGTGTTCAGGACAGGAGCGCCACTGGTATCGGTCACCGCGGTGAAGATTTGTGGATTTCCGGATGCGTCGAGACCGTTGAAAGCCAGAGGCACGTTGGCGAAGACCGGTCCATAATCCCTGCTCCCGACGTACTGGAACATCCACAATTCAGTACCTTCGGCAGGGCAGGGGATCTGGATTCTTAACGGTGTGCTCGATGAGGGAGGATCAATGAACGCACCCCCTCCTACCTTGATCCCGGCAATGGTATCTATATAAACGAAATCGGTTGGAGTCAGACCCTTGGGGGGCACGAAGAGGGTTGAGCTGACCGCCGAGATCTGTATCTTCTTCGGCTGCGAACACATCTCTCCCTCCCCCTCGAGGATTCCGCTCCAAAAGTACTCCATGGTGAGAGGGGTACCTATATGTTCGCGTACGAATGCGTTTAATCTTGCCGCGATCGCTGCATGAGTCGCCAAGAACAAAAATGCAAAGAACGAAATCGAGAGAAAGGCTTGTACGACGCGTTTTCTTCTCATCTTCACCTCCTAAAAGAAAGTTGCCGGAGGGGATGAATCTGGGACAGATCGAATTTGGTTTGATCTTTCGAATGTGTCTTTACAGCCCCGTCACCCGCACCACCTCTTGGAACGTGGTCACCCCTTCCGCCAGCTTCCTGAGCGCCGACTGCCGCAGGGTGCGCATGCCGTTCTTGACGGCTTCGCGCTTGACCTCGGGGGCGTCCGCTCCGGCGATGATCAGGTTCTTGAGGGCGTCGTCGATCGGCATGATCTCGAAGATGCCGCTGCGGCCGAGGTAGCCGGTGTTGCGGCACTCGAAACAGCCCTCCCCCTCCTTGACCTTCACCCGCTTGCCCGGCGGCACCGAGAGGCGGAGGGCGGCGATCTCCTCCGGCTCCAGGTGGCGCTCGGTGATGCAGTGCGGGCAGATCCGCCGCACCAGCCGCTGAGCCATCGCCCCCACCAGGGTCGAGCTGATCAGGAAGCGCTCGACGCCGAGGTCGACCAGCCGGGAGATGGAGGAGGAGGCGTCGTTGGTGTGCAGGGTGGAGAAGACCAGGTGGCCGGTGAGCGCCGCCTGGATGGCGTACTGCGCCGTCTCCGGGTCGCGGATCTCGCCGACCATGATCACGTCCGGGTCCTGCCGCAGGATGTGCCGCAGGGCCGCCGCGAAGGTGATCCCCACCTTCAGCTGCACCTCGGTCTGGTTGAAGTCCTGGTAGACCATCTCGATCGGATCCTCGATCGTGGTGACGTTGATCTCCCGCGTCCAGATGGTCTTCAGCGCCGAGTAGAGGGTGGTCGTCTTCCCCGAGCCGGTGGGACCGGTCACCAGCACGATGCCGTGCGGGCGGGTGATGAACTCGTTGAAGGTCTGGAGCTCGTCCGGATAGAAGCCGAGACCCTCCAGGTCCTGCATCACGACCTGGGGATCGAAGATCCGCATCACCACCTTCTCGCCGAAGGCGACCGGCAGGGTGGAGACGCGGAGCTCGACCTCCCGGCCGGCGCGGTTCATCTTCACCCGGCCGTCCTGCGGGCGGCGCTTCTCGGCGATGTCCAGGCGGGACATGGTCTTGATCCGCGAGGTGACCGCCGCGTGGACGATCTTGGGCATCCGCTGGATGTCGTGCAGCACGCCGTCGATGCGGAAGCGGATCAGGCTCTCCTCGCGCTTGGGCTCGATGTGGATGTCGCTCGCCCGGCTCTCGAAGGCGTGCTGGAGCATGAACTCGACGGCGTTGACCACGTGCTGGTCCGAGGACTCGATCTCGGTCTCGCTCTTCATGCGGACGAGCTGCTCGAGGTTGCCGAGGTCGATGCCGGAGGAGAGGTCGCGCTCGGCCCGCTTGACCGAGTGGCGCAGGCCGTAGAACTCGGTGAGGGCCTTCAGGATGTCCGGCTCGGAGGCGACGATGAAGGTGACGTCCCGGCCGGCGATGCGCTTGAAGAAGTCGATCCCCTCCATGTCGTAGGGGTTGGCGAGGGCCACCCGCAGCTTGCCGCTGACCATGTCGAGCGGGATCATCCGGTGCCGCTTGGCGAACGGGCGGGACATCTTGGACTCGATGAGGTCCGCGTTGAGGCTGAGCGCGTCGATGCGGATGTGGTCGAGCTTGGCGTCGCCGGCGATGGCCTGGGCGATGTCGATCTCGGTCAAGGCGCCGCCGGAATCCCGGCGGTTGGGGAGCCGGAGCTGGAGGATGAGCTCGTAGGCCAGGGCCTTCTGCTCGTAGGCGCTGGAGTCGCGCACCCGGCGGGGCACGCTCTTGGCCTCCTGCTTGATGGTCTCGCCCTGCTCGGCGGTGATGTAGCCCTGGCGGACCAGGATGTCGGCGACCAGCTCGGGGGTCAGGTTCATGCGGCGTCCTTCGAGAAGCGGAAATGTGGGGTGCAGTTTAGCTTGAAACGGGTGACGCTGTGATTCCTGCTTTTGGCGGTCCCTGCGGGACCGCCGGAGGCGGGAAGCTTCTCGCCGCGGTCTCCACGGGTTCCGCCGGGCGTGGCGGGCTCCTCGCCAGCGTCTCGAAGGTCGCCGCCACGCCCGGCGGGCTCCTCGCCGGCGGTGACGGACTCTCCGCCACCCGTGGCGGGCTCCTCGCCATCCACGGCGAGATTTTCGCCAGCGGTGGCCGGCCCCTCGCCAGGGGTGGCGAGGTCTTCGCCAGGGTCGGCGGGCTCTCCGGCACCTCTGGCGAGGTCCTCGCCGCGGCTGGCGGGCTCTCCGGAAGAGGTGGCGGGCTCCTCGCCGGGCGCGGCCGGTCTCAACAAATCCTCCCGTTCATCCGTATGCTCTTCGGCATGACGGAACATCTCCGAGATCCCGACCTGGACCGGCTCGTCCGCGAGCTGAACGAGAAGAGCGCCAAGACCCATTCCGCGGCCGCGCTGGAGGGCGACGGCGCGTCCGACCTCGTGTTCGAGCCCGTGACCCCGGCCGCCGCGGCTCCCGACATCCTGCGCCTGCGCACTCCCGACCAGGCCCTGGTGGCCGAGGGGGGAAGCCTGGACACGCTGCTCGCGGCGGTCATCCAGCAGAAGGCGAGCGACCTGCTGCTGATCTCCGGGCTGCCGCCGATCTACCGGATCAACGGCCGGCTGGTGCGGATGGAGGACCACGGTCCCCTGGAGGGGGATGAGGTCGGCCGAATGTTCCAGGTCCATCTCGGGACCAAGGAGCGCCAGGATCTGGAGGAGCGGGGGTCGACCGACTTCAGCCTCAGCATCTCCCGCGGCCGCGCCCTGGACGAGGGGATCGGCGCCGCCTGGCGCTTCCGGGTCAACGTCCACCGCCAGCGCGGGGAGCTGTCGGCGGCGGTGCGCGCCCTGCCTTCGGAGATCCCGACCCTGAGCGGGCTCAACCTGCCGCCGTCGCTCGCCGAGCTGATCAAGCCGAGCCGCGGCCTGGTCCTGGTCTGCGGCCCTACCGGCTCGGGGAAGTCCTCGACCCTCGCCGCCCTGGTGGGGGAGATCAACCGCACGCGCACCAGCCACATCCTCACCATCGAGGACCCGATCGAGTACGAGCACCGCTCGATCCGCTCGGCCATCGAGCACATCGAGGTGGGGCGCGACGCCCGCTCTTTCCACGAGGCCCTGCGGGCCGCCCTGCGCCAGGACCCGGACGTGATCCTGGTCGGCGAGATGCGGGACCTGGAGACGGTGGCGACCGCGCTCACCGCGGCCGAGACCGGCCACCTGGTGCTCTCGACCCTGCACACCAACGACGCCCAGCAGGCCGTGCACCGGATCGTCGACGTCTTCCCGCCGGCCCAGCAGTCGCAGATCCGCCACCAGCTCGCGCTCGCCCTCCACGCCATCGTGGTGCAGACCCTGGTGCCGCGGGCGGACGGCAAGGGGCGGGTGCCGGCCATCGAGCTGCTGCTCGCCAGCTACCCCGTGCGGCACCATATCCGGAGTGACAACCTGCAGAAGCTGTACAACGAGATCACCCTCGGCAAGCGCCAGGGGATGATCACCATGGAGGAGTCCCTCGCCCAACTGGTGCAGAACGCGGCGATCGACATCGAGGAGGCCCGGATGCGGGCGAGCCATCCGGAGGCTTTCGAGTCGCTGGTGCGGGGCTAGCGGCGGGTTTTCGGGATATCGTAGGAAGAAAGCGAAGATTGGAGACTACGGATGCGCCCCATCACCGCCAGCGATCTGATGAATCCGGAGGTCCTCACGGTCAGCCGGGACCTGACCGTGCGGGAGCTGGCCGCGTTCCTGATCGAGAACGAGATCAGCGGCGCGCCCGTGGAGGACGCCACCGGCCGCCTGGTCGGGGTGGTGTCGTTCACCGACATCGCCGCCGTGGCCTCCGGCGAGGGGAGCCGCCTGGCCCGCGACGGCTCCTCCTTCTTCATCCAGGACTGGGAGGACGGCTGGGACGAGGAGGACATGGGCGAGCTCCCCCTCGACAAGGACGGCCTGCTCGTGGCCGACATCATGAACCCCGAGATCTACTCCGTCCGCGAGGACGCCACGGTCTCCCAGATCGCGACGATGATGCTCAAGGGGCACATCCACCGCCTGCTGGTCACCCGCGAGGACCGGGCGGTGGGGGTGATCACGACGTCGGA
>Ga0070666_10002251_pt1 | contig 11674 bp, 11 predicted proteins | sample KBSS23metaG_FD_64677 | JGI IMG/M metagenome (GOLD analysis project Ga0070666, IMG submission 64677) | Switchgrass rhizosphere microbial communities from Kellogg Biological Station, Michigan, USA - KBS S2-3 metaG | ecosystem: Host-associated > Plants > Roots > Rhizosphere > Soil ... | reverse complement strand
ACTCCTGAAGAAGTGCTCCGCGTCTGCCAGCGCGAACTTGTATGACCACGTTTGCTTACGTTGCCCTCGATACGTCCGGGAAGCGAGCCACGGGATACGTGGATGCAAATGATCGTGAATCGGCGATCGCAAGTTTGACGGGTCAGGGACGCATGGTCCTCGAGCTTAAAGAAGAAGCTCGCACAACAAAAGAAACTCAAGCACGAACAGGCCGCATCTCTCGCGGAGATATCGCATTGTTCACGCGCCGAATGTCTGACTTGGCAGATGCCGGATTGCCATTGGATCGCGTGTTGCAAGTCGTAGCCGAGCAATCGGAGAGTCCAAGGCTTTCTGCGATTGCGGAAGAAGCACTCGAACAGGTGCGCGGCGGACTTCCTGTTTCGGAAGCGCTTGCGCAACACCCAAAGATCTTCCCGGTCGTTTACACGCAGACTCTTCGCGCGGGGGAAGCGAGCGGTCAGTTCGCGGCGGTCACAGGACGTCTTGCTGACTTTCAAGAGAAAGAAGTTGCGCGGCGCAGCCAAGTTATTTCCTCGCTGACGTATCCTGCGATCCTTTGCGTCGTGGCTGTCGGCGTCGTCATCTTCCTGATCACGTTCGTGATGCCAAAGCTCACGGCGGTGTTCTCTGATCTTGGCGGCGACCTTCCCGCATCTACTCAGGTTCTTCTTGCGATCACGAACTTCACGACCAAGAACGGCTTCTTCATCCTCATTGGCATTGCGGTTTTGGCCGTTGCCTATCGTGCATGGATCGCAACGGAGGCGGGCATTACGGCGCGGGACAAGATGTTGTTCGATCTCCCGCTTGCTGGACCCGTGATTAAGAAAGCTGTCGTGTCTCGATTTGCGCGCGTTCTGGGAACGCTAGTTTTCGGTGGAGTTCCGATTCTCGAATCGCTGAGGATCGCCGGACTTTCCGCGGGCAACAAGACGTTCGCAGTGGGCGCCGAGAAAGTGGAATTGGAAGTGCGCGAGGGCCGTCCGATTGCAGAAGCGATGCGAGATGCGGGCAACTTCCCTCCCGTTCTCACTCACATGGTCGCGATCGGTGAAGAGACGGGCGACTTGCCAAAGATGCTCGGTCGCGTGTCGGACAGCTTGGATTTCGAAGTCGACAACGGTCTGCGCCGATTGACATCGATGGTCGAGCCTATCATCATTCTCACCATGGGCGGGATCGTAGGGTTCGTGGTGCTTTCGGTGCTGCTTCCCATCTTCCAGGCTCAAGAATTGGTGAAGTAGAAACGTAAAGCGATATATCGATGCCACTTGGCAAGATTGATTGAAATAGGACAGGCCCAGAAGGGTGAACAGTTAAGAATGCTTAACGTTGAGCGAAATGCAACAGAAGAGAAATAAGGGCAACAAGAGATGAAACTTGGAGGACATTTGCAAATGAGGAAGCGACGGTCACGTGGCTTTACGCTTATCGAATTGATGGTCGTCGTCATGATCATTGCGATCCTGGCGGCGCTGATCGTGCCACGCGTCGTCCAACGACAAAGCGATGCGATGCGCGCGAAAGCCGCGTCGGACATCTCCGAGTTGGATGCCGCGCTGCAGCAGTATCACTTGGACAACGACGGCTACCCGACGAATGAAGAGGGACTCGCCGCTCTAAGGACCGCACCACAAAGCGCGAAGAACTGGCGCGGACCCTACCTACAAAAGCCGATTCCGCCCGATCCGTGGGGCAGCGATTATATCTATCAGAATCCGGGGCCGAGCGGTCAAGACTTCATCGTTGAGTCATACGGCAAAGACGGTCAGCCGGGAGGCGACGGCGACAATGCCGATGTCACAGAAGGCGACGATTCGGGCCAATAAGAAAAGCGGATTCACGCTCATGGAAATGAGCGTGGTCATCTTGATCATCGCGCTGTTCGCGACTATGGTCGTGCCCGCGATGGCTCGCTGGCTTGAAGGAAACGAATATCGCGCGTTCCCGGGTCGATTGCTTCGACTTGTGGGACAGACAAAGCAAAGCGCGATCGATAACAAGCAAACCAGATCGGTTGGATACGACGCGACGACAGGCGAATTTCGAATGTATTGGACGGACCCAGATTCATCGGTAGAGCAAGAGGGACAGCGCCTATCGCTGCCCGATGGTCTCGACATGGGTCGCATGGTTTATCTGGGCAACGATACTTCTGCCGATAACTGGCAAATGACTTTCTATGCGGACGGAACTGCAGCAGAGTCCGGTGTAGAACTCCGCAACCAGGATCAATACCTTTCTGTCGCTGTAGACAAACTCGGGCAAATCAAAGAGACGAAGGACGCATTGCCAGATCCAACCACGGTGCGCTGGAGCGCGGGGGACAATGAGACGCGGCAATAGAGGCTTCTCACTGATAGAAGCGATGGTTGCGAGCGTGCTCGTCGCCATCGGCATATCCAGTGCTGTGCGTGGGTTCGCAGCGCTCACCAAAGCACAGTCGACGATGCAAGAGCGCGACCGGATGCAGAGACTTGCGGTCTCCAAGTATGACGAGTTGCTCGCCCAGGGAATCAACAACGCATCCACGAGCGGAGACTTTCAGGAATACAACGACGATCGATACAAATGGGTCGCCGACATCGAGAATACGACGACAACCAATTTGCAGTCCGTGAAAGTCACGGTGAGTGCGGTCGATCCCACTGATACCAATCAAGCATCCATCGACGGACTTGTCTTCTCGCCACAGACTTCGGTCACACCAGGCGCGGCAAACACAGGAGCGGGCGGATGAGTAAGCGCTCAGCCTTCACCCTCATCGAACTGCTTGTTGCCGCGATCATCGTCGGCATCCTTTCCATGGCGCTCGTCGGCTCATTCGGTATCGGCGTGAATATTCAAAACAGCATGACTGCCTCACGAGAACGAGAAGTCACGCGTGCGACATTTGAAGATCGTCTGCGATCGCTTCTTGAGAACGCAACAGTCTCTACGGATACGACTGACACGAGCACCTTTTTCCTCGCGGGATCGGATGCGGCTGGCGCAGAAGATCGATTGACCTTCACCACGTCACCGCAACAGATTTCGTCAGCTTCGATCGCCTCGCAAGACGATTTCGAAACGCAGAACGTGAACTTCGGACCGCAGGGCGGGGTAGAAGAGGTTTCCCTTGGCTTGACCGCAGTGGGTCAATCTCCTGACCAAGGTGGACTTTATCTCCGAGAACAGCGGCCTTCGGATGGAGACACGACTCAGGGTGGAACCGAGTCGAACTTCGATGCCAATGTCACTTCCATCCAGTGGGAATTCTTCGACGGGCTGAATTGGCAAACGACGTGGGATACCGCGCAGACGAATCGGCGAATTCCATCCACCGTGCGAGTGACTTACCAGCTCGATGGCGAAGACCAAGCTCATGTTTTGGTAGTTCGACTCTACAAGAGCGACGTAACACCAGATAATCCAGTCGATACAAACGCGACGGGGGCGACGCAATGAAGAGACGCGGCGCCGTTATGGTTTTAACTTTGCTCGTGCTTACGGGACTCGTGGCAATTCTTGCCGCGGTCACGGCGACTCAGCGGATGGCCTTCAAGGCAGAAACAAATCGACTGGCGACGCGAAGAACCGCAGTCACGGCGGATGCCGCTTGTCAATACGTCGCCGCGACTCTTTCCCAACAAAGCAAGACGGCAACGAATCTTCAGGATGATTGGGCTAGTTTGGGAACCGCAGGCGACGAGAGATTTACGTATGGCGCTCAGTCGTTTCGAATTCAGGTGATCGATACGGCGTCGAGAATCAATCTGAACAACGTTTCGCAGACGCAGATGACGCAAATGAATTTCACGCAGGATCAAATCGATTCCCTGCTGGATTGGCGTGCGGCCGGTCAGACCCCTCGCGCAAACGGAGCGAAAGACAGCTATTACGACGCGCTTCCGATTCCTTACAACACGGCTCTGCGAAGTTTTCATTCAGTCGACGAACTGCTTCTTGTAAAAGGATTTACTGCCGCCGACCTCTTCAAAGAGATCGCTCAACAGGAAGGCGCTGCAGGAAACAACGTGACTTCCACCAGTTCGCCTTCGACATCGACGACTGATGCAAACGGAAACACCGTCCCGGTACCCGTGCTTTACGATCTCCTGACCGTCGATTCCGTTTCCCAGGATGTTGGTGCGAATGGTCAAGCGAAGATGGGAGTGAACTCCGCCGCAGCGACGGTGCAATCTCTCGCAAGACTTGGCCTACCGGTCAACATCGCCGCCGCGATCGTTCAACGCCGAGTTACAGGTCGGCCGTTCACAAGCATTGGACAGGTGCTTGCTCTGCCGGGAGTGAACGCAAGGACCGCTGCATCGATCATCGATAACCTCTCGATCACCGGAAATGCCCGTGTGACCGGAAAGCTCAATTTGAACACCGTTACCGAGGATGTTTTGAACACCATCCCGAACATCACACCGGACCAGGTCCGCACGATCATTCAACAGCAGCAGACCGGCTTTACGAGCCTGGGCCAGCTTGCCACCCTCTCGGGAATTACAACTCGCGATCTCCAGAATTTAGTTGATTACTTCACGGTGAACTCGGAAACCTTCACGGTTCGAATCGAAGCGGAAGCAGGCGACATTAAAAAAGCGTATGAAGCTACCATATCTATTGAAGGCAACACACCCAGGGTCATCCGCATGATGGAGGCTCCGGGGGATGCTGAAACCCGATGGGGCTGGACCGATACGGCATCCAGCGACACGGCCATCGAGGGGACGACCGCAACACAATGAGCAATAAAGCACACAGCACATCGGTCGTCATCGAGTGGTCGCCTGGAGCGGTCGCCGCCTACGATTCGGCAACCGATCGAACCATTCAGGGCACATCCATTGCCGACGTCGCATCGAAGATGAACATGCGGGAGGCCGTGCTCGCAGTTGGCCGGCGAGCATGCTTCGTAAGGTCGGTCACTGTCCCAGATGCACCGAAGGACGAGTTGGTCCAGGCTCTCACTCTTTCCATCGGACAATATGTGCCGATCGGAGCTGGCGATGCTTGCGTCGATTTAAGAATCATCGGCAACGCCGACTCGCAAGGAAGACAAGCCACGCTCGTAGCAATGCGCGCTACCGACTTGCGAACCATGCAAGAAGAAGCGAAGAGCGCGGGCATTCGCATCATCGCAACAGTCCCCGCCGCGTACGGATCGTGGATTCTTGCAAACGGCACTGCAGTACATGATTGCGCTGCGGTCTCGGAGAACGCAGAAGGACTAGGTGTCGATCTCATTTCAGGCGGAGAACTTCGATACAGTCGCGCCCTTCCCCCTAATTCCTCCAACGGACAACTTGCGCCTGAGCTTGCGAGAACCTTCAGCGCGGCGGGAATGACAACGTCTCCAACTTTCGCAGTCGGCACGTCAGTTCCGAGTGCAGAGTTTCGCGTCGAGAAGTCACCGATCGAAGCACTCTCGGGAACGGGTTGGGCTGTGCCCGGCGTCGAGTTCGAATTACCTGAAGTCGTTCAAGCGCGGGCGAAGGCAGCAGCAACCAAGCGAACGAGACTCGCATTCCTCGCTTGTGCCGGTGCCGCCCTCTTTCTCACCTATGTCTTCATGGATCGCGCCGATGCCCAGGCGGTTGTGAGCAAGCAACAGAGGAAGTATTCGAAGGAACTTACTTCCATGCGCAACAAGCGTGACAGCGAACAACTCGCGGCGAACGATGCGGCAAACATGGCGAAAGCTTTGGATCGCGCGTTCAAACCTGCGCAAACTCTCGGCGATATCCTTGCTCTCGCGAGCAACGATCTTCCAAAGAATGCGTGGCTGACCAACGTTGGGGTTTCACGGGGACAAGTGGTTTCCATTCGCGGTACTGCGATGACCGGTGCCGACGTGAAGACCTATCTCGATACGCTCAATGCTGAGGAGCGGTTGCGAGATGTGAAGTTGATCTTCGCAAACAACGCGACGATCGAGACGACACCCATCGTTCAGTTTTCGATTACCGCATTTCCAGTCGGCAACCTTCCTCTGGTAGATAAGCCGACTAAAGGAGGAGCCAAGCGATGAACCGGATGAAAGAAGATACCGGCGCTAAGATCGCGATCGGCATCGCGATGCTGGCTCTCGCAGTTGCCCTCATCTTTATGTTCGTGATCCCCAAGCCGACGACGCGAGGAATGCAGGCGAAGCAGAACCGAACGGCCTCCGACATTCTCAAGGACGTCTCGAAGGCGCATGACGGACTTGCTGCGAGTCAGAAACTCATCGCCGGTCGAACATGGACAGGCGGCCTTCAACAGGTTGGACCTGGCGCCCTCCAAGAGATGAATGCTTTGGCATTGAAGCATCAGGTGAAGCTGTCCGGCTTCCGTCCTGAAAGAACTTCGCAATACGCGGGCTTGGACCTGGTTCCCTTCTCGGTTACCGCGGAAGGATCGTACTTGGATGTGTTGGGATTCGTCAAAGCTATTGAAGACCCAAGCAACAAACTCGCCGTAAACTTAGTACAGATAGCCTCATCCGAGGCAAATGGCGATCAAGTGACGGCCACCGTCGGTTTGACCGCCTATCACGCACCGGAGGTGGAAAAGCATGCTTAAGATTTCTAAGCCGCTCCTCTATATGCTGCTCGCTACATTTGGCATCGCGGCGTATTTGATGACGTCATCTACTACGCCAACGAAGAAAGCGAAGAAGACGGCGAGACCGGTGGTCACCGTGCACACATCGGATGCGGATTATGTGGATGCCGATTACACGGCCCATTTCGATAAGCCGATTCTCATTTCGAGAAACGCGTTCAATCCACTTGTGGTGCGCAAGTCGAGTCAGCTCGCTGCCGCACTTGCCGCAGCTGGCAACATTCCCGCCGAGTTTGCAGGCGGCGATCCGAACTGGTCGTGCACGGGTAGCGCGACGGTCGACGGAGTTTTACAAGTTTTGATTGAGAACAAGAATTCGGGTGATGGCGTTTTCTTGAAGCAAGGCGACCATTGGAAGACGTCGGTGGTGAGCCAAGTGATGGAAGACGGCGTTGTGCTTGTAGGCCCAGGTGGAGAACCGAAGACGATCCACGTGAAGCAGGACACAACCCCCGAACAAATGGATTTGAGTGGAACGATGCCGGTCGAGCCGCAACTAAGCGGCACGATTGGAAATGGCGCATCGATTCAGCCGAGCGGACAAGGTGCAGCGATGCCTCCACTTCCCTCGGTGGCTCCAGCGACGACGACTATACAAACGGACGATAACAATGAAGGCTAAATCTCTTCTCCTCCTCGTGGTGATGGCGCTCCCCTTGATCGCGCCCGCCCAGTTCGACTTTGGGGGTGGATCGACGACGTCCGCCGGCCCATGGAAGAGCTTTAAGCTGAATCCGAAGACGCGAATCAAACTGGATTTCAAGAACGCAAATCCGGACATGATCGTCAGCTTGATGTCGAAGACCTCGGGCATCACGATCGTCAAGGATCCAAGCCTCAAGACGCCATTGTCTTTGAGCAGCGCCAAGGCAGTTTCACTGGACGAAGCGTTTACGATTTTCTCGTCCGTTCTCGACCTCGCAGGCTATGACCTTCAGAAGAAGGACACGATCCTTGTCATTCGCAAGAAACCGGAGAAGAGCGCAGCACCTGCATTTGATCTAAGTGCGTTACAGAACATGGGCGGCGGCGGTCAGGACGGCGGTGGCGGTGACTCAACTCAGCTAAAAATTTATCAAATCAAATATGCGAACGCGACCGAAGTCGCGCGTGTCATTAACGACGTCTTTGCGCCGACTTCCGGAGGAAACAGCGGCATCAATTTCGGTGGCGGAGGTCGCGGTCGCTTTGGCGGCGGCGGAGCGATCACGTTCGCCGTTCCTGGTGGTGGCGGTGGAGGCGGCGGCCGAGGAGGTCGTTCACAGCCAAACGTTAAAGCATCGGCTGACGATTACAGCAACTCAGTAATTGTCAATGCTCCCTCGCGCGAACAGACCCAAGTTGAGAATTTGATCAGTCAGATCGACAAACAAGCGAATGCACCTCAGCAGACTCATGTTTATAAGCTGATCTATGCGTCGGCGGCCGATATTGTCGCAGCGGTACAGAACGTTCTCGTCTCCAATGCGCCTCAGGGCCGCGGTGGTAATACGACATCCAACATTCCGTTCGAGCAGCGCTTCCAACAGGCGGCGCGACTCGGTGGATCGCAGGCCGCTTTTGGAACGGTCGTGGCGGATGTGCGAACAAACTCGCTTGTTGTTACGGCTACTGAGGAGAATCTGAAGATCGTTGAAGCGGTCATCGAAGAACTCGATCAGCCCGTTACGGTACAGAACTCGGTGCTCGTCATTCCTCTTCAGAACGCCCGTGCGGACTTGACCGCTCAAGTGCTAAACCAAGCCTTCGGCGGACGAACAAACGGGGGAACGAATAACAACAATCCGAACAATCAGAACCGCGGCAACAACACGAACAACCGAAATAACAATAACCGTGGTGGCGGGAACGGTGGCGGCCCATCCGACCCCAACGCGATGCCTCTTAACCTAGAGGATCCGAAGGCGGAATCAGGCCCCCTTGCAACGACGGTTGATGTTGCGCAAGGATTCCAATTCTTTGGAGGCGGCGGATTCGGTCGTGGCGGTCAGAACAACAACGGTCAGAACAATACGACCGCGCGGGACGCGCAGGGGCGTGTTGTAAACACGCAGACCCTGCAAGGAAACATCACCGTTATCGCCGATCCTACGACCAACAGCTTGATCGTTGTCGGAACTCCGGAAAACGCGGAGCTTGTTAGGAGTGTCGTCGACCAGATCGACAAGATCCCACAGCAAGTTATGATCGAGACGTTGATCGTCGAGGCATCACTTGACTCGACGGATAAGTTGGGCGTCGAATGGAACTTCGCGCAGCAGCATGCCTTTGGCACCAACGCGAAAGGCACGGGTGCAATCAACTTCCCGAACACGCCGTCCACGGCAGCAGGAAACGGATTCACCTATACGATTGCGGGTCGGGACTTCGGTGCGTTCATCGAGGCGCTCAAGACGGATCAGAAATTCCAGATCCTCTCGACGCCGAGGATCTTCACATCGAACAACACCCAAGCGGTGATCAACATCAGCCAACAAGTTCCGTATGTTGTGAGTCAGCAGACGGATACCAACGGCAACACGATCTTTAACTACGCGTTCCAAGACGTGGGCATCGTACTGACCGTCACCCCGCGAATTTCCGCGAACGGTACGGTCACGATGGATGTCATTCAAACCGCGAACGATCTCCAAGGATTCACGTCATTCAATGCACCGATCGTTAACCAGCGAGAGGCTGACACGACGGTGTCAGTATCTGATGGCGAGACGATCGTTCTCGGCGGCATTATGAGAACGACCGTGAACTCCACGGTCAACAAAGTCCCGTTGCTCGGAGATATTCCGATCCTCGGAAACCTTTTCCGCTCAACGAGCAAGGAAAAGGAAAAGACAGAGCTTCTGGTGTTCCTCACGCCACACATCGTCAAGAACTCAGACGATGCACAGAAGCTTCGAAAGGACACGACGGACCAACTCAGTCCGAACGTGAAGAAGTCAGTTGACGGCGCTCTTCAAAAGAAGGGCGGCGACGGTAAGGGAGGTAACTAGATGAAGAAACTTATTTTGATTGCTGCTGTGTCCGCTCTCGGTGTCATGAGCTTCGGACAGGGTCAACGCATGTTCCGTATGGGTGGAGGCATGCAAAGCTCCATCAGACTCGCCATGCGCGAAGATGTCGGCAAGGAACTCGCTCTGACCGCTGAGCAAAAAACGAAGCTTCAAGATGCGAGCGACAAACAGCGCGAAGAAATGCGCGCAATGTTCCAAAGCGGCGGTGGCCCTGGCGGTGGTGGCGGCGGCGGAAACATGCCTGACCGCGCAACCATGGAAAAGATGATGGCCGACCGAGCCGCGAAGGAAAAGGAGATCGTCTCCGGCATCCTGAACGCCGATCAGATGAAGCGACTGGATGAACTGAAGATCCAACGCGCGGGCAACAACGCGATCCTCGACCCAGCGGTGCAGACCGCGCTGAAAATGACGGACGCTCAGAAGAAGCAGGTTTCTGATCTGCAGGACAAGCAAGGCGAAGCTATGAGAGCGCTCTTCGAGAAGATGCAGAACCAGGAGATCGATCGGGACGCCATGCGCGCTTCCATGGAGAAGAACCAGAAGATCATGTCCGACGAACTCGCCAAGATTCTCACCGCTGACCAGAAGAAGCAACTTGCCGACATGGGTGGCAAGCCGTTCACCTTCGATCCGAACGAGGATCAAGGACCCGGCGGACGCGGCGGCAACTAAGCCCCGCCTTAGACTCCACAGAGGCTCGGAGCAACCGCTCCGAGCCTCTTTTCTTTGGTTGCGCCTCTGAACAATTGCCATGGACTGGCGTCGGTGCTTCCAACTTCCCCAGCCTCGTAGCGCGGCTACGCCTGGCTCGCGGGAGATAGTTTAGGGATATAAAGTAATCATGCGAAAAGGCTCGATCTGGGCGATCATCTTTGGCGTCGCGCTCCTGGCTCTCATTGGTTGGCGCGTCTCCACGAACAACAAAGCCGACAAGGCCGCGATGGGCGGCGGCGCCGCTGCGGGTGGCGCAGGCCGAGGTGGAGCAGGCGGTAGCCGTGGACCAGCAAGTGTTGAAGTCGCGCCTGTAAAGCTGGCCCAAATTATTCAGTCGGTGGATGTCGTTGGCAACGTGGAATCGCCCCATAGCGTCGATCTCACCCCCAAGATCACGGGCCGCATCGACTATCTCCAAGTGAGGGAGGGTGATGAAGTCAAAGCGGGTCAAGTCCTTGTTCGGATCGATCCGAGCGATCTCAACCAACAGATCATTCAACAGCAAGCGAATGTCGCCGAGGCGAAGGCAAAGCTTGCTCAGGCGATGATCAGCCAAAGCTCCACCACGGTGGGTGTGACGACAAACATCGATCAACAGCAGGCTAGCGTGATGAGCAGTCAGGCTGATTACAATCAGGCGGTTCAGACTTATGCCGCGCTCGTCCAAACTGCGCAATCGAACGTTACTGACAACGAAGCGAAAGTTCGATCTGCGAACGTGCAGGTCACCAATGCACAATCTCTTCTTTCACAGCAGCAGTCCAATCTCAAGAACGCACAAACGAAAGCCCAACGTTTAGAAACGCTTTTCAAACAAGGCGCGATCTCTCAGCAAGATCGCGATGACGCCGTCACCGCTGTCGAAGTGCTGCAGCAGAATGTGAATGTCGCGCAGGGACAAGTTGCTTCCGCTCAAGCTGGGGTTGATTCAGCACAAGCAAGTCTCGTCGGGGCAAAGAATGGATTAGAGATCGCCCAGAAGCAAGGGCGTGCAAGCGTCACGTCTTCCAAGGCTAAGCTCGCGCAAGCGCAGGCGGGGCTTCGAGCCGCAAACGCGAACAAGTCTCAGACTCCCGCCTATCAGGCGAGCGTGGACGCCCTCCAGTCGGCCGTCGCGGCGGCCCAGGCTCAGCTGGATGCGGCGAGAGTTCACTTGACGGATACCAAGCTGATCTCGCCGATCAACGGACCCGTTACAGCTCGGTCCGCCGATCCGGGAAATCTTGCTTCGCCTGGCAAATCGATCCTGACCATTCAGGATTTGTCTTCAGTGAATGTCACTACTTCGGTTCCAGTTGAGGAAGCCGCTGGCGTGCGAGAAGGAATGATGGCGCAGGTGACGATCG
>Ga0070666_10002245_pt1 | contig 11680 bp, 9 predicted proteins | sample KBSS23metaG_FD_64677 | JGI IMG/M metagenome (GOLD analysis project Ga0070666, IMG submission 64677) | Switchgrass rhizosphere microbial communities from Kellogg Biological Station, Michigan, USA - KBS S2-3 metaG | ecosystem: Host-associated > Plants > Roots > Rhizosphere > Soil ... | reverse complement strand
TCCTTTCCGCTCTTCGAATTTGCGAGTCTGCGAGCGAATCAGAACTCCCCAACTACCCAGTTCTACACACCCTGGAACGATTGCCGTGTTCGGCCGATCGTTCAGATTACGTGCTCAGGCGGCGTCGCGACAGCTACGACCCCCGCTGTAGCTTCTGGGGAGACGTCACACGGCGTGTCGGAATTTGGCTGGGTTCAGATCGCGGGTTCCAGCATCCCTGCATACAACGGGAACAAGGCTGTAACCTCACCAGGTCTGTACGAAGGGCGCTCGTCGACTTCCTTTACATTCGCCGCGACCTGCGGCGGCACCGCGAATAACGGAGGGATCACGTTGCGGTCCCCCTTCGATGGGAACACCAGTGCCAATGGCTACCCCTGCGCGGATCAGTTGGGACGAGGGAAAGGTGTGCTGCTTTCCGGATTCGATGCGGTCGGTCGCTACAACCTTGGAGTTCTCTCGCCGACCCCCGTCAACCAGCAATCGGAACCTGTGTATATCTGGAATAACAAAAAAGATGGTGTCCTGAGTGCGGGGGTGTCCGGGTTGACCGACCCGACGGTTGTGGCGGCCAACAGGGATTACTACAACCAAGACAATGCGAACTGTGCCCCCGGCGGCGGAAGTTGCACGGCAGGCGTCGGGGTTGGCACACTCGCCCAACGGCCGGCGGCCTGCTCGCCTGGCGTCGGCTATTGGGCCACTGATCAGGGCGAATGGAATTCAACGAACGGCGCAACGCCCGACGGTCGATTGTACAAGTGCATTTCGGCGAACAACTGGGCCCCGTACTACATGCCCTACGCCTATCCTCATCCACTCGTCTCCGGTGCGGCGGCTCCAGCTCCATCTCCCGATTCATCTGGAACAGCGCCTCAGCCCCCACAGAATCTTCGAATTTTGACGGGAACGCTGGAATAAGCAGCACTACCGCCACTCGGCTGCTGTACGGTTCACTCGACCTTGCGCTATGTCCCGCGGGGTCGAGGAACTTCGCCTCGACTGACGCGAAGCGGCTGCCCCAGTCGTGTCGCTCTTTCGTCACACCTTCGGTAGGGTTTCACAGATACAGCGCGTCCTTGGCGAGCTCGATGGTAACGACGCCCGTCTCCGGCGGCTCAGCGAGGAGTTCGTTCCCAAGCCCGATCTGCGGCCGCCTGCCCACTGACCGGGTGCCGTTACCCGGTCGAAGGACGCCTTAAATCAACATGCTTTCAATCGATCCTGCGGCGCTGGAATTCACTGGCACTTTTCTCAGAACGGCACGACTCGCCGAGGAGTGGTACCACGACCTGGACGACCCCGAATCATTCATCGAGGATCTCAAGCGTGCCCGGAGAAATGCGGACTTGTTCACATTCTGGCAGAGGCTGCCGGACACCGAACCTCGCTATCCATTTCGTCTCGAGTGGGAGACTATTGCCGTTCTACCCGTCACGACCTACGAGCACTGGTGGAAAACGCAAATCAACAACAAGACTCGGAATCTCGTCGTCAAGGCCAGGAAGAAGGGCGTGGTTGTCCGCAAGGCCGCGTTCGACGACAAGTTTGTTGAGGGAATGACCGCGATTTTCAACGAGACGCCCGTTCGTCAGGAAAGGAAATTCCTGCACTACGGCAAGACTTTTGAGACGGTGAAGCGGCAGTTCTCCAGGTTTCTCTTCCGCGAAGAGGTCCTAGGCGCCTACCTCGGCGATGAGCTGATCGGTTTCGTCATGCTTGCTGACGCCGGGCGGTTCGCCACGCTGACGCAAATCATTTCTTTTGTAAAACACCGCGACAAATCGCCCAATAACGCACTGTTGGCCAAGGCCGTGGAAGTCTGCGCCGAACGTAACGTTTCGCGACTCGTTTACGCGTTGTGGCCGCGTGGACCCTTGCGAGAGTTCAAGCGTCATAACGGTTTCGAACCGGTCAACCTTCCGCGATATTACGTCCCGCTCACGATGAGGGGTGCACTCGCGCTAAATTTGAACCTTCACCGTAGCCTGGCAGATCGCTTCCCGGAGTCCACGGTCGTCTTATTCAGAGACATCCGTTCGAAGTTCTACGCATTCCGCTACAGTGGCGGGCCCCCAACGCACGCGTCCGGCGCGGCCTCTCCAGAGCAGCAAGGCAATTGAAGACTACGGTGCGTCTCGAAGAACATGCGGTTGCAAAGATTGATAGTGCGCTCTCGCGCAGAGTGGGCGTCGCTGTTCACAGATTCGAGCGATGGCTCGAATCGTACGGCGAGACTTCCCACGATTTCCAGACGTTCTACGCGGGTCGATATGGGAGCTTTGCAAAGGCGCTCTATTACAGGAGTCGCCGGCTCGGGGCTTTTGCAGTGGCGCCGATGGTCTTTTGTGAAGCCTTCATGCCTTCGGCACGCCGGTTCTTCTGGATCCCCCAGCGTTTTCCGATTGCCGATGCCCATTATGCGATGGGGTTCGCGCGGCTTTTTCGCCATACCGGCGATCGACGCTGTTTGAAGCGTGCGATTCACTTTCTCGAGGTGCTTCTCGACACGGCCTGCCACTCCAAGTCTGGGCTCGGATGGGGTTATCCGTTCGAATGGGTCACCATCGATGGGACGATTCCGAGGCAGACCCCGCTGATCACGACGCTTCCGTACGTTTATGAGGCCTTCGGGGCAGTGCAGGAGATCGAGCCTGACGACAGATGGCTCAAAACTATGCATTCCATTGCCGAGCATGCGTTCCATGATTATCGTGACTACGACGCCGGCGGTGGCTCAGCTACATGTACCTACTCACCTCTGCCGTGGGACCGTGGTCGTGTGGTCAACGCCAACGCGTATCGTGCTTTCCTCCTCACGAAGGCAGCATTCGACTTTGGCGACGAGCGGTATAGACAAGCAGCCGAACGAAACCTGCGGTTCGTACTGAATTCACAGCAGCCAGACGGTTCGTGGCCCTACGCCATCGACGGCCGACGGGATTTCGTCGACCATTACCACACCTGCTTCGTGCTGAAGGGTCTGCTCAAGATCGAGAAGATCACGGGCCATCGTGACTGCCGCCAGGCCATCGAGAGTGGGCTTCGCTATTACGCCCAGCATCTCTTCGATACGGAAGGTCTTCCCCGCCCGTTTGCAAAGCCACCACGACTTATCGTGTATCGCAAGGAGTTGTACGACTACGCTGAGTGCATCAACGTACTGACTCTCGTGTTGGATAGGTCCACCACTCTCGACTCGAGACTAACGGCCGCGATCATGGACGTCATCGGGCCGTGGCAAAGGGCCGACGGCTCGTTCAGGAGTCGAAGACTGTTATTCGGATGGGACAACGTGCCGATGCATCGATGGGCGCAAGCACAGCTGTTCAGGAGCCTGACTGGCCTTCTCTGCTCTTCAGCGAAGTCGGCCATTAGTCCCACCGCTGGGCGCCAAACGGAAATGTTCTGCGGCAGCCGCGTCGAATGAAAGTCGCTGGCATCTATGGCTGGCGAAAATACGTCGTTCGAAGAAACGAGCGTCTCAGAACGACATGGAGTTTTCGGTTTGCATTGGTCGCTTGCCTCGTCGTGCTCGCCTGGTCGACCCGTCACCTCTGGACGCCGGCGGTGGCGAGCGCGCTCGTGTGCGATCAGAGCGCGGAGGGCGGGGATGCGATTCTCGTCGACAACTTCGAATCGAACTACCTGCTGTTCGAGCGAGCGGCAGCACTACGTGCGGGCGGGGTTGGACCACGCGTGTGGGTTCCCACCGACATGTCGAGAGACTCCGACGAGCCGAATCTCGTGTCCAAGGAAATCGTTGAGGTCATGGCTCGGGTCGCGCAATTGCACCAGCCTGAGCTGATTGCCATTCGACCGATCGAGCCGATTTCGTTCAATGCGGCGTATCAGATTCGAGCCGTCCTTCAGAAGGAGAAAGTCAGGACAGTTGTCGTGGTTACTCCCGCGTTTCGGAGCCGTCGATCCTCATTCATCTATAGTGCTGTCTTTGGCGAAGTCGGCATCTCTACGCGTTGCGTGCCGGTGTTCGGACAGTTGACCCCCGACACCTGGAGCGAAACATGGCACGGCATCCTACAGGTAGCCGAACAACATTTGAAGCTTCAGTACTACCGGTTCTACGTCCTGGCGATGCATCCCGTGGCTGGACGGGTATAAGACTTGGCTGACCTGGTCTCCATTCTAATTCCCGCGTACAACGCGGAACGTTGGTTGGCTGGCACGTTGCTCTCGGCTCTCGCGCAAACGTGGCCACGTGTCGAGGTGATCGTTGTAGACGACGGCTCAGAAGACGGCACCCTGGCAATCGCCAAGAGCTTTGAGCGCAGTTCGGTCAAGGTAGTTACGCAGCCGAACGCGGGCGCCCCTGCGGCGCGGAACAGGGCTCTGGAGCTGGCGCAGGGGACCTTTATTCAGTGGCTCGATGCCGACGATCTGCTGGAGCCCACAAAGATCAGCGCGCAAATGCGCGTCGCCGAAGAAAGAGCCGACCGGTCGCTGCTGTTCTCGGGGGCATTTGGGACGTTTTACTATCGACCGGAAAAGGCTGTCTTTGCACCGACCTCGCTATGGCGTGATTTGACACCTATCGATTACTTCCTCACGCGCTTCAATCACAATGTTTACTTTCAGACTGATACATGGCTCGTGAGCCGGGAGCTGTGTAACGCGGCCGGGCTGTGGACCGATTTCGATTCGCCGGATGACGACGGTGAGTATTTCTGTCGAGTGGTGGCCCGAAGCACCGGCGTGAGGTTTGTCGCCGATGCGAGAACCTACTACCGCATCGGGAACTACGGCAGTGTGGCCAAAGCACGCTCCCGCCGCGCACAAGAGGCCTTGTTCCTCTCGAAACGAAAGTCCATTCAGCATCTTCTCTCGTTGGAGGACAGCCCCCGCGCACGTGCAGCTTGTGTCCGTCTGCTTCAGGATTGGTTGCCCGAGCTCCAGCAGGGTCGCGACGATCTCGTTGCTGAGGCGAGGCAACTCGCGCACGAACTCGGTGGCGAGCTTCAGCCGCCGGCGCTGAAATGGAAATATCAGCCGATTCAGTGGCTGTTTGGCCCAGACGCAGCATTACGAGCGAGCTCGACGTTGCCACGGTTGCGCACGCTAGCTGCTCGTAGATGGGATCGCATGATGTATGAATTTCGCAGTCACCATCACGTTGCACGAGGGGTATGGGGAGCGCTGTAGACACGTAACCCATGAACGTGCGCTCTCGAGCCATTCGCCGATCAATTGGGGCTTTCGCCTGCTCCAATGAGTTGAGTATCCGCTGGTCCAGATCCCTCGCTTTCGCGACAATCTGTTAGCACCGCCATCGCACCCTGACGGCGCTCTGGCGAGGGAAAAAGACATACCTGGCCGGATAGCCGATCAGACGAGAAGTCACATCGGTTCCCGCAAGATTCGCAACGTTGATTCAGACCCTGTCGGTCTGTGTGGATAGACTTCCTGTAGCTGTAGAGACTATGGACAACAAAATCTACCTTGACGAGTACCGCGCCGACGAAACGATCTTGAAATATCGCTTCACGACGGCCGGCAAAGGCATCAACTACCTTCTGGAACATGAGTACGGCGACATTTATCGCAAGGTCATCATGCAGTTGCCGGAGAGCTTCAGGCGAAAGGGGCTCCGCATCCTCGAGTTCGGGTGTGGCGCCGGCATGAACCTGATTCACGTTGCTTCAATGATTCAACAGAGCGGCATTCCTCTTGCTCAGGCGTGCGGGACCGATTTTTCCGACAAGCTGATTCAGGCCGCTCGTGTCGACGCCGCTGAGCGTTTGAAGCCGCAGATTCGAGATAAGGTCAAATTCATGGTGGGCCGCAACGAGGCGCTTATCGAAGACCTGTCCTCCGGTCTCGGGACTTCGGGTGCTGCCCTGCGTGGATCGATGCACATGGTTTTCGGCGTCAATACCTTCCGCTACTGTTTTCGAATCGACAAAGAGAACGAAACTGCGAGGCAAATCTTCGATCTGCTCGATGCCGGAGGAGTGTGCGTCAACATCGACATGAATGCACAGTTCCGTTTCTTCAAGAGCCGGCTATTGCGGAAAGAACCAGTGCAAGAGAAGCAGTATTACATCCCGGTGCTCGAGGAGTACGCGAGGCCGTTTGAGAAAGCGGGATTCGAGATTCTGACCGCGAAGAACTTTTCGTGGATGCCGCACTCCGCGGGGCCGGCACTGGCCACCGTCTGCAAAACGTTGGGTCCGGCGTTCGACCTTGTGGCGTCTCGCTATGCGTTGCGCTCGCTGGTCATCGCAAGAAAGCCGGCCTGAGCACCTTGTCTGCACGGTATGTCGTGTTGATCGCCGCGAGCGAGCCGACGGAAGAGGAGCGTTCCCTCGAGAAGATCATCGACTTCTTTGGGATTCCGAGCGAGACACGTACGCCACAGGCGTTTGCCGCGGAAGCCGTTGACGGAGGTTCATCGTCTCGGTACGCCGTGATGGCATCTGCGGCGAGTCTGTCAGCGATATTGCAAAAGGACTCGGCAGCGGCGTTTCCGGCTGGCTTGCGGCAAGCGGAGTCGATCTTCGTCTTCGATTTCGACGACTCGAGCGAGTCGACCCGCATTGTGAGATCGCTGACCGGTGTTCCAGAGGCACGTGTGGCGGTGAATAGCGCGGGACGCAGTGTTAAGGTCACGAAAGACATGCCGCACGTGAGCGGTGCGCTTTCTGGAATTACCGCCCAGTGTTCGACCGCCGATAGCGGCCGTGAGTTTCGTGACGTTCATCCTGCCGGCGGCTTCCGCTCTGTGTTGTCAGCGAGTACCGGCGAGGTGTGCTTCCAGTCGCTGGTGTCTGACGTGCCGCTGTTCCTGTCTGCGAATCCAGTGTCGCTCGACATCGATCGTCCCGTTGATGGTCGGTTCTTCGACGTCCGACGCTGCTTCGGCGGCGTGATACCCGCTCTCCTGTTTCTGAAACGCGCATTTCCTGAGGCCGTTGGCTCGAACCGGCAGGTCGGCGCGTCGTTAATCGTCGACGACCCAGCCTTGAAACGCCGATACGGGTTCATGCATTTCGACCGCGTCCTCGCGGCGATGACGAAGCACGCTTTTTGTACCACCGTCGCATTCATTCCCTGGAACTGGCGGCGGACGAATCCAAGGACTGCCGATCTTTTTCTCAGCAACACAGATCGGTATGCACTAGTGCTGCACGGCTGCGACCATACATCTAGCGAATTTGGTACCTCCTCAGTCTCCGTGCTCAACCACAAAACAAAGGCCGCACTGCACCGAGCAAGGCGCCATCGTGAAAGAACGGGAATTCGCATCAGTCCGATCATGGTTTTCCCACAGGGTGTGTTTACGCCTGAAGCCTTGTACGTGTTGAAGTGCAACAACTTCACAGCTGCCGTCAACACCGAGGTCAATCCGTTCGGTCCCGCTGCGCCACACACAAGAGTTCGGGAATTGTGGGACGTCGCGATCCAGCAGTACTCCTCGTTCGCCGTTTTCACGAGGCGTTACATGTCGCATGGCCTCGAGAACTTCGCGTTCGACATGTTCCTGGGTAAGCCATGCCTGCTCGTTGGGCACCACGATGTGTTTAAAGACGAGGGTCACGAGCTGATGACGTTCATCGATCGTCTGAACTCGCTGGCCGGGGGCGTAAAGTGGGGCGGTCTCGATGCAGTCATCGCACGCAGCTACTCGTCGCGTGCAGGTGCCTCCGGCACGCAGTCGGTTCGGATGTTCGCCAACGAGATGGTCCTCGAGAGTGGAACGGAAGCACCGGCGCAGTTTCGAGTAAAAAAACAGGAGCTCGACCGGCGCGCTATCAGCACAGTGACGTGTGACGGCCGGGACGTCAACTGGACATGGGACTCAGGGTTTGCGCGGTTCGATGTGGATATGCCTCCAGGCCGAACGGCCGCGATCAGAGTCGAACACGTCGATCCGCTCGGCGAGAGCACGTCGACGGAAAGCGCTCGATACAGGCTGGCTGTTCGCGCGCGCCGGTACCTGTCGGAGGTGAGGGACGACTACATCTGCAGAAGCGAGTTCCTCAATGCGTGCACCGGAAAGATGCGGAGCCTCTTCAGGTGAGTTCGGGCTACGTCCTGATCACACCGGCGCGTAACGAAGAGGCGAGCATCGAGCGCACGCTCGAGTCGATGGTCGTACAAACGCATCTTCCGCTACGTTGGGTCGTTGTCGACGATGGTTCGACCGATCGAACGGCCGAGATCGTCGAGCGGTACGCAAAGCAATACGCCTGGATCGAGCTGCTTCGGCTGCCCCGGCGGCAGCAGCGAACGTTTGCCGGCAAGGTGCACGCCTTCAATGCGGGCCTTGCTCAAGTTCAGTCCATTGCCTTCGACGTCATAGGTAATCTGGACGCGGATATCTCGTTCGGGCCCGACCATTTCGAGTTCCTGATCGAGAAGCTCTCAGAGGATCCATTGCTCGGCGTGGCGGGTGCTTCGTACACCGAGGACGGATGGGATTCGATGCGGGACAGCTTTGAAGGTGTCGAATCAGTCCATGGGGCCTGTCAGCTGTTTCGGTACGAGTGCTTCAAACAAATCGGTGGTTACGTGCCACATCGAGCCGGAGGTATCGACTGGATCGCCGTGACCACCGCGCGGATGAAAGGCTGGAAGACGCGAAATTTTCCTGAACGCCGTTTTCACCATCACCGGAAGATGGGGACCGCGGAAAGAGGCGCTGTGGGCGCCATGTTCGACTACGGAAAGAAAGACTACTTTCTCGGTGGATCGCCGCTCTGGCAAGCGTGCCGGGTCCTTTACCGGATGACCAAGAAACCGGTCCTCGCCGGGGGGTTGGCCCTTATGTGCGGTTATTGCTGGGCGGCACTGAGCCGCACGGAGCGCCCGGTTACACCGGAGTTGCTGCGCTTTCATCGCCGGGAGCAGATGGCGAAGCTCCGAGCCATTCTTGGTTCTCTCGTGAGGATGCGCAGAATCGACAAGTTCCATTTAAACGCCAGTGAGAAGAAGCTGGATTCCAGTAAAGACACGATCGGTAGAGTTGCCGGCCTATGAACACAAGCACAGAGCTCGACATCAATAGCGTGCGCGCATTCTGGGACGAGAAGCCCTGTCAGGCCGACTTGTCGCAGGCGGAAGATCGACGCCGGTACTTCGAGGAGATTTCGCAGCGACGCTACGGTCGTCGTGAGTGGCACATTCCGATCGTCGCGAAGTTCGGCTCGTTCCGCGGCAAGGACGTACTCGAGATCGGTTGCGGCATCGCCACCGACGGCTTGGAATTTGCCCGCCATGGCGCCAACTACATCGGCACAGATCTCACTCCGCATGGCATCGAGCTGGCGCGCGAGCGATTTGAGTTATTCGGAGTTCCTGGTCGCTTCGCCGTCGCCAACGCGGAGGAACGCATACCGCTACCCGATGCAAGCGTGGACCATGTGTACAGCTTTGGCGTGATTCATCACGCGCCCGCACCTGAAAGGATCATCCGGGAGATGCACCGGGTCCTGCGACCGGGAGGCACGTTCACCGTGATGCTGTACAACAGAAACTCGATCAACTACTACGTTGAAATCATGTTTCTACGGAAGATCTTCCGATGGTGCCTCCTCCCCTCGTTCATGCCTCGTACCATCGCGGCGGTTACAGGTTTCGATCGTTGGAAGCTTGAAGGCCACCGCCGGCACTTGAAGCGAAAGCTTACGCACGAACAATGGGTCAGCATGAATACCGATGGTCCCTTCAACCCGCTCGCTCGTGTCTACAATCGTCGCGAGGCAGCCGAGCTCTTTCGACCTTTTTCGAGCGTGAGGCAGGAGGTGTGGGAATTCAATATCGATCACTGGCCGTTTCTCAGAGCCGTCATGCCTGAATCGCTGGCGAGGTCAATCGGGAGGCGGTGGGGCTGGCATCGGATGATTTACGGGCAGAAGACGTGAACAGCACCGAGCAGGCAACCAATTAGGAGTGTTTTTTGAAGACACTGCGATCGGCCCGGACAGCGATCGTGTACGAGAACACGACTGTTTATCGACCGCGTCGGTAGCGGCCGCCGATGACGGCGAGAAACAAACAGACTTCTTTCCAGTCTGTTACGTGTAGCGAGAGCCATCACTCAGATGCCTGGAATCGTTGGTTTCGTAACTGCTAATCCTGACGCAGGAGAAGGGCAATCGACGCTGTCGCGGATGCTGCGCTGCATGCAGCACGAGCCCTGCCTGTCTCATGGCACCTACTCCGTACCAGAATTGGGCTTCTATCTTGGGTGGGTCAGCCACAAGGGCTCGTACGCCGACTGCAATCCGATCGTTGCGCAGCGAGGAGATGCGGTGCTCATCTTCGCAGGTGAACATTTCGCACACGCGAACGGCGGACCAAACTGGAACGACACAGCGGCCACGCTCCTCGGGCTTTACGACGAAGATAGCGACCAGTGGCTGCGTAAGCTCAATGGGTGGTTTTCCGGAGTGCTTGTCGATCGGCCCCGCCGTCGTCTGCTGCTGTTCAACGATAGGTTCGGAGTCCACCGAGTCTATTACCACGAGCGCAAGGACTCGCTTGTATTTGCTTCCGAAGCGAAGTCGATTTTGAGCGTGGAACCCGCTACACGAGCACTCGACTCTGTGGCCCTCGGGCAGTACCTCGGTTTCGGCTCGGTGTTCGGCGGCCGCACACTGTTTGCCGATGTTTCGCTCTTACCCGGCGGGTCAGCCTGGACCATCCATGGGCCGAAGGCGATAAAGAAGGGTCAGTACTTTCATCGAAGTGAGTGGGAGGAGCAGTCGACGCTGGATCCGGCGACGTTTTACACGTCGCTTCGCGACACCGTCGCGAAAACCTTGCCCTCTTACTTTCGATCGCCGACGCCGGTCGGGGTCTCGCTCACTGCCGGTCTCGATACCCGACTCGTCATGGCGGGGATGCCCGCAAATGCCGGGCTCGTCCCGACGTACACCTACGCGGGCATTTACCGCGAGTGCCTGGATGTACGCCTGGCGCGTGAGGTGGCTGGCGTCTGCGGAGTATCACACTCCCCACTCGTGCTCGGGCCGGACTTTTTCGAAAATTTCAGCACGCACGCCGAGCAGACGGTTTGGCTGACGGACGGCTGTTTGACCGTGGGTTCGTCACACGAGGTCTATTACAGCAAACTGGCACGTCGGCTCTCATCGGTTCGCCTCACCGGCAACTATGGGAGCGAAGTTCTCAGGAGCCACTCCACCTTCAAGCACCTCCCGATCACTACGACACTCTTCGATTCAGACGTCGTCGGCCGCATCGAGGAGGCGAAGCAACATTTCGACGAGATCAAAGCCGGCCACCCGGTGTCCTTCTCCGTGTTCAAGGAAGTGCCGTGGCACCTGTTCGGGATGTGGTCGATGGCACAGTCGCAGTTTGTTCTTCGCTCGCCGTTCATGGACAACGAGTTCGTGGCGCTTCTGTACCAGGCCCCTCCGCAGACCCGGGAAACGAAGGAAACCTCGCGTCGGCTCATCGTGGCCATGAACCCACACCTGGAGACAATCCCGACCGATATGGGTTATCTCGGCCCTTCTACGCCCGCGGCGAAGGCCCGGCGCCTGTACCGGTACATGCAGTTCAAGGCGGAGTGGTATTACGGCATGGGGATGCCGCAGTGGCTCGCCAGGTTCGAGCCGGTGTTGCCGTTCAAAATCGTCGAGCCATTGTTTCTCGGCTCGCACAAGATCACTCATTTCCGGCAGTGGTTTCAGAATCA
>Ga0070666_10002237_pt1 | contig 11708 bp, 11 predicted proteins | sample KBSS23metaG_FD_64677 | JGI IMG/M metagenome (GOLD analysis project Ga0070666, IMG submission 64677) | Switchgrass rhizosphere microbial communities from Kellogg Biological Station, Michigan, USA - KBS S2-3 metaG | ecosystem: Host-associated > Plants > Roots > Rhizosphere > Soil ... | reverse complement strand
AGATGCAAACGGAAAAATATGGAGCTTCGGATATGGATTCGGACCGGATGGCCCAACGGGGCCAACTGTTTTGCGGGCGGTCATCACCCCGCTCAACGAACAGACATCTTTCTTTTACACGACCGACTACTGCATGGAAAGTGCCCCACTGGGTCAGAAGATTTACTTCTATTACACTGGTGGCAAGTTAACCCGTATCGACAATCCGAATTTGCTAACTGATGAGCCGCACTCTCACGAATATCTTTTCTACAATGCCAATGACAATCTGACTAAGTACACGGACCACCTCGGCAGATCTTGGACACTGACCTACGATGGAGACGGCAACTGCACGTCAATCACGAACCCACTGAACCAGGCCGCACACCTGACCTACAACTCTCTTAACGAAGTCGATTCGATCACCGATGCCGCCGGTAACAACATTCAGTTTGCGTATGATTCGCTAGGGAATCTGCTTAATGTAAGGGATCCCGTTACAAACGCGGTCGTTGCGAATATGGAATACGACGCCTACGGTCAGATCACGAAGACCGCTGACGTCGCGGCCAACGCGTATGTCTTTGGATATGACAGCAATGGAAATTTGATATCGGTCGAGAATCCCAATCACAAAATTACAACCACGACTTACAATGCGATGGGGATTCCAAACTCCATAACTGATCCGCTTGGTCGCACTCGTAGTTCCACAATCGACAGTCTGGGTCGTCCTTATCAGTTCTTCAATTCGGATGGTGTAACCCACTCTGTTGTCTCGTATGACGGCGAGGGGCATGTCATCGCCCGAACCGACGAGAATAACAATAGTTCTCAGTATCACTACGATGGCGATGGCCACATAGATTTGTTCACAGACGGGCGAGGGAACCATTGCACTTTCGACTACGACGACAACGGGCGAATGACGACCAGCACCGACTTTTTGGGCCATTCAAAGACATACCAATATTGGGCGACGGGGAAAGTGTGGAAGATTACGAACACGGATGGAGTCGTCCAACAATTCACCTATGACCCAAACGGGGACGTTGCGAGTTATTTGAACGGTCCGGCATTTGTGGGCGGTGTCGATCAGACCACTCGATATCAATACAACGAGAACGGACAGCTCGTTCTTATCGATTATCCGACCGGGGTAGATACTTCGTTTGAGCACGATATCATCGGAAGGCTCTGGCACATGACCGATAGTCAAGGCATGAAGACCCTAACGTATGATAGGGACTCAAGGCTCACCAAAATCTTTTCAGCTCAGAGCACGGTCGACTACACGTACGATGCAACGGGCCGACGCACATCGATGACGAGGGCACCGTTAGGTGCTTACAATTACGAATATGACCCGGCAGGCAACTTAACAAAGTTAACAAACCCATACGGTCAAGTCTCTCTTTTCAATTATTTCGACGACGGTGCGCTCAATCGGGAGACTCTTGCCAACAACTCTTATACAGATTTCTCGTATGACAATCGAGGTCGGCTGTCAGGGGTTGTAAAGCGTAAGCCAGCAGGTGTCGCGTTTCGAACTGCGACGTACTCTTATTTCAACAACTCGCTACTTCAAAGCAAGACGGTTGACGGGGCATTAACCACTTATGGTTACGATCAAGACGGTGAATTGACGTCGGAGACTTCACCGAGTTATATTGCTAATTACTCCTACGATGCAAATGGAAACAGAACGTCTAGATCCGTTAATGGAGCGACGGACACTTACAACTATTCAGGTACCAACGACCGTTTAGCGTCAGTCTCCAATTCGAGTGGTTTGCGCCTATACGCATACGACGCGTTGGGCAGAACAAGCACCATCACAGCGCCGACGGGGGCGGTTACGACATTCCACTACGACTACAACGGCAACGTTACGAGCATCAATTACCCAGGAAGCATTACGAATACCTTCCTCTACAACGGTCTGGGTGCTCGAATGCAACGAACCGACACCAGCCTTGGCACCAAGACTTACGTGCGCGAGGGGCTGTCCGCGGCAAGCGACGTTCTTTTCGATGGCGCTCGGATTTATACGCCAGGGATCTCGGAGCACGCCGCGAGTGGCGATCAGTATTACAACGGCGACGGCCTTGGCAATCTGACAGATATGACTGATGCGTCCGGCAATCTCTATCTCGCCCGCACATGGGATGCGTATGGAGTTCAGAAAACTGGCGGAGTCTTTGCTTTCCTGCACGGATATGGAGAGGGGGCGAATTATGAGGAGGATAAAGACGGAGGATTGAAGCTTTGCGGCGCCCGCTACTACGATCCTTCAATCGGTCGATTTCTGTCGCCGGACCCGGCCGGAGTCGGCTCGAACTTGTACGCCTACTGCGGCAACAATCCGACCGGGAACTTCGACCCTTCAGGACTTATCTCTCGAACGATATTTGACGGCGTGGGCGACGACGTGTATGGCGGAAGTTCGGATAACGACTCAGGTTGGAACGACGGCACGGGGCTTCTCTTTACGCACCAAGGGGTAATCGACGGATTGGAGACCGGTTGTTACGGAGCGAGGGCTGGCCTGACCTTCGGACTGGCAGGGACGGGCGGACACGAGAACGATCTCGGTTTCAACGCTTCGAGGAATTTCGGACGATTAGGTGGAATCGCGACGATCGCGGCCGCCGCACCAGCGGCGTGGGGTTGGGTTGTCGCGCGGTTCGGCGCGGGACAGGTCTTGACGCTCGCGACGGCTGGGACAGCCGCCGCTGAGGAGGTTGAACAGAATCCATCTCTGGCGTTAGGTGTAAGAGAAGAGTTAACGCAATTTGCTGCGGACCGAGGAGCCATGACTTGGAAAGCATTTGTCGACAATCCAGAAAGTTTGCGTAGCAATTGGCAGTCTGCGGTGGAGCAAAGAATTTGGGACGCAAATTGGACGATCCACTTTAATTTGAATGGCATTGCGGATCCTGTGGAGAGCGCTAACAGTGATTTTTCCCACATGACCAGCGAAGAACTTCGCTGGTGCCGAGATTTCGGAACGAACGTCGTATACTGGCGCGGCGGCCAAATTGTCCCGAATCCATTTGGCGGATGATGAGAAGCTCGGTGAATGTTTATGAGGAGTGATCGAACCTTCAGGCTCTGGGAATTCCAAGTAGGTCATTGCCAGATGCTTATCAGGAGCTCGCGAGTGGTCGGTGCTGGTGATGGTGCGGATCAGGAAACCAATCTTGATATCGAGTTCGAGGGAGTGGATTACGTCGCTATTCCATGGCTGTTTAAAGGTCTTGAAATAACGACGCCCAACGATGGGGAGATTCGCACTGTCGAGAAAGCGATCGGGAAGAAAGTCGAGATTAATGATCTCAGGGTCCTCGTATCGGAAGGGAATCGCCACTATGTTGTGGCGGCATCAATGGTGATCCGCGAAAACTCGTGGCACAACATGGAATCTCCGTTCAGATTCAGGTCGGAATTTCATAAGATAGCGTCGGGGACCCCAGTTCGTAGGATTAGCGTTCTCTACGGCGGTGGGGAGAATGGAACCGGTGTGACGGCAAATGTATTGGTAGAAAGTGAAAATCACTTATTGGCAGTGCGTGAAGATTCCGTTGACGACCATGATCTGAAAGCGAGGTTTATTCTTGTTGAAACGACATCGCTTTGGCGAGAGTCAGGTGCCTCTAAAGTAATTGAAGGTAAGTGTTGGATGATCGAAGAGCGCGACATCTTGACGGCGTATCCGGACGAAGCTCTCAGGTCCGCGGCTCTAACCGTTTCAAGGCATCCAGAGACGGGAGTGCCGTGCAGAGTGCAATCACTTTGAAGTTGTACATAAACCACTAGGTAGTGAACTGATAAGACCTGATCGGGGGCTTGGAGATCGATGTCCATACTAAGCGCCCGGATGCGTTTGCGAATTGATTTCAATTCCTAATTTTTCCGAACAAGGCGTATAATCCGTCCTAGCAGCTTAGGACTTAGGTTGGGCTACATGCAATAGCCGGATATATCGCTCTAGCGCTTGATTTCTATGTTTTTTCGATCCCTTACTCGCATTGCTTTTCGAATCGCCGCCACTGCTGGATTGGCGATTTTCGCCGCGACCGCCCATTCTCAGAATGCATTCCAGGACTGGGCTTACTATCACGCGGAAACGGCCGCTGACGATTTCTCGACGGGCCGAGCGAAGTCGGCGTTGGACCAAGACGGATTTGTTCATTTAGCCGGTGGTGCACACGTCGTGTTAGTCGCTCCGGATGGAAAGCAAGTTTGGGCCACACATATCGGTGATCAGTTCTTCAGTGCCCAAGATATTCAGAGTGATGGATCGCGAAACACCTACCTGTTGGCTCATAGTGTTGGAGGAAGTGGGTTTCGAATCATAAAGGTTAGTTCTGCAGGGAGTGTTGTTTTTGATCGCACGATTTTCCTAAAGCCAAACGACCTGACATTTTTCTCAAGCTCGGAAAGACTCGCAGTGGCGACGGACGGAACAGTCTACGTGGTCGGAACTTGTGGGGAGCAAAACTCGCAGCATGACTCCTTTATTCAAGCAGTATCTTCCGCCGGTAACCGTACATGGTTTAAGACATGGGATGGTCCCACACACCACGACGATGGCGCAAAATTTGTTCGCATCCTGCCCAATGGAAACATTGGTGTAATCGTTGAATCGCAAACGCTGGACTTGGGGGTAGGCGGCGTTGCTGTGTTGGGCTACGGCCCCACGGGTGAATTGCTATGGACGCAACAACCCACCGAGACATTTACAAGTAGCGTAATTGACGCCGACACTTCTCCAAACGGCGACATTTTTGTACTTCAGGCAAATGGAAACAGTAATGTCCTTCACGTCGACGACAACGGAAACTTCAAGAATAGAATTGTAGTTTCTACTGGGACGAGCAAGATATTCAGGGCCATTCGTTGCGATGCCTCCGGCGGCTACTTATTGATCGGGAGCACTGAAGCTTCGGCTTATGTTCAAAGGAACTCTGCGACAGACATTGAATCTTGGTCCAGAACGTTTCTCGGACCAGAGAACATAAGCAATGTCGGTATGGATGGTGGCACCGATTCTCAAGGCAACGTTTACCTCGCCGCTAGTTGTCAATTCACCCCTAAACCGGGTGAGTCCGAAACGGAGCCGTTCCTCGTAAAATACACGTCCACTGGTGACCTAGTGTGGCCAGACTCGGGCGGAAATTACTTGCACGGCGGCTTGTCACTAGTGCCGAATGTTTTTGGAGACGTCCTCAACGTGTTTGTCGATGCAACCGATAGCGTTCACGTTGTAACAGTAGAGAACCTGGTCGCTAGCACAGGAAGGTCCGGCGACACGTGGGTAGGGAAGTTTGCAACGAAGCTCGCACCGTGCGGACTGACGTTCTCCGCGCCCTTCATTTCAACCGGCACATCGACAGGAACGGTGTGGCTTTCGAAACCAGCTCCCCCTGGCGGGCAGTTCGTCTCCACCGGTTGCGCGAACCCTTATGCGCTACGCGCGCCACTCGGATTCGTGATTCCCGAAGGAGCGTTCTCAGGAACGTTCACGGTTAGCAACGGCTATCCCGGATACGGAATCAACGAGGCCGATGTCAACGCAGGCTTCGACGCCAAAGTCGTGGTGCGTCCGCTATTCCTCTATCCTCAGAACGGCGCCCAGTTCATCGATCAAACGGTGCCGTCTTCGATGGAAGTTGGAAAGTCGTATAACGTGACGCTCCATTTCAAGAACACGGGGAAGACGACGTGGGATGCGGCGCATGCCTATCGCTTACAAAGTCGTAACGCGACGAACAACACGACCTGGGGAACGACGCGCATTAATCTGACGAACGCACCGATTGCACCGAACGCAACGGGAACGTTTTCCGCGTTGATCAAAGCACCTGCAATAGCAGGTCCCTTCAACTTCCAATGGCTGCCGATCGAAGACGCGATCAACGCAGGGTTTGGCGCGCTCTCGACGAATGTCGCGGTCAACGTCGCTACGGTCGACAATGCATCGTTCGTTTCTCAGACGTCGTTCACGGCGATGAAGATCGGCATGTCTTTCTCCGCTCATGTGACGATGAAGAACACGGGGTCGAGCACGTGGACGCAAGCGTTGGGTTACTGTTTGCTGAGCCAAGATCCGTCGAACAATACGACGTGGGGCACGAATCGATTGCTCATTCCATCCAGTGCTTCGATCGTGCCGAATGCAAACGCGGATCTTTCTAATTCGCTCACCGCACCAGCGACTCCCGGCACGTACGCGATGCAGTGGCGTATGTATCGCAACGGTGTCACGTTCGGGCAGGCGACGCCGATTCAATCGATTATCGTGGTCGCTGCGGGAGACGCGCAGTACGTCAGCGAAGTTATTCCTTCAAGCGTGAAGGCGGGATCGACGTTCACGGTTCGCGTTGCCATGATGAACAGTGGTTCGACAACGTGGACGCAGGCGGGCGGATATTGCTTGATCAGCCAGGATCCGTTTAACAACAAGGTGTGGGGGACGAATCGCTTGCTCATCCCTTCGAACGCGAGCGTCACGCCGGGGACAAGCGTCGTTTGTTTGAACACGTTGACCGCGCCTTTGACGCCGGGGACGTACACGATGCGCTGGCAGATGTCGCAGAGCGGTGTGGTGTTCGGACAATTGACCCCGAGCGTCTCGATCATGGTGACGCCGTAGATTGAGGATTGGAGAATGCGGACATTAGACCAATACACAGATAGGGCCGTTGATCAAGTTTGCTTGTACTTGACTGAGCGCGAGACGAGGATTTTAGCGGGTTACTTGCGACGGCTCATCGAGTCAACCGATTCATGCCACTTTCACTTGGAGAGCGATAGCTTAGTGCAGGAGATCACGGTCACGGTTGTACGGGATCATCAACTGAATGAGTTCGACGAACGGTCAAGGTTGCTGTGGACGACGGGTAAGTGACTGTTCGTGCAGGCTGATACGTCCTTGAAATGATTAACCTTGGAATTCTAATTCTTGTTTTAACGGAATGGACTACGTGGAAGTATGGACATTAAAAATATCAAGCGAATATCCGTTTACGAACTGTATCATCCTCCGTTCGCGATTCGCTATGAAGATATGACACTCGCTCAGTCGCTTGAGAATCTGGAATTCTATACGAGTCAATCTGCAGTTCGAATTGAAATGCTTCAGAGGTCTATGCGCGCCACGGGGTGCAATGCACCATTAGACTTTTCGCTAAAGTCTCTGTTGCCTCTGGGCCAATGGTTCTATGACCAAGTTGGGACTAGAGCAAAGACTCCAGATGAAACGGAAAGAGATTTGGCAGGAACACCTGTGCAATACCAAAAGTATCTCGGACAATGGGAGATTGATGATCAGACGATTTCTATTGCGCACGACGTTGGACTTTATTTCAGTTCAATGCTGGAGCGATCTTTTCCCGGATCTTCGTGGGACGTTGTGAGGAAGCCAAAGAATGACGTTGTGTTTCGACATCCCGTGTTACTTTCCGCAGGCGGCGAAGTGCGGTTTAGCCCTATCCACATCATGCTTGTTCTTGCGCACTCGTTTGCAAGCGGCCATCGAACTCCAGACCGCCTGCTCAATCTCTTCGAAGTTTGGAGTAAGCACTTTGAATCTGATACTGGGAGTAACAGTGAAAATTGAAGAGCGTCAGCGTGTGTCCGGTGGGATTGGTTGATTGAATTTCCAATTATCGAATTGGGCGATTTCGAAATATTGCCTCATCTAACGTTTGATGGCACGCACCTATTCTCTCGAACAGCACTCAAACGTCCGTTGGAAAATCTGGGATGGATTATTGATAGTAGGTTGATGAAGTTCCAGATTGTGGCGATCGCGAACCCTCAACCTTTATCGAACAGCTTCTTGGACAGGTTGTTCCAACCATTTCATCGCTATGAGCTTCTTATCGACGTCGAATGGCAACAGTTGAGCATCGACGAGTTAAGGGAGGAAGTTCTGTCTCGAATCAATCACGATGCCAATTCTCAGGAGTTTTGGTCTGAAGTTGTTGATGACCTCCACGATCTTAATACAGGCATTCAAAGGGCTTCAACGTTTGATGAGATTTTTCGACTGGTTTCGGGAGAAACTCTCGAATGAATGAGACAGGACCGTCTGACGCCGTCACCGCAGATCAAGCGGAGAAGATGGCGCTGGAATGCGTGCGCAATGGAAATCTGGACGAAGCACTTGGCTGGTGGCTCGAGGCGATTCGCTTGGATCCGACGCGAAGTCTGTTCACTTACCGAGCAGGCAAGATGTGTGCAGTACTCGGGAGACACGAGGAAGCGGTCAAGCTTCTCGCGCAAAGCATTGAGCAAAATCGGGATCATGCGGCTACTCGGTTTTCTTATGCAAGCGCATTGGCTTGCGTAGGAGAATTTGCGAGAGCGATCGAGGAACTTAACATAGTTCTGGCTGCGCATCCGCTTAATGACTCGGCGGCGAGTTTGAAATTTCAGTGTTTAGTCTTGGAGGGTTCTTACGGAATTGCTGCCAACTATTTCTTTGAGCGCGCAACGAAGATGACGTCTTCGCGAGATAAGTTATGTAATGCATTCTCCAAAGCGGCGCTTGCAAACGAGAACTATCTCGACGGGCTGTCCGCATCGCAAATGAAGCAACTGAGGTCGATCTTGTCCGGACCCGATGACGCCGAGCGGCGAAGGCGATTGGGGAAGGCAGTCTTGCGGTGTGCGTCACGAGTGTAGTTGTAAAAAAAGCGCGAGCAAGCACGCGCACTCCCAAAAATCGTCCCGCATCGGAACGGATGGCGGGCGGCGGTTGTACCATTGGTTGAATGATCGAAGCTGAGCCAGAACTGTCGACGCCGGAAAGGTCAGGGCTACCGCCCGTCACGCTGGGGGTGATGCTGGTCGCCGCGTTCGGGCTCGGATTCCTCGTGATGTTCGGTTGGCAGAAGACGCACCAGCCGAAACCGAACGTGGTCGCGGGTACGGCCATGCAACCTGGACCGAAGGTTCATCTCGATCCGCCTGACGTCAGCGTATCGGCGTCAGCCGTTGCTCCGCCTCTCACGGACGAGGAAAGAGAAACGATCGCGAATGCGATCAATGCGCTTTCTGATCCAGATCGAGCGGACGCAATCAGCGATCTTGTTTCCCTCGGCGAGAAGTCGATTCCCGCCGCGACGGAAGCGATGAAATCGGAAAACGGAAACGTGCGCGCCAACGCGTCGACGGTCATCAACGAGATCGCGGGTGGGACCGACGAAGAGCCGAATACTCCGGCGGATGTTGCGCGGCTCAGACCGCTCTTCGACAAAGCCGGCACCGTGCGAGTTCTGATCAACATCGCGAAAGATCCTAACGAGCTTGTGAAGCAAAACGTCGCCTACGCGATTGGAAACATTGGAGACAAGGCAGGATACGACACGCTCGTCTCGCTGTCGAGCGATTCCGCGCCGGATGTCCGCGCAGGGGTCGCGCGAAGTTTAGGGAGATTGGATAACTACGACGGGCTTCCGACGTTGACGACGTTACTCGCCGATCCCGATCCATCGGTGCGCGCGGTGGCGGCAGATGCGCTGGGGAGTTTTGATTCGCCGGTGGCCAAGTCGGCTCTGAAAGATCGATTAGAGATCGAAACCGACGACGATGTGATCGAACACATCAAAGCGCAGATCGAGGGAAGGAGCGTTGAGGGTTAAGCGTTAAGCGTTAAGCGTTAAGTGCTGAGTGCTGAGTGCTGAGTGCTGAGTGCTGAGTGCTGTGAGCGTTGGGCGCGTGAGCGTTAAGTCTTAAGTGTTGAGACTTGAGAGCTCACACAATTTTTGGCACGAACGGTCGTTGACCGGTGAACCAGCTAGCGAGCGACGCAAATGAGCTCGCTAGCCAAAAGCGTTTCCTTACGATTCGCGTCGTTCGAACAGGGTGGACATCTTCGTTTCGGGAATGAAACGTCGCTCGCCCTTATCGTTCTTAAGCACGCAGGTCCACGTAACGGTTGCCTTTGCTGCTCCATTGGGAATGTCCGGTCCGCGCGTGCGGCTATCGAATCTCCACTCCGTCTGGTTTTCAATTTCGATCAGTCTGTCGTTCTTTTTTAGCATTGTTTATTGAAGGTGAAGGCGAGTATTGTTTTGCGTTCCGTAAGTCGAAAGCATGTTCCAGGCGAGGGCGAACTCGGCCATCCAAACATGATAGGAAGTTTGATCGTTGTCTCGATAGATCGTGAGTTGATCGCCATTTGGACAAAGCCGAATCGCGCCATCTTTTCTTTCGATGCGGATCATCTTTCCTTGAAGAAGTTCATAAACCGCTTCCATGGTCAGAGCGACTTCTCCGTTACCACGAAGAGGTCCTTCCTGCATGCATCCCATGTCGATGCTCACGCGTTCACGCCCGCAGAGACTCAGAACGAGATACGGAATCTTTCCGCTCCTCTGTGTTGCACAGGAATGAACTCTGTAGCTTCTCATGTGGGGCTCCTCTTTAAGGCTTTCCGGCTTTCAGACCGGAAGGAAAGAGAGACGAGAGCATCTCTAGGCTTTCGGGGTGATGGTAAATGAACTGCCCTTAGATCATTTAGTGTACCTGAGTACACCCCTTTCTGCCTCGCCAGAACGCTCGTCAATAGACCGTGTTCTGCCCCTTAAAGCAGCTGTATTTGAGTTCAAAATGGGCGCGAACCCCCGCATAGGTCTGTGGAACAAGGTGAAGCAAAGAACGGTATAACGAAGGAGTTACCGATTGTCGTTTTCGATTTGACTTCTTGAAATAGCCTTTGGCCGGTTTTGAGTTCCGAATCTTCTTCAGCAAAACCGTTAACCTATTTTGAGGGCTGCAGGCCCAACTAGGAGGCCATCCAATGGCTAGCAAATCACTTTACGTCGGCAATCTGCCGTATTCAGTCACCGAATCCAATCTCATCAGCGAGTTCTCCAAGTACGGCGCGTCACAGGCACGCATCGTCGAGGGACGAGGCTTCGGATTCGTGGACGTCGATTCCGATAAGGCGGAGACCGCCATTTCGGAGAAGCACCAGACTTCGATGGACGGCCGAACGATCAATGTCAGCGAGGCAAAGCCGAAGGCCGACCGCTCCAGCGGCGGATACGGCGGCGGTGGCGGCAACCGCTACTGATCTCTTCGTAACTCTTTAGGCGGGAGAGCGCAACTGCGCTCTCCCGCCTTTTCGTTGGTGGCCCTTGGTTCGCGGCGATAATGGGTCATGCCGGACGAAGAGCCAAAACAAGGTTTGCGCGCTCGTCTTCCGGCGATGCGACCCATCGACTACGCACTTCTGATCGGGATGCCGATCCTCTTCTTCTTGGTGGCGATGTTCGGCTTGATGCGAATCATCGGACCGATTCCGAAGTCGAGTCCGGTGCAACGAATCAAGGACGGCGAAATCAAAGCGGGCATGAGTGCGAAGGAAATCGTTGACGAGCTCGGTGCGCCGAAGGAGATCCAGGCGAAGCCGGACGGATCGGCGACCATTATTTACACGCGAACGGTGGCAGATGGGGACCTTCAGATCGAGGAAGGCGTGATCACCTTGGACACGGCGGGTCGGGTGGTGGAGAGCCACGTGGATCGGCAGCTGCCGACGAAGTCGGGCTCTGGGCTCTAGGCTTGGGGCTCGGGGCACAGCCGCTATCCATCGTGCTGTTCCGGCCAAATACCTGAAGACCCAATACCCAAAACCTGCCCCGCGTGTTATAATTTCTTGGGTTGAGATAAGGCTCAACGGCTAGGCTTAGCCGGCGGATCCTCGACGC
>Ga0070666_10002235_pt1 | contig 11712 bp, 12 predicted proteins | sample KBSS23metaG_FD_64677 | JGI IMG/M metagenome (GOLD analysis project Ga0070666, IMG submission 64677) | Switchgrass rhizosphere microbial communities from Kellogg Biological Station, Michigan, USA - KBS S2-3 metaG | ecosystem: Host-associated > Plants > Roots > Rhizosphere > Soil ... | reverse complement strand
GACGGGATCCAGCTCGCGATCTCCTGGAACTGGAAGCCGTCCTTGCCGCGGTCGTACCAGAACCAGAGCGGCAGCGAGACGAGGAAGTCGATCCCCGCGACGATCGTCGCCCAGGTGCGGATCACGGCCGTCTTCTCCTTCGGCACGGCGAAGACGAGGAGGATCGCGCCGAGGAGCGGCACGTACGCGACGATCGACAGGATGTGCTGCTGAAAAAATGCCATGTGTTACTTCCTTCCGCCTCGCCGGGTCATCGCCAGATCAGGTACGCCGCGACGAGGACCAGGAACCCGCCCCCCATCACGAACGCGTAGTTCTGCACCCGGCCGGACTGGGCGCGTTTCAAGCCTCGATACCCCGCCTGGAGCGTTCCCGCGACGCCGTTGACCATTCCGTCCACGACGTACTGATCGAAGAACGAGGAGAGCCAGGAGAGCGCCATGACGACGTTCCGCGCCCCGTGGACGAAAAACCCGTCGATCACGCGGGCGTCGAAATCCCACAGGAACCGTCCGCCCCCCTTGCCGAGGCCTTCGACGAAGACCGCGTCGTAGGCTTCGTCCACGTAGTACTTGTTCTCGAGCACCCGGTGGGCGGACGGAAACCTCTCGGCGATCCGCTTCGGCGTCGCGAAAGCGCGCTCGCCCGTGTAGAAACGAAGAGCGACGAGGATCCCCGCCACGGCGACGGCAACCGAAACCGCCATCAGGCCGATCTCGAGCCCAGGCGTCATGCCCGGCTCGGCCCCTTCGTGGCCCGCAATCGGCAGAAAGATCGGCGCGAGCCAGTTCTTGAGCAGGTGCCCGTGCGCCCGGAAGACCTCCGGGATCCCGACGAAACCGGCGACGACCGCGCCGACCCCGAGGATGCGGAGCGGCCAGGTCATCGTCCCGGGAGATTCGTGGAGATGGTGCTCCTGCTCTTCCGTGCCACGGAACTTGCCGGAGAACGTCATGAAGACCGTGCGGAACATGTAGAAAGCCGTCAGACCGGCGGTGATCAAGCCCACGGCATAGAGGAGCCGGTGGCCGCTCCCGAAGGTCTCCCCGAGGATCTCGTCTTTCGAGAAGAAGCCCGCGAAAGGAATGATCCCGGCGATCGCGAGGCAGGAGACGAGGTACGTCCAGTACGTCGTCGGCATCCGGCTCTTCAAGCCCCCCATCTTCCGCATGTCCTGCTCCCCCGCCATCGCGTGGATGACGGAGCCGGACCCAAGGAAGAGGCACGCCTTGAAGAACGCGTGCGTGAAGACGTGGAACATCCCGCCGACGAACGCCCCCACGCCGCAGGCGAGGAACATGTAGCCGAGCTGGGAAATCGTCGAATAGGCGAGGACCTTCTTGATGTCGTTCTGGGCGACCGCGATCGACGCGGCGAAAATCGCCGTCGCGCAGCCGATGACCGCCACGAAAAGCATGGCGTCGGGGGACAGGCGGAAAAGGACGTTGCAGCGCGCGACCATGTACACGCCGGCCGTCACCATCGTCGCGGCGTGAATGAGCGCCGAGACGGGCGTCGGGCCGGCCATGGCGTCCGGCAACCAGACGTAGAGGGGGATCTGGGCCGATTTCCCCATCGCGCCGACAAAGAGCGAGAGACAGATGACCGTCGCATACGGGACGAACTTCTCCGGATGCGCCGCCGCCGCCGCGAAGACCGTCCCGAAATCGAGGGAGCCGAAGATCGCGAAGATGCCGAAGATGCCGAGCGCGAACCCGAGATCGCCGATCCGGTTCACGACGAACGCTTTCTTGCCGGCGTCGGCCGCGAAGTTTTTCTCGTAGTAATAGCCGATCAGGAGGTACGAGCAGAGGCCGACCCCCTCCCACCCCGTGAACATCACCACGAAATTCGATCCCAGGACGAGGAGGAGCATCGAGAACATGAAAAGGTTCAGGTACGCGAAGAAGCGGCCGAAGCCCTCCTCGTGCCCCATGTACCCGACGGAGTAGACGTGGATCAGGAATCCCACGAACGTGACGAACGAGATCATCAGGGCCGAGAGCGGGTCGAGCCGGAACGACCAGTCGACCGAGAAAGCCGCGCTTCCGCCGCCGCGCAGGGCGTTGACCCCCTGCGGGATCCAGGTCGCGATCGTCACCACGTGGGGGTGCGCGAGACCTTCGGTTCTCACCCAGTCGAAGATCGCGCCCAGGGAAACAATACACGAAAGAGCGATCATGAGCGGCGAGACGATCGCGTGCACGCTCTTGAAGGGGATCGCCGGATGCTGATCCGCGTGCGCCGAAGGCGCCGAGGCGTGGGGAGGCGCGACCGCCTTCGCCTCCGGCGAATGGGCCTCGTGGCCGTGCGTCGGCTCCCCGTGCGTCCGGTGGGAGACGAGATAGAGGATGCCGTTCACCAGGAACCCGGCGAGCGGAAAGAGCGGAATGAGCCAGAGGAGATCTTTCATCGGCTCCGTCTCACCCTTCCATCGTGTCGGCTTCGTCGACGTTCAGGGTCTTCCGCTGGCGATAGAGGGAGATGATGATCGCGAGGCCGATCGCGGCTTCTCCCGCGGCGATCGTGATGACGAAGACCGAGAAGATCTGCCCGGTGAGATCCGAGAGCCTCCGCGAGAACGCGATGAGGTTCAGGTTCACCGCGTTCAGCATCAGCTCGATCGACATCAGCACGGTCAGGAAGTTCCGCCGCACGAGCACCCCGACGAAACCGATCGTGAAGATCAGGAACGAAAGGGCGAGGTAGTCGTTGATCGTGACGTTCATCGCGTCAATCCATCTTCTCGACGGAGCGGCGCCCGAGGACGACCGCGCCCACGATCGCGACGAGCAGGAAGACCGACGCGATCTCGAAGGGAAGGAGATATTCGCGATACAGCCCCCACGCGACCGCCTGCGTGTTCCCGAGGAGGCTCCCGGAAACCGTTCGGAACGCGTCGGGACGGAAGGGCTCGCCGCCGGCGAGCGGCCCGAGGACGAGCTGCGCGTCGAAGAGGACGTTCAGGCAGAAGCCGAGCACGACCGCCCAGACGATCTGCTTCTGGTACGGATCGGCGAGCGGGAGCTGCTGGACGTTGACGAGCATGATGACGAACAGGAAGAGCACCATGATCCCGCCGGCATAGACGAGGATCTGCACCGCCCCCACGAACTCGGCGCTCTGGAGGAAGAAGAGGCCGGCGACCATGAGGAAGGTCAGCAGCAGGAAGAGCGCCGAATGGATCGGGTTCCGGGCGAGGACGACCGAGATCGCCGAGACGACCGCCACGAGCGCGAACGCCGCGAAGATCCACCCGGAAACGCCCGTCAGCAGCTCTCCCGTCATGCGGACGCTATCCCTGCTCCGTGATCGTGAAGGGCTTCACGTTCTCGTCCCACTCGGTCAGCTTGTCGATGTCGAGGTAGAGGGCTTCGTTCCTCTCGTAGGTCGCGAGCTCGTAGGTCTTCGTCGTCAGCCAGATCGACTTCGGCACCGTCGGGCACGCCTCCTCGCAGAGCTGGCAGAACATGCAGCGCTTCAGGTCCACGTCGAAGCGGTCGAGCACCTTGACGGACTTGTTCGCCTCGTTCTTCTCGTTGTGCCAGTCGATGTAGATGATGTTGATCGGGCACTCGATCGCGCAGAGCGTGCACTTGATGCAGCGCTCCTCGTCGAGGCGGAACATGCCGCGGAAGCGATCCGACGGCTCCTTCTTTTCCTCCGGGTACTGGATCGTCGTCTTCTTCGTCATGAGGTGGCGTCCGGTGACGCCCAACCCGTCGAACAGATCCAGGAGCGAGAGCTTGTCGAGCCATTTCTTCAGCAACGTCATCGGGCCTCCGCCGCGGCGAGCCTTCTCCGCAGGCGCGAGAGGGCGAAAAGGAGAATGAAGAATCCGGTGTACACCCATCCGAGACCGCGCAATCCGCGCCCGTGCCGCGTGTCGGCGAGGACGCATCCGGCGACGACCATGATGTTGACGAGCGAGAGCGGGATCAACCACTTCCACCCGAGGTTCATGAGCTGGTCGAAGCGGTACCGCGGGAACGTCGAGCGGAACCAGATGTAGCAGAAGATGAAGAACCCGACCTTGATCAGGAACCACACGATCCCCGGCACGATCCGGAGGCCCGGCAGGAGATGCGGGAAGGGCGCGAGCCAGCCGCCGAAGAAGAGCGTCACCGCGACGGACGAAACGACGATCATCGCCGTGTACTCGCCGAGGAAGTAGAACGCGAACTTGATGCCGGAGTACTCGGTGTTGAAGCCCGAAACGAGCTCGGATTCCGCCTCCGGCAGGTCGAAGGGATTGCGGTTGGTCTCGGCGACCCCCGACACGAAATAGAGGAAGAAGGAGAGGAGGCCCGGGAAGATGAACCAGAGATGCAGCCGGTCCTGCACCCGGACGATCTCGACGAGCGAGAGCGACCGGGACATGAGGAGCACGGCGACGATCGACAGCCCCATCGGGACCTCGTAGGAGACGAGCTGGGCGGCCGAACGCAGGCCCCCGAGGAGCGAGAACTTGTTGTTCGAGGCCCACCCGCCCAGGATGATCCCGTACACCCCGATCGAGGTGATGCCGAGGAGGAATAGGAGCCCGACGTTGACGTCCGCCACGTAGAGGCTCGTCTCGACGCCGCCGATCCGGATCGACTCGCCGACGGGAATCAGGGCGAGCGCCGTCAGCGCCGGGATGACCGAGAGCACCGGCCCGAGGAAGTGGCTGACCTTTTCGGCGCGCGTCGGCGTCAGGTCCTCTTTCGTCACGAGCTTGACGAGATCGGCGAGCCCCTGGAGGAGGCCCTGCGGTCCGACGCGATTCGGGCCGAGGCGCCCCTGCATGAAGCCCATGATCCGGCGCTCGGCGTACACGATCACGAACCCGACGATCGCGGGAACGACCATCACGATGAGCAGGATCTTGACCGCGGTCAGGATCGTCTGGAGAGTCGCCGGGCTCACCGGTCCACCTCGCCGAGCACGATGTCCACCGTGCCGATCAGCGCGACGAGATCCGAAACCAGGTGCCCGCGGGCGAGCCGCGGGAGCGCCTGGAGATTGATGAACGAGGGCGGCCGCACGTGCAGCCGGTACGGCTTGTTCGTGCCGTTCGAGACGAGATAGAAGCCGATCTCCCCCTTCGGAGACTCGACGGAGGCGTACACCTCTTCGGCAATCGGCTTGATGACGCGCGGGACCTTCCCCTTGATCTCTCCGGGCTCGAGCCGGTCGAGGCACTGGCGGATGATCTTCGCCGACTGCCGCATCTCCTCGATCCGGACCAGGTACCGGTCGTAGGTGTCGCCGTTTTTCCCGGTCGGGACCGTGAAATCGAGCTCGTCATAGCACTCGTAGGGCTGCGCGCGGCGGAGGTCCCATTCGACGCCCGATCCCCGGATGACCGGGCCGGTCAGCCCCCACTCGACGCACTCCTCCGCGGAGATCACGCCGACGCCGACCGTGCGCTTCTTCCAGATCCGGTTGTCGGTCAGGAGCGTCTCGTAGTCGTCGATCTTCTTCGGGAAATCGTCGATGAACGCGCGAACCGCCTCGGCCCAGCGCGGCGTCAGATCGAAGGGCAGGCCGCCGATCCGCATGCAGTTCAAGGTCAGGCGCGCCCCGCAGTACTCCTCGAAGAAATCGAGGATCTGCTCGCGCTCGCGGAAGCAGTACCAGAACGGCGTGACCGCGCCGAGGTCGATGCCCGACGTCCCCAGCCAGACGAGGTGCGAGGAGATCCGCTGGAGCTCGTCCAGGATCACCCGGATCAGCTGCGCGCGCCGCGGGATCTCGACCCCGAGGAGCTTTTCGACCGTCAGGCAGTACGCGTGGTTGCTCGTGGCGGCCGCGACGTAGTCCATGCGGTCCGTGTGCGGGATCGCCATCGGGTACGTCTCGGTCTCGAAGAGCTTCTCGGTGCCGCGGTGGAGGTAGCCGACGTCGGGGATCGCGTCCACGATCTTCTCCCCGTCCACCTTCAGGATGATCCGGAGCACGCCGTGGGTGGAGGGGTGCTGCGGGCCGAAGTTCAGCTCCATCTCGGTGACGTCGAAAAGGGTCTTCGGCGCCTCGACGGTGCGGGCCGGCGGATTGTGGAGCGCGGCGGCCGCCTTCGCGCGGGCGGCGAAGTAGTCCGCTTCGTCCTGCTCGGGCGTCCGGCTCACGAGGCGCTCCCGCAACGCGCGGTCACGAAAGCACCTTCCGGTTCGGGTCGTCCCGGGGAGGGCCGCCCCCGGCCGGCCACTCTTCGGGATAGATCGCGGCGCCCGTGTCGATTCCCTCGAGCGGGAAATCCTTCCGGAGCGGATGCCCCTGGAAGCCGTCCCACGTCACGATGCGGCGCAGATCCGGGTGATCGGAAAAGCGAATCCCGTAGAGGTCCCAGATCTCCCGCTCCGACCAGTTCGCGGCGAGAAAGGTGTTGGCGATCGTCGGCACTTCCTCGCCGTCGGCGCAGCCGAGCTTCACGCGGATCCGGTCGTTCTTCGAGAACGAATAGAAGTGGTACACGACGTCGAACCGGGGCTGGCGATCGCGCCAGTCGACGGCCGTCACGTCGACGCAGTACTTGAAGTCCTCGGCGTCCTTGAGGTGGCGGGCGACTTCGACGATCTTCTCGCGCGCGACCGTGACCGTCACCTGGCCCGCGAACTCCTTGGCGGCGACCACGGCGCCGGCAACGGCGCCCGAGATCGAGACCACCCAGGGGTGGCCGGAGGCGTCGGCAGCGGTCCTCGGGGCGGGCTTGGCTTCGGCCATCAGGAGGCCCTGCGGATGACTTTCATGGTGTCGATCTTCTTCTGGAGCTGGATGATCCCGTAGAGGAGCGCTTCCGGCCGCGGCGGGCATCCCGGCACGTACACGTCCACCGGGACGATCCGGTCGACCCCCTGCGTGACGGCGTACGTCCGGTACGGGCCGCCGCAGGTCGCGCACGAGCCCATCGCGATCACCCACTTCGGGTCGGGCATCTGGTCGTAGAGGCGCTTGACGACCGGCGCCATCTTCTCGACGACCGTGCCGGCCACGATCATCAAGTCCGACTGGCGGGGCGTCCCGCGGAAAACTTCCGCGCCGAAGCGCGCCAGGTCGTGCCGCGCGTCCATCACCGCCATCATTTCGATCGCGCAGCAGGCGAGGCCGAACTGCATCGGCCAGATCGCGCTCCGCCGCGCCCAGTTGATGACGGAATCGACGGTCGTGGTGAGGACGTTCTCTTCGAACCGGTTCGTCAGAATGCTCATCGGGCGGGCGGCCTCATGCCCACTGCAGGGCGCCGCGCTTCCAGGCGTAGAAATACCCGACGACCAGGATCGCGATGAAGACGAGCATTTCGACGAACCCGAAGAAGAGGAGCTTGTGGAGGAGGATCGCCCACGGGAAGAGGAAGATCGTCTCGACGTCGAAGACGACGAAGAGCACGGCGATCAGGAAGTAGCGGGCCGAGAAGCGGTAGTCGAACGCCGTCGTGGGCGCCTCGATGCCGCACTCGTACGGCTCCCCCTTCGCCTTGTTCGGGATGCCGCGCTGGAGCAGGCGCGCCACGACGATCGTTCCGATCGGCAGCGCTGCCGCGAGGATCGCGAACACCAGGATGAAAAAATAAGCTTCCATGAGGCGAGGGGATTCTCTCGATTCGGCATGGCGAAGTCAATGACGCGCGCCCCGGGCCGGAGCGGCGAAGGCGACGCCCGCTCGATCACCGGAACGGCGGCTTGCCGAGCCCCTTCGACTGCAGGAGGACCGAAAGCGCGTCGCCGATTCCCTCGGGATCGAAGAGCCGCAGCGCGTCGAGCCGGCGCTCGCCGGCGTCCTCGAAGAGGCCCGCTTCCAGCAGGAATCGCGATTGCCGGATCCGCGCGTCGGTCGAGAACCCTTCCGCCTCGCCGGCGGCTTCGAGGTCGTCCCAGTTGACGTGCGCCGTCAGATCGACCTCCCCCGGACGCGCGAGCGGATCGGCGCCCCGCCTTCCCCGCGCATGGACGGCGAGCGTCCCTCGCGGCCGCGCGTGCGGATGGTAGAGCACGGAGGCCCGGTGGCCGTAGTCGAACGCCACGGCCCTCCCCCGGGAGACGAGACGGCAGAGGGACCGGTGGAGCGGAGCGGCCGCGAGGTTGATCTCCGCGACCTGCGCTTCGGCGAGGTCGATTTGGAAGCGGCCGAGATACGCCGCGAGCTCGGGAGGCGCCGGGCGCGCGGTCCACTCGAATGCGTCGCCGCTCTCCGAAAGGCAGACGCCCAGCTCGAAGAGCCTCCCTTCCGTGCGCACGACGCGATGCACGGGCAGGGCGTCGTAGAGCTCATTCGAGAAGACCCACCCCTCGAAACGCTCCCCTTCCCATTCCGAGACGTCGGCCGCGATCCGCTCCGAGAGCCCGCCCGCCTCGATCCTCGCGCGGCCGGCGGCCGAGCGCTCGATGGCGCGCAGGCGCGTCCGTCGGGAGACGTCCGGGTCCATCTCCTCGAGAGCCTCCCGGAAATCGCGGAGAAACCCTCCGGCGCCCGCCGCGGCCTCGCAGAAAACCATCTCGCCCTCGAAGACCGGAGCATCCCGCGCGAACACCCGCGCGACCGCGCGCGCGAAGAGGGGCGAGAGGGCCGGCGACGTGACGAAGTCGCCCCCCTCGCCGATGGCCCCCCCGCAGGCGTAGTAGCCGCCTTCCGGGTCGTAGAGCGCGGCTTCCATGAAATCGCGGAAAGTGATCATGCCTTCGGTCGCCATGCGGTCGGCGAGCCGGCGGGCGAGCGAAGACGGCGAGAACGTCACGGCCAGCGGTTATAACAAGGTTTGCCGCGGCGGGGAGGCGTTTGGGGCGGCGGGTGTCCGGGGCGACTTCAGCGCGCCGCGGATGAAACCCGGTACACGAGGCCCATCCCGGGGGCGCCGCGGGCCGCGAGCTCGCCCCGCGCGGCATCCGCTTCCTCGCGGCTCGAAAACTCGCCGAGCATGACGCGATACCAGATCGCGCCCCTCCCGATGTTCACGGCGACGGCCCGCAGCGGACGGCCCAGGAGCTTCGAAAGCCGGGCGACGTCGCGATCGGCGTTTTCCTTCTTCTGGTAAGACGAGAAATGGATCATGTAGACGGGTGAGCCGGTCCAGTTGGACGTGAGGATCGACGATCCGGTCGATTCGGGAAGCGTCGGGGAAGGCGGCAGGAGGGCGGTTTCCGGGGCCTTCCCGGGCAATACGGGCGCGGGCTGCGGCGCCGCCTCGGGGGCGGTCGCCCGGGGCGAAGCGACAGAAGTCTCCCCGCCCGCCGGGCCCGGGGAGGGAGACGGGGCCGGCGGCTCCGCCGAGCCGTTTCCGGAATCCGCGGCCGGTGAAGCGGGGGTCGGGGGAAGACGCCGGCTGCGCGCGAAGAACCAGACGCCTCCCGCGATCGCCACGAGGAGCAGGAAGGTGACGAGCCTTCCTTCGCGGCGCGGGGAAGCGTGCTCCCGCGCGAAGTCGCGCGTCGGCTCGAGGTCGTCTTCCGGTTCTTCGGCTTCCGGATCCTCGGTTTCCGATTCGGCGGCGTTCCTGGCATCCTCCGCCGGCTCGCTTTCGCGAAGGGTTTCGTTCCCGGGCTCAGGATCGCGCCGGACCAGAGCCGCGGCGCGGCGATCGAATTCTTCCGCGACGAACGGATCGTCCGGACCGGGAAGCGACGGAAGCGGCGGGAGCGGCTCGTCTTCGAACGGCGCTTCCTCTCCCCAGCCCCGTCCCGCGAATCGCCCGCCGCCCAGGTCGGGCGGCAGGAGCGGGATCGAACGCGCGACGAGCTCGTCGAGCGAAGAGGGCTCGAACCCCGTCTGGATCATTCGCCGCTCTTCGGCATGCACCCGCTGGACCGCCGGAAAGAGATCGCCCCGGCGCTCGAACGGGATCCCGGCGCTCTGCGCGACGGCATCGACGAGCTCGGCGACGCTCGGAAGGTCTCCTTCGTCGAGCGCGCGGGAGGCGAGATCCGGGAAGGGGTCGTCCGGATTCACTCCGCGAGGCTTTCCCAGTCGGTCTCGGGAGCGTCGAGGGCGATCGCGAGGCCGCCGTTCGACCCCGCGAAGACGGGATCTTCGACCGCCCGCACGCGCCCGCCGCCCATCTCGGCCAGCGTCTTTTCGAGCGCTTCGGCGAATCCCGGGATCTGCGACCCTCCGCCCGCGAGAATGACGTTGCGCCGCACGTCGTCCTGGTATTCGGGCTCGACGCGCGAAACGAGGTCGAGCATCGTCTCCGAGATCGGGCCGAGCAGGCTCTCGCACGCGCGGCGCATCTCCGCGGTGATGTCCACGTCCGTGGGCTTGCCTTTCACCGGCACCTGGACGGTCACGGGCTTCTTCGGCTCCCCGACGAAGCTCCCCTTCTCCTTCCAGTCGCGCACCATGTAGATCGAAAAGCGCCCGTCGGGAACCTTCCCGCGCACCAGCGTCGAGAGCTGCTCGTCCACCGCGTCTCCCGCGTGGGTGAGCGTGCGCTGGTCCTCGTCGGTCGGGTAGCGGCCGTTCATCACGCAGAAATCCGTGGTGCCCGCGCCGATGTCGATGATCATCGTGTGCAGGAGCGAATCCATCCCGTACGCGACGGCGAACGGCTCCGACACGATCATCAGCGAATCCGCGAGCCCGGAGACCGCGTTCCGGAGATGCTGGCGCGAGACACGGAGCGCTTCAGCGGGGACGCCCACGACCGCGAAGATCTTCTGGCCTTCCTTCGCGCCGGCGAGCGAGATCAGGTGCCCGAGGAGCTCCCGGACCGCCTGCTCGTCCTTCTGCGAACCTTCCTTGATCAGGCCGCGCTCGAGCGGGCGGTGGAGATCGAGCATGGGGCGGTTGTCGAGCGCCTCCTTGCCGAAGAGGACCGGTTTCTTCACGACTTTCCGGGCGACCATGTCGACCGGCCAGCCGACATAGCTGTCGACGACGTGGCGGGCCCCGTTCGACGCGGAGATCGAGCTGCGCGAAGTGCCGAGGTCGATCCCGACCTGGAGGATCTCCCCCTTGGATTTGCTGGTCATGAGACCCCTTTCGTGGCGGACGTCAGGAAATTCCTTTGGCGGCCGCGCCGGCGGCGCCGCGAGCGAGCGCGGGAACGGAAGCGGAAGACGGATCGGCGTACGCGCGGATTCCGGCGAGCAGCGCCCGCGCGAGCTCCGACCGGTACTCCGAGGTGGCGAGGCGGCGGGCTTCGCCGTCGTTCGAGATGCACGAGACCTCCGCGAGGATCGCGGGCATCCGGGTGCCGACGAGGACGACGAGGGGCGCCGTCCGGACGCCGCGGTTCTCGACCGCGCCGTTGACGCCGTGTAGCTCGCCGAAGAGCCCCGCCTGGAGCCTCTCGGCGAACCGGCGCGATTCGGCGTGCCGCACGCCGACGTACACGCCCTCGAGGAGCGTCCGGAAATCGGCGAGCGAATACCCGGAGCCCGCGTTTTCCGCGCGGGCGAACCGCTCGGTCGCGGGATCGGGCGCGCCGCCGAGGAAGAAGGTCTCGATCCCGACCCCTTCGCGCATCGGCATCGAGTTGATGTGGATCGAAAGGAAGAGGTCCGCCTTCTCGGCGTTGGCGATTTCGACGCGCCGCTCGAGGGAGACCGACTCGTCCTGCGCGCGCGTCAGGACCGAGGCGTAAGGGCTGTCCTTCAACAGGGTATGGAGCCGCTGCGCGATGTCGAGCGTGATCGTCTTCTCCTCGAGCCCGCCGGCGGTGATCGCGCCCGGGTCGCCCCCGCCGTGGCCCGGATCGATCACGATTTTCCGGATCGAGAGCTGAAAGAGCGAAGGATC
>Ga0070666_10002228_pt1 | contig 11729 bp, 12 predicted proteins | sample KBSS23metaG_FD_64677 | JGI IMG/M metagenome (GOLD analysis project Ga0070666, IMG submission 64677) | Switchgrass rhizosphere microbial communities from Kellogg Biological Station, Michigan, USA - KBS S2-3 metaG | ecosystem: Host-associated > Plants > Roots > Rhizosphere > Soil ... | reverse complement strand
CTGGTTGTGGGAACAATGAGTTAATTTCCCAAAGATAAATATTTAAACTGAGTATCTATTTTTCGAAAATTAATTCTCCCCTAATAATTTAAAAGAGGGATTTTTTGCCGAAAATATTTTCCTCCTTTTGTTTTAAAACTTGCTTTCCTTTTGTCTCTAAAAGCCAAAAAAAGCGATCACAATCCCCCTTTTTTCTTTAAAGTCAGAATATTTTTTTTATTTTTTTGTCAAGGAATTTTATAGTAAGTGTTTATTCCTTGGAGATTTTGCGTAATTTCCATGGTTGTTTACTTTTCCCAGCCAGCCAGTTCGGAACTAGGAAATTACGCTAACTCTAAACCGCCTGGCTGACCAGGAGAAATAAACAACCTTATTATATTATTAAATTTTAGTTTTCTTTTTCAGAGTGATTTCTCTTTTTACCTCATAGATAACCAATTGCTAACACTGAAATTCCAAAAGCAACTAATCCACCAACTAAAAGCGGGGTATTATTGCTAGGTTTGTTATCTGATTTAGTTGGTGAATTGCTGGAAATAAGAGTTTGGAGATAATGAGCGTTTTGAGTTTGATTATTGTCTCCTTTTGCCACTAATTTCTGAGCATATTCCAATAAATCCATTAAAATAGTGCCTTTTCAAGAGTTAATTTTTATTTTTTTATCTTTAATGCCCTGAACTAATTTACCAAATTGTTCGCCAGTTAAATTTTCCAAGTTTTTCGCACTTAACGGATTATTTTCACAATTCATATACTCTAAATTAGGAAAAGTTTCTAATAATCAGGACAAGTCTATTTCTTTGATTTGATTACCAAAAAAGTTAATTTTTTGTAATTGGTTTTTATTGGGTAAAGTATTCAAAAAGTCCAAGTTTTCAAATTTGTTATTGTAAGAATTAAGGCTAGTTAAGGCTGTGAATTCTTTTAAATCAGCACTGCCAGATAAGTCTCTATTGCTAATGTCTAAATAACGGATTTTGCCTTTATTAGTAAGTTGGTTAATGTGTTCTTGGGCGTTATTTGACATATTGTATTATGATTTTAGTCTTGTTGATGGCAGTTTCGCACTCATAAATGATTATTAGTGCCGTCCTTAAATCAGAAAACTAGTTTATATTTTTTATCATCAAAGGAAATTCTTTGTCGCACATAAATATCTCTATTCCCACATTTTTTATCTGGTCTCATTCTCTTCATTCCATTAATTTTTTCTTTAAAAATATCCAAAATTAGTTCCCTCGTCATTCATTCACGACCTTTTTTCTTTCAGGTGTGGTCGGTAATGGTTATTTTTTCGATAATTCTCCTTTTGAAAGTGAAATTAAACAGGAAAAGATAAGTTCATTGTCATTCATTATCAATTTTACTGAATTCTTTATTATCTAATCTAAACAGCTCGGGCATGAATAGATTTCTCCTCCTTAATAATGATTTCTACTTGACAAGGGGCAAATAGTTTACTAGCCACATTTATTAATTCGTCGGAATTTACTCTTTCTATGCGAGTAAATAAAATATCTTCCAATTTCTCTTGCGACAAACCAGTTTTTTGCCTCAATTCTTTATCGGATAAATTATTATCCTCCTGATAGCCTAATATTTTCTCGCAGAGTTCATACTTGGCTTTTTCTAGTGGAGTAGGATTTTCTGGTAAAGCCCAAGAACCTCCTTGATAATTAGGGTCTTCAATTTCCTCCAAATATTCTTTAAAAGGCTTTTTTTGGTTGCTTTTCATAATGTCTTTGCTTATTAACTGATTTTATAAAATTTTTATTTCTTTTTTCGTTTTTTAGTAGTTTTTTTACCTGCTCTAATTTGCCAACTTCTATTATTTAAACGAGTAGGGTCAAAATTACGGACATGGGCCAATTGTTTTTGCTCCAATTCGGTTTTTTCGGGTTTTTTTCTTTTGTTTCTTACTAATCGGATCAGCAATTTTAACGGAAATTTTAAGGCTTTTAAAGTGGTAGTTAGCACATTTGCTTAAACAAGAATTTCCTCGCTTTCAGGAGAATAAAAACTGACTACTTGCCGATAAGTTTTAAAATTATTTTCTTTTTCGGTATATTCAATTTCTACTTCTCTAATACTTTCTCAATTGCTAACCAAACTATCTCACCCCTCTTTTACTGTTTTTGGAAAACAAAAAAAGGCTTCGTCTGAATTATCCTGGTTGATAATCAGATAATAAGTATTTAAGTTTCGGTCCTCTAATTTCTTAATGGTGATATTTTTTAAATTAAGGGTTGGCATATATTCTTATTTTTTGCTCTCTTTTGCGGTCAAAAATCTTTCATCACTTTAAAAGTTAAATCGCAGCCCAGAAATTCCCTGTTTAGTTCTTGGTAGACTTCCAAAACTACAAATGAGCCGGCACACGGATCAACAATTAAATCTCCCTCGTTGGTAGTTGCCTCAATTAAGGCTTTTATTAGTTCACGGGGTTTTTGGTGGGGATGCTGTCTTTTGCTAGGTGCTAAAACATTCTCTTCTCACACATTCCCAAAACTTCTATTCTTGAATACTTTGCCAGTTTGAGGAGATTTCTGAATTAGGAAGCAAAATTCGGCATTACTTCTTAATCAATTGCCTAATCCTAGGGTGTTTTTTTTATGTCAAACCAAGAAATCAACAATTTTTAAATTAGGAGTTTTTAACAATCACAACGGCACCCTATCATTACCAAGCAAAGTTTTATTTACTCACAGCAAACAAAAGGCCGAGGGTTTAAGAATTCTTTCAATTTGTCCTAATATTCTTAATATTTGATAATCACTTTGGGAATAAAGTGGATAATCAGTTCGTAAAACATTCCGCACTGGTTCATATTGCGGATAGTATTCAGTAAATTTTTTAGTGAAGTTCTTAGATTGAAACACAGAAATTTTTTAAAATAAAACTATATGAATAAGCAAGAAAAGCCAAGTAATTCAATAATAAATAACAGCAAGAATATTCAAGTAATCACTCATAGACTTTACTGGGTATGAGATAAAAAAACTGGCAAAGTAAAAGAAGAATGTCGGACAGAGAAAAAGAAGATAAATTAGGTGAAAGATTATTCGCTTATCTAACCACTACTTACTACTATCGTTTTCGAGAAAAAAAGGGTTGACAATACGGAAAATTAGAAGTAGAACCCGTTATCCGTTTTGGTGGATTTGTTTTAGAGGAACCTTATTGAAACGAAGAGAAAAAAGAAGTAGAAATAGAAAGAGGATTTCACCGCAGAGAACCTTTATTAGTTCTTGGAGATGATTTTCGTATTCCTACTAGCACCATTTATCTTAACGAATTATTTCTCTATCATCAGTTAGGATTAAGGCACTATTACGAAGAGAAAGTTCAATTTAAGAAACTTTTTGACTTTGAGGCTTTAATCTATGTTTTGGCTCATGAGATAATTCATGTGATACTAACTGACTTTTATCCTAAGGAGGAAGAACATGGAGATTTACACAAGAAATTAGTCGCAGAAATGATAAAACTTATTGAGGCTTCTCCTGAATATCAAGAATTAAAAAAGTTTTGAAAATAGTTAGCACTTAGGTTTTTGATAAAAAAGCCTTCTGAACTCTTGGAAAATTTTACTTACTTATTCTTTGAATAAAACTAAATAGAAAATAATTAACTGGATAACTGGCTTTTTCTGAAAAATATTTTCTTGGATGACTGGGCTTTTAAAATTATTTGGTATCTTATTTATCGTATAAAAATTAAAAATTAATATACTAGCATGTTTACTTTAAAACCTCCTTTTGAGACTGATTGTTTTCAGTGTCAAAAAAAGATAGTGGTTAACTTCTGCCCTCCTCGTCAAAGTTATAGCAATAAAAATCATTGAGGTTATTGAACGGGCAAAAAAGAGAATGAGGGCAAATATATCTGTGATGCTTGCTTAATTGACCTTTATAGAAATCACAAACAAGATTATCTAAATTCCATCACCGACAGCAAAAAAAGACGCACTCTTCGCATTTATATTTATGGAAAGGCGATTCATGTTTAATATTTTTATTTGAGTATATTTGCTAGTATGTTTATAAAATTATAATATAGAAAATCAAAAGTTTCTATATAAGTTGACAAAGTTTTAACATAAATAAGGAAAGGTCGTCCCTTTCTAATATTCCATGGTTGATGAGTTATTATCTGGTCTGCTTAACTTTTTGTGGTGAAGTTAGAGTAATAATTAGGATGCTACAATTATGAAAGTTAAGATAATAAGCAGTTCGCTAATTCTGTAAAAATTAGCAAAATAGGAAATTTTAAAAAATTATGAACTGAAAAAATTTTAAAACTTGACTAGATAAAAACATAATTAAAAGTGAAGAATTAACAGTTAAAATCAGAACAGAAAAACAAGGAGAATATGGTGAATTATCAACAATTACTTTAACTAATTTTTGTGATAGTTTGGAGGCAACATTAGATAATAACAACAGTTATCATTTATTCCCCCAATTTGCCGATAAAGAATTCAGAGGAATATTTAATTATCAAAGTTGTTTTTTTGGCAAAAAGATTAACCAAGAAAACACAAACGAAACTGATTATGTCTTATTAGAGAAATTGTTTAGTGAATGAAAATCAACACAAATTAATAAAAGAAATACAAATAATAAAAATACTACTACTATGAATACAAGAAATATACTTTTAATAGGACGCACAGGAAGCGGAAAATCAACATTAGCAAATGTGTTAATGGGCGAAAATAGATTTACGGAAAGTGCTAAGTCAGTTAGTGCAACCAAACATGTTGAAGAAGGGATTTTTGAGGTTGATTTAGATAATGAAGGCAAAGAAAAAATAAGATACCGAGTAATTGATACTATTGGACTTGGTGATACTAAAATGAAACCGCAAGGAGTATTAATGAGATTAGCAGAAATGGCTGATTGGGTTAAAGAAGAAGGATTAAACCAAATCCTTTTTGTAAATAAAGGTAGGTTTACCAAAGAAGAAATAGAGGCTTATGACTTATTAAGTTCCATCATTTTTGATAAGGAAGTCCTTAAATACACAACAGTGGTTCGAACAGGATTTCCGGAATTTGAAGACAAAGAAGCCTGTGATGATGACCGGGGTTCATTGAGAATGGAAAATGCTGAGTTGGCTCATATTCTCGGAGCAGTTAATATTATCTATGTAGATAATCCTCCTTTGAAAGGACGGAATGCTGAAACAAATAAAGAAATCCGCGAGGAGTCTCGTAAAAGAGTTTTGACTTATTTAGGGAAGTGCCGAAGAACTTATCGACCAGAAAACATTGATACTTTGGAAGAAAGAATTCAGGATTACAAAACTCATGAGGAAAAACTTAAAGAGAAAATGAAAGAGTTGGAGCAAGCGAGAAAAGAGCAAGAAGCAGAATTTCGCAAGCAGTTGGCTGACTTGAAAGAGGAACAAAAAAGAGAATTACGGGAAAATACAAGAAAGTTTGAGGAAGAACTTCATAAAACAAGGGTGGAAGGTGAAGAAAATTTACGAAAAACTGTTAATAAATTAGAGGATGACCAAAAAAAGAAAATAAATGAATTAGAAGAAAAAAACAAAGAACAGTTAAGACAAAGTGAAGAAAGGGGCAAACAAGAAATAAAAAAAGTGAAAGATGACCAAGAGCGACAAAATAAAGCCCACCAAGAGGATTTAAGAAAGCAACGCGAAGAAACAAATAAATTACAAGAAAAGTTAAATAAAAAAGATGAGGACAGTGCTAAATATTTAGCTGAGTTGGAAAAACAACGGATAGCCGAACAAGCACGACAAGATAGAATGGAACAACAAAGACAAGAATTTGCCCGCCAAGAAAGCAAAGAAAGACGGGAGGCCGAACAAAGAAGAACGGATGCTGAAACTCAATGACGAAGAGAAGATGCAGCTAAGGAAGAAAGACGCCGCCAGGATGAAGCAAAGCGGCAAGAATTAGAAAGAAAGAAAGCAAAAATGGATGCGGCATGAAAAGCATACGAAGCAGATAATAAGGCTTACCTACAAGAACAAGAAAGTAAGTTCGGTTGAAATAGAGATGATAATTGAAGACAAGGGATTTCCAAACCAAGTAGTAATCTTGATGATTATTAATTAAATATAAGAAATGAATGATTTAGAGTGAGAAATTATTAGAATTGGTAATCAGATTGATGAAGCAAAAAAAATTCAAGAGGTTGAAAGTTTGTTTTTTGAAACGAAAGAAAAGTGGAAAAATGCCAAAGGAGATGAGTTAACTGAGAAAGTTAGAAAGTTGTTGGTGGGGAATTTTATCTTTATTATTTATAAACTTCGCGAATTTTATGATAAGTGAGGAAGAAGTCAATTGCCACCTAGTAATAAGGAAGAATTGAATGTGGCGGAAGATATTATTAAGGAAGTTTTTAAAGTTATTGACAATATTGATGGAAAAGATTTTCCGTCATATTTTAGTGAAAATCATCGTTCAGAAGCAAAAAAAGGTCTGATAGCACTCAGATTAATGATTGATGAAGAAAAATCTCTCCGGCAAAATTATTAGACAACAAAAAATATATTATTATGGTAATAGGAAAAACATCAGCATCACGAATGCCAAAATATGAAGAAGTTAGAGAACTAAAAGAAAGCGAGAAAGAAAAATTGATTAGAGAAAGTTACGAAATGGAATTTGACAGTTATAGTAGTTTAGGAGTAGGCAGAGGCTTCGGTCCCTGCCTTGTTGGTGATATAAGCAGTTGTCGTTGTTCCAAAGAAGAATTAGAAAGACAAAAGGCTTTAATTGAACTCCAAAGACAAAAGGAGAAGTTGGAAGTTGAGAGAAAACAACGAGAGGAAGAAAGAACAAAATTTTGAGAAATAGAAAGAAAAAAAGCACGCATGAAAGCAGCGTGAGAGGAATGAGAAACAAAAAATAAACAATATTTTCAAGAGCAGGCAGAAAAATGACCATGAGAAAGACACGAAAATTGAAGACAAGGCCCTTCTAAGCCAAGTAGCAATCTTGACGACTACTAATAAATGAATAATAAAGTAAGAATACAATTTTATAAAACCAAAGTTGAAAAAATTTCCAACTCTGATATTCCGACTAATGTCAAGGTCTTAAAAGTAGAAATTAGTCCCTTGAATGTGGGGGATCATCTAAATAAAATTTATGAAAAAGTGCCGCCAGCAAATACTTTAAAGGAAATAAGTATCGTATTTTTTGATGGTGCCGAAACCGAGGCTTATAGTGAATTATTAGATAATAATAAAGATAAGTTTGAACTAAGTTGGGAAAAAGAGAAGGTTAATTTTAAAGTGTCTGGAAAGGAGGAGGTTAAAGAAGATGATGCCAAACCAAGTATTAATTTCCTTTTAGTAAGCAAGGAAATGGAAATTGAACTTAAACCTCAATTTGCCGGAGCAATTAAAATTACGAATAATAAAGATAATAAAGATAATAAAGATAATAAAGATAATAAAGATAATAAAGATAATAAAGATAATAAACTCAATGGAGAAATAACCAATCTCAAAAGTCGAATTAAAGAATTAGAAAATAAAATCAAAAATGCTCCTAATTCTGATGCTAATAGGCAGGGTTATAACCGAGAGATTGAAGAATTAAAAGTGCAATTGAAAGAAAAAGAAAAAGAAAAAGAAAAAGAAAAAGAAAACAAGCAATCACAACAGCCAAGCAATAATAACTTCCCTACTGGCTGAGTGGTTGGTGGTGGGATATTAGTAGGCATTTTGCTATTGGTGATTATTATATTAGCATCAAAGAAAAGAAATTAAAAATTTACAGTAAAATATGAAAAAACAAGAATTTAATAAAGAAATTAATTCGCTTACTGAACTATTAAGAAGTAAATTTACTTCTTCTCTAACTAAAAGGATAGAATTAGATAACAGTTTTTTTACCGAAGCCCAACAATTCGCTAATGAAACCTTAGATTTTAGTTATTATCCTGAATTAGAGCGGATAGTAAATAAGAGTAAAGTTCAAGGAGTAATCAAAAAAATTGATGTTTCTCAAAATAAGGACTTAATTGAATTAACTTTTCCTAATCAGAAACTAACTCGTTTAAATCTAAGTAATAATAAAGAACTAATAACCTTAAATGTTAGTAATAATCAACTGGCTGGTCTTAATTTAAACCATAATTCTCAATTGGAATATCTTAATGTTGCTGATAATGAAATTGCTGGAAAATGAGATATCGCAAAATGTTCTAAAATTAAGTTTCTAGTTTGTCAAAATAATTATTTAAATGAATTACGAGTTCATAAAGATTTGCGGTATTTGTTAGTAAATTCAGCCCAAAATTATTTACAACCTCAAAAACATGATAAAGAAAAAATTCACCCTCTTAAAAATGTTACTTACATTACTCCATTAGAAGGCCAAGATACTTATAATGTTCCAAGCGAACAGTCTCAACCTCCATCCCCTCCCAGTTGAAAATCCTTTTATCGTTGAATACAAACTGAAATTATTGAAAATAATGACTTGCGGATAAAATTAAAATCTACCCAACAGACTAATTATCCTAAGGTTAGTGAAAATGCTTTAAATCGTTTTGTTAGTAGTTTAGAAGCAACTTTGGATAATGATGGTTTTTTTCACTTATTTCCAGTTTATGACAATGATAAGTCTTTTGAAGAATTATTTAACCTTAATAAAATCTTTTGCGGAAAAAAGACTGATAAAAAACGAATTGGTGAAGTTAGTTATAGAGATTTAGAAAAGTTATTTTATAATTGAAAAGAAAGTTTAAACACTTCACCAAGAAATCAAAGGGAGCAAGTTAATTCAGAAACTAAAACTAGAAAATCAACAGTAAGCAAGGCAACCAGCGATAAGGTTAGAAATGTCCTCCTCATTGGTCGCACTGGCAGCGGTAAATCTACCTTGGCTAATGTTTTAGTGAATAAAAATGAGGAATTTGAAGAAGTTTTTAAAGAAAGTGCTAAAAGTGTCAGCGAAACCAAGAGCATTAAGACTGAAAAATTTACCATAGATTTAAGTAATGATGGAAAAGAAAAAATTGATTACCAAATAATAGACACTATTGGTTTTGGGGATACCAAATTAAGTAATAAGGAAGTTCTTAAATTATTACAAGATTTAGTTCCTATTATTGGCAATGATGGATTAAATCAAGTCCTTTTTGTTACGGATGGCCGATTTACCGAAAAAGAAATTGAAACTTATAAACTTTTAGAAACAGTTATTTTTGATAAAGAAGTGGTTGATTTTACAACCATTATTCGAGCCAGATTTCCGGATTTTGAAGATAGGGAGGAGTGCGATGAGGATAAAAAGTCATTGCGAGAGGAAAATGAGGAAATGTTTAGAATATTGAAATCAAGCAAAATTATTTATGTTGACAATCCGCCCTTAATTGGTCGTTCACTGACAAAGAATAAAGAAATTAGGGAGGAATCCCGTAAAAGATTACTTACTTATTTAGCAACCTGCCAAAATATCTACCATCCTGCTAATTTAGCTGAATTCAAGCAAAGAATTGATGATTATCAAAGTAAATCCGAGCAGTTGGAAAAAGAATTAGCCGAAAAGGAGCAAGCGGTTAAAGAACAAGAGGAAAGATTTCAAAATGATGTTCGAGCTACCCAAACTAAACAGCAAATTGATTTAGAACATAGTCGTCGTAAATTTCAACAAAAACTTAAAACTGCCAAGAATGGTTATGAATATAAGTTAAAATATACTCAGGAACAATTGAAAAATAAATATCAAGAGCAACTCAAAAATTCTCAGCAGAGATACGAACAAGAACAAGTTGAGGCAGAAAAAAGAAGACAAGCCGAAGTAAATCGGATAGAGTCAGAATTTAAAAATCGGAAAGTTCGAGTTGGTGAAGCGGTTTGCTCTCGCGGACATAGTAATGTGACTGCTTATAATAAGCACGGAAATCGTCCTGACCCTGATGATTTTGAGGATGGTATTCATTATGTTTACTGTCCTTCTTGTGGAAAAAATGATTATAATTGTGAGGTTCGTAATGCTAAAACTTACAATTTTGAAGAATGATGCCGCATGAGAAATCAAAGTTATGCCCGAGAGTTAGAGCAAATGAACCAGCAAATTCAAGAGCAACAAAGAAGAAAGCAGGAAACTCTTGCTCGGATTGAAAAAGAAAGAAAAGAAAGGAATGTTCTTTTTGAAAGAGAATTACAAAGGGAGAAGCAGCTTCAAGAGCAGATAGTTAATAAACAAAAAAAACTCGATGAAGAAATGTTGAATAGTAATAATTTAACTAGTGAAAGAAGAATTAATTCTAGCGGTCAAGAAAAAATAAATCGGTTGAATAGAGAGTTGGCTGAGAAAAAAAGAGCATTGGAGGAATTTAGAAGAGAAAGTCAAGCCAAAAAAAATGCTTCTCAACGACAAATGGAGGCATATATGGAGCAATTATTAAAGTAATAAATTAAAAATTTTTAAAAGTATCAAATAATATGGAAAGACAATTAAAAGAATTACAAGAAAAATTCGAAAGTGCGGGAAGAAAACGAGAGAAATTTGAGGTGGATGAGAGATGAATGAGCGTCTAAATTTGAAGAGGTATGTAGAAGGGGAATAGTGAAAGAGGCTGATAAAATTAGAATGATGGAAGAACAATCTAGGAATATGGAAGAGCGTCATAGAAGACAAAGAGAAGAAGAAGAGCGATTGATAAGAGAATATGAGGCTTGTGTTCAAGAGGTTAGGCGACAGTGGAGTTAATTAACTTTTTAAAATTTAAAGGGAGCCTCAAAAACTCCCTTTACTAATAATTATAGTTCTCACTGAAATTATTAGTTAGAAATTTTTCTAATTCTGCCAAGTCTAGGGGCAAACAAAACACATCACAGTGTTATTTTTTTTATTCCTTGCCACACTTCTTGCATAAACCACTTTCAGCATCCACCTTTTTATACTCATAACAATTACTACATTCACCTTCTATCATTATTGTTTTTTCCTCTTTCTCGTCCTTAAATAATTGTTCCTTAATTTCTGATCGGATTTTTTTACTTTCTTGGCACTGGTAGCAAGGGCATTTAATTTTGCCCCGTTCCTCATGGAATTTGGCTCGCTCAATCTCTTTTATATAACTGTCGCCTTGCTTTTCCAACCTTTCCACCTCATCAATAAAATTATTTTCTATCCTGGCTCTTTCTCTACCTCAATATTTAACTAATTTCATCTGCTGGTCGTAATCCAAAAGATTTCAACCTACCCGTTCGTTCCGTTCTTTACTCTTGGCTGTTTCTAAATAATGACGAACCAACTTGCCCGCCAACCTGTTCTAATTTCATTATATCTACTATCCCGGTTATGCTTTCGTTAATAACTTGTAGCGTTCAATTGAAGTCTTGCCATAATTTTTTAGTTTCCTTACTTAATTCGGTATACTCTGAAAAGGGCATTAAGACTTCAATATGTTTGGCTTGGTAATACTTGGCTGATTGTTGTTTAGTGGTTAATTGGTCTTGTTCTTTCTTTTTTAGATATCTTTGTTTTTGTTTGGCTTTTTCAGTTTCTTTATCTTGTTGATATCTTGCTTTGCGTTGTTGTTTTTTGAGTTCTTTATTCTTTTGATAATTCTCTTGGCAGATTTGTTGGCGGGATTTTGGTGGGGTCTTGTTATTGGTTAGAACACTATTTATAGTGTTAGAGTTAGTTTTGGTTGGTTTTTTAGGCTTATTTACCATATATGTTTATTTTATTATTGTTCCAACTTTAATTTATTGTTCCAACCAGG
>Ga0070666_10002220_pt1 | contig 11744 bp, 13 predicted proteins | sample KBSS23metaG_FD_64677 | JGI IMG/M metagenome (GOLD analysis project Ga0070666, IMG submission 64677) | Switchgrass rhizosphere microbial communities from Kellogg Biological Station, Michigan, USA - KBS S2-3 metaG | ecosystem: Host-associated > Plants > Roots > Rhizosphere > Soil ... | reverse complement strand
GCGGCGCCCGGCCGAGCTGCTCCTTCGCCTGCTCCAGGTGGTTCAGGTACAGGTGCGCATCGCCCAGCGTGTGAACGAACTCGCCCGGCTTCAGGCCGACTACCTGCGCCACCATCAACGTCAGCAGGGCATAGCTCGCGATGTTGAACGGCACGCCGAGGAAGATGTCCGCCGAGCGCTGGTAGAGCTGGCACGACAGCCTGCCGTTCGCGACATAGAACTGGAACAGGCAATGGCACGGCGGCAGCGCCATCTTCGGCACGTCGGCGGGATTCCACGCGGTGACGATGTGGCGGCGCGAGTCCGGATTGCGCTTGAGGTCGGCGACCAGGTTGGCGATCTGGTCGATGGTGCCGCCGTCCGGCGCAGGCCACGACCGCCACTGGTGCCCATAGACCGGGCCCAATTCGCCGTTCGCGTCCGCCCATTCGTCCCAGATGCTGACGCCGTGCTCTTGCAGATAGCGGACGTTGGTGTCGCCGCGCAGGAACCACAGCAGCTCATAGACGATGGCCTTGAAGATCAACCGCTTGGTCGTCGTCATCGGAAAACCCGCCGACAAGTCGTAGCGCGACTGGTGCCCGAAGATGGACAGCGTGCCGGTGCCGGTGCGGTCGTGCTTCTCCACGCCGGTCTTGAGGACCAATTCCATCAGGTCGTGATACTGGCGCATGGGTTTAGAGCAGTGCCGATTCCGAGGGGACTTTAGACCATTCGGCGCGCTGTATCAGGCATCCTATTTTGGGGAAACCTGTGAGCTTTAGCCCGCGGGCCGCAAGGTATTCATATGGCGCGGGAATTGACCGTCAGTCGAACGCTTTGGGGTCGATGATCGGCTCTTTGCGGAACCAGCGCGGCGCGTCGCCGGTGAACAGCAGTAAGCTGGTTATCGTGGCTTCGAAGAAGTTTCCAAATGAAATCGCACTCCGAACGGGCTCGATCTGTCGCTGCTGCCAAGCCTCGATGAGACCAAGCAGCGCCAAAAACGAGAGAACAGCCCACGCCCATCGAAACCCGTTGCTGCGGCGGCGCGCAATTCTCCATATCCAAAAGAATGTGAATGGGATGGCGAATATGATCGCGAAGAAAACCACGCCGGGATGGTTGTGCCAGCTCAGCCAAAATCGCTCGTTGAACGGCGTGAGCGCCCAGCTCAGCACCATCCATCCGTACGCGATCCGCTCAAACCAGCGAATGTTCCGCGGTAAACCCATGCCCTTCAATTCTTAATCCCCACCCCCTATATTAGGGGTGCCGGCTTGTCCGGCTATGGCGATAAACGACTGCGTAATAAGCGGCCCGGACCCGGGGGCGGTACCCGGCGCCTCCACCAAAAGTCCTTCCCGAAGGATTTTTGCTGGGGGCGAAACAGGATCGACGGACGTGTAAAGGCTGTTCTTTTGCCCGGTATTGTATCCGCCGTTATCGGGCTACTCGTACAGGTGCCAACGATAATGAAATGGCCCTCGCTGCCTAACTTCGGTTAGCCAAGCGCGGTTCAGGGGGGCACCGGGCAACAGAAGCCCCCCACTGTTTCCGTGCCGCGCATTCCTTCGAGGCTCGCTTCGCGAGCACCTCAGGATGACGCCTTCATAATTCTCGTCACGCTGAGGTGCTCCGCGCAGCGGAGCCTCGACGCACCCGCTACAGATTGCCGTCTTCGTCCTCGCGGCTCGCGAGACTCGTTGTGCTCGTCTCCGCCGCAGCGGCTGCCTTTTCCGCCTCAAGCTGCAGCCGTTTCTTGCGCGGCTCTTCCACCAGCGTGACGAGCAGGACCAACGCGATGGCCTCGCTCACGATGGCGACCCAGAACACCGCGAAATAGCCGAAGCTGGCCGCAATCACGCCGCCGATGAGCGGGCCGGCGGCGCTCATGATGCTCTCGGCGGTGTTGGAGAACGCCAGCCGCATCGCCATGTCGTCGCGGTGGCCGAACTCAAACACGATGTTCTGCGCGCTCATCTGATAGCCGGAGTTGCCCGCGCCGAGACCGAAGAAGGCAATGAACAGCCAGAGCGGCGAACTCACCTGCATCAGCAGGATGGTCGAGGAAATCCAGAACGCCAGCGCGATGATGAAGTTGGAGCGGAAGCCGTAGCGGTCGGCGATGTAGCCCCAGATCACGCTGAGCAAGGTGTCGGCGCCGAGGAACGCGAGCGAGAACAGGCCGACGGTCTCGCCCGAGAACCCGATCTTCTTGCCGACATAGATGATGTAGAACGGCTGCGCGACGCGGCTGGCGATCGCGAAGGTGCGCGCCAGCATGAAGTACATGAAGCCCGGATTGCCGCGCAGCATCGGCCCCAGGTCGCGCATGCGCTGGCCGATGGAGCTGCGCGCCCGCACCGTCGGCGGCTCCGGTTCGCGCACCAGGAAGCGAAACGCTGTGAGGCCGAGGCTGGTCAGGATGAACGCCAGCGCGAAGGTGGTGGAGTAGCCGTTGCCGAGCACGTTGTTGCCGACGAGATATTTGCCCGCGAAATAGCTGAGCGCCGCCGCGATGATGCCACCGGTCAGGTTGCGCCAGCCCTGGAGCTGGCCGCGCCGTTCGATGGGGATCATCTTGGCCAGCAGGAACTGGAACGCCACGCCCTGCGGCCCGCTGAACAAGCCGAGCAGGAACAGGAAGATCAGGACGCTGACCAAGAGCGGCGTGCCGCCGAGCAGCCAGCCCGCGATGGCGATGGCGAGGATCTGCACGCGCATCATGGTGCCGAGGAACATCGACACCGGGAGGATCTTCTTGCGGTGCTCGATCTGCGCGGCGCCGGCGATGGGCGAGATCACGCCGCCAAGCTGTTGCAGGCTGGCGCCGAGGCTGACGAAGAAATCCGAGCCGGAGATCAGGTGCAGGTAGGCGGGAATGAAGGTCGGCGCGTTGACGAGGCGAAAGCCCGTCATGCCCAGCATGCCGTGCACGAAATGGCCGGCATAGTTGCGGCGCAGGTTCTTCCAGACGTAGCTCTCGTACGCGGCTTCGCGTTCCCGCTCGGTCGTCAAGCCGTCATAGATGCTGTCGCTCATTCGGCGGGTTGTGCCCGGATGGTAAAGCCGCTCGCCCGGCGCCAGATGAAGGCGAACACCGCCGACAGCAGCACGATTGCACCGCCCACGGTGATCGCGTCCGTCACGCCATAGCGGCTGGCCAGCGCGCCCAGGATCAGTGAGCCCCACGGCATCATGCCCATGAAGCTCTGCGTGTAGTGCGAGATCACGCGGCCGCGGAAATGCTCGGCCGCCACCATCTGGATGATGGTGTTGGTGGTGCCGCCCAGCAGCATCAAGGCCGCCGACGACGGGATCAACAGCGCTACGCTGAGCCACAATTGGTGCGAATGGCTGAACAGGATCAGCGCCACGCCGAACACCGCACCCGCCAGCACCGGTGCATAGAGCAACTGCTTTTCCGTGATCCGCGACAGGAAGAACGCGCCGATCAGGGCGCCCGCGCCCGCCGCCGACATCAGCGTGCCCTGCACCTCCGACGTGCCATGCAGCAGATCGCGGGTGATGGCCGGCATCATGGTCACATAGGCCGCGCCGAACAGCGACGACACCGCCACCAGGATCAGCGACAGCCGGATCTGTGGCGTGGTGAAGGAATAGCGATAGCCCTCGAAGATTTCATGGATCGCGTTCTGGTTGACGCGCGGCATCTTGGGCGGCAGCGCCATCAGGAACAGGCTGAACAGCACCGCCGCGAACGACACCGCGTTCAGCGCGAAGCACAATCCCTCGCCGACGAAGAAGATCAGCCAGCCGGCGATCGTCGGCCCCACGATGCGCGCCGCGTTGAACATCATAGAGTTGAGCGAGATCGCGTGGCGCAGATCCTCGCGCCCCACCATGTCCAGGGTCATCGACTGCCGCGTCGGGATATCGAACGCGTTGATCAACCCCATGGTCAGCGCCAGGCAGACGATGTGCCAGACCTGGATCAGGTGCGTCAGCGTCAGCACCGCCAGCAGCGCGGCCTGGAGCATCGCCGCCGTCTGGGTGATCAGCAGGAACTTCCGCCGGTCGACGCGGTCGGCGACCATGCCGCCGAACGGCGTGATGAAGAACACCGGGATGGTGGAGCAGAACGACACCACACCCAGCAGCAGCTTGGAATGCGTCAGGTCATAGACCAGCCAGGGCTGCGCGGTGTTCTGCATCCACGATCCCATCAGCGAGACGAGCTGGCCCGCAAAGAACAGACGGTAGTTGCGATGACGGAACACGGCCAGCAGGCCGGAGCGTCGCGGCGCCGCGATGTCTGCGATTTCCTGCTCGGACGGCGGCTCTTCCGGTGGCGTGCCAACCAGGTCTGCCGGAGCGCTGCTCATGGCCGCGCGCCCTTCGAGGCTCGCTTCGCGAGCACCTCGGGGTGACGCGACGGCATAGCGGTCGTCGTGCTGAGGTGGCCGGCACATAGCGCAGCGAAGGGACGGCCCTCGAAGCACGCGCTTGTCAGGCGCCTGTCGTCTGTGGTCCCGTCCCCGGCATCGCTATTTTCTATTGAGGAACCGCTCATGGCCCATACGGACGTACTCTTCAAGCCGTTCAAGCTCAAGTCGCTGTTGCTGCCAAACAGAATTGTCATGGCGCCCATGACGCGGTCGAAATCTCCCGACCAAATCCCCAATGACCAGGTTGCCGCATACTACCGGGCGCGCGCCGCGGGCGGCACCGGCCTGATCCTGACCGAAGGCACCGCGCCGGAGCACAAGGGCGCCACCAACGACGTGAACGTGCCGCACTTCTACGGCGCCGAGTCGCTGGCGGGATGGAAGAAGGTCGCGGCCGACGTGCACGCCGCCGGCGGGTACATCATGCCGCAGCTCTGGCACCAGGGCATCCTGCGTCACGCCGGCACTGGCCCGCACCCCGAGGCGCCTAGCGTCTCGCCGTCTGGTTTGTCGCGCCCCGACAAAAAAGGTCGCGGACCCGATGAGCGACAGCCAGATCGCCGATGTGATCTCGGGCTTCGCCGCCTCGGCGCGCTACGCCAGGGAGATCGGCTTCGACGGCGTCGAGCTGCACGGCGCGCATGGCTACCTGATCGACCAGTTCTTCTGGGAGCAGACCAACCAGCGCGACGACCACCATGGCGGATCGTTGGAGAACCGCTCACGCTTCGCCGCGTCGATCGCCGCAGCGGTGCGCGAGGAGACGGGACCGGACTTCCCGATCCTGCTGCGCTTCAGCCAGTGGAAGCAGCAGGACTTCACCGCCCGCCTCGCGCCGACGCCGCACGAACTGGAGACCTTCCTGCGCCCCATGATCGATGCAGGCGTCGACTGCTTCCACTGCTCGACGCGCCGGTTCTGGGAGCCCGAGTTCGAAGGCTCCGACATGAACCTCGCGGGCTGGACCAAGAAGATCAGCGGCCTGCCGACAGTGTCGGTCGGCTCGGTGAGCCTCAACCTCGACTTCGTCACGTCGTTCACGAAATCCGAGATGGATTTCTCCGGCCTCGACAAGCTGGTGACGATGATGGAGCGCGGCGATTTCGACTTGATCGCCATCGGCCGCGCCCTGATCGCCAATCCCGACTGGGCCAACAAGGTGAAGGCCGGCAAACTCGACGAACTCCAACCCTTCAGCCCGGAAAAACTGGCGACACTGGTGTAGCTACCGCTCCACCAACCGGCACGGGACCATCGTATCGGGGCTGTGATAGTAGAGCGCGCAGCTGCGATGATAGCCGTCGGCGATGATCAATGGCACGCCGCGCTCGAAGTCACCGCGCACCAACAGCACATGCTGTAGCGCCTTGCCGGTGTGGATCTTCACCAGATCCTCTGCGACCTGATCGTTGTCGCGCGGCAGCAACGGCAGGCCGCTTGCGCGCAGGATATCCTTTGCCGCGCGCTGGATGGTCTTGGCCTTTCCCAGGGCGCGCACGTAACGTTCCGCGTCCTTGTCGCTGCAAAACAGACTCAGATAGTTGAACGCGCCGGCGAAAGCCTTCTTCTCCGGCTTCTTGAACACCGGGTCCATCGCCTTCACCATCTCAGCCCTTCGTCAGCTTGGAATAGGTTTGATTGGTCGCGAGGATTAAGTGCTCCTCCGCGCCCGCCTCGCGATGGACGTTTGCCGTCGCGTAGCCGTCCGACGTCACCATGTCGAGAAACGCGGCGCGCGACGGATACATCACCAGCACTGCATAGTCCCAACGTTTTCCCGGATCGCCAAATGCCGCGCCCTCGACATTGCCGGCCCACAGCACGGTGCCGTGACGCGCCTTGATCAGCGGCGCCGTCAGCTGGCTGTAGCGGAGATAGGCGTCCCAGCCGGATCCGTTACCGTCTGTCGACGTCGTGCGAAAACGCACGAGATTGATCATCACCACCGGCCCCGCGTCGGGCAAGCTCTTCACGAAGTCTTCGTTCAGCACTTCGGGCCTGCTCATCGTGCGTGTACCTTCATCTGCAAACCGAATTCCGGCCGCAATGTCAGCCGCGACAGCGGTGCCACGATGTGGCCGGGGACCATCTCCAGTCGCCAGCGCGCCACGATGCGCGACAAGCAGATCATTGCCTCCTGCATCGCAAAGCCCATGCCGATGCAGATACGCGGTCCCGCGCCAAACGGAATGTAGGCGAAGCGGTGGATCTTCTCCCGGTTGCCCGGCGCGAAGCGGTCAGGGTCGAAGTAGTCAGGCTCCCTCCACAGCTTGCGATGCCGCTGGATCAACCAGGGCGAGATCAGCACCGATGTGCCGCCGCGGATATCATGCGGGCCGACGCGATCCGGTCCGATGGAGTCGCGGCTCACGAACGGCGCCGCGGGATAGAGCCGCAGGCTCTCCTCGAGAACCTGGCGCGTGTACGGCATGCGCGCGATGTCGCCGTCGGCCGCCCGCACCTCGACCGCGACCTTCGCGTCGACCTCCGGGAACTGCGACAGCAGGTAGAGTGTCCACGCCAGCGTGTTCGCCGTCGTCTCGTGCCCCGCGAAAATGAAGGTCATCACGTTGTCGTAGACCTCGTCCTGCGTGAAAGAGGCACCTCCTTCCGGATCATGCGCCGTGAGTAGCGTCGTCAGCAGGTCCTTCGGTGCACCTGCCGGATCGCGCGCGATCTCGTTCGCGCGCCGCGCGACGAGCGAGCCGATCTCGTGCCGGAAGAAGCGCATCGCCCTGCCTGCCTTCACGCGCTTGGGCGTCGGCACCCAGTGCGGCATACCGAGCATCATCAGCATGTCGACGCGGCCCAGCGTGTCGAGATAGGTCACAAAGTGATCCGCGGCCGCCTTGTAATCGACCTTCACGTCGTCGGAGAACATCGTGTGGGTGATGATCCTGTAGGTCAGCCGCATCATCTGGTCCGCGGCATCGACCGTCATCCCGTCGCGCCACGGGGCGAGTTCGCGCTCCGCCACCGCCGCCATCGGTTCGGCGAAATCCTGTATCCGCCGTGCGGAGAACATCGGCGCCGCGGTGCGGCGCTGGATCTTCCAGCTCTCACCGTCGGCGTTGAACAGGCCGTTGCCAAGCGCCGGCCCGGTGGTGCGCTGAACCTGCCGGCTCTTGATGTAATTGCCCACATTATCCAGCAGGACATGCTTCACGCCCTCCGGATCGTTCACCAGCAGAAAGTCCTGCATCCAGTTGCGGTCATAGATGTAAGGCAGCTGATAGGCGCGCTCCCCCCATGCCGCGACGGCGTTCTGGCCGATCAACCGCACCGCTTCGATGCGGCTGACAAGGCGGTCGGTAGGCACCGGCGCCGCAGGCCGAATGCGTGCTGGTGATTCTGCCGGTTTCGCGACTGCCTGACTCATAAGGAAACACTAGCATCGCCGGGCTTTGCCTTCACCTTGGCCGCCCGATTGACTCCCGAACCGGCCTGTCTAGTCTCGTTCTTCAACCCCGGACCGTGCATGGCAAAAGATTTCATCGGCTATCAGGCGTTAACGGACGCGGCGCTTCGCGGCGTCGTGCGTGACGCACTGCGGCGGATCGAGAAGCAGGGCCTGATCGGGTCGCATCACTTCTATCTGACGTTCAAGACCAAGTTTCCCGGCGTCGACATTCCGGACTTCCTGCGTGAGCAGTATCCCGACGAGATGACCATCATCCTTCAGCACCAGTTCTGGGGACTGAAGATCACCGAAGAGAAGTTCGAGGTCACGCTCACCTTCAAGAAGCTGCCGGCCTCGCTGGTGATCCCGTTCCCCGCGCTCACCGCCTTTTTCGATCCGGGCGTGCAGTTCGGCTTGCAATTCCGCGGCCCGGAAGGTGACGCGAAGTCCGGGCCGACGCCGGTCATGCCGCCCGCGCCAGCCGCCGAGCAGAACCGCGAGAAGACCGCGGAGACACCGACAAAGCTTACGCCTGCACCGGCCGCAGCGGCGGCCCCGCCCACCGACGAAAAGCCCGCCGCGCCGGGCGAAGTCGTGAGCCTGGATTCCTTCCGGAAGAAATAGTTGTCCGCACCCGCGCGGCAGGCTACGCCTCGCGCAGAATTTCCGCAGGCGGCCGCCATGACCACCAAGACCCGCACCGAGACTGATACATTCGGACCGATCCAGGTCGATGCCTCGATGTACTGGGGCGCGCAGGCGGAACGATCGCTGCACAACTTCAAGATCGGCTGGGAGAAGCAGCCCGCCTCGATCGTGCGCGCGCTGGGCGTGGTGAAGCGCGCCGCGGCCGAGACGAACATGGCGCTCGGGCATCTCGACAAGAAGCTGGGCGCGACCATCATCGCGGCGGCGCAGGAGGTAATCGACGGCAAGCTGGACGCGCACTTTCCGCTGAGCGTGTGGCAGACCGGGTCGGGCACCCAGTCGAACATGAACGCCAACGAGGTGATCTCGAACCGCGCGATCGAGATGCTGGGCGGCGAGATGGGGTCGAAGAAGCCGGTCCATCCCAACGACCACGTCAACATGAGCCAGTCGTCGAACGACACCTATCCGACGGCCATGCACATCGCGTGTGCGGAAGAGATCCATCACCACCTGATCCCGGCGCTTCGCACGCTGCGCGATGCGCTGCATGCAAAGGCCGAGGCGTGGAAGGGCATCATCAAGATCGGACGCACGCACACGCAGGACGCGACGCCGATCACGCTGGGGCAGGAATTCTCCGGGTATGCCCAGCAAATGACCAACGGCATCGAGCGCATCGAGCAGACCATGCCCAAACTGATGGAGTTGGCGCAGGGCGGCACCGCGGTCGGCACCGGCCTGAACGCCCCGGTCGGCTTCGACAAGCTGGTCGCCGAACACATCGCGAAGATCACTGGCATGGCATTCACCAGCGCGCCGAACAAGTTCGAGGCGCTGGCGTCACACGACGCGATGGTCTTCAGCCACGGCGCGATCAATACCGTCGCCGCCTCCATGTTCAAGATCGCGCAGGACATCCGGTTCCTGGGCAGCGGGCCGCGCTCGGGCCTGGGCGAACTGTCGTTGCCGGAGAACGAGCCCGGTTCGTCGATCATGCCCGGCAAGGTGAACCCGACGCAGTGCGAGGCGGTCACGCAGGTCTGCACCCGCATCTTCGGAAACCATGCGACGATCACCTTCGCGGACAGCCAGGGCAATTTCGAACTCAACGTCTACAACCCGGTGATGGCCTACAGCTTCCTGCAAAGCGTACGGCTGATGGCCGATGCGGCCGTGAGCTTCACCGAGCACTGCGTCGTCGGCATCGAACCGCGGCTGGACAACATCAAGCACGGCCTCGAACGTTCGCTGATGCTGGTGACGGCGCTGGCGCCCAAGATCGGGTACGACGCGGCGGCGAAGATCGCCAAGACCGCACACAAGAACGGCACCACGCTGAAGGAAGAGACGCTGAAGACCGGCCTCGTCACCGGCGATGAGTTCGACAAGATCGTCGACCCGAAGGATATGATCGGGCCAAAGTGAGCCGCAATCTCAAGCTCACTGTCAGTTATATAGCGATCGGCATCGCGCTGATCGCCTTCTACAATCTCGTGACGAAACCGAAGCCGGAGCCTTGCGAACGCCAAGCCCGGCTGTGGCCTTTGCCACTGGAATTTTGCGTCACCACGGTTCGCAAGCTGCTGTGACCTCGCCTCGGAACATCTACGCCGTCATCGAGCAAAACAACGCTACCGGCGGCGTCTCCTATTGGCAGGGCGTCGACAACCAGAGTCTGGCAGATCGCAACGGCATCAGCCTTGCTGACTATATTCACGCCATGTACGGCTTTATCCGGCAGGCAAAGGCACAACACGTCCTGCTGATCGGCTGCGGCGGCGGGACGCTGGCCACCATGCTGCACCGGGCGCGGGTGCGCGTGACCATGGTCGACAATGATCCGGCGTCGTTTGCCATCGCCCGGACCTATTTTGTGCTACCCGTGGCCGTGGCGTGCCATGTCGCGGACGGCATCTGGTTCCTGAAAACGAATACAGCGCGCTACGACGCTATCGTGCTCGATGCCTATAATGGCGGGGCGATCCCGAAGTCGTTCCTGACGCCGGCGTTCTTTACCCTCGCCCGGGCGCGGCTGAAGCGCAGCGGCATCTTCCTGGCGAACATCATGGCGAAGAACGATGCGGACCGCCTGCCCGACCGCATCGCGCGGATCATGCAGACCGCATTCGGCGATACGGTGAAGCTCCACGACGCCGACGGCTATTTCGACCGCAATGTGGTGGTGGTGGCGGGCGCAACTCGCAGGCTCAAGCCGCCGCGCCTTTTGATGAAGCCAGCACGTCGCGCCAGATCAATCGCAAAGAACCTGCGTGAACTCGACTTCCGTCCCCTGCGCGACTAGACCGGCAGCATGGCGCTGATCAAACGCTCCTTCTCGCTCGCCGGCCATCGCACTTCTGTCGCGCTGGAAGCGGAGTTCTGGGCCGCGTTGGAAACCCAAGCAAAAACGCAGGCCGTCAGCATGGCAGCCTTCGTCGCGCGCATCGATGCCGCGCGCGGGGAGCGGCCGCTGGCCTCCGCGCTGCGGCTGGCCGCGCTGGCGGCGGCGAAATCCGGCGGATAACTTTGTTCCTGACATAGGCTGACAGAACGGCGGCGGTATCTGTCGCGGATCACAAATGGGCATCCGCCCTGTCATGGCGGTGTCGTAAAAGCGCAATAATCGAGAACTCACCATTCACCGGAGCAGGCCACCATGATCACGCTTTATCACGCACCGCGTTCGCGTTCGTCGCGCATCATCTGGCTGCTCGAAGAGCTGGACTGCGACTACAAGATCGAGCTGGTCGACATCCAGCGCGGCGATGGCAGCGGCAAGCCCGCGCCTGACTCCTATCGCGCGATCAGCCCACTCAAGAAGGTGCCGGCCATCAAAGTGTTCGACGAAGTCGTGTACGAATCCGGCGCTATCTGCCTCTATCTGACGGACAGCCATCAGAAGCACGCGATCGGTCCCCTCCCCGGCTCAAACAACCGCGCCGAGTATGTGCGCTGGCTGTTCTTCTACGGCGGCGCCGTGGAACCTGCGGCGACCGCGCGATTCCAGGGCTGGGACAAGGACCCGGCCAAGCCCACCAGCTTCGGCAAGTGGGAGGACATCGAAGCACTGATCTCGGCACAACTCGCGAAATCGCCCTACATGCTGGGCAACGAATTCTCCGCCGCCGACGTCATCTATGGTTCGGCCGTGCAGTTCTTCAAAGGCAATCTTTTTCCCGACCGGCCGCACTACAACGCCTATCTGGAGCGCCTGTCGGCGCGCCCCGCCTACCAGCGGGCCCTGGCGAAGGACAACGGCTAGGTCCGTGCTATCAATGGTCTCTGTAGCAGCAGGGACCATT
>Ga0070666_10002218_pt1 | contig 11745 bp, 8 predicted proteins | sample KBSS23metaG_FD_64677 | JGI IMG/M metagenome (GOLD analysis project Ga0070666, IMG submission 64677) | Switchgrass rhizosphere microbial communities from Kellogg Biological Station, Michigan, USA - KBS S2-3 metaG | ecosystem: Host-associated > Plants > Roots > Rhizosphere > Soil ... | reverse complement strand
ATCTCGGATCTCGAATCGCGGATCTGAAGCTTCGGAGCCTACGAGTCCGCGCTGCTCGTCTTGCCCTTAAACACCTCCAAACGCCAAATCCAGGTTCAAAACCATAGAAAAGGCCCGCGGCGTCCCTCACACCGCGGGCTTAGAGACTCGGAGTCCGGTCCCATCAGACTCCGCCTTTTTTCCTTAATATCCGGCTACGCCGTAAAACGTGAGCCAAGAGGTGACCCCACAGGGGGTCAAGATCAATATAAGTCTTTTGCGACCGCCTGTAAAGTGCATATATTGCGTTTCGGCGCGTATAAAATGCCCCCTCCGAAGTAATTACGAGAGACAGTACTGAAAGACTGCCACGCTCTGAACAATTTCAGGGCATTCTTGAACCTGTTCCAAGCGTATGAACGATTCATCCTGCCTTCCCTGTCCTCGCTAAGAGCCCGATCCACATGAATCGTCCCTCCAAAGCCTTCACCCTAGTAGAAATGCTTGTCGTCCTGGCGATCATGATGGTCCTCGCGGCGATCCTCTTCCCCGTTCTCGTCCAGGCGAAGAAGGCGGCTAACAGCGCGGTGTGCCTGAGCAACATGCGACAAATCGGGATCGCTGCCTCCCTTTATTTGGGAGATAACGACGATCAATACTTCCCGGTCTGCCGGTTCGAGCCTGAGCCAGGCTATCCGCCCCAGGTCACCTGGATCGGCTACGACAACGGAAACACGCCAGACACCAGAGGCGGCTTCTATGGCGATGTGACAAAGCCCGCCAAGAACTATCCGCGCCAAGGATTGTTGGACATCTATATCAAAGACCTTCGCGTCATCAAGTGCCCCAATCAAAGCCCAGACATTCAATCTGCGCTGGCCCTCAATGGCTTCGACCCGGGCATTCCCTCCTCGTACTACGCAACGAATCCCGGAGCCCAAGGCAAAGAGTTCAGCCCGTGCGTTTTTTCATCGACCTACGTGGGTGACACGTACGAGACAGTTGGCGCTTCCGCAAGCTTGGTGGAGGAGCCCTCCAACACGTTGCTATGTTGGGAGCACCTTGCCTACGCGCCGGTTTGTAACTGGTTACAGCATCCGGATTGGTTTGGCAGCCCACCCGCGATCCCCGAGATGACTGAGCACTTCAACTTCCTGCACAACGGCGGAACGAACACGCTGTGGTGTGACGGACACGTAAAGCGATTGAGTTACGGCCAACTCAGACGACCGATGTTCTCGGTCTACAAGCACATTTACCCACATGACTAGCACTTGACCCCGCTAACGCAAGTTAGCGGCTCTCGGCTCAATATCGTGTCTTCACCACGTTGTTTCCTTTAGGCGTCACCTCGCCTGTAAATGAGCGCAGCCACTTCCCTTCAGATCCCATCGCAAGTGAACGCACCAGTCGTTACGCGCATCGTCACGTGCGAGGGCGAATTCTTAGATCTGCGAGAGAACTGGCAGCAAATCATTTCTCAGAGTCCTCAACAAAATGCCATTCACGAATTCGAATATTTGTTCGGTTGGTGGAAGGCCTTTGGTATACGATGCCCCAAGTCCCAGAGACCTGGTCATTTACACGTGATCGTTGTATCTAAAGGCGATGCGGTGATTGGCATTCTCCCGTTCTTCTATTTCGATGTGAGCTTTCTGTCGCTGAGACGCCTACGACCAATGGGATACGCGGGCAGATTGGAGCCTTTCGATTTGACAGAAGAGCCACTCATTGCAATCGTCCCCGGCTCTGAAGAAATCGTTTTGAACGAATCCATAGCCGAGATTGAGAAAGGTCTTACCGACGGCACGTGGGATTGCGCCATCCTACGATGGTTTGGAAATTTACAGGTCTCCAAACGAAGTGAATATTGGTCGCGCTTCAAGAGAAAGGTTGGTTCAGCCTACGTAAACCTTCCTCGTGATTGGAACACTTTTCGCAACGGCCTAAGTCGCTCCATGCGTGACAACTTGCCTTACTACGGAAGGCTGCTTACGCGCCACGGGCACGAGTGGCATGTCGAAATAATTACAGGATCTAACTGGAATCGCGCCTTGCAAGACCTGATTCACCTTCATAGGCTTCGCGCGACTCTGTCGAACGACCCGAACCGATTGAGTCATTTCACGCACCCGGAGCACGTCGCGTTTATCGATGAACTCAAATCCTTGCCAGGTAATACGCGCGCCTTCGTCGGGACCTTAAGAGTAAATGATGAGGTCATTGCCGCTCAGCTTTATCTAGACGACGGACTTACTTTGATCTGCTCCTATTCTGGTCACGATCCCGCTTGGTCTCGATACAGCCCGCTGTTTGTGTTGCAAGTCGAAATGATCAAATCCGCAATCGCTCGCGGAGTGAAGCGCCTTGACCTCTTGTGCGGTGAAGCAGATTGGCAAGAACGTTGGAGACCGACACGAGATTTCCCGATCAACAAACTAACCCTCGCTTCAAAGCGACTATTGCCCACGCTGCGCTGCGTTCTTTACGTGCTGAAGCGTGAGTCGACCATTTGGTGGCACAAGACGCGATTGCATCGATGGATACGACGACAACGCATAGTCCAATCGATCGAGTCGCTGACGCAGGCTTGTTACTTCGGCCATGCGCGGCACATTCACATGCTTGTGACCCTCCATCGTATGCACGCGAGGTATTGATTCGCAACCCGAGTTTAAGCTGATGCGACAGGAAGCGCCGTGAGCCGCGGTCCAGAAGATCTCTGAATTTCTTCGCCCTTGATCTCGTGATAGAGAGAGTCGCGCTCGATGGGAATGCGACCCACTTCTTCGATCATCTTGATCATGTTCTCACGAGTCAGCGCTTGCGTTTTGTTTCCAAACTCGCCGTCTTTGTAAGTGATCTCGTATTCGTGAACGGTTCCGTCCACGTCGTCGGCGCCGTACCAAGTTGCCGCTTGCGTCACGGGAACGGTGTTCATGATCCAGAAGCTCTTGATGTGCTCAAAGTTATCGAGCATCAATCGCGAGACGGCTATGTTTCGCAGATCTTGATCTGCGGTCGGTAGCTGAATATCTTCAAGCTCGGTGCCTTCGGGGTGGAAGCAGAGCGGAGTAAACGTCAAGAAGTGTTTGGTTTCGTCTTGCAGCTCACGGAGTTGGACGAAATGGTCGGACCGCTCTTCATCCGTCTCAATGTGACCGTAGAGCATCGTCGCATATTGTCGAAGTCCTAACTTCGCAGCGGCACGCGCGACATCCTTCCATTCTTCGCCATTCAGCTTCTTGCCGAACAACTCCGCGTGGACACGATCGGAAAGAACTTCGATTCCGCCACCCGGCAGAGAATCCAAACCCGCTTCGATCAAGTCTGCCAAGGCTTTGTCGATCGAAACTTTTCCGACGCGTGCGATCTCGACGATCTCGACCGCAGTGAACGCTTTTACGTGAACCCCGGGGCGAACATCTTTCACGGTTCGGACGAGGTCCATGTAGTACTGATAGGGCAAGCGCGGATTGATTCCGCCAACCATGTGCACTTCCGTGATCGGAACATCTTTGTGCCACTGAAGGCGATGGCGCACTTCTTCCAGCGACATCTCGTAAGGTTCAGGTCCACCCTTCTTCGCGTAGAACGAGCAGAACTTACAGAACTTGTTGCAGATGTTCGTGTAGTTGATGTGCTGGTTGCGAACGTAGTAAGTTTTCGCGCCGTGGAGCCGCTCACGAACCATGTTTGCCATGTATCCAACGCCGGTCAAATTTGGCGTCTTGTAGAGCCGTACTCCATCTTCGAAGCTCAGCCGTTCGCCTTTCTCGACTTTCTCGTAGATGTCGATGAGGTCTTTGCCAACGATTCTTTCGGGGGATATTGCCATCGCAGCTCAGATTTGAGTCTACCAGAAGAACTTTCAACGATCAGTGAAAGTTCCTGAAGCCCTATCGTTAGGAGGGATTTGCCGGCAGCGGCGGTGGACCTGCAGCGGGTGCGGGCTTAGCCGCACTCTTCGGCAGCCACAGATAGCCGGAAGAGTTGTCGGTAGCGATGCGGTCCGTACCAACGGCAGCAGGGCCGCCGGGAAGCATGGTGCACGAAGCGTCACTCACGACGATTCCTCCAGGAGGGCATGCCTTCTGAAGATGGGCAGAGATGTCGATGACCTCGGCAAAGTTGATTGTCGTAACATCCGATGCGTCTGGGGCCACGATCTTCCCGGTGTGGATTCCGCAACGCAAAACGATCGGCACGCCGATCTTATTTCGGAACGTGTTCAGCTCGATGATTCCGGTTTGGACGGTTCGTGCTGCGCCGAATGCTTGCCCCGGGCTATCGAACGCCAATGTGATTCCGTCGCCCGCCGTCGAGTGGACACGTCCGCCGTAACGTCGAGCGATCATCTCCACGAATTTGTGATATTCCGTGAACGTGAACTCAACGTTGAGAGGATCAGCCATCTGCTTCATCCGCGTCGAGCCGACGATATCCACGCTTAGGAAGGTGTATGCCTGCTCACCGGAACGGAGCTTGTCTTGAATGTCCACGAGCTGCTGCAGGAGCTCTTGGCGCTCCCTAACCGGATCGTTGAGACCCAACTTGCCGCGATAGTTGTCGACCAGTTTATGGGTGATCAATCCGCCAATTGCTCCGAGCGCGCTCAAAGGCAAGAGCCAATATGACGCGGTATTCGGCGCTTGCAAGATCGTGCACATCACAGCGAACACGATGCAGGACAGCCCCGCGAAGAGCGCTGCAGAAAAGGCGGCGACTTTAGAGTCCTTACTCACACCGGCGTTGTAGATGCCGGCCGTGATCAGGAGGATCGCCATGACTTGGAAGAGCTGGATCTGGGCAGTGCCCACCTGCTGAGCAGTTTTGTCCGCAATGATCTGGAAAGAGCGGGACAGACCTTCGACGATGCCGAGAGCTGTCGCTCCAGCCGTCGCCGCAACATAGCGTCGAGTATCCGGTTCGAGGGTCAGAAAGGAGTTGCGGACCCGGTCCGTCAGACCTTCTTTCTCTTGGGGCCTCAGCTTGATTGCAAGCCGGACATATTCGGGAGGGGCGCCAGTGGCCTCGGAGACAGCAAGGATCGCGGCGTCGTCCAGCACGCCACCACTCGATTCGCGCAGACGCTCGGCCAGGATGAGCATCTGTTGGACCCCGTCTTCGCTCAAATGATGCGTTAGCGAATCCGGGTGGCTTTCAAATTGCTGGCTCACCTTCTTAAATTTTACTACTGCAGCCCAATTCAACCGTGCCTTTCGACACAGGGCTCCAGACCCACTCTACGCAGGTTACACGGAACGAGTTGCAATTAGTCGTTAACTTGTAGGGCATCCGTCCGGTGGCGGAGGCGGTGGGTTCACGATTCCGCCCGTCATCAGCACATCGATGATGATCGCTCCAATATTCGTCGAAACGCCGTTCGTGAGGGCTGGAAGAGGCGCGGTACACGACGTGATTAGGGCCGAGTAGCGCAAGCCGTGCAGCTTATAGGACTTGAAGTAAAGCGATGTCGGCAGCGTTGTCGGGTCAATATTGAACCTAACCGCAGACGTCGGGACGGAGGCGGTGAGGCTGCCGTCAAAGGCAGAAGTCGCGCTAGCAACCACGACGTTCGCACCGTTGTAGAACAAAACCTTAACGTTGGCAGCGGGCGCACCGTTCTGGTCGATGAGGGAGGCAGTCGCCGTTGCCTGAACCGGGTGAACCTTGTAATTGATGCTGTACGTGGTTCCGTTTGCCGATCCGGTGGCCGTGAAAGTGCTGTTACTCGCAGCAGTCGCCGAGAAGGAGCCATCGGCCGAAAGGGTGCCGACCGTGTTTCCGTTGTCGGTTGTAGTCCAGTTCGTAGAGGTCAGGATGGTCCGAACATTGGAGCTGTCATATCCTGCGACCACAAATGTGATCGACTGACCCACCTGAATATTGGTGGCATCGACTTGGTGGCCGGTGTTGCCTGCTTGAGTCGCTTCAGCGCGAACCGTAACAAAGCCGCCGTCGGAGCCATCTGTGACGCCCGTTCCACCGCCCCCGCCACCGCCTCCACAAGCTATGGCGACGATCAGCACGGCAAGCAGGACAAAAAGATAGGATTTCTTCAAAGGCTCCCCTTCAAGACCGGCATCATACCAGCCCTCAGACTATTAGCTTAGAAGACTGCCGCTACCCCAGGTTGCGTTCGATTTGGCCAACCTTGTGGCTTTCTCTTACTTGAAAACCGCGATCGTGACCCCGTGGCCACCCTCAGAAGGCTCGCCATCCCGCCAAGATGCAACATTAGGATTCTTACGGAGGAACTCCTGCACCATCTTTCGAAGGATCCCCTCCCCCTTGCCGTGGACGATGCGAATCGTGGGAATTCCCGCGAGTACCGACTCATCGACAAACTTCTCTAGGTCGTGCAGAGCTTCTTCCGCCCGCATCGCGCGGAGATGAATTTCCGAGACTGCGGTGAGCGCCTTCTGCAGCCGCACATTGGGGCGAGGAGCCCGCATCTCTGGTTTAGCTGTGACTGGAATGATCGTGTCGACGGGCACGGTCATCTTAAGGGGCCCGACTTGGACTTGCACCATCTTGCCTGTAGGATCGTCGAGCAAGATGCCGGTCTGGCCATATCCTTCTATTCGAACTGTCATGCCCTTTTCCAGAACAACGTCGGACGGCGCACGCTTCTCTTTTTGTTGCAGACTCTTCGAAAGGTCTCGACCAATGTCTTGTATCCCGCGGAGTTGTGCGCGTGCATCTTCCTTCGACTGGGTGTCACCGGAGCGCTTCAGTTCATCAAAAACTTCGGTCGCTTGATCGCGCAGTTCGCGCAGAGTTGCTTCGACTTCTTCGAGTGCTTTCGCGTGGGCAGTACGTCGAACTTCTTCAGCTTCCTTCAGTTTCTCTTCCGCACGCTGTTCCATCTTGCGGAGATCGGCTAATCGTCGATCTGCCTCGCCTTGCGCGCGTCGCGCTTGTCTCTGTGCCTCATCGAGACCTTCCATCATGCGAGACATTTCTTGGTGCTGAGTCGACAGACTTGCGCGTGCGTCTTCAATCACTGACTTCGGCAAACCGTATCGCTCCGCAATCTTCAAAGCGTGACTTGCACCGGCAGCTCCGATGACCAATCGATAAGTTGGTTTCAGAGTTTTCGAATCGAACTCCATCGCGGCATTACGAAAACCTTCCGTTTCAAAAGCGAAGGCTTTGAGTTCTCCGTAGTGGGTACTTGCCAGAACGGTCCCGCCTTTCTGGGCGACGTCTAGAAGAACTGCCTTTGCGAGAGCAGCTCCCTCGGCTGGATCGGTACCTGCACCGGCTTCATCCAAGAGCACCAAAGCTCCTTCCTTCAAGCCTTGCAGAGCTTCTGAAATATTCTTAACGTGCGCGCTGAACGTGGAGAGCGATTGTTCGAGGCTCTGCTCATCGCCGATGTCCGCCCAGACTTGGCTGAACGGCCCGAGTTTGAGTACACGTGCTGGGGGAAGCAGTCCGGATTGGGCCATCAACACAAACAGGCCCACTGCCTTGATCGCGACCGTCTTACCACCCGTGTTTGGTCCGGTGATGAGAATGCTTTCGCCAACTCCGAGTTGTAGATCGAGAGGAACGACAATCTTCGGATCGAGAAGTGGATGACGACCGCCTTCGATCTCAATGCGCGGCGCGCGAAGCTTTTCCGGAATCGCTCCCCGCATCTCAAAAGCCATTCGCGCTTTTGAAAAAACAAGATCGATGCGTGACGACGCTTCGATGCCCACGACCGCCTCGCGGGAAACCGCGCCTAACTTTCCGGAGAGAGTCAGAAGAATTCTTTGGATCTCTTCCCTTTCCCCCGCTTCAATCTCGCGCAACAAGTTGCCGAGTTGCAAAACATCTTCCGGCTCCACGTAAATCGTTTGTCCACTTGCGCTCGTGTCGTGAACGATTCCGCGGATGCGTCCGCGATACTCGGCTTTCAGGGGAACGACGTAGCGTCCGTCTCGCACCGTCACGATAGGGTCGGATAGCAAATCGCGCGATTTGCCCATCGTGTAGCTCTGAGCTTTTTCTTGTAAACGGGCGGCGGTATTAACCTTTCGCTGACGAAGACTGGCAAGATGAGTCGAAGCAGAATCCTTGACGTCGCCATTCGGATCGAGCGAATCGAAAATCGCGTCCTCGAGTCTTCGCGCGTCCGGCAATACGATTGCATCTTGCGAGAGTCGAGGACAACTTTCCTTCCGCGATATTAGAAACGTGCCTAGTTCACGCATACCGCGCAACGCGTCGGCAGCCATGAAGAGTTCTTGGCCCCCAAGCGAGCCGCCTTTGCCGGCTCGTCTAAAAGCGTCCCGCATATCGCGAATGGACCCTAGCGAGGGTGCTGCGTGAGAAGTCAAGAGTTCGTGGGCTTCGCCGGTCAAACTAAGAAGGGCCCAAACCTCGTCCGTATTAAATGAGGGTCGGAGATCCTCCGCCAAGGCAGCCCCGAGCGCCGTCTCGCAATGGGTTTGCAGACGTTCGAGTACAGAGTCAAACTCGAGAACGCGTAAGGCATGCATCAGGCGAATCAGATTCTGACAGTTACGGAAATCTCGCCCTGGGTAGCGAATCCTTCGTCAAAGCTATAAGACGCTGATTGAAGATTTACGAATATCACTATTTCGGGTTCGCCGCCGCCTGGTGGCTGTAACATACGTATCCTTAACTCGTCAGAACGGACTACAAGTGCGCGGGCCGAGACCCGCACAGGAGAATAACTAGAACGCATGTTAGTAACGCTCGCATTAACCCTTTTGATGGCCCAGCCCAAGTCGGCCCCGGCCATGACCGCTGAAATGTCGACTCAACTGGCCTTAGCCGCGCAGCAATATGCGCCCCCGGCGGTCCCCGTTTCTGAACTCAAGAAAGCCACCGGACTTTATCTGGCGCCTTCCGACGACATTTGGGTTTATGCAAACGCCTCCGACCCACAGAAGGACGAATTCCTTCGCGCATGGGGAGCAAACGATCGCGCGCTACCACTGCCGGGAGATGATCCTCAGGCGTATTCGTGGAGCCTCCTAAAGTGGGATCTCTCGGGATTCGGCGAGAAGACCAAGATCGTTGAGGCCGAACTGATCCTCACCGCGGCACCGGATGCTGGCTACACCGCTAAGGACGCAGAAGCGTCACCCCTTGAGGTTCACGCGGTGAAAGGCGACTTCATGGAGAACGAGTGGGATTACAGCCAAGAAGAAAAGTTCACTCCGACAGAATCGGAAGTGTATGGTGTTCTTGGACCGCAGAATGTTTCCGCACAACCGTTCAAGATCACGATCGATCTGTTGCACGGGCCAAGTGACTTCGCCAAGTATTTCGCGACCGCCCTCAAGAAGCATACGCTTGCTCTTGCAGTCGCTTCGAAAATCGATCCGAGCAAGTTGGGTCGCGAAGGAATCTATAAGGTGTATTCGAAGGATGCGTCGGATTCCAAAGTCAGACCAGTGCTAAGAATCGTTCTCGCCGAGAAGGCAAAGTAGCTGCGCAGTACTGAGTATTGAGAGTTAGGTCGAACGTTGGACGTTTGAATGCACTCTCAATACTCGATACGTCACGAAGACCTCAGCACCCTCAATCCATTTAGAATCACAAGCACCGTCGATCCTTCGTGACCGAGCACTGCGAGAGGTAGCGGCAGCTTCGCAAAAAGCGAAAGCACCGTCAGCAGGATAATCACACCGGATGCGAATGCCATGTTCGCGCGGATAATTCGGTTCGTCTTTCGTCCCAGTCTGATCAGTTCAGGAATTCGGTCCAGGCGATCATGCATTAGCACTACATCGGCCGCGTTCATCGCGATGTCGCTTCCCAAGCCACCCATCGCCACACCAACACTGGCACGTGCTAGACTCGGCGCATCGTTGATGCCGTCGCCGATCATCATGACTTTGCCTTGTTTCGCAAGCTCGTCGACGGCGACTGTTTTCTGATCGGGGAGGAGAGCGGCCCGCACATCAGTGATACCAAGCTCACGGCCAACCCAACCCGCCGTCTCCAGCGTATCACCAGTAAGCATGACGACCTTCTTGAAGCCGTAAGTCTTCACTTCACTAAGGAACTTCTCGGCCTCTTGTCGCGGCGTGTCGGAAAAGCCAAGCGCGGCTAACGTTCCCCCAAACGACATCACCGCGACGGTCAGTCCATCGCGTTGCAGTGCTTCCAAATGCTCGACAAAATCCGTAGGCAAGGAAATTCCAATTGACTCTAAGAATCGGCGCTGACCGATCGCAACTTCTTTTCCTTCGACTGTGGCGCGCACGCCCAATCCTGGCTCCGCCGAATGATTGATTGCGTCAGGAATCGCGACGTCGTTCGCTTCGGCCGCCTGTCGAATAGAGTCCGCAACAGGATGCGAGCTATACACCTCGGCAGCAGCAGCGGCGCGCAACAAACGCATTGCTTCTTCCGACATCGAACCCGCGCCGTGCCAACACGAGGCCTCATCGGTGCAGGGAATTCGTTCGCCGCCGACTAATACTTTCGCGCCCGCGCAAACGCAGATCTCAACGAGTTGTGGACGACCTGTCGTCAGCGTTCCTGTCTTGTCGAGAGCGAGAATGTCCGCTTGGCCCGCCGCCTCAATGTATTGTCCACCGCGAACAAGAATGCCACGCCGTCCTGCCCATGCCAATGCGCTCAAGGTAGTCGCAGGTGTGGAGATCACAAGAGCGCAAGGGCTGAGTGCGACCAATAAGATAAGCGACGTGTAGAGCGCGGTACCGAGCGCAACACCGAGCCACAATCGCACCAGCAATGATGCAACGAATGCGAACACGACGAAGAACGTATATCGCTGACCAAACCAAGCAGAGATGCGTTCGCCGCTCGCTTTGTTCTCTTGCGCTTCACGCACGAGGTCGACGATCTTGTCGAGCGTGCTCGATCCGACCGTCGATTTCACACGCATCAGGAGCACGCCTTCCAAATTGGTTGTGCCCGCAAGCAAAGTATCGCGAATCCCTTTGGGGACCGGCACCGATTCACCGGTCATCGCGCTCTGATCCACCGAGCTTCGTCCTTCGATAATCTCGCCATCCACGGGAATGGGTTCGAACGGTGGGATGCGAACAAGATCGTCGATCTTCAATCTCTCAACCGGCACACGTATCTCGTCATCGGCGGAAACAAGAAGCGCTTGGGAGGGACGTAATTTGACCAGTCCTTCAATTGCCGACCGCGTCTTGGCCATCGCAAAAGCTTCCAGAGTTCCGGAAAGACTGAAGAGGAAGAGCAGCGCAGCCGCATCGCGAGCGCCGCTACCTGGGACATGATCGGGCGCGCCGATGAAATCGACCACGATGGCGCCCGCCGCCGCCACGACCATGAGAAGATTCACATCGATCTCACGATTCCGCACCGAATCCCATGCACTTTTCAGAGCGAAGTAAGAACCGAAAAGGCAAGACAAATAGCCAAACCAGGGATTTGGGCTGAGAAGACTCACCACGAGGAAACCGCCACACAAGACGGTCAAAATCACTCGTAAGTCTTTAAATGCCTTCATCTTTAACCTGATTTCCTACGCTCGGTCTGGCCCAAGTGGTTAGGACGCCCAGGACACGTACGACGAACCTCGGCGAATGTCAGCATACGGCTTCTCGCCATCTGAATGCGCTAACGAGAACCCGGTTGGGGTACTGCCGACTACAATAGTCTCGTGGCCCGCACTCTCCTCCTCGGATCGCCGGAGACGACGTGGCGTGGCTGGCTGAAAGAGTTTCGCGGAGACCGCGATCTCCTCATTCTCGATCCCGCAGATCCTGACCACGGTCATCTCGCCCGATTCGTCCT
>Ga0070666_10002215_pt1 | contig 11751 bp, 8 predicted proteins | sample KBSS23metaG_FD_64677 | JGI IMG/M metagenome (GOLD analysis project Ga0070666, IMG submission 64677) | Switchgrass rhizosphere microbial communities from Kellogg Biological Station, Michigan, USA - KBS S2-3 metaG | ecosystem: Host-associated > Plants > Roots > Rhizosphere > Soil ... | reverse complement strand
TGCGCCACTGCGCAGGCGAGGAGCATTAACAAGGCGGAGGGTGCCTTAAAACGAAGCATAACGATCGCTCGACAGACGGGAATGCGGAAGGCAGAGGTTCGGGGCAGCCTTCAAGGCTGCCCCGAATCCTTTAGCGGATGACGTTGATTGGGACGATCTTTCGAACCCTTTCTCCATCGGTTGTCTCCGCCGTAATTTCAACGCGGTACACGCCCGGCGCCACCGCACGATTTGCGTTGTCTCGCATGGCCCAAGAGATGGTGTTCTCACCGACTCGGTCCGCTCGACCTCGCGTTGCTGTGAAGATTTCGCGGCCACCGGATCCGAGGATTCGGACCGAAGTCGTCGCGTCCGCCGACAGCGTGTAGCTGATCGAGAACGGAGCGGTTCGATCGCGTCCCTTGCCCTGAGTGACAACGACGTTGCCAATCACTGCGCGGCTAGCGGTTCCCGCTTGCGCTTCGACCTTGAAGACTCGCGTCGCGTTGGCGTCTGCCGTGAAGGTGTAGCCCGATGTTCGTCGCATGTCGCGGCTCGTTCCCGTTGCCACATCCGTCAAGCGGAATGCAACGTTCTTCGGAACCGATCCCATGTTCGGCCAGGTCAGGGTGACTTGGCCACCTTGCTTCACCGTTTGCACGTTGATCGTCCACGACGAGCTTCCCGTCGTCGCCAGGAGAGATTGCGCCAATCGAGTCTCGCCTACCTTCTCTGGTGCAATCGACAAGCCAAGGTTCTGATTCGGTCCCATCGGCGGCTCGAGAATCTTCAAGAGCTTCGCGTCTTGGGCGCTGTCAGCCTTACCCACAAAGTTCTTGTCATCGAGTTCCGTATCGGTACGCGCCGCAATCTGCAATCGATATTGCGCAGCGGATTGCACAAACGGCTTCACGACCGCTTGAGGTTTCACGGCCGAGAACTGCGGCTTCACAACTCCTCCGCTCTTGATCGCGAGCGGGCTCACTTGTGCGCCTTCGAAGAACACCGGCGGGAAGGACAGTGTGAGATTAAGATCAAACACGTAGATCCAATAGCCTGTGTTTGGCTGCATATAACTTTCTTGGCCACTGATGAAGTCATAGGCGGCCGGGCTCGTTGTCGTATCCCAGAAAGCGAGTGACGGGGAAACGAAGTTCGCGCCGACCAAGTCGATCCACTTGTAGGTTCGAGTTGGGTCACCAGAAGGTACGCCAATCAAGTCACCGAGCGGTATCGGATACGGATATGGATTTCCGATCAAGTTCCAACCTTGCGAAAGCTGAACGATGTCGGTTCCCTGCACCATATCGCTCGGAAGGGTTGGGTTACCGTTGAGCGTCAACGTTCCCGAAGGAATGACGTTCTGATCCGGAATCGTGATCCAAGTGCCAACGCCTCGCTGCGAGCTCGTTGAAAGCACATAGCCTTGCTGAGCTGGATCCCACTTGAACGCTTGGAACTGCGTTGGCTGGCTCAAACCGAGAATCGTGCTCCACGAGGAATCGGTGAAGTCCCACGGAAGACTCAAAAGATTGGATCCAGGCACGACCGGCACCTTCGGAGTGGTGGAGATATCGGTCTTGACCGTCAACTTCTTCACCGGTCCAGGAGGAGCTTGAACCGTTACATCCATCGTCTGAATGCCTGTAGAGATGCCATCGGCGACAACGAAGAAATCGACCCAACCCACTTGTCGCGAGTTAATGCGGGCGATCGTTTTAGACTGCTGTTTGCCGCCGCCCTGAATCGTGACGCCATTCGTGTTCGTAAGGTCCAACGTTACACGGACGTTCTCGAGAGGAACTTCCTGCTCGCCGGTCGTGAATCCTCGAATGTTGTCGACCCAAACTCGGACTTGCGCAGGGTTCGGAGTCAACTGATTCAATCCGTTGGGATCGTAATTGAAAACCTGAGGAACGTCCACAACTACTGTGTACGGAGGAGCATAGTTGGACTGGCTCCACGTGTTTCGGAAGTATTGAACGATCTGTCGTGAGGCACCGCCTCCAATCGTTACACCGTCGTACTTGATGATGTAAGCAGGGTTGTCGATGTAGGGGATGTCGCTCTGTTGGATTCCAGGGCTTCGGTGGACGATGGGAAACATCACATCGGGAAAGTTTTCAACCGTCGTGTTATATTCGCCGAGCAAACCGGGTCCGTCGACCCCCGAGCCGTGGAAACCTAGTTCGAATACATCCGCCTGCGTGGCGTCGCTAACTTGGGTCACGGGGTCCGTTGTAGAGGGCGACGGTCCTGTCTCAATTCTTAAGCCGTATGGCTCGGATTGGCTCCAGTCAAAATCGACATAGGGAGGGAACACGGAAGGATTGTCCTTTCGAGTCCAGATGGTCTCCAGTTGCGTAGGACGCTGTCCAGGAATGGCAATGAACACGCGTGACCCCGGGCCACTGATGTAACCATGAACGTCACCGTTCTGGTCGAGCAAAGCAATCCATGCACCTTGCCAGAGACCAATCGAGTGTGCGGCGGCGTCGGTGTTCTTAATGTCCCATTGGTAGCGCGCCGCGTCGCCCAGCACATCGACCTGGAGTGTCACGTCGGTGCTAGCTAGGACTTGCTCGCAAATGATGTGGCGATCGGTAACGCCGTCGAAGAATTCAACCCACTGGCCCGATCCAAAGGTCTGTCTTGCATCATCGACGTTGATCGTCGCATAGCAGAATGTGTTTCCTGGATCGTCCGGCATGCCGAACGTGTATTCCATGTTATCGTCACGTGTCGTTTGCACCGATCCGATTGGACCGCTTCCGACGCCAAACTTTCCAGAAACGTCGACCGTGTAGTTGTTGTTTCCGGGGCATCCTCCCAGGTAGGAACTCGTTCCCGAATTCCCGATCGACGTTTGGAAGAGGGGTACACGTCCGCCGTCCTTGAAGTAGTTCACGAAGTCGTTGATCTCTCCCACGACATAGTTCGGAGAGTGAGGGGCCGCTGGGTTTTCACAGAACTGCCAGCCCGGTGTTGGTGCAGGGGGTGTGGGCAGTGTTTGAGCGGAAGCAAATCCGGCTCCTACTGCAAGAACTGCACCCGAAAGAAGTGAACGGATAAGGACTCTAGACATGATGTTTAATTTGGGTAATAACGGGAAAACGCTCGCCCTCCGGTTAGACGCCGTAGGGCGAGCGTTCATTACTCATCGTTTCGTCAGATCGCCAATGTTCCTCCGATGTGGAGAGCCAGCGGCGGTGGTGGCGGGTTGTTAGGTCTCGTGAAGCTTCGCGGAATGCTCCAGATGTAGCGAGCTCCGATCGCATCCGGCACCGGACCCGGCGCGTCAACCACGTTCTTAGCACCAATTCTCCACCAGAGCGTGGTGGCGTTCTTGATGAACTGCTTGCGGCCATTGAACGTGTCGATGATGCCTATGTTTACGATTCCCGTCGTGTTCGTCGTTACCGGTCCAATAATCTCGGTCTGACCCTTCTTGAATTCAGAAGAGGTCGAGAGCTCGAGAGCATATTGAACGGTGATCGGCGTGTTCTTCACAACCGAGTTGGTCGTGAACGGAATCGACTTCTTGACGTCGACGCCCTGTGCGGGAGCAAGAACGTCCGGTCGGTCCAGCGGAGTCGCAGGGCCCTGGGCCGTCTCACGATCCGTGAGGAAGTAGCAGAATTCCGTGCCTTGCGGTGGGTTCGGGAAGTCTAGAGCGCTAATGCGGTAGATCAACTCGACCTGATACAGGTATGGCTGGCCCGAGGCTATCGGAGTGCCTGGATCCACCACGCTTCCGCCAGCAGTTGGATTTGCCAAGCAGTTCGTAACCGAGCTTTTTGGCGCCGTATTCCAAGTGAAGGATCGAGCCTGCGTCGTATCGACGATGTTGGATCGGCTTCCGTCCGCGATGATGACGGGCGCGTTGAATACGTCGCTGCGCCAAATCTGCCACTGGAACTTCTGGTTGTTTCCTTGAACCCAACCATTGGTATTCCAGCTGATCTTGACGCCAGGGCCAGAAGCGAACTGATCGAACGTTGCCTCGGACTTGACTTGCGTCACGACGTGCTGACCGTTTGATCCGCCGCCGCCCATGATGACCGCGAGAGCAACCGCTGCAAGCAGGATCTGCAAGAAGTGATTCGTGTCTCGGGGCTTATGCTCGACGACCGGACGTGCAGTTCCGTCGTTAGAGAACCGAGGTTCGATGTTCGGGACATCGAACACGACCTGAACTCGGTCTCCTGGGCGAATTCCCTTGTAAGATCGATCGATTCGTGCCGTCGCATCATCGTAGCTAACTTCCGTGATCGTAGCCGTGGCCACCTGCTCGGCGCCGCGGTAGATGATCAGCTTCTGTCCCGTCTTGAACCCAGAGCGCGTGCCCTGGTTGATGAACGCGGACTCCTCGAACGTGTTGAGGACCGTGCCCTTCGGCAGCTGGCGCGTATTGATGTCGTTAACTGCCTTCGCAGCCGCGATACCGAACGCTTCTCCCAAAAGCACGTCGTCTGGCGTGTCTCCGGCGCGAACGCTGGATGATGCAGTTTGGGCAGAGCCGTTGACCGGAAGACCGGAGGCAACGTCTCGAACGACCATACGGATCGCGACATCAGCCTGCTTTCCGTTGCCGTTCGGTCGAATCTGGTAGTTGATCACTTCGCCCGTAACGAGAGAAGTGGCTTGAAGTTCGTTTGCCAAACGCGTAAGACTCGTCGATTCAGTGACGGGGGTCACCAAGTTCAACTGAGTGATTGCGCGGGCAACCGATTCACGCGGCGTGATTTCGTATTTGTTCGACTTTCCAAGCTCATCGGAAATGGCGTCAGCGGCCAGGGCGCCGATCTTCTCGCCACCTTTGCCGCCAGGCGAACGGTTAACAAAATCTACGACCGCCCAAGTTGGAAGCGTCTGGATCTGCGCCATAGCTGGGCGGATCGACGCGAGGGTTAGGAACGGCATGAGTAGTGCCGTGACCACTATGTGGCACACGAACTTACCGGGCAGCGATGTGACGAAGCGTCTCAATGGTGAGAAATCCTCCTTCTCTAAGCAAACGTGGCTAGCAGAAATGCCCGCGGGGCTGGTTTTGCGCCTGCACTCTCGCGTTTTTTGAACCTATGGCCGCTAGTTCTCCCCCGTCTGTATTCGCCCTGCTTGGAAGCCTGGCGAAGTTGCGAGAAGTATAGCATGGACAAGGTTGGTGCAGCGGCGCTATCCGAGCGACCGACGGCCTACCGCCTTTATGAACCGAATGACGTCCTCGGGGGGCCGGTTCGTTCGAACTACAACATCCGCAAACGCACACTTCACTTCGCTCGGCAGTTGCGATTGGAGAATAGCCTCGACATCCGTACTCGAACCGAACCGTTCCACCAGCCTCTTTCGCTGCTCTTCTGCCCCGCAAGTAACCACCCAAGTCCGCTTGAATCGATGCTGGAGGCACGTCTCTATGAGGAGAGGCACCTCGATGGCGTCCGCCTCAACCGCCTCAATGGCCCGGAGGATCAAAGGGTGCATGAGCGAGTTCACCGCCCGTCGTAAGGTGGCATTCTCCCAAAGGTGCTCGCGGAGATCGGCCGCCGTCACCGCGCCCTGAACTTCCAAGAGCCGCCTCAGCCCATCTTGGACCTGGTCACTATTGAATACGGACCGGGCTAGCTCATCGCCCGATGCCGTGCGGTAACCCATGTCCCGGAGGTAGCCGAGCACCGTCGACTTCCCTTCCGCAATCCCACCGGTGACTGCGATCTTATGCATTGTTGGCGCCGCTGCCTCCAGTACGCCAAACTGCGGGCGAACAAGAATCACTCGAGGCAGGCGTCTGGAGGCTATACCCCCATCTGGGCTTGAAAACTTGCAACCGTGCGCTACTATGACCGCTCAAACTAGCTTCCTAAAATGGTGCTTCCCGACCTTCAGCACCCTCCCTCTTACGAGATCCGGAGGCATCCGGAGATCCGTCACTTTCTCGCCGTCAAGCGAAACCGCGCCAGCTTTAATCAAATCTTTAACCGCGCCGTTACTCTTCGCGAATCCCAAAGCCACGATCAGCACCGGCAAATTCACATCCCCGTCAACGAGGGCGTCCGCAGGGATCGGGGCTTCCTCCGCATCCACCGGCTGCTGCTTCTTGCTAAACGTCTCTACGAAATAGTCGTCAGCCGCCTGTCCCGCATCAGCGCCGTGATAAAGCGCAACGATCTCCCTCGCAAGTCTTCGCTTTACATCTCTCGGATTCGTCTTGCCTGATTTCGCATCGGCCACCAAACTGCGCGCTTCATCCATCGGAATGTCAGTACACAACTCGAACCAGTTCTCCAAGAGTTCGTCCGGAATCGACATCGTCTTTCCGTACATGTCGTTCGGCGATTCAGCGATCCCGATGAAGTTGCCAAGCGACTGCGACATCTTCTCTTTTCCGTCAGTCCCCAGCAAAAGCGGGCAAAGCATCACGACCTGCGCCGTCTGCCCGTATTGCCCCATCAAATTTCTTCCGACCAAGTTATTGAACTTCTGATCGTTGCCCCCTAACTCCACGTCTGACTCCACCGCCACCGAGTCATATCCCTGGCAAAGTGGATACAGAATTTCGTGCATCGCGATCGGTCTCTCTTCTTTCAGTCGCTTGGTGAAATCGTCGCGCTCCAAAATTCGCGCGACCGTATATCGCGAACAAAGCCTGATCACTTCCTCAAACCCCATCGGCCCGAGCCAATCGCGGTTGTAACGAATCTCCGTCTTCTCCGGATCGAGGATCTTGTAGATCTGCTCGCTCACGAGTTTCACGTTTGCTTCCACTTGCTCGCGCGTCAACTGCGGTCGCGTCTTGCTCTTGCCACTCGGATCGCCGATCATCGCAGTGAAATCGCCGATGATCAATACCGCCGTGTGCCCGAGCTTCTGAAAGTCGCGGAGCTTGCGAAGAACAACCGCCCAACCAAGGGTCACGCTTCCTACCGTCGGATCGACACCCAACTTCACCCGCAAAGGCTTTCCGCTCTTGAGTTTCTCCGCGAGGTCTGCCTCGCTGATAATCTCGTTCGTCCCGCGGCGCAAAATCGCCAACTGTTCTTCAATGGAAGGCATTGACCAGATTATGAAGCCACGTGAAGTAGCGCGCATCCGACTCTGTGGCTCTGTGAATCCTCTGTGTCTCTGTGGTTGCCTTTAACGCTAAGCAGACCGCTCCTTCAAACTAGACCGCCACGCGACTAGCAGAATTGAAATTCCGGCGAAGCAAAGATAAGGCGCGCGACCGAGTCCGCCGTTCGGTTAGCATTGTCCTCAGTGAGTGAACCACCCATCGCTTGGGCAGCGGCCGAAACTAGCCCACCCATTTTCGACTGGGGAATAGGCGCGTCGAATATCGAAACGAGCTTCTTCACCACCCCTTCAGGCGTCGCGTCCCTAGCGAACAAACCGTAGGCCGAAAACTCCTTCAAACCCGATGCTTGGCTGATTCCAAACAATCCATCCGCCCATCCAATCCGAGCGACCATCGTTGCCGAACTGATCCACTTCGCCCCGTGTGGCCACCCGGAAACATCTGGCGGATAGAGTATCTGCATCCCCATCTGCTTCATCGCCGCCGAACCCGCCACCACCGGTCCCAATTGCCGATATTGGAAATCCACCGAATCGGTAACCCGCTTCGACAAGATCGGCCCAACGCCTAACTGCCGCAAAGTCGGCACCACGAAGTCCACTGGATTCTTATAGATCGCGCGCTCCGCCCTGTACGAGTAGAACTCGTCCGATCGCATGATCTCACCAAGTAACGTCTTTACGTTCAATCCCGACTTTCTAAACTTGTCCGCGAACCGACCAACGAGAGAGGCATCCGGACTTGGATACACAAACCACTCCCAAATCTTGTTGACAAGAAACTCAGACATCCGCGGCCGTTGACAAAGAATGTCAACAACATCATCGCCATCCAGCGAGCCGTTGTGACCAAGCACAGTCTTCGCGCCCTCGTCGTGCCGTTCCTCATCGAAACGGAATACTCCACCGCGTCGCGGAAGATCGCCTAATGTCTGACCACCGACCACCGTCCATCCCGTGAACGCGCGTGCCGCCTCTTTGACGTCCTGCTCGGTGTAGCCTTGCCCCTCACCCAACGTGAAGAGTTCCATCACCTCGCGCGCGAAATTCTCGTTCGGTTTTCCCTTGACGTTGTACTGATTGTCCAACCAGAACAACATCGCGGGATCCTTACTCACATCCATGAGCATCGATCTGAAATCGCCCGTCGCATTCGAACGCAACGTTTCGATCTGGTTGTACATGAGCTCGCCGCTCGTGACTTTCTCGGCACTCGTCGCAAAGTGGTTGTGCCAGAACACCGTCATCTTCTCCTGGAGCGGACGACGCGTCGTCAATAGCTTCAACGACCACCATGCTGAAACCACAAGCGGATTCATCGGGCGAAGGTCAAGCGCCATCAGATCGATGAGATCGTAGTCGTACGCTTCTTTGACGTCTTCGTAATTCAGCAACCGCTCGATCGCGTTATTGAGCCCACCTTGCAAATAGTAGTCAAGCTCTGCTTCGCTTGCGCCCAATGCAAATCGGCGAAGTAGATGGGCGCCTTTCTCCCGCTCGGTTCGAAGGGACATTGTGGTTTTAAACGGAGATCTTCTCCATCAGTTCACCATACAAGCTGGCGAACCAAAGAGAAAGGGATCGGAGCTATTCGCGCCGATCCCTTTGAAATTGAGTCGTGTTTTTTACGCCTCTTTGGCGTTGGATGACTTGTACGTTGCTTCGTTGACAAATTTGAAAAGCTTCGTTCCCTCGTGATCTGCGGTCAAGGCATAACGAACCTGTTGTCCGTTCTTCGTTTTGCGGACCATCTTCTGCTTGCGAATCGCGCTATCCGGCACATCGACATGAGAGCGAGTCTTCAGATTGTAAAACTGCATAATTCCTCCTAGGGCCGCAGGACGAGCCCGCTAAGCTATCAACGACCAGAGATTAGCACAAGGTTAGGTTCATTTCAAGCTAAGGAAAGGCGAAATTTTGTGACCGATTGAACAAAAATGAACCTAACGCGTTCCAAACCCGTAGCTAAGCCAAATCTTGCAATTGCCTAAGAAGGTGTATTGCACCATAAGAAACCGGCGTCTAAAACGATATCACCATGAAACAAAGAAGGTCCCAAGATGCTGCTGACATGGCAGCCGTTGCACCCGTCAACGAAACAAAAGCCTACGAGGATCACGCCCTTCGAGAGCTGCGCACCGCCGGATATCGCATTACGATGCCTCGTGTGCAGGTCATCCGAGCGCTGGCCGACACAAACACCGCTCTCAGCGCGTACGCGATCCACGAGAAAATCATCAGTTCTGGGGGCAAAATCGACGTAGTTAGCGTCTATCGCATCCTCGCAACCCTCCAAGAAGTTGGTTTGATTCACCATATTGGTGTAGTCGACGGATATTTCCCTTGCCGCCTGCCCGGCTCCCACGGCAAGCGCTCAGAGGTCGTCGTTTGCGAACCAAATCTCCAGGTTATGGAGATCGAACTCCCCGAAGCTATCATCGAAGCGATCAACGATCAGGCTAAGCAACATGGCTTTAACGTCACGTCCATCAAGGTGGAAGTCACGAGCAGCGTCTGCCCACCTAGCCTCCGATAGATAGTGTCAAACACACTATAAAAGAAGAGGGCGGTCTAAGAGATTCTTAGACCGCCCTTAACTTTGCTTAGAAGTTGAAAGGAATCGACGAAGTCATCGAAGTATGGTCGCCAAACCGGCCAAATTTGACCGTACAGGTCTCTCCCCACTTCCTTCCGGCCATCGCATCCTTCAAGGAAGCGGCCCCGTCCACCGTCTTTCCACCGAGTTCTTGGATCACGTCGCCGACCTGGAGACTGATCGAATCGGCCGCCGAACCGGGCAGCACGGACATGATCACCGCGCCCTGGACATCGTTCGGAATGTGGAACTGCTCGCGAAGGGCAGCGGTGATATCGGTCACCGTCACACCAAACTGAGCGTTGCCTGTCTTCTTCTCGGCACTTCCGCTTCGATCTGGCTTCACGCCATTCTGCTGATCGCCGAATCCAGGGACTTGGAAGTCCTTGAACGGATCCACGTCTCTATTTGGCTGAGGAGCAGCATCGCGCGGTTGCGGGAGCTTGTCCTGCGAAGTCAGGGTCACATGAATCGTCTTGTGATCCTTGTCGCGAATCACTTCAATGTCGACGGTCTCGCCCGGCGAGTAATGAAGCATCGAATCGCGAACGTCGGTCTCCGACTTGATCGCGACGTTGCCCACGCGAACGATGACATCATCTTTCTTGATGCCCGCCATCGCGGCCGGAGTTCCGTTCACAACGACGTCGACGACGGCGCCGCCGTCAATTCCCATTTCCTTCGCCTTGTACGCCTCGAGCGTTCTCGGCTGCAGTCCTAACGCGCCGCGCTGGACCTTGCCCGTCTCAATCAACTTGTCGGCGATAAGCGTGGCCGTGTTGCTCGGGATCGCAAATCCTATTCCGTTGTAGTTACCTGTCTGGCTGTAGATCGCGGTGTTGATTCCAACGACTTCGCCGTGTACATTCACAAGCGGACCGCCTGAGTTGCCCATGTTGATCGGCGTATCCGTCTGAATCAAATCCGGATAGTTGCGATACATGTTCAACCGCTCGTCGCGAATCGTGTTCGTGCGACCCAGCGCGCTGATGTGACCGAACGTCACCGTGTTGTCCAAACCGAATGGCGAACCTACTGCCATCGCAAACTGGCCCGACTTCACTTTGCTGCTATCCGCAAAAGGAAGCGTCGGCAAATCTTTTGCATCGACCTTCACAACCGCGAGGTCCATGTCGGAAGCGCGAATCACCGTTCCCGGCAACTGATGTCCGTCAGCGAACACCACCGTCACCTTGTCAAATCCACCCACCACGTGATCGTTCGTGAGGATGTATCCGTCCGGGCGATACACAACGCCCGATCCTTCTCCGCCGTTGACGATCTGATGGCCCATGATGTCCATCTGCGGGCGGCTGGAAGAAATGATGTGGACCACACCCGGCTCCACGAACTCCACGAGATCGGTGGTCGCCTTATCGGTCTTCTCCAAGCCCGCCATATCGTCGGTATCGGACATCGATATCGTGCGCGGCGTAAACGGAGTCAATTTCGTTTGCGCGTGAGCGATCGGGGCTTTTTGCAAGCCTGCAAAACAAAGTCCGCCGAGCACAACGCCGGCGGCTAGAGTGAAAATGGTCGAACTCTTGACACCCATAGATTTATTCTCTATCTCCTTTGACGTCATTTGTCTTTCCGATGGCCACCGGACCCGCGTTATTAACAGGCGAAGGGAGCGGCGTGGGCGCTGGCGTCGGAAGATCTGGAGGGAATAACAACTGTTGCGCTCCTCTCGGTTCCTCGGATGGGACCGGCGGCGGCTTCACCCCGAAACCTACGGAACTGTTCGCCGCAGGAGGAGGAATGGAGAACGGCGTCCGATGCGCAAACGCAGAAAGCAGAGCCTTGCGCTGGCTCGGCGCGAGGTCCGAAACCATGAACATCGTTACTCCGTCCTCGGTGAGAACGGTGTTGTTGCCCTGACTCCAAATCCCTTCTCGCATCTGCGTGCAGCGGAATTCATAAACGCGCGCGCTTGCGAATCCATCCGTCAGCCACAACACCGCAAGGTTGCCGTCTTCGTTGCGTCGCAGTTCCGATCTTTGAATCTCGAAACCGAACGGAAGCTTCTTCGGCAACACCGGGTCAAAACCCAATCGATCCTTCACATTGCGAATTCCAGACAGGGGCTGCGCTGGATCGAATTTCAC
>Ga0070666_10002207_pt1 | contig 11780 bp, 9 predicted proteins | sample KBSS23metaG_FD_64677 | JGI IMG/M metagenome (GOLD analysis project Ga0070666, IMG submission 64677) | Switchgrass rhizosphere microbial communities from Kellogg Biological Station, Michigan, USA - KBS S2-3 metaG | ecosystem: Host-associated > Plants > Roots > Rhizosphere > Soil ... | reverse complement strand
GCGTACACGAGCGCGAGCTCGAACGCGCGCACGACCGTGTTCGACGCCTCTTGATAGACGACCGGCGGGCCCGTCACCTTCGGGACGACGCTGCGCGCCGCCGCGATGAAGCGGCGCGCGGCCGCGTTGTCGCTCACGTCCTCGGCCGGCGTGATCTCGACGAGCTCGCGGCCGTTCGACGCGACGTAGCGCGACGCGACCTCCTCGGGCAGCTCGTCGCGGCCGAACGGACGTGCCTCTAGCCCGGCCGCGAGACGCGCGAGCTCGGCGGGCAGCCCTTCGGTCAACGCGCGATCGAGCGCGGCCAATCGCCGCATCGCGTCCTCGGGCGACGCGGCCGCGAGCGACGCTCGGACGCCCAGCACTGCTGCATGCAGCGGTGCTACGTCGGGCCGCTCGGCCGAAGCTTTTTCGAGAGCCTCGAGCGACGACGCGAGACGCTCGGGGTCCTCGGGAGCCTTCTGGAGTTGCGCGAACGACGGGCCCATCACGAGCTTGAGATCGTCGAGCACCGCGAGCTTCTCGTCCTGGTCTTTCGGCACGAGCGAGTCGATCGTGATCACGTTGCGGATCTCGCGAAGGCCGCGCAGACGCGAGGCCCAGTCGGTCGCGGACGCGTGGTCCGGCGCTACCGCCTCGAGATTCAGCAGCTGCGCGTCGCCGCTTGCCGCGAGCTCGAGCAACGTCTCGACGGACTCGCTGCGCGGGTCGCGCAAGTGGATCGGATTGCTGTCGAACGACACCCAGCGCAGCGCGACGGCCGACGCGACGATGACGACCGCTGTAACACCGAGCACCGCACGCGGGTGCCGATTGAACGGCACGAAGATCCGCGGGTCGAGCAACGTTCGTGCGCTTTGCACGCGCACCGAAGAGGCGAACTGCGCCACGAGCGCGGGCAACAGCGTCGCAGCAGAGAGGAAACCGAAGAAGACTCCGGTGCCCGCGATCCAGCCGAGCTCTGCCACACCGCGGAATTGCGTAGGGATGTACGCGTAGAACCCCGCGGCGGTCGTGAACGCAGCGAGCAACAGCGAGGAGCCTACTCCGCGCATCGACTGCCGCAATGCCGGCTCGGCCGCATTGCCCTCCGCGACGAGCTCGCGGTAGCGGAGCAGCACGTGGATCACGTAGTCGGCGCCGAGACCGACGTTGAGCACGACGAACGTGATCGAGAGAAGGTTCAAGTGACCGACAGTCGCCGCCGCGAATGCCGCCGTGTACGCGAGCCCTGCGAACAACGCGACCACCGATATCGCGAGCAGGCACCACGAACGCAGCGCGACGTAGAGCACGCCGCACACCAAGAGCAACGTTGCGATGCCCGCGATGCCGGCCGAGCTGCTCACGCTCGCGAGCTCCTCGTGCTCCATCGCGACGCTGCCGGTGAGCCGCACGGTGACGGGCTCGGCCTCGGCCGAGTTGAGGCGCGCGACGATCGCACGGACTCCATCGATCGCGGCTTTCGCGGGTTGGATCTTGCCGAAGTCGACCGACGGCTGGAGCACGATGAGACGCCGCGTGCTCTGCTGCTGCGCGGCGCCGCTGGAGATCAGCTTGCTCCAGGCGAGCGGCTCCGGCGCGCCGGTGCGCGCCTCGTCGATCACGCGCGTGAGCTCCGCGTAGAGCGGCGCGGCCGCGGCGGCGTCTCCGGCCTGCGCGGCCTCCGGTCCGAGGGTGCGCGCAGCGACGTCGAGCACTGCCGCCCCGTCGAAACGCGCGTGCAACAACCCTAGAAGCGGCTGCGCCGCCGTGAGCCTGTCCGAGAGCTGCTCGAGCTGCGCGAGTGGCAGATATAGGAGGCCGTTGCGCGCGAAGAACTCGCCCTCGCCTTGCAGCAAGATCGAGTGATAGAGATCGGGCTCGCGGCGCAGCTCGGCGAGCACCTTCGCCGCGAACGCGTCGGCGCGCGCCGGCGTGCGCGCGTCGATCACGATCAAGAGATTCCGATCGCGCGCGGGGAACGCCTCGCGGTACTCGTTGAAGTTCTGCCGCCAAGCGAGCTCGGGTGAGATCATCGTCGTCGTGTCGGTGTTCACGCCGAGGTGATGTGCCGCGTACCAAATCGACGCGACCGCGCCCGCGAGCAGGACGACGATCGCGAGCTTGCGCCAACGCAGGATCACGTCGACCACGCGCGCGAGACGATCGCCGATGAGATCTGCGACGGACACGAGCCGCCTACGACGCGGCGCGGCGCGCGCTGGCCGCGCCCGAGCCGAACGAGGTGCTGGATACGATCGGTGCGACCCGCGCGAGCATGCGGCGCGCCACCCGATAGCGCTGCGCGAGAATCAGGAGCCCGCGCCACTGCGCTGGACGAAGCGCAGCGGCAAACGCGGCGCCGATCCGCCGCTCACCGCGCTCGTCGATCCAACGTTCGACGTCCGCGGGAAGCTCGTCGCCCGCGGCGTCGACGACGACGCGCAACGCGGCGAAGCGGGCGCCGGCGCGAGCCGCAGCGGCGGCAATGGCCGCAGATTCCATGTCCGCGGCCGCAGCGCCACCGGCCGCGGCCTTCGCTTTCTCCGCCACGGTGGTGAGCGCGGACGGGACGCTCAGCAAGTCGTCGAGCTCGGGCGCGAGCCCCAAGTCACGGACGGCCCCGCAGAGTGCCGCGTGCCACTCCGGATGAGCCTCGAACGAGGCCCCCGCAATCGAGCGAACGCGCCGCGGCACGAGCACCGCGCCGGGAGCGAGCTCGGCGCGCAGCGCTCCCGCGAGCCCGAACGAGACGAGCCCGCTAGCGCCCGCCGCCAAGGCGGCCGTCGCGGCGCTCGCGGCCCGCTCGGGTCCGGGGCCGCTTTGAATGATGCCGAGCGGCGGCTCGCGCTCGGCGAGCGCGCGCAACGCCGCGCGCTCGACCCCGAGCGCCACGATCACCGCGAAGTTAGCAGCGGGAGCGGCCGCCTCGCGGCCGCTAACCGACATCGATACGGCTGCCCGGCAGCGCGGCGACGACGCTCGTCGCCGAGCGGCTCGCGAGCGGCAAGCCGTCGGCCGCGCGCGCAAAGATCATGCGCAGCCCTCGATTGCTCATCAGCGTGAGATTGGTTGCGAACACGGTCGCCTTGACGGTGCGCCGCGACACCTTGACCTCGTTGCCCGAGTGGAACGTCGGGTTGCGATGGATCTTGCGCAGCGTTAGCACCGCGAGGCCGATGGCCCAAAGACAGAACCGCCGAATGCCGGCCTCGCGCTTCGGAATCAGCGTGGTGTACTCGAGCGCGTTGCGCAGGTGGGCGTGCGCGAGACCGACGAGCTCGTCGAGACCTACCTTGAACGCGCCCGTCGTATGCAACTGCTCGAGGTGCTCGAAATCGAAGTTGCCGCCCGGAAACACCGAGCGCGGCAGCCAGCACGCGTTCGCCTGCCGGTCGTCCCAGATGTCCTTGAGTATATTGGTCATCTGCAACCCCTGACCGAACGACACGGCGAGACGCATCATCGCGTCACGATGCTTGGCTATGTCCGGGCAGTAAAGGCAAAACAGCTCCGTGCACATCTCGCCGACGACGCCCGCGACGAAGTAGCAGTACGACGCGAGCTCGCTAAGGTTGGCGAGACCGCGCAGACTCTTGCTGCGCTGGAACTCTGGCATCCCGCGGCACATAACGCCAACGCAACGATTCAGCGCGTCGCGCTCGGCGCGCGAGAAGCTGTGCGTCACGCGAATGACCGCCGCGGCGTTGACGACGAGGTCGCGCTCGGCGGGCAGCACGCGATCCGACAACAGTGGGAGCAGAGCCGCTGCGAACGGCTCGGCCGGCTCGTCGCCTTTCACGACGGCCACGAATCGGCTATGGAATATCGACTTCTGCATCGCGTCGAGGCCGACGTCGTCCTCGATCGTGTCCGCGAGACGGCAAAGCAGGTACGCGTTGGTCATCACCTGCGCGAGCCGCTCCGGCAACACGGGGATCGTCAACGCGAACGTTCGCGAGACGCCCGGAAGAATATGTGCCTGATAGGCGAGATCGTCGCTTGTGGAGCTTGTGGGTGGGCTCGATTCGGTGTTCACGGATGCCTGCGCCGTGCGCGCCGCTTCGGTGTTAGGATGACGCGCTATGATAGCACGGGCCTCGAGCGGCGAGTTTGCGGCACGGCTCGATCACTACCGCAAGCGCGTCGACGCGGAGCTGGCCAGGACCCTGCGCAGCGCCGCCCACGTTCCCCCACGACTCCGCTCCGCGATGGAGTACTCGGTACTCGGCGGCGGCAAGCGCGTGCGGCCGTTGCTCGCGTATGCGAGCGGCGAGCTCTGCGGCGTCGCCGAGGAGCAGCTCGACGTCATAGCGGCTTCGATCGAGCTGGTTCACGCCTACTCGCTCGTGCACGACGACTTGCCGGCGATGGACGACGATGACCTGCGCCGCGGCCGTCCGACGACGCACATCAAATTCGACGAGGCGACCGCGATTCTCGCCGGCGACGCGCTGCAGGCGCTCGCGTTCGAGATCCTCTGCGAGGACTCCAGGCTCGCCGCGCGGCCCGAGCGGCAAGTCAAAGTGATCTCGTGGCTCGCGCGTGCCGTGGGGCCGGCAGGCATGGTGGGCGGCCAGATGCTCGATCTCGACGCCGAAGGCAAGAAGCTCGACGAGCGCGCGCTCGAGGACATCCACCGCCGCAAGACGGGCCAGTTGATCCGCGCGGCGATCATGATGCCGAGCGAGCTCGGCGAGCTCACGGACGCCGAGCGCGCGCACCTCGACACGTTTGCGAGCGACATCGGGCTCGTGTTCCAGATTCGCGACGACTTGCTCGAGGTGGAGCAGGACACCGCGACGCTCGGCAAGAACGCGGGTAGCGACGCGACCAATGACAAGTCGACGTACCCTTCGACGCTCGGAGTGGAAGGCGCGCGCCGGCGCGCAGCGGAGACTCAGCAGCGAGCGACGGACGCGCTGCGGTCGCTGCGCCAGGACTCGCGTCCACTGCTCTGGCTGTCGGACTTCATCCTCACGCGCTCCTACTGAGCGCGCTCAATAACGGATCAGGCTGATCACGTTCTGGCCGGCCAGCCGTTTGCGCCCGTTCAGAAACGTGAGCTCGATCAGGAACGCGCACGCGGCAACGGTCGCGCGTTGCTGCGCGACGAGCTTGGCGACCGCTGCGGCGGTGCCGCCCGTCGCGATCACGTCGTCGACGATCAAATAGCGCCCGCCCGTCCGCACCGCGTCCTTGTGCATTTCGAGATGATCGATTCCGTACTCGAGCTCGTACTCGACACTGAACGATTCGCGCGGCAGCTTGCCGCGCTTGCGCACGAGCTGCAGCGGCAGTCCGGCCCGAGTCGCGAGCGCGGCGCCGAAGATGAAACCGCGCGACTCGATCGCGAGGATCCCGTCCGCGCGCAATGGCGCCACCGTCTCGGCAAGCGTGTCGATGGTCGCACGAAATGCGGCCGGATCGGCGAGCACCGGCGTGATGTCCTTGAACAGGATTCCGGGCTTCGGAAAATCCGGAACGTCCCGGATGAGCGAGCGGATTTCCTCGAGGGTCATTTGCTGCGCCGAAGCCCCGTGGGCGAGAATACCGCGCCGAATACTAGCAAACCCTTGCCACTCTACCGATGAGCTTTTCCGCACACTGCGTGCGCGGCGCGGTGTCCGCCTTGAACACCGGTGGCCGAGCGCTGCGCAGGCTCGGCGCCGATCCACCCTCGCTCGAGCTCGACGACTTGCTGCGCTCCGCCGAGCGTCGCGCCGGCTCCGCCGCGCTCGGCGCATGGCCGATCGCGGAGCCGCTCGAGCGGTTGCTGAAGTCATATCGCGACGAGGCGCGTCTCACGACGCTCGGCAGGATCACAGTGCGCGAGCTCCTCGTGAGCCTGCTCGAGAATTTGCTGCGCCTCGAAGAGCAGCGTTCTAAAAACCCCGCTATCGAGCGCGCGAGCGTAGCCGACCCGGTGTTCATCATCGGGCTGCCACGAACGGGCACCACGCATCTGCACGGCTTGATCAGCGAGGATCCTGCTAACCGTGCGCCGTTCACGTGGGAAGTGATGTATCCGGCCGCAACCGGCGCGACGCCGGCGGAGATCGATCCCGTGCGCGCCCGCACGCAGTCGCGTCTCGATTGGGCGAACCGGCTCGCGCCGGAGTTCATGCGCATTCATCCGATCGCACCCGATCTGCCGCAGGAGTGCATCGCGATCCACGCGCAGATCTTCATGGGGATCCAGTTCCACACGACGCACAACGTGCGGTCGTTCCAAGACTGGTTCGAGCGCTCGCCGCAAGATCTCGCCTACGACTTCCATCGGCGCTTGCTGCAGCACTTGCAGGCGAATCGGCCGGGCACTCGCTGGGTGCTCAAGGCGCCCGGACATTTGTTCAGCTTGGGGGCGCTGCTGCGCCGGTATCCGAACGCGCGGATCGTGCAGACGCATCGCGATCCGCTGCGCGTGATGGCGTCGATGGCGAGCCACGCGACCGTGCTCCGGCGCGCGTTCAGCGAAGACGCGGATCCGCGCGAGATCGCGGCCGATTGGACGGATCGCTGGGCGCGGGCGCTCGACGACTTCCTCGCCGTCCGCGAACGCGCGGACCCGAAGCAATTCCTCGACGTCGCGTACGAGTCGATCGAGCGCGCGCCGCTCGAGACGATCGAGCGCGTCTACGACTTCCTCGGCTGGCCGCTCGCCGAGACAGGACGCGCCGCAATCGAGCGTTTCCTCGCCGCGAATCCCAAGGACAAGCACGGCGTGCACCGTTACACGCTCGAGCAGTACGGGCTCGATCCGGCCGCACTCACGCGGCGCTTTGCGGCTTACTGCGAGCGCTTCGATATCCCGGTCCGAACCACGCCCTGACGCGGGGCCGAACTCGACGTCGAAGGTAACGCACTGCCGTCAGCGCGCGGTCACGGCGTTGCGAAATGCGAGCGGCGAATCGATGCCGCGCAGCGGCTCGATGCCGGCGCCGGTGCCGCGGATGATGACATCGCCATAGTCGAACAGCCGGCCGATCAGCGATTGATCGACGTCCACACTTTCGATCTTGTCCATGTTCATCTCGACCGTATGGCGTCGAATGAAGCCGCGCTTGTAGACGACGCGCCGATCGGTCACGTCGATTTCCGTGGTCCAGCGTCTGAACCACGCTTTGAGACCCGAATAGGCCGCGAACAGAGCGACGATGCCTCCCGCCGACTGTCCTATCGCGCTTCGCTCCAACGCGATGCCCGTCACGAGCAGCGCCAACGCAACGAGCCACAAGATGATGCTCGGCAAATAAATGGCCCAGCTCAGAGTGGACGAGAAGATCACCTTCTCGCCGGGCTGCAGGATTTTCTGGATGTATTTCATGTCGCTCGTGCAAATCGCGCGCGCCAGAGTGAAAGGTTAATTCACGAGCGGCCTCTTTGCAGAGCCTCGATTGCTACTTCGCGAGCCGGCGCTGCAGCGCGTCGATGGCTGCGAGCATGTCGATCGACTCCGTGAGAACTCCCGCGAGCGGATCGCCGTGCTCGAGCATCCGCTTGCGCGCCGTCTTGATGTTGTAGCGCTCGAGCTTGAGCCGGGCAGTCACGTCCTTCCACTCGAGCGGCATCGACACGGGCGCCTTGGGCAGCGGCCGCACGCTGAACGGCCCGACGAGCAGTCTGCCGTGGCCGTTCTGCAGGTAATCCAAGTAGACCTTACCTTCGCGGTCGCTCGGCTTGCGGACGATCGTCGAGATCTCGGGCAGCGACTTCGCCGTGAAGCGCGCGATGAGCTCGGCGAGCGTGCGCGAGTGCTCGTACGTGTACTTCGCGCCGAGCGGAATCAGCACGTGCAGACCGGTCGAGCCGCTCGTTTTCACGTAGTTCACGAGCCCCACGTCGTCGCAGAGGTCGTGGATGTGACGCGCGATCTTCACGACGTCCGTGAGCGGCGCTCCCTTCGGGTCGAGGTCGAGGATGCACCAGTCGGGCCGCTCCAGCGCCGCGACGCGGCTCGACCACACGTGCAGCGGAATCGACGCCATGTTCGCGACATAGACGAGCGACTCGACGTCGTCGAGCACGAAGTAGCGGATCTCGCGCTCGGCCTGCTCGCTCCACATCGTCTCGAGCCTGAGCCACTTCGGCGCGTAGACCGGCGCGTCTTTCTGGAAGAACGACTTGCCTTCGATCCCGTCGGGGAAACGCGTGAGCACGACCGGCCTGTCGCGCAAGTACGGCAGCAGCCAGTCCGAGATGCCGCGGTAGTACTCGATCATGTCGCCCTTGGTGTAGCCGTCGGCCGGCCAGAACACCTTGTCGAGGTTCGTAAGATCGACCGTGCGTTGTGGCCCGGCGGACGCCGGCGGATCGTCTGACGGGGCGTCGGTCACGGGCTCGGTCTCGCCGCCGGATTCAGCCTCACCCGGCCAGAGGCACTGAGCCGCGGCCTTGTCGTCGCGCAAACGCATGAAGGTCGGCTGGCGCAACGAGCCGTCCGGCGTCCGCTGCTTGAACTTCACCTGGATCACCGGGCCCGGCGCGAGCCAGACGGCATCGCGCTCCTCGGGCGCCGCGACGGGCGCATCGGCACGCTCGAGCGCCTCGAGCTTCGGCTCGATCGCCTTGAAATCGCGTTGACCGAAGCCGCCGCCGACTCGGCCCGCGTACATGAGCTCGCCTTCTCGGTACTGCGCGAGAAGCAACGCGCTGAAACCCTTGCCGCCGTTCTTCGCCCGCAGATAGCCGACCACGACGAAGTCGTCGGACTTCGCAGCGTTCACCTTGATCCAGTCCTGGGAGCGCTTGCTGACGTACTGCGACGCGGCGCGCTTGCCGACGACGCCTTCGAGCCCGAGCCGCTCGGCCTCGACGAACATCGCCTCGCCGTGCTGTTCGACGTGCTCCGAGTAGCGCAGCGGCCCGATCGTCGGCAGCAGCGCTCGTAACGCGTCCTTGCGCTCGTTGAGCGGCAACGCACGCAGGTCGAGGTCGGCGAAGCCGAGCAAATCGAACGCGTAGAACGTGCACGGCAGCTCGAGCGCCGCTCGCTCCGCGTCCGCGCGGCGCGAGAGGCGCCCGCGCTTCTGGAGCAGCGAGAAGCTCGGGATCCCGCGCGCATCGTTGACGATCACCTCGCCGTCGATGATGAAACGCGGATATGGCAGCGCGGCGACGATCTCCTCGACGTCCGGGAACGTAGCGGTGAGATCGTTGCCCGCGCGCGACCAGAGCGTCACCCGGCCGTCGCTCTTCTCGGCGAGCAGCCGATAGCCGTCGTACTTGAGCTCGAACACCCAGCCCGCACGAGTGAACGGCTTGCCCGGCGTCGCGAGCATCGGCGACAGGTCCGAGCCGCGCAGCGTGCGCGCCTTCGCGCCGACTTTGCGCAAACGCGACGCGAGCGCGGCGCCGCGATCCTCCGCCATGCCGACTTGCTCCACCGTACGCCCCGAAAGCACCGAGTCGTGCGGATAGTCGTCCGTGCCTCGCTGCGTCGCGTAACCGTCGCGCTCCTTGATCAGGAGCCATTCCTCCTTGCCGCGCTTCGTCTTCACGAGCGTCCACTTGCCGCGCAGCTTGTAGCCGCGCAGCTCGAACAGCAGCTTGCCTTTGACGAAGCCCTCGTCGAAGTCGATCAACGGAACCCAGCGCCCTCGGTCCCAGACGATCACGGCGCCCGCGCCGTAGTTGCCGGGCGGTATCAGCCCCTCGAAGTTCGCGTACTCGACCGGGTGGTCCTCGACGTGGACCGCGAGCCGCTTGTCGGCCGGATTCGGCGACGGGCCTTTCGGCACGGCCCACGACTTGAGCACGCCGTCGTGCTCGAGCCTGAAGTCGTAGTGAGTCCGGCGGGCCGCGTGCTGCTGAACAACGAACCGCGAGCCCCCTACGCGGGCCGGACCGAACGGCTCCGGAGTTTGATCTGCCTTTCGCTTTGCACGATAAGTCTCTAACTTGCCGGTATTTTTTGTTGTCACAGCAGGGCCGAGCATATATGATCCGCGCATGCCAGCGCGAGCATTGTCGGCCGCCACCATCTCGTTCGGGCTCGTTTCGATTCCGGTCAAGCTCTACTCGGGCGCGGAACCGAAGAGCGCGCTCTCCTTCAACCAGATCGACAAGAAGGACGGCTCGCGCGTCAAGCAGCAGCTCGTGAACTCGCGCAGCGGCGAGGTCGTCGCGCGCGAGGAGCTCGTCAAGGGCTACGAGTTCGCGAAAGGTCAGTATGTGCTGTTCGAGCCGAACGAGCTCAAAGCGCTCGAAGCCGCCGCGACGCACACGATCGACATCGTCGAGTTCCTGAAGGCCGACCAGATCGACCGCCAGTATCTCGACAAGGTCTACTACCTCGGCACAGACAAGGGCGGCGCTCGGGCCTACAAGCTGCTCGCGCAGGCGCTCAACGAGACGGGTCGTATCGGCATCGGCAAGTACGCCGCACGCGGCAAGCAATACCTCGTGATGGTGCGGCCGATGGGCGACAAAGGGCTCGTGATGGAGCAGCTCCATTATCCCGACGAGCTGCGCTCGTTCGCCGAAGTGCCGATCGAGGATGCGACAGTGAAGCCCGCGGAGCTCAAGCTTGCGACGCAGCTCATCGAGCAGGCCGCAAGCGACAAGTTCGCGCCCGAAAACTATCGCGACGAGGTTCGCGAGCGGATGCTCGAGCTAATCAATCGGAAGGTCGAGGGCGAGGACATCACGATCGCGCCGACCGCGGAGCCCGAGAACAAGATCATCGACATCATGGAGGCGCTCAAAGCGAGCCTCGCCGCCGGCAGTGCGCGCAAGCCCGCGCAGCAGGCGGAGCCACCTGCGGAAAAGAAAGCTGCCAAATCCAAGCCCGTCGCGAAGAAGCGCGTCGCTGCCAAGTAGCCCGCACGCCATGAAGGCGTATTCCACGCGAGAGGTAGCTGACCTGCTCGGCATTCCTGCGCAGCGCGTGCGCTCCCTCGTGCGCTCGGGCGTCGTGGCTCCGCGCTCCGGACCGAGCGGCCATTTCGAGTTTTCGTTCCAGGATCTCGTGTTGCTGCGCACCGCGAAGGGGCTCGAGGATGCGAAGCTCAAGCCGCGCCGGATCCTGAGCGCGCTGCGCGCGCTCGCCGAGCAGCTGCCCGCCGATCGACCTTTGAGCGCCGTGCGCGTGCAGATCGACGGCAACCGCGTGATCGTCCGAGACAACAGCACGAGCTGGGAGCCCGAGTCGAAGCAGACGCTGTTCGACTTCAACGTACGCGAGCTCGGCGAGAAGGTCGCGCCGCTCGCGCGCGACTCGGTGCAGCGCGCGCTGCACTCGGCCGGCAACGCGGAGGAGCTCTTCGAGGCCGCGCTCGAAAGCGAGGAGATCGGCGCGAACGGCGAAGCGGAGCTCGCCTACCGCCGCGTGCTCGAGACCGATTTCGATCACGTCGCCGCGCGGATCAATCTCGGACGGCTGCGCCACCAGGCGCGTGCGCTCGAGGACGCGGAGCGCCTGTATCGCGAGGCGCTCACGCTCGACCCGAACCATCCCACCGCTCGTTTCAATCTCGGGGTCGTGCTCGAGGATCGCGGTGCGACCAAAGAAGCGATCGCCGAGTATGTCGAGGCGGCGCGGCTCGATCCTCGGGTGGCGGACGTGCACTTCAACCTCGCTCGGCTCTACCAGCAGGCCGGCGACGAGCAGGCCGCCCTCAGACACTTCTCGCGGTTCCGCGCGCTGACTCGCGATCGCGAATAGGTAGTCGCCTCCCGCGCGCCGCCGTGGGCGGCTGCCGAACGGCATTCCCGAGACACGCCGGAACACCCTCCCTAGGGCTCGGTGCCGAGTCGCTCGCTAGGTGGCGGCGAGGTGCTGGAACTGCTCGGCGAGC
>Ga0070666_10002203_pt1 | contig 11799 bp, 9 predicted proteins | sample KBSS23metaG_FD_64677 | JGI IMG/M metagenome (GOLD analysis project Ga0070666, IMG submission 64677) | Switchgrass rhizosphere microbial communities from Kellogg Biological Station, Michigan, USA - KBS S2-3 metaG | ecosystem: Host-associated > Plants > Roots > Rhizosphere > Soil ... | reverse complement strand
GTGTCCATTCGGAGGTGAAAGTGGCCCCCAGTTCTCTGGGTATAGAAAAGAATAAAACCGGCGCACCTGCACCATCGGCCGTTTTTTCATAGATCGAACCCGAGTTCACTTTTGTATAGACGATCCGGCTACCGTCGCCGCTCCAATATTGTGAAATTTCCGGTCCAGGCTCGGACGTCAGGCGGGTATCAATGCCACGCTCAAACTCAAACACCCACAGATCGCCATCATGCGACGTGGCCACCCGTTTCCCGTCCGGCGAGAGCGTGATGTTTACGGCGTAGCCCTTCAAGTCCCCCACAGTCGAGAGAACGTTCCCCGCACGATCCAGCCAGGTCAGTATACCGGTGGTTCCCCGATCTGTACCGTTCCCCGCTGCGCTGTTCCGGCTGTGAATCAGCACTCCATTCTGGGAAACGGAGAAGCCCGCGGCGGTGACGTTTTCAGCAATCGGGATGGATTCTCCCACAGGCTGGTTGGTGCGCGGATCGAACGGCTGCGCCATTAAGGTTCCCTCACCCACCAATCCCAGCGATGTGAAATTGATTCCCCGCACAAACAGCACGTACCCTTGTTTCATATGGGGTGCGGGAGTGTACGCGATTGCAGATACATCCGGAAGAATGCGTCTTATCGTTTCCCCGGAGCCAGCTTCAACGGGTGCGATATAAATCCCATCTCCACCCGCAAATAGAAAATGTTTTCCGTCCGGAAGCAGCGAGGGACTTGCAAGGATCGGCGACGGGTGTGGGATTTCTGTGGCGGTTCGGTCACTGGCAGAAAACCGATTCGTGGGCGACGGCGAATCCTGCCCGAACACGATGTTCCCATCCGGAGTCCAGAAGCCTCCCACTACTACGGTCCCCACGGCGCATAAGATTTGGACCGGGCTCCCGCTCGCTTCGATCGTCTTCAGCTTCCCATCGGCACCGAACGCCACATAGCGGCTGTTAAAGGACCAAAACGGCATCCCTTGTATGCCATCGGTTCCGTCCAGCGGGTGCGCTTCGGAGGTGGAGAGCGAACGAATCCATAATTTCGTGACGCCGTCCGCTCCCCGCGCAACGAATGCGAGGTGGTGTCCGTCGGGCGAAACGGAGGCCCCCTGCAAGCCGCCGCTGTTAGGAAGGCCGATCGTGAAGCGAATCGGGTCGGGCACGGGAATTTCGCGATTGAAATACGCGTATATTCCGAGAGCACCCAACACGAGTACGGCCACGGCAGCGGCCCACAGCCCGCGCTTGCGTGGCGATTGGATCGGAATTGGCACGCTGGCGCTGGACGTGCTGCCCTGCGCCGCGTCCAGGTCGATCAGCTCCAGCGTCGGCTTCAGATCTCGCGCCGACTGCCATCGGTCATCGGGTTTCTTCTCCAGGCACTTTCGGATAATCCGTTCCAGTGCGCGGGGCACCATTTGTTGAACCGCTTGTGGCGTTGAGGGTTGGCGTGGATGCATCGGAGCAGGCTGATCCTTGATCAGCGACGCGAGCACCGCGGCTTGCGTGTCACCCGTGAAAGGGCGCTGGCCGGTGATCATTTCGTAGAACACCACTCCGAAACTGAAGATGTCGCTGCGCTCGTCGGTTTCCTTTCCTTCCACCTGCTCCGGCGCCATGTAGTACAGCGTGCCCAAAACGGAACCAGACTTTGTGATGGCTTCAACGGTCTCCATGTGGTCGGTGGGCCTGTTGGGTATGCCATCCGAAGCGAGCTTCGCGAGGCCGAAATCAAGCACCTTCACCCCGTTCCTGGTGATCATGATGTTGCCCGGCTTCAGATCACGATGGATCACCCCCTTCGCGTGCGCGGCGGCCAGCGCGTCCACAACCTGAATCGCGTACTTCAGCGCCTGGTCCAGCGGCAGCGGCCCGCGCCCGATGATGGTCGAAAGCAATTCGCCTTCGACCAGCTCCATCACCAGATAGTTCGGACCGACGTCGTACAGCGTGCAAATGTACGGATGATTCAGCGACGAAATCGCCTTGGCTTCGCGCTCGAAGCGCTCAATGAATTCCCGCGAGGACACTTTGATCGCCACCGGCCGGCCGAGGCGCGTATCGGTACCGAGGTACACTTCACCCATTCCGCCTTTGCCGACCATGGACAGAACTTTGTAATTGCCAAGTTGTTCACCGGGGGACAAAGCCATAGGCCTCCTGTTTTCTCGCTAGAGTCATTTCCGAGTGAACGTCTGGCGGATCACAATCTGGTTCGGCGAAATTCCGTTATAAAGTTCGCACCCGGTTTCTTTCATCCCTTGATACCGACATCAGACCACGCCGATTGGATTTTTCGCGCAGCCGCGGCGCCAAATTCGGACTTCGCCAGCGCGACGGTCTGGCTTGCGAATTGTGCAATCGTGGTGGCTGGCTTCAACTTGCCACTACAGATGAGGCTATACCAGACTCGGCCGGCGACGTCCCACGAATGACCGCCGAGCGCTTTGGCGGCCAGGACGAATGCGCGATTGGGTATGCCGCAATTCATATGGATGCCGCCATTGTCGAGCTTGCTTTCCTGGTAACCGGACATGTGCGCGACCTGGGGATCTTTTCCGAAAACCTTGCTGTCATATGCGCTGCCCGGATTCTCCAGCGACATCAGCGGCTGGCCTTCCACAAGGTCATCGCCGATCAACCAGGTGGACGTCCTGGAATCCTCGTTGAGCGCGTATTGCTTCACCATCGCGGAAAACACCAGCGCCACCGATTGGAATACAGCACCGGACTGCCCCTGATAGATCAGCTTCGTTTCCTTTTGTAACAGCCCCATGCTGAACTCTTTCGCAACGATGTCCAGACGATGAAAGTGTCTCAGCCCTCTTCCGCCGTCGCCGAGCACCGCGCGACGGCCGTCCCAGAAAGCATTCTCAAAGTTGCGTCCGAAATGAATGACGGCTTCGAGTGGAGCGCCTTTGCCGTCCCAGGAATCGCGGCCGAAGATATCCTTGAAGAAGGTGTAGAACGTGCCGAGCGCATCGTACGTGTCGTTCGCAGCACGATCCTTCACGGGCTGTGAACCTTCCGACCGGACCAACGCCTTCGCCGGAAGGTCAGCGCCAGACCAATCGCCTTGCTGGTGGTCCGCATCAAATACGGAACGTTGCATCTTCCCGGGGGATGCCGGCGCAGTCCGCCGCGCAGGGCGGATTTCCTTAACCGCCGCGGGTGGCCCTGACGGCTCAGGGCCCGCCGGAAAATCAGTCCGGGACAGTACCTGCGTTTCCGACCACTGAAAGGGCCGAGGAGACCGCATTTCAACGGCCCACATCTGATCACCGACAAAGGTTGCTTGAGCCGTACTCAGCGGCATCTCGCCAAATCCCGCATTGCCCCATTTGGTTCCCCAGGTATGAGCGAAGTGGATCACGTTGCGAGCGCTGTCGAAGTCGACAATGGTCAACGCAATCGAGCCGAGGATCTGGTCCGTCTTTTTTCCGGAAACTCCACCGATAATGCCACGCTGTTGTGCATCGTCGCTGAACCATGCCGACTGATGGACGGCAAATGAGCCCAGCACCGGCCTCCCTTTTGCAAGATGCATCGGGATTTCGTCAGCGGCTGTCACGGGTAAAAACCGGACACGATACTCCTGAGCCTCCGCATCGAGCTTCTGCCAGGTTTCTCCCTTCGGCAACTGCCACTTCTCCGCGACGTAGGGCCAGGTCTTCTCGGGAACCGTTCCGTACTCCTCGAGAACGCGGACAAGAGTTTCCATTTGGATGCCGCCATCCACCTCCGGTTTGCCTCCGTCCAGCTGCTTGGCTTTTTGATAGATGTAACGCGGCGACAGCCGCGTGTCCTTCTTTCCGAGCGCCAGACACGTCTCGATTGCCGTCACCGCGGCCACGGCAGGATTGGATCCTTCGCTGCCCTGATCGCGAATGCGAACCCACGGCCTCAAGTCCAGCTGACGGGCGACGTGGGTCACAGACGTCCCGAGCGCGGGAACCGTCCTTGGCTGCCGCAGTGCCTGCGCCACCTGGGCCAGGATGATTTCGCCTTCCTGCCCGACGCTGGAAATCGTCGGGGTCTGACGGCTGCCGGGAAGCGCGATCCGTTTGTATGCGTAGTTGTAGAGATCCTGAACGGAGATCCTGCCGTCGCCGTCGATGTCCGCTTCGCCGGTCTCCAGGCCGCTGACGAGAGTTTTTGTAAAGACCGACAGCCGGGATTTGCTCTTCACGTTTCCGTCTTCGAAAGCAAATTCCATTGCCGTGGATGCCGTCAGAATCACGCGGCCCTGACCCTGGAACAGTTCGTTGATGCCGACCTTGTCGGCCTCACCCTTCGAAAGCAATCCCCTGGCAAACGCCCCGCCGAAACAGCAGTCCAGAATCAGAACCTGTCGGCGTGCGCGGCAACTCTTCATGACATCGCGAAGAAATTCATCGGAGATGCCGGTCGAGCGAAGGAGTTGTTGCGTGGTATTGCGCGCAGCAAGATAGAGATTGCCCGCGTCGTCCTTAATGCCGTGTCCCGAGAAATAGAGGAGCAATGTGTCGTCGACATCGCGATTGGAGCAGAACTGCTCGATGCCTTGCTGGACAACGTGAGAATCTCTGTTCCGGATCACCGCCAGGTCGAACATACCGACATCAGGATCGCGCAGAACTTTCGACAGGGCCAGGGCATCGAAACCTGGCGCTTTGAGCTGCCGCATGCTCTTGTCGCGATAATTCGACGTCGCGACAACGAGAGCGAACCGGCGTTCAGCCATTGGCGCGCGCCGCACTGGTGGGCTTGCTCTGCCGCTCAAACAGCTGGATCAGGCGTTCGACCTGATCGGACGAGATATCCGAACCTTCAAAAGAATCTCCTCCCAGAACAATCTTCACGCTCCTTCCCTTATTCCGGGAAGTCCAGCCTTTGACGGCCTCGATAACGTTCTTGAACGCTTCTCCGCTCATCATCTTCACAACCAATCCACCGACCGCAACCAAAGCCAGCCCCTTGGACGATCTCGGCGCTCGGTCACCCGTCGAAAGATCGACTGATGCGACATCCAGACTTTGAAGTTCGGCCTGAAGCAATCTCGTAAGTTCGTCCAATTCGCGCGGATCGCCCGCTCGCGGGCCGAGACTAAGCTGGAGCCCGACCGACACTGGAGCGGCACCGAGGCGGGCCTGCGTCTTCGCAACAGCAACCGGCTTGCGGCTCTTGACCAGAACTTTTTTTTTACCCGAAGCGGTTTTGGATTCCTTCCGGGTCGTGGGCGTCTTCGTGATCTTTTTTGGCATGAGCCTCCTTTCCAATTTGAACAGCGGAGTTTGCTCATCATAAACAAAGTAGCGGCAGACGTCGTCGATAATGTGCGCAAATGAGCTTTCGATTTCGGAAGTGGTTATGGAGTTCGTCACGCGGCACGGCCGGCGGCAATGGATCATTTGGATCGGCTGCCGATGGGCGGCGGGCATATCGCCTGAAAACTTCATGGCCGCAACGGAACACGCTTGTACCAGCGCTACATTGTCCCGGAGGACGTATCCAGTGTCTGGCGGGAAGAGCGACGGATCGCCATACAGCGTGTCCCATTTCGGAGAAATGAAGGAACAAGGTGCCTGACCCCCATTTACTTGGAGTAAACTCGGGCATCACGTCGAATAAAGCTTTGGCATTTCCCGGGAATCGATTGCGCAGGCTGGAACATTTGTAACAGCGAGCCAGGTCAACGTCCTTCGAGCTTATAAGGGGAGTGCGGCTTCCCAAGCGAATTAGCAGTTATTTTTTGGAGGTGTCTTGTGAACTTGCTGGAATCGGTATTGAATGCAAACGGCGGAGCGGCGGTCAGCCAGCTTGCCGGACAATTTGGCCTGCAACAGGATCAGGCGGCTTCGGCCATTGGGAGTCTTCTTCCTGCGCTGGCAGGCGGAGTGCAGCGCAACATCAGTCAAGGTGGACTGGGCGGACTGCTCGGCGCACTGATGAACGGAGGTCACCAGCGATACCTCGAGGATCCGTCCACTTTAAGTTCGCCAGAAGCGCGAGATGATGGCAACGGAATTTTGGGACACATCCTGGGCAGCAAGGACGTGAGCCGTCAGGTTGCGGCACAGGCGTCGACACAGACGGGCATCAGTGAATCCATCCTTAAGCAGATGCTTCCGGTGGTGGCGAGCCTGGCCATGGGAGCGATGAGCAGACATGCAACAGCGGCCTCCGCATCATCGGCGGGGCTTAATCCCAACGCCTCCGATGCAGGGTCTGGCCTTCTTTCGATGCTGACACCGTTGCTCGACCGCAATGGAGACGGTTCTGTGATGAATGATGTTCTGGGATCGGCTTTCAAAATGTTCCAGAAGTGAAGAAGTCATAGGAAGTCCGAGCGGGCGGCTCTTCAGGCTGCCCGCGCTTCCTATTTGAAAAGAAGTCCTTTGCCGGGGACTCGGTGTTCATTCACACCGTAATTGATTCGTTTTCCCGATAATATAGCGATCACGCATGTCCCCTCGCCCGCCGCCCGATCCGAGACAGGCTTCCCGCGTGGCACGATTTTCTGGCCGCCACTCGCCGGAGCTACGGGTCCAAGTTGGAAGACAATGGCGAGTCGGTGTGGAAGGAACCGGTCACCTGGCCCGGCACTCGTAAACGCGAAATGAATACCGGATTCAGAAAATCAAATCGAGGCTAATATTCAGGGAACATCTTATGACAGCGCTTCTGTGGCTCGCGTTCATACTCCTCGGGCAATCGCCGGTCGCTTCGCAGTCAGACTACGCATCGATCGAAGGTTCTGTCGTCCGCGCCGGGACTTCTGAGCGTGTGCCCAATCTCGTTATTGTCGCCCGTGGACCGGGAAAAAATGGATCTGTGGACGTCCGAGCGCAGACCGACGAAAACGGCAATTTTTATTTTCGATTTGTTCCTCCCGGCGAGTACGAATTTTTGTCGGCAGACCCCGCCTATTCCATGGCCAAACCTGCAGGACGGCACCTATACACTGGATCTCCAGAATCACTATGAGCGTCTGGAGCTTCGTTCGACCGGTCCATCCGGGCAATTCAAGTATCAAGGACTCGAGTCCGGAAAGTATGTGCTGCTTGCTTTTAGCACACTACCTAAAGATTTGCTTTTGGGTGCCGTCGACATCGCGGATTTCATCCGTCCCTACCAGGGTCAAGCTACCCCGCTGATCGTCAAACCAGGTAAACGAACAAATGTAAATGTTCCTCTGGCGATCATTTCCGCAAACTGAGTTTCGCCGTGCGCTGCTCCGCGATAAAGCGCGACGCTGACCGCTGGGTCTGTGAGATTCGATGCCTTCGTTCGCGACATCCGACATTTCGAAACGTAGGGAGTCTGAACGTGAATATCAAATCAGCCCAGTCGTTTCCGGATGTGGCGGTCACCAGCCGGAGTCCAGATTCGGGAAGCCTGTAACCCGACAGGAAAAATGCGCTGTCGAGGTTTCCCGGGGATGAGGACGAAGTATCGTCTTTGGTTTTTAAAAAACATATTGGCCTGTTATGCATTTCACTTCAGTTTCAATGACACGACGTTATATTGGCAAAGGAGGATGCAGATGACCAAAACTGAAATTTCGGAATTAGGACGAATCGCAGGGAAGCTGGAAGGGAAGGCATTCATCGATGCATTTCAGCCATCCGCCAGAGGTTATCTGTGGTGCATCAAGTTTGAAGATAAGGACGTTGAGGTCTCCGTGCGGCCCGGAGAATGCGACGCGAGAGAAAGAATACTGGATGAACTGCGCCGGGAACTATCAAGTCGGCGCGCATAACGCGAATCCTTCAGGAAGATTTAGAATGGTGGTTTCGAACTTCCTTCTTTTTCCATTCGAAGAGAATACTGAAGGGAATGATGCAGCGCCGGATAACGATGACGCAAAATGGCGAAGTAACGGCTAGTTAATTGGCTGCAGTTCCCCTTAGTTTGAATTTGTTTTATCCAGAATTGTGAGATTCGATTCAACGGATCTGCCTTTCTCGATATGAACTGCCGTGCCGCGTTTTTGGAACTGCTGCATAAATTCCGCACCGCGATAGGCCGCGTCTTCATTATCACTTCAGGCTCCTCCACCTTCTGTTTGGATTCTCTGCAAAACACCTTCGTGCGGCGACCTCCAATGATAGATCATGGAAAATGCCGTAGCGTTTACCGACCTCTTTAAGGCCAGTTCGCAAATTCGGATGAACACCGAGTTCGGTATATTCCCGCCGAGGAGCCCTCCTGTTGACATCACAACTTGAACTCGACCATAGGTCTGATTGGCTCGTGTCGCCAAGTGTGAACCGCCAATTCGCGAACCGATATTCTCATTGACACGAACTGCAAAATTCGATACTTCTATCGACATCCGATAGAAGCGCTATGACCCGTCAACGACACGATGTACTCCAGGGCACTCTGGACCTTCTTATACTGAAAGTCCTTGTTCGTGAAGCCATGCACGGTTACGGCGTCATGATTCGGCTCCGCGAACTAACGGAAGGCGTTTTCGACGTTACGCCAGGCTCATTGTTTCCATCGCTCCAACGGCTCGAGCGAAAAGGTTGGATCGAAGGCGAATGGGGCACGTCCGAAAACAACCGCCGAGCGTGCTTCTATTCCATTACAAAGGCAGGCCGGAAGCAGCTGATGCGCGAAGAGCAACAGTGGAGTGCGATCACGGTTGCCGTGGCAAAGGTCCTTCAGAACTCCTGAGGTTTTCGATAGCAATGAATAGGCTGAAAATTGTCTTACGAGGGCTGTTCCGGAAGGACGAGGCGGAGTCTCAATTCAATGCCGAACTCATGGCCTACATTGATCACGCGATTGATGACAAGATCGCGGGCGGGATGGCGCCTGAGGAGGCCCGGCGTGCAGCCCTGATCGAGTCGGGTGGAGTCGAGCAAGTCAAAGAATCCGTGCGCAGCAGCCGGCCGGCAGCGTGGGTGGATTCCCTGGCTGCAGATTTTAAATATGCGGCTCGCACCTTATGGGTCCGCCGTTCATTCTCGACCATTGCCGTGCTCACGATTGCTCTTGGCATCGGTGCGGCAGCGACGATGTTTACCGTCGTGGATCATGTTTTGCTGCGGCCGCTGAAGCATAAGAATTCGGATCGACTCGTCACGGTATGGGGTACGGTCGGTGCGCTAAAAACAGACACTGTCGCAGGTTCAATTTGGAACCGGTTCACCCTGTCGTACGAAGATTACGAACAGTGGCTCTCTCAGCAAACAGTTTTTGAGGAGACCGCCTTGTTTGCGATCGGTAAAACCCGCTTCCTCGGAGATCAGGAAACCCGAACGATTGCGGCAGGAGAAGCATCAGCCAATTTGTTCGCGATGCTGGGGACGACGTTTTTTCGTGGACGGTCTTTCACCAATCACGAACCGGATGCAATCGTTGTTACGTACGAATTCTGGAAAACAGCACTCGGAGCCGTTGCGGATCCGGTGGGCAGAAGAATCACACTCGATCAGACCACAGGGACGATCGTCGGTGTTCTGGCGCCGCATTTCGACTTCGCCGGCTATGGCGCCGATGCCGGCCCAAATCCGGAGCTTTGGCGCACCGTAAGAACCAGCAATCGCACAGTACCCGACTATGAGGTCATCGGCCGCCTCCGCGCGGGTGTGCCACTGCCAGATGCGCAACGGGAGACCGACGGCATTTTCCACAACCTCCGATTTGCATTCTTGAATGAACTGGCAACATTGGATAAGCGGCACGGCGCCCACCTCGAATCGAGGAAGGACACCGAAACAGGAGCGGCTAGAACGTCGCTGCTGATCCTCTTTCTTTCTTCGGGGCTGCTGCTTTTGATTGCATGCGGCAATGTCGGCAACCTCCTTTTGGGGGAGTCGTTAAGTCGTCAACACGAGTTCGCGATGCGCTCTGCTCTCGGAGCGACATCGCTTCGAATTCTCCGGCAACTTACCATCGAAAGTGTCCTTTTGGCAGTCGTCGGCGGTCTTCTGGGCAGCGCCCTCGCCTGGTTGGGAGTTCGTTGTTTGGTCGGGCTTCGCCCCACAGGATTACCTCGCATTGATGAAATTGTTTTTGATTTCCGGGTTTGGGTAATCGCAATGATGGCGGCCGCGGCAACAGGAGTTGTTTTCGGCCTCGGTCCTGCCATGGGTCTTGCACGCGTGAGTTTAATGGAGACGTTGAAAATTCGAGGACGGCGCCGCGGTTTCCCCAGAAGCCCTTCTCAAAGTGCAGTCGTCATTGCTGAAGTATCCATTTGCTTTGTTTTGCTCGTTGGAGCGGGACTGCTCACGGAAAGTCTCAGGTTGCTGGGCGCGGTAGATACGGGAATCCGTTCCGACGGGCTCGTCGCAGTAAAAATGTCACTGCCGCGTCGCACCTATCAACCGGGGCAAATCTTTTCGTTGTATCGCCGGCTATTCACGGAATTGAATGCCATTCCTGGCGTCACTGAAGTCAGCGCTGCTTCGGCAGCACCGTTCGAAGATTATCGGGCTCTCGCAGGGATCACGATCAACGGCGCGCCCGCGGTCATCGAGAACCGTTCGATCGGGAACAATTATTTCGAAACTGTTGGCGGGCGGATAATCGAGGGACGCCCTTTTTCTGCGTCGGAATTATCCAATGCTTCGCCCGTGATGATCATCAACGAGACCATGGGTCGAACTTTCTGGCCGGGCGAAAGCGCTGTTAACAAGCACATCAAGCTTGTGGATCGAATGGGAGGCGAAGCGACGATCGTCGGCGTCAGCGCAGATGTGAGGCAACTGGGACCCGCCGTATCGCCGGCACCGATGTATTACACGCCGCTCAACGCTGAAACGGACTTCACGGTCTTGGTTCGCACCGCACAAAATCCTTCAAGCATTACGCCTGTGCTACGGACGCGTATCCGCACCATTGACCAGAATATTGCAGTGAATTGGATACAACCGATGCAGGATCTGATTAATGCGTCATTTGCAGAACAACGCTATCGAGCTTTGCTCATCAATATATTTGCAGCCGCGGCTGTCGGGCTTGCAGTGGTGGGTCTCTACAGCGTCATGTCGCGATACGTGTCATACCGTGCGCACGAATTCGCCGTGCGTGTAGCGGTCGGCGCAAAACCTCAGAGCATCCTTCGATTGATCTTGCGAAAAGGCTTGCTACTGACATTTGCCGGGATATGTATTGGCGCCGTGATGGCAGCCGGCCTGACGCGAATTCTAACTGATGATCTCTTTGGTGTCAGTGCCCTGGATGCAAGCACGTATACCGCGGTTGCCCTCTTGCTGGTAATCGTTTCATTACTCGCGGTGTTTGCTCCCGCCTTGCGTGCCTGCAGGATCGATCCGATTCAATGCTTGAGAGGCGAATAGTATCGTGTCGAATCCTTAGGAGGTTAAATGAAGAAAAGCGTATGCGTCGTAGCGGTTGTTTTGGCATTTCAATGGATATCGGCAACTCCACGTCTTTGGGGTGGCCAAGCCGGCGGACCAACGGGTGTGAAAGTCACATCGGGAGTATGGCGGTCAACCGAGCAGTTCGAAGGTGAAGCAAGAATCTCAGTTGCATTCAGGGAGCGCGGGAATGAAATCGCAGGATGGGCGATACTGCTCGGTCAACACCGAAAAAATGACGATCGAGCCACGCTGGGCCTGACGTTTCACAGCGCTAAGCGGAACGGTGACACCGTGACGTTCGAGACCATGTTGCCTGAGGACGAAGGAACAATCGGCTGGTCCTTTAACGCAACGAGTCCAACCACTGGAACACTGACAGCATTGACCGAGGACGGTCAGCCTGTTCAAAACTCCCTGGTATGGGAACTAAAGCGCGAGAACTGATTGGATACGTCTGATATTCGCGGTCCTGGCGCCAGTGC
>Ga0070666_10002200_pt1 | contig 11809 bp, 5 predicted proteins | sample KBSS23metaG_FD_64677 | JGI IMG/M metagenome (GOLD analysis project Ga0070666, IMG submission 64677) | Switchgrass rhizosphere microbial communities from Kellogg Biological Station, Michigan, USA - KBS S2-3 metaG | ecosystem: Host-associated > Plants > Roots > Rhizosphere > Soil ... | reverse complement strand
GCGGTATACATGGCGGGGCGTGAGCCGCTCGCCTTGGCGACCGTCCCATTCGCGATGCCGGCTGCGATGCGTGACGAGATTCCGGAAGTCACCGGGATGACGCGGTTCAATCCTGAAAGAATGTCGATGATGGTGGGTGACCGGCTGTTTGCGGAACATGTCACCGCGGTAGACCCCGACTTCTTTCAGATTATCAAGCTGCCACTGCTGCAGGGCGATCCCGGTCGCGTGTTCCGTGACCCCCAGTCGCTGGTTCTTTCAGAGAGCGCCGCGCGGAAATATTTCGGCACCACCGATGTTATTGGAAAGATCATGGCAACCACAGCCAATTGTGAGGCCGGTGATACAGCCTGTCTTGGCCGAATGGTCTCCCTGAAGGTGACGGGCGTCATGCGGGATATGCCGTACAATTCGCAATTCGATGGCGATGTGTTTCTGCCAAATACATCGATCGTGGATCGGAACAGCAAAAGTGCCAAACTGAGCTGGCATACCGAGAACGGTCATGGCTATGTCAGGCTGACTCCAGGGGCTGACCCGCAAGCGGTTATCGCCAAGATGGCGCCCATCCTGGATCGCAACGTCACGGGAGAGCTCACCGCTTCCGGCAAGCCTCTGCGAGGGAGCCAGGCCTATACCGTCCATCTCACCCGCTTTACCGATGTCCATCTGACTTCAGAACGCTGGCGGTTCAACTTCAAGCCTCCCGGCAGTTGGACCACGGTTTATGGCGTGGGCATTGTCGGCGTCCTGATTTTGTTGGTGGCCTGCTTCAATTTCATGAACCTGGCCACGGCCCGCGCCCTGCTGCGGGCACGGGAAATCGCCCTGCGTAAAACCCATGGCGCCAACCGCGGCCAGCTGATCGTCCAGTTTTTGGGAGAAGCCGTGTTGATGGCGCTGCTGTCCCTGGTTTTGGCGCTGGCGCTGGTGGAAGTGCTGCAGCCGGCCTTTGCCAACTTTCTTCAGCATCCAGTTGCTTTGGATTATGCCAACGACTGGTCTCTCATGCTCATCATCCTGGGCATAACGATAGTTGCTGGGCTGGTAAGCGGAAGCTATCCCGCTCTGGTGTTGTCGGGCTTTCGGCCGGCAACCGTCCTGCGTGCCAACAACACCGGACAGGCGGGCTCCGGACGATTCCGCAACGCCCTGGTGGTTTTGCAATTTGCTGTGTCGATCGGGCTGGGGATCGCCGCTGCCGTTGTATTCACCCAGATCAGTTTCGCACGCAATATCGATCTGGGCTTTCGCAAGGACAATGTGTTGGTCGTGTCTGGGAATGGGCTGCTGACCATCGAAGGCCGGGAAGGCTTCGTCCAGCAGCTGCGATCCAATCCCGATATTCTGGACGTGGCCATGATCAACATACTTCCCTTCGATACGGGCCAGATGACATCTTCGGCGCAGCTCGCCGGCCGTCCCGAATATATCCAACTGAATGAGCGTGTCATCGGCACCAACGCAGTCCAGCTGCTCGGTATGAAGCTGGCAGCCGGACGCCTGCTGTCCGACCAACGCGCACAGGATCAGGTGGTCGAAGGCAATAGGTTGGATGGAACGTCCAGCAATGACGGGCACAATGTTCTTATCGACGAGACCGCCGCCTCCCGGCTCGGGCTGACACCACAACAGGCGATCGGACAGACCATCATATACGAGGGGAAGAGCCACTTGAATATCGTTGGCGTGCTTGCCGACGCCAAGTTTGGCGGCGCACGCGAACCCGCCAAGGCGTCGGTTTATTTCTATGATCCAAAATTTGCCGCTGCCGCGATGATCCGCATCCGGCCCGATGCCATGCCCCAGACCCTGTCCTTCATAGACCGGGCTTGGCACAACTTTGCGCCAACAAAGGCCATGCAACGATATTTCCTGGATGACAATTTCGGAAAGCTGTACCAGGCGGATGAGCGTCAGGGCAAAATGTTCGGCGTGTTCGTGCTCGTCGCCATTTTCATTGCCTGTCTGGGGCTATTCGGGCTTGCTGCCTTCACCGTGGGCCGCCGCACCAGGGAGATCGGTATCCGCAAGGTGTTCGGGGGGCGTACCCGCGATCTGGTCTGGCTTCTGCTTTGGCAATTCTCGATTCCGGTTCTGATCGCCAACGTCATCGCCTGGCCGCTGGCTTGGTACTATTTGCACGACTGGTTGCAGGGCTTTGCCTATCGCATCACTCTCAGTCCGCTTTATTTTGTGGGCGCCGGCGCGGTTGCCCTGGCCATCGCCTGGGCCACCGTCTTCGTCCATGCCCTGCGCGTCGCCCGCGCCAATCCCATCCACGCGCTGCGCTACGAGTAGGAGGCTTGCATGTTCCAGAACTATCTCGTTACCGCGCTGCGTAACATCGCCCGGCACAAGCTTTACAGCTTCATCAATATCGCGGGCCTGGCGGTAGGGCTGATCGCCGCCATCCTGATTGGCCTGTTTGTGCAGCAGGAACTCTCTTTCGACACTTGGTTGCCGGGGAGCGAGCGGATCTACCGCATTGCGCTTCTGATCCATGTGCCGGGCGAGCCGGAGCGCGATTCGGGGGCGGCTTCTGCCCCAATCGGGCCTGCGGCGCTCGCGGAAATACCCGGGATTCAGGAGCAGGCCCGCCTTCACAACCAGAACGTGGCGGTCGCGGTTTCCAACAGGCATTACTCGCAGTGGATCCGCCAGGTCGACTCCAACTTCTTCACAATGATCCGGCTGCCCTTCATTGCCGGAAATCCGGCAACGGCGCTCGCCCGCCCGGATGGTGTGGTGCTGACACAGACCGCGGCAATCCGGTATTTCGGCACAGAGCAGGCGATGGGCAAGACCTTGCTGTTCGATCAGACGACCCCGCGCGTCGTGACCGGCATCCTGCGCGATCTTCCCTACAACACGCAATTTTCGGGCGAGGTCTTCGTACTCTATCCGCGCCCGCTTCCGGGGACCGCCGCCACGAACAGAGACCCGGACCCGGACCGTTGGCTCACCTCGGATGTTTCCAGTTACGTCCGCCTGGCGCCGGGGACCGACCCGCAAACTGTTGCCGGCGAAATATCCGCGGTATTCTCGCGCCATCTGTCGCCGGCGTTCCTGTCCGAATTGGCCTCCGTGATGCACGCAAGCGCAGGCGACGTGATCAAGGCCAAGCTTGTGCCGTTTCAGGATGTGCATTTGACGCCCTACACCCAGGGCAGCATCAGACCGCCCGGCAGCAGGACCCTGGTGTTTGGCTTTGCCGCGATCGCCGCCCTGGTGCTTCTGGTGGCAGGCGTCAATTTCACCAATCTGGCGACCGCGCGCGCATCTTTGCGCGCCCGGGAAGTCGCGCTGCGCAAGGTCGTGGGCGCGAGCAAGCGGCAGTTGGTGATGCAATTCCTTACCGAAGCTGTTCTGACCGCGCTCTTGGCGCTTGTCCTCGCCTTCGCGGCTACGGAAGTGCTGTTGCCGGCCTATAGCGGCTTTTTGGGGCACAGGGTAACGCTCGACTACCTCGCCAACTGGCCGTTCGCCGCTGCGATGATCGCCATTGCTGTGATGATGGGGCTGATCGGCGGCATCTATCCCGCCTTCATTCTGTCAAGCTTCCGCCCCGCGCGCGTTCTGCATTCCAAGACTGCCGGCGCCGGCAGCACCGGCATGATGCGCACAATCCTGGTGGTCTTTCAGTTCGCGGTTTCCATCGGCCTGACCATCGCGGCCGCGGTTATCTTCACCCAGATACATTTCGCCAATCAGCTCGATCTTGGCTTTGATCGCGACAATATCGTGCTGGTTCCGGTGAACCAGGCCGACCGTTCGCAAAAGACGCTGGAAAGCATGCCGGCGGAGATTTCGGCCCTTCCCGGTGTGGCGGGCGTGTCCCTGTCGGATAAGGTGCCCGGGAGCGACGCTTCGCCGGCGAACGTGGTCCGCATTCCGGCCACGGGCGCCAGCATACAAGTCATGAGCTATTCGGTGTCGCCCGATTTCGCCGCGGTCTATGGCGTCAAGCTGGAAGCCGGCCGCTTCCTGTCGCGGGACCATGGCACGGACTTGCATCACGGCACGGAACCGGAAGGTGGCCGCAATGTGGTTATCGACGACCATGCGGCGCGCGCCTTCGGCTTCACGCCCGACAGCGCCGTCGGCAAGACCATTGATATCATCGGCGGGCGCGTGACTATCGTCGGCGTGGTGCACAATGTCCTGTTTGCCGGTGCCCAGGCGGTGCAGATCGCGCCGACCGTGTTTTATAACGACCCGGATTTGTACAGCGACATATCGGTGCGGCTGAAAGCGGGCCAGATACCGCAAACCCTGGCGGCAATTAACCGCATCTGGCGGCGCAATGTTCCCGCCAGGCCTTTTTACGGCAGGTTCGTCGAGGAAGCCGTGGGGCAGCTCTATGCCGATACCGAACGTCAAGGCGCGCTGCTCAGCATCTTTGTCATCCTGGCGGTTTTCATCGCCTCGCTGGGGCTGTTCGGCCTGGCGGCGTTTGTCGTCGAACGCCGAACCAAGGAGATCGGCATCCGCAAAATCATGGGCGCCAGGACGGGGGACATCATCCGTCTGCTGCTATGGCAGTTCTCGATCCCGGTCCTGCTGGCCAATGTGATCGCCTGGCCGGTTGCGTGGTACTATCTGCAGGACTGGCTGCAAGGTTTCGCCTATCGCATCACGCTCAGCCCGTTTTACTTCATGAGCTCGGGAGCTGTCGCTCTGGTGATCGCTTGGGCGACGGTTTTTGTTCATGCCCTGCGCGTTGCCCGGGCCAACCCGATCCATGCGCTGCGCTATGAATAAAAGAGCCGCCATACCGCTTTTGGCCCTGCTGCTTGCCGGGTGCACTACGCCTGTGCCCAAGGCACTTTCTCCGCAGCTGGTGCCCCGGACCTTCACCGGGCCCATCGCTGGTGATGCCAAGGTCTGGCCAGAACCGGCCTGGTGGCAGAGCTTCGGCGATACGCAGATGACGGCATTGGTGCGGCAGGCGCAGGACGGCAACCGTGACGTCGCCATCGCCGCGGCTCGGGTGATGCAGGCGGAAGCGCAATCAACCATCCAGCGTTCGGCGCTTTTCCCGCAGATCGGCACGCAGGGCGACGCCCAGCGTGGCGGCTGCAGTGGGCAGAGCTGCCAGCAGTTCCGCAACGGAAAGGCATTCGGCCTTACTTTCAACGCCAGCTATGAGTTGGATTTCTGGGGCTTGGCGCGGGACAATCTGCGCGCCGCGAACGAACAGCTGAAGGCCGCGCGCTTTGCCCAGCAGTCGGTGGCCCTGACGGTGACCGCAAATGTGGCCAGTCAGTATCTAAACGTCCTGGCGATCCGCCGCCGTATTATGATCGCCAATGAGAATATCGCGGCGATTGACGCCATTCTCCGGGTCATTCAACTTCGCGTGAAAGCGGGCTCAACCTCTCACCTCGACCTGGCTCGGGAGCAAGCGCAGATCGAATCCGTTCAGGCTCAGCTTCCCGCGCTTGAGACACTGGAAAAGCAAGCTCTTTATTCCCTGGCGGTGTTGCTGGGGCGGCCGCCGGAAGGATTTGAGATCGCACCGGCCGACTTGGAAAAAGTGCTGTCGCCAGTTGTCGCGGCGGGCATCCCGTCGGAGTTGCTTCTGCGCAGACCCGACATCGCACAGGCCGAGGCCAATCTCGCCAGTGCGCATGCGAATGTGGACGCTGCACGCGCCGCTTTCCTCCCGCAACTCTCGCTCACAGGATCCGGAGGCTTTGTTTCCACCGCTCTTGGTACACTCTTGCAAGGCTCTAATTTCGGCTATGGCTATGGCTTGGAGCTGTTGCAGACAATTTTCGATGGGGGCAAGTTGGCAGGTCAAAAAGACCTGGCGGAGGCGACCCAGCAGGAATTTGTGGCTGCCTATCAGGGTGCGGCGCTCAATGCTTATGCCGATGTGGAATTCGCGCTTACCCAAGTCGCCAACACAAGCATAGCTCAAGGTCACCTGCGGAGTCTGATCGTGGCCGCGCAGGAGGCATTTGAGATTTCCCAATTGCAATATCGTCAAGGCGCTGCAGATCTGCTCACAGTGCTGCAGGCACAACAGACTCTATTTTCGGCACAGGACCAGCTGATTCAAGTCACCTTGGCGAATCGTCAAGCCGCTGTTCACCTGTATGAAGCGCTGGGCGGCGGGTGGCTTGAGCAGCCGGAGGACCGCACACAGATTGCGGAAAGTGAAATTGTGCGCTAGCGCGGGGAGTGTAGTGGACGTTCCCGATCTGCTGCTCCCCGGCGCCCCGCCGCCGAAGGGCAGCAATGCACTCACGGTGCGCTTAAATTAACGGATTCACCGTTTATCGCGGCCGCTGTGGTATCTGTAAACGCAAGTTTCACCAGCTGCCGCATCGCCTGGCGCGCGGCTTTTGGATCGCTGGCTGCAATGGCGCGATAGACGCGCCAATGATCGGGAACGGCATCCCGGCGAAGCCTTTGCGTGCGCTGTTTGAAGAAAGTGCTCAAATCCACCGCGGCGGAAACACTGCTGGCAAGCGTCGCAAGAAAAGCATTCTGGGAGGCCGCTAGAAGGATGCTGTGAAAACTGCGATCCGCCGCCCGGCCTTTGGCGGTTTGCAGCGTCTCATGCTCCATTTCCCTAAGCGCATACGCCATATCGATCGCAGCATCGATGTCTGTATCGGCCGCTTGCGCAAAAAGCTGAACGACGATCCGCGCAACCCTGCCGTCATCCGAACCGTTCGCAATGGCGGATATATTTTTTCGGCCAGGGTTGCCAAGCACTGATCTGCGGCTCGCGCTGCAAGGAATGCCAAGTGGACCGCGCTTCAGCGAATTAATGGCCGCGCGGTGCCCGCAGGGGTTTTGCGGATTTGGAATGGAATCCGCCCTTTGACGATAGCGGAAACGATCAGACGGCCGTTGGCACTCCTGAATGATATTGTTAGGCTGGCCCGGCTGGCTAATAGTTACATCCCAAATTTCCCCCATTACATTTGGTCACGTCGCCAACAAGGAAGGATTTGAGGTTGTGAAAAAGGTCATTACCCATCTCTCGTCTGGCTTTCTTGTGCTTATGACGGCAGCCCCTGTAATGGCCCAGCGGCCCAATCTTCCTCCTATCCCTACCTACGAGGTGCATCGCGCCAGAATTGCGCCTCAAATCGACGGCCGCCTTGACGATGCCGCCTGGCAGGCGGCCAAGCCGGTGACCTTCGTCTTTCCCTGGGCCGACCAGACTGGCAAGAAGCAGAAGACCGTCGCCCGGCTGACCTGGGACAACGACAATCTCTATATCGCCTATGCGTGTGACGATAGCGACATCACCGCAATTTACACCCAGCACGACGACCCCACCTACAAAGACGATGCCGTCGAAATTTTTATTGCTCCGCCTGGTGTCAAGAACCTGTATCTGGGTCTTGAAATGAATGCCCGGGCAGTTCTGTATGACTATCTCTACGCCTTTCCCCAGCGCTTGCTGAAGAAATACGACCTGCCGGGCGTGCGGCTGGCGGTGTCGCGCAAAGGTACGCTGAACAATGCGGGCGATCAGGATCAGGGTTGGACTCTCGAAGTAGCGATTCCATGGCGCTCATTCTCCGATTTGGCGGATAACCCTGTACCCAAAATTGGCGACCGCTGGATCGCGAACATGAATCGTTGGGATGGGACAGAGCCTAACCGCCGGCTTTCGCAATGGTCGGATTCGGGCATGTTGAAACCGGACCCGCACTATCCTGACCGGTTCGGCCAACTGTTATTCGCGGAATAATCTTTGGTTGGCGGGCCAAAATCGCCGGCTCATGGCGGGTACGCTTAACGACAATGCGGGTTAGCTGACCCGGCGAGCGGGTATGGCCCAGCATCTCGCAAACCCGCTTGACGATGGAAAGGCCCCGGGTGACGGTCAATGTCCGCAACCTGCTCGACAGGGATCCGCCTTTCTATTTGGGCGCGACCGGCTTCGACAACTGGTCCGCAAGTCCCTTGGGCCGGGTGATTACGGTTGGGCTGGGGATGAAGATGTGAGACTGGTTTTCTCGTTCGGGGACCCCTGGTTGAACGTAAAAACCGCCCGGCGGCGTAAACCGCCGGGCGCTTCTTTCCGGGCGGTTCCAGGGGTAAAATAGCCACGCCGTGGGGTCGGCGTGCCGAGGTATGGCCATGAATACTGGGTTCAAGGGTAAGGCGGTATGGATCACGGCGATGGTCCTGTCGATTGCCGTGGTGGGCGGCGTCGGCGCCAGCATCTTCGACCGCCCGGCCGCGCCGCAGAGCCAAATCGACTTCAACCGCGACATCCGTCCCATCTTCAACGCCAACTGCATGGCCTGTCACGGCGGCGTGAAGCAGGCCTCCAACGTCTCTTTCTCCTATCGTGAACAGGCGTTGGGCCGGGGCAAGTCCGGCCGCCCCACCGTCGTGCCGGGAAATCCTCAGGCGTCGGAACTTATCGCCCGGGTAACCTCAAAGGATCCGGACGTGCGCATGCCCCTGAACGGCGCGCCACTGTCGCAAAAGCAGATCGGGTTGCTGCGGCAATGGATCAAGGACGGCGCGCAATGGTCTGATTATTGGGCTTTCGTTCCGCCAAAACCGCAGGCCGTTCCGGCCGTGAAGAACGCCGCCTGGGTGCGCCAGCCGCTGGACCGGTTCATTCTTGCGCGCCTGGAAAAGGAAGGTCTGGCGCCGTCGCATGAGGCTGAAAAGTCCGAGCTGCTGCGGCGGGTGTCGCTGGATTTGACCGGCATGCCGCCCACGCCGCAAGAACAGGCGGCGTTCCTGGCCGACGCCTCCTCCAACGCTTATGAAAAACAGGTGGACCGCCTGCTGGCCTCGCCGCGCTATGGCGAGCGCTGGGCGACGATGTGGCTGGACGTCGCCCGTTATGGCGATAGCAAGGGTTTCGAGAAGGACAAAAGCCGCTCTGTCTGGCCGTATCGCGACTGGGTCATCGATGCCTTCAACCACAACATGCCGTTCGACCAATTTGTCATCCGGCAGCTGGCAGGCGACCAGTTCCCGAATCCCAGCTTCGACGACCTGATCGCAACCTCCTTCCATCGCCAAACGCAGGCCAATGACGAAGGCGGCACCGACGATGAGGAATTCCGCATCGCAGCCGTGATGGACCGAACCTCCACCACCTGGTCGGCGCTAAATGGCGTCAGCTTCAATTGCGTGCAGTGTCACTCCCATCCGTACGATCCGATCCGGCACAATGAATATTATAAGTTCATGTCTTTCTTCAACACGCAGCGCGATGCCGACATCGCCTTCGACAACGCCCGCCCCGACGACTGGCCGGTTCTGAGCGTGCCGACGGACAAGGCGCAATATCCGCTGGCCGACAGGTTGCAGAAGCAGATTCAGTCGGTGCGCCAGAATTTGGTCGCGGCAACCCGGGCGGCTGAGGCCGATGTGAAACAATGGAAGCCGTTACCCATCCGGCAGGCAACCATCAGCGAAGCGTTGGCCATCGAGGCATTGCTGGCCAAGGCGCAGGCCAAAGCCGGCAAACAGGCCAACTTCGCGCATCAGAAGGATGGCGGCGACAAAACGGCCGAGCAGGTCGAGCGGTTGCAGAAAGATCTTGCCCGCGCGCAAGCGCATCCGCCGGAAGCGACGCTGCAAATCAAGAATGGCATGGCGGAAAGCAAGGGCACGGTTCCCCGCAATACCGTGTTCGAGCTTACCGCGCCGTTCCATGTTGCTTCGCTGACGGCGCTGAAGATCGAAGTTCCGACCGCGAATGCTGAGGCTGCCCACTCGCCGGAAAAGGGCTTCATCGTCGATCATGTCGACGCCTGGGTGATCAGACCCGATGGCGGCGCGGACAAGATTGCCTTCCGCCTGATGGCGCCCGATGCGGTGGACAGCCTGATCGGCGACGTGGCGCGCGACATGCGCGCCAATGGCAGAGGCAAGACCAGGGAATATGTAAATGACAAGACCGGCAGGCCGAAGCTTGTCGAAAAGCGGGCCGCGAAGGCCGAGCAGCCGCGTACGCCCGATGAGGTGATGCAAAGCGTCGCCGCCAACAGTGGCCTTTTGGCCGACCCCAGCCTGTTCTTTGCGCGCTGGGTCGTGGCGGTGCCCGATGCGCCGCTACGTCTGCCGGCGGGCGTCAAGCTCAAGCTCCAATTGACCCAGACCGAGTCGGTCAATCAGACCATCGGAGCCGCGCCGCGCGTGCGTCTGTTCACCAGCAATGACGCCCGTTGGACCGCGCTGGCGCATGCTCCGCAGATCGCGAAGGACTTTGCGGACCTGGAACAGCTCGACCATGATCTGGCGGCCATTCCCGCGGTGGATGTTCCGGTAATGTCCGAGGAAGCCGGTTACGAAAAGCGTCAGACGCTGGAATATGACCGCGGCAGCTTCCTCACTCAGATCGGACCCAATCTGACACCGGATACGCCCGCGCTGTTTCCCAGACTGCCGGCGAATGCGCCGCGCAATCGCCTGACCTTGGCGAAATGGTTCTTCCAGCCCGGCCAGCCCCTGACCGCGCGGGTGGCGGTGAACCGCTATTGGGAACAGCTATTCGGCACCGGTATCGTGGAATCGCAGGAAGATTTCGGCAGCGCCGGCGATTTGCCCAGTCATCCCGAACTGCTCGACTGGCTGGCGTTGCATTTCCAGAACGACCTGCACTGGAGCCAGAAGGCGCTGGTGCGCGAAATCGTGACCAGCGCGGCCTACCGCCAAAGCGCCAAATCCACCGCGGCGCTGCGCGAGAAGGAGCCACGCAACCGCCTGTTGGCGCGGGGCCCGCAACAACGTCTTACCGCCGAGATGGTGCGCGATCAGGCGATGCTGGCCAGCGGCCTGCTCAATTCTCAGATGGGCGGGCCACCGGTGATGCCGGCCCAGCCGGAGAACATTTGGAATGTCGTGTCGAACAATCCGGAACGCTGGATCAACGCCACAGGCGCCGACCGCTATCGCCGCGCCATTTATACTTTCGTCAAGCGCACCTCGCTGTATCCCAGCTTTGTCACCTTTGACGCGGCGGACCGTGCCATGACCGCGCCGCGGCGGATCACCACCAATACGCCGCTACAGGCGCTGGTGACCCTGAATGACCCGGTCTATCACGAAGCCGCCAAGGCGCTCGCCGGACGCATGGTCAAGGACGTCAAGGGTAGCTTGGACGACCGGTTGAACTATGGCGCCAGGCTGGTGCTGTCGCGTGAACTCGCGCCGGAGGAATTGGCGCCTCTGCATAGGCTCTATATCCAAGCCGCCGGCAGCGCCGCCCCCACCAGCCAGGCCGGATATACCGCGGTGAGCACCGCGTTACTCAACCTCGATGCAGCGCTGACAAGGTAACGACCATGCGCAAGACCACGGAAGACCTATTGCAGCACCTGCAAGCTTTGACCCAGACCCGGCGGCAGTTCGTCGGCTGGGGCGCCGGTGGCCTGGGCGCCTTCTTCATGAACACCGCAATGGCCGCGCAGCAGCCGATTGCCTCGGCCGGCCTGAGCTTTAAGCGCGATCCCTCCACGCCGCTGTCGGTGCTGCCGCCGCAATTTCCCGCCAAGGTCAAGCGGGTCATCTATCTGCACATGGGTGGCGCGCCGAGCCAGCTGGAGCTGTTCGATCACAAGCCGACGCTCAGCCGCTTTAATGGCCATGATTGCCCCGACTCCTTCCTGAAGGGGAAGCGCTTTGCCTTCATCCGCGGCGTGCCCAAGATGCTGGGGCCCCAGTTCCCCTTCCACCAGACCGGCAAGAACGGCACCTGGATCTCCGACCGGCTGCCGCATACCGAGAAGCTGATCGACGAACTGTGCCTGATAAAATCCATGAAGACCGATCAGTTCAACCATGCGCCTGCCCAGCTTTTGGTGCA
>Ga0070666_10002186_pt1 | contig 11877 bp, 17 predicted proteins | sample KBSS23metaG_FD_64677 | JGI IMG/M metagenome (GOLD analysis project Ga0070666, IMG submission 64677) | Switchgrass rhizosphere microbial communities from Kellogg Biological Station, Michigan, USA - KBS S2-3 metaG | ecosystem: Host-associated > Plants > Roots > Rhizosphere > Soil ... | reverse complement strand
CAAGCGGCTGGGCACCGATGAGGTGGTTTTCATGAACGAACGCGGTGAAATCACGGAAGGCGCCCGCAGCAATATTTTTATCCGGCGCGGCGACACTACTCTCACGCCCGCGTTGATGTCGGGGCTTTTGAATGGGTGCCTCCGTGCCGAAATGCTGGCACGCGGGCTGGCGCATGAGGCGGTCCTCACGCCGGACGATTTGAAAGGCGAAGTCTATTTCGGCAATTCGCTGCGGGAATTGATAGAGGCGAAACCTGTCTAAACCTTCGCGGCCAACGCCGACAGCAAGGCCACGCTCTCCGGCACCACCCAGCCGCCCACTTCCGTCAGCCGTCCGCTTGCCGTGTCGGCCCTGGCCGCAGCCGCCAGACCGGGCTTGATGGCGCCCCGCAGTTTCGTGGCCAACGCCTGTGGCGCGGGCGCGTCCGAAACAAGCGCGCCCAACTTGGCTGCCTGTTGGCGGTCGGCGAGCGCCACCAGCACATCGTCATAAGGCGTGGGCGCATAATGTTTCACGAACACGTCGGTGAAGCGGTAAAGCCCCGCCACCACCGCCGCGCTGGCCGCTGCCGCGCCCGCAATCAGGGTTCTCCGCGAAGGGGCGCCTTGGGGGTTCTGAGCCTTAAAAAAAGTCATGCCACCGCCTTTTTCAAATGATCCGCCAGGCGCAAGGTCAGCGCGATCAGATTCAAGGTGGGATTGGACGCGCCATAGGTAGGAAACACTGAGCTGCCCGCGACATAGAGATTGTTCACGCCATGCACCTGGCCATCGGCATTGACCACACCTTGTTTGGGGTCGTCATGCATGCGGGTGGTGCCAAGATGGTGATTGCCCCAGTCCATGCTCTTGGACCAGTCTTCGCGGCGGTTGATCTTCAACACGCCGGTGCCGGACGCCAGCAATTGCCGTCCCAGTTCCCGCAAGGTCTGGTGATAAAGGGTGAAATCCTTTTCCGCCATCCGCATATTGAGTTTCAGGCGCGGCAGGCCCAAAGCGTCCTTTTCATCCGTCAAAGTCAGCCGCCGCTCCGGATCGGGCGACAGCTCCATGCCGCAGCCCAGCGAATAGGCCGATGCCTTGGAGGCGTCCACACCCAGCGCCAGCGCAGTGGTGATCACCGCGGCCTTGCCGGTGTCGTCCAGATCCACGGGCTGCTCCACCGTGGTCAGCGAACCGGCCACTTGTTTGGCGCGCCCGAAAGCTTGGGTGGGTGCGAAGGCGGCTTGCAGGATGGGGCCATTGGCCAGCTTCAGATTGGTGCCGTAATAAGGCGCAAGCGGCCCGGCAAACGACACAAGGGTGGCGACATCCCGGGGAATGGGATTGTCGGCAAAGAAGCGGCCCACCAGGTCGTTCTGGTTGCCGACACCGTTTTTCATCACATCGTTGGAGACCAGCAGCAGGCGTGCATTCTCCATACCGCCCGCTGCTAACACCGTGAGGCGGGGTTTCACGGTGAATCTTTTGCCCGTCAACGTGGCGACATCGAGGCGATCGACTTGTTGGCCATTGGCCGACAGGCGGATGCCGGTGACATTGGCACCCAGCAGTGGAGTTACTTTAGGCGCGCGCTTGAGTTCGCCCTCATAGCGATGTCCGAAATAGGTGGGCAGTTCGCTATCGCGCGTCTTGGAGAATTGGAACCAGCTGGTATAGACGCCACCATCGCCGAGCGGAAGCAACGGTCCCAGCGTCGTTACGCTGCCGCCGGCCTTGTCATAGAGCCAGGGCCCGGCTTCCACCAGCGCCTGGGCTCGGGGGTAATAAGCGTCCAGCGCTTTTCTGGGGAAAGGCCAGCCCGAATGGGCCACCCAGTCGCGTTTCTCGAAATCGATCTCATCCAGAGGACGGCACCAGCCGCCCCAATGGTTGGTGCTGCCGCCCAGAAAGCGCAGCCGTCCCGCATCCAAAGCGATATAGGACAGCCCGCTTTGACTGCCCGCGTACATTTTCTGGTTCTGGGGATCGAAATTCGGACCGCCGGATTCCAGCAACAGAATGTTCAGTTTGGTACTCGCCAGCGCCAGCGCCAGGCTGATGCCCGCGGGCCCGCCGCCGATGATGGCGAGATCGGGCGCCAGCACCGTGTCGTCCGGAAGCGTGCGTGCGTCAAGAAAAGCGGTCAAAGCGTCAAGTCCGTGGGGCGGTGCGAATGTAGCGCCCCGTCTAGAAAACTGTCTTGTCCTAAATGTGTCGGCCCCTAGACGTCGTCCGAATGACCAATGTTAAACCCGCCATCGACGGCAATGGCCTGGCCGGTAATCCAGGAAGCCTGGTCCGAAATCAGGAACAGCGCCATATGCGCGATATCTTCCGGTTCCCCCAATCGGCCCAGGGGGTGGAGCGCGGCAAGCCGGGCGCGGCGCTCCGGCGGCAGGCTGGCCAGAAGCGGGGTATCGACAAAACCGGGACATAGGCAATTCACCCGCACTTTGTCTGCGGCATAATCCAGCGCCATATTGCGGGTCAGTGAAAGAATGGCGCCCTTGCTGGCGGTATAGGCGGCGCGGTTTTTCAAACCGGTGGTCGCCACGCCCGATGACAGATGCAGGATTGCCCCGCCATAGACGCGCAGATGGGGCAGGGCATATTTCGACACCAAAAAGGCGCCGCGCACATTCACCGCCATCACCGCGTCGAAATCCGCCATCTCGGTTTCGTCAACCTTGGCGCGGCGGGCAATGCCGGCGCTGTTGACCACCGCGTCCAGCCGGGGCAGGCCGGAAAGGGCGCGCTTGACCTGATCTTCGTCGGTAATGTCGCAGATGCGGCTGTTGGCAAAGGGCGCGGCGGCGCGATCAATGGCGGTGATCGAGGCGCCCTCCGCCTCGGCGGCCTTGGCGATGGCGAGTCCCAGCCCTGAGGCCGCACCCGTCACCACCAGATGTTTGTTGGAAAAACGCATGCCCCGTCATAGACGGGGCATGCCGATTATTCAAATGGCTATTAGCGATGGCCGCCGGAAGCTGAGATCCGTTCGCCCGTCAGCCAGGACGATTCGTCGGATGCCAGGAACACCGCTACCTTGGCGACGTCTTCCGGCTGGCCGATGCGGCCCAAGGGCGCTTGCGCTTCCACATTCTTTTGGAAGTCGCTGCCGATAAAGCCGGCGCTATGGGTGCCTTCGCTTTCCACCATGCCGGGATTGATGGAGTTGACTCGGATCTTGCGCGGTCCCAGCTCCGAGGCCAGCACCTGGGTGATGGTATCCAGCGCTCCCTTGGTGCCGGCATAAACCGCCGAACCGGGAATGCCCATGCGGCTGACGATGGAGGAGATATTGATCACACTGCCGCCTTCGGGTCCGAATAAGGAAATCGCCTCGCGCGTGGCCTGCAACGGTCCCAGCACATTGGTGTTGAATTGGCGCTGATATTCTTCGGCAGTGATCTGTTCCAGAGGCGCGAACTTGTAGACACCGGCATTGTTGACCAGCACGTCCAGCTTGCCGAAGGTTTTGGCCGTCTCCTGGAATAAATGCTTCACATCTTCCGTCTTGGAGACGTCACCTTGAACCGCGACCGCTTTGCCGCCCTTGGCCTTGATATCAGCCACTGCTTTTTCGGCGCCCTGCTTGTCGGAGGCATAATTCACCACCACCGAAGCCCCTGCCGCGCCCAACGCCTTGGCGATACCCGCCCCGATGCCTTTGGAAGCACCCGTCACCACCGCCACCTTGCCTTGTAAATTGCTCATCATCGTCTCCTCGATTAGATAGTTAGATGAATATCATAACGAGTTCCGATCTTTTCAAGGTCCCTCGAGGGAAATGCGGCCGAACCACAGCGGGTGTCGCAATTCTGTCAAATTGGCAGGTGTAATAAGCTCTTAGGGGATGCGTATTCGCGGCATGAGACATTTCACGATCTTGGTGATGACGGCGGCTTTGCTTGCCCTGCCGGCGCATGCGGCGGAAACCGCCGCCGGTACGCCGAAGCCGAGCCAAAACGGTCCCTTGAAGCCGGGACGTTCGGCAGGGGTGCGCAACGCCCAAATGCCGCGCACCGGTTTTGCATTGTTAGGCGCCGGCGCCATTATTGCCGTGGTGGTGGTGGCCAGCGGTGGCGGCAACGGCAACAACCAGCAGCCCAATCTGCAGAGCATGCCGACCACGACTTCTCCCTGACCCCTCCGCCCTGCGCATCGCAAGCGATGCTACGGGCACCCTGGCTCGCGCGGCTCACTGCGCTGTCGCGCGCCGCGCTGCGCCGCTTCGCCCCCTTCCAGTGCGCTGACGCGCGAAGGGGGGCATTCTAGATCTTGGCGAGTTGCGCCAGATAGGCGTCGAGCACCGGCCGGTTCAAGCTGAGTTTCATGAACTTGCCCTCACGCGCGATAGTGACCAAGCCGGCATTCTCCAACTCCTTGATGTGGTGAGAGAGGGTGGCGGGCGTCACTTTTTGATGTTCATGCAATTCACTGCAGCCGGTGGGGGTGCCGCAAGCGCCGACCTGCTTGAGGATTTCCACCCGGCGCGGTTCAGCCAGAGCCTTGGCGATCAATTCGGATTGCCGGGGGGATAGAGAGATGGACTTCAGCACGGATTTGGGCATGACCAAGGAAAATGGCCTTCTATGCTCTCAGATACAAGGGGAAGGGTGAAGGTCCTGGTGCCTATGGCCGCCGTGATGCGGCCTGCCGGCAGTCTTTCTAGACGCCGTCAGTGACGAAGCGCAGGCCCAGTTCGCCATTGCCATACCAGGCGGTGACGCCTTCAAACCGCTTGCCGTTCTTCATCACCAAAATGACGCTGGTTCCGGCCTGCGGGATCGCATCGCATTCGATCCCGGCGCCGCCTTCGGAAATATTGATCACGCGGCAGGGAAGCGCCATTTGCTCGCTGGGGATGACCAATTCCGCGGCCTGGTCCACGCTGCGGCGTTCATGCGCCCGGCGTTCCGCGACGACAGGGGCGTAGCCCAGTACCGAAGAGTTCGCGAGCAGCATCTGTTTTGTCCAGGATATTTGCACTGTCATCCTAGAGGCTGCGGGTTAATTGTGACTAAATGTCAGTTTACCGAAACGGACTCGCTCCGGTTAATGGATGATTGCCTGACAGTTGCGTCAGAACTTGTTGTTAGGAATCCGAGGTAATCAGCGGCCGGCCCTGGACAGCCACAGTTGCGCCAAATAGCCCAGCGCAGGATCGTCGATATCGGAAAGGGACATCTGTTTTTTGTAGTTGATGCCGCTCTCAGCTTCCTTGCTCCAGATCAGCTCGGCCTCATAGACCAGCCGGTCGCGGATATTGATGAGATAGAAATGGGCCGGCAATTGCAGGTCTTTGGCGTGCGAAATTTTGGCGCCGCCCACCGATTGGTTGCGGATGATGCAATCGAAGCTTATCGCGCCATCTGAAAAGGCGATGATACCGCCCAGCAGGAAGCGGCGGCGCTGGCTGGGGCGGCGTTCGGGGGCTGCGTCCGTGATGCGAAGTCGGTTGTTCATGCGGGAGATACTGGATTGCTTTGGTGAAAATAGAGGAAAGACGCGCCGTAAGAGTGAAAACAAACGCCGCCACCCGCCTTGGAAAAGGGCGGGCATGGCTAAGACTTGGTAAATTTGGAGGGTCTGCCTAGGGGCGGCGGGCGTTGCGGCTGGAGCGGCGCTTGGGTTCCGTGGCCGCCGGGAAGGCGGGGCCAACGGCGTCTGTAAGTTCTCCGAACTCGATCAGTACCATTATCCGAAGCCATTTCGAGGCCCCTTCGCGGTCGCCAAGAGCGGCACTGTAATGAAGAAGCCCCTCGGCCTCGCGGATTGCCCTGGTGCCATGAAGCTTGATCATGGTTTCGGCCAAGGCTTGTTCGGTCGGTTGTGCGGACAGCATCGTCATGGCGCCGATTAGATATGCGGCGCACGGTTCCCGCCATTGGGAATGGTACGTAGGTCAGCGCCGCGTACCATTTCGAGCCAGCACAGAGCGGAATTAACGAAAACTTTCGATCGTTCTGGTGGCCGCTTCAAAAATGGCCTTCAAGTCTTTCGGCTTGGAGGCATCCTCGCGTGTTTTCATACGAGATCAGAACATTCGAGCGCAGGCGTCGTTCGTCTCTCATCATGTTTGCGCTTTGTCAGAACGATCTGATGGCAATTTTGCTGGCCAGGGATTTCACCCGCGGACAGCAGGCCGTGGAAGTCTGGCGCGATGAGCACCTGGTCTATCGCGTGGCGCCAAGGGCGGAGTACCGGTAGAGCGGCGCCCCTGAGATGGCTGTCCTAGCCGTAATGTACGACGGCAAAAATGACCATCGCCCAGAAGGAAAGGCAAAAAGCCAGGAGGCTCAGGACCACAAGGGCCCGCGGGTAGGGCTTTCCGCGGCCTGCGCCATGCGTGCGCGCCATCGGTGCTATTTGGGTTTGTTGAGCCACGAGATGAGGCATGACGGATCTCCCTGAGAGGATCATCGCTACCGGGGCGCGATACGCTAGTGCGGAATTTTACGTAGCTGGCCGTCGGGAGATGATTCGGGGCGCTGTCCGCTCACCGTCCTGGGCTATTCCTGCGATCGACGCCGCACGGCCGCCGCGCCGTCAATTTCTAGAAAATTCGATCCTGAATCTCGATTAGACTTTGGGCCAGCCGGTGCATCCTGCGGACAAAAGCCCGCGCACTCATCAATGCCGGTCTGCAGAATTGGCGCCTTGCTTTTGAAATTGCCCCGTCAGCGCGGTGCTTGGAGTTGACGCAGGGCAGCCAGGACTCTCGTCCAGTTCTCTTCGCCCGCCTTGTCGCCTCTTTCGATCATCTTGGCGATAACGGATTCGCACTCGCGAACGGCGCCAGGGCCGTGCGCGACCAACAACCCTTCCGCAACAAGCCGCAGATCTTCGGTCCCAACCATGGGTTCACATCCAAGCTTCGTGCGCCCTCACTGCGGACATTATGCCCTGTGAGGAATGAACGCCGCGTGAACGGGGCGCCGGCGGCATGCCGTATACAGATCAATTCGCGACACCCGCCGCCGTCATTAAGATTTGAGCGCTGAAATATCTGGCGCTTTTCGATTCCGCCCGGCCGTCAGCTAATATGTGTGGCGTGCCGGCCCGCGCCGCATTGGCGGCAATCCGCCCTAGCGACCCATGCCGGCGACAATGTCAGCGCCCGGCCGATGTTGCCGCGGCGCGATCCCTATTAGTCAATAATGTGATAACCGCCGTCGACATAGAGCGTCTCGCCGGTGATCAAGCGCGCCGCATCATGCGCCAGAAAGGCCGTCGCCGCTCCGACATCGTCGATGCTCACAAGGCTGCGCACCGGCGCTTTGACCCTGGCTGTCTCAAGCAGGTCGTCAAATTCGGGAATGCCGGATGCGGCGCGGGTCGCGAGCGGGCCGGGCGAAATCGCGTGGACACGGATGCCTTTGGGTCCTAGTTCCGCCGCCAGATAACGAACCGCGCTTTCCAGCGCGGCCTTGGCGACGCCCATGATGTTGTAATTCTTCACCACCATCTGGCTGCCGTAATAGGTCATCGTGAACAATGTGCCGCCGTGGCGCATCATGGGTTCCGCGAGTTTGGCCATGCGTATGAAGGTCCAGCAGGAGATTTCAAGGGTGCTTAGAAAGCCCTCGCGTCCCACATCGACAACCCGGCCTTGCAGCGCGTCCTTGGGGGAAAAAGCAATGGAATGGACGACGAAATCGAGATGGTTCCATCGCTCCGCAATGGTGTCGAAAACCGCTTCCATCTGGCCCGGCACGTTGACGTCGAGCGGCATCAGAAGCGGCGCCTCGATCATTTCGGCCAGCGGTTCGACATATTTCCGCGTTTTATCGTTCAAATAGGTGACGGCGATCTCCGCGCCCAGGGCGCGAAACGCCTTGGCGCAGCCCCAGGCGATGGAATGCTCATTGGCGATGCCGACAATCAGGCCTTTTTTCCCTTCCAGCAGCCTTGCCTTGACGGTGGGAAGGGCGCGATACGCCAGTCCTGGCGTTTCATGTTGTTCTGCGGCGCTCATAACATCATCTCCGGAACATCCTGGGGGACCACGATAACGGCTTGGGTATTTTCGATGATCTGCGATACCGGCACGCCGGGCGCCCTTTCGAGCAAAACCGGATGGCCTTCGCGGAACGCAATCACCGCCAATTCGGTCACGACCAGATCCACCGGCCGCTGAGAGGTGATGGGCAGCGTGCATTCATTGACGATCTTGGAAGCGCCCTTGGCGGCATGCTGCATGGCGACGATGACCCGCTTCGCCCCCGTGACCAGATCCATGGCGCCTCCCATGCCCGGCACCAGCTTGCCGGGTATCATCCAATTGGCGAGATGGCCTTGTTTATCCACCTGCAATCCGCCAAGGACGGTGAGATCGACATGCCCACCCCGGATGAGGGCGAACGACATCGCGCTGTCAAAGGTGCTTGCTCCCGGAAGCGCGGTGACCGGTTTGCCGGCGGCGTCGGTCAAGGTCGGATGGGCCATGCCTTCCTGAGGCGGGGCGCCCGTGCCGATCAGTCCGTTCTCAGATTGGAAAAAGACATGCAGGTCCGCCGGCAAATAGTTGGCGACAAGCGTGGGGATGCCGATGCCCAGATTAACCAGCATCTGGGGCTTGAGCTCCCGGGCAATTCTGCGCGCGATGATGACCTGCGGCTCCATCGTCTGCCTCATGGATTGCCGATCAGATAATCGACCAGCGGCGCAGGCGTTATCACATGGTCCGGCGGAATCACGCCGACAGGGACGACATTGTCGGCGCAAGCGATGACCGTGTGCGCGCCCATCGCCATGACGGGATTGAAATTGCGCGCGGTCAGGGCATAGCTGAGATTGCCCATATGGTCCGCAAGAAAGGCCTGGATCAGCGCGAAATCGGCCCGCAACGCGGTTTCCACCAGATAGGTAACGCCGGCGATTTCGACATGCGGCTTGCCCGGTTCCACCGATGTCCCCACGCCCGTGCGCGTCAAGACACCGCCCAGGCCGCTTCCGCCGGCGCGAATGCGCTCGACCAGCGTGCCTTGGGGAACGAGCTCGACTTCCATCTCGCCATTCAACATCTGGCGCTGAGTTTCGGGATTGAGGCCGATATGGCTGGCGATCAGCTTGCTGATCAGCTTGGCGGCGACAAGGTGGCCGATCCCCAGTCCCGGCGCGGCACTGTCATTGGCGATCACGGTCAGATTGCGCTTATTCTGCCGCACGATTTCGTCAATGATCCGCACCGGACTGCCGACGGCCATGAAGCCGCCGATCATCAGGCTCGCTCCGTCCGGGATCATGGCCACAGCATGACTCAGTGAAACTGTCTGCAAAGACCTGGCCTTTACGCGAAGGGGCGCCCGAATCTCAGTCGGTGCTGTACGGAATTTCTCCGAGAACGCCACGCTTGCGGGCGTTGAGGCCGTTCGATGCCCGCTGCAGCCGGTTCGCTTCCTCGATCAGGCCGATCCAGCGCAACTTGCGTATCAGTTTTGTTGCTTCGATGGACGGCAGGGTTGCGGCAACGACCGTGTCCAACAGATATTGTGTTTTTTCCATTTTTTCCTCCGATGGATTGGGCTAGTGCGTGATGCGGTGTTCTTGGCCGAAATCCAACTCCGACTCCGACTCAGGCGGGGGTTCGAGATCCTCGACCGCAGATGTATCTTCGCCGGCGAACTTGCGCGCCATTTCCTGATAGTCACTGAAGATATGGCGGCCATCCTCAGCGCTCATTTTGAATTTCCGGGCGATGTGGTCGCTGCAGGCTTCCAGAATATCCTCATTGGATTTGCTCGATGCCAGGTCGCTGGCAAATCTGGTCCACAACGCCACCTCGACCTGCAGCCGCTCGAGCCAGATCCGGTTTAGCCGCTGATAAGCTTCAAGCAGGTCCTTCTGCAGGCCAACCGCCGTTTTGCCGAAGGACAGAAACGCCATAGGCGCCCCGTCCGAAAAGTTCGCCGGATATTCGTGAGCCGCGTGAGCCATAGTTATGTGGGTCTCCAGTGGGGTGATGATAACGATGAGGATGTAACGCCACGCATAGGGGAGGGGCGATGACGCCGATAGTGGCCTTAGGACCAATGTCTCTGGAAGATCGGGCGTCTTATATGCGTACCTTGTTGAGGATTTTGCGGTGCAGCGGGGCGGCCGGCTGCGGCTGTTGCGGGGTGCTGAGGACGCGGTGAAATCACTTGGCGCTTGTGAAAGGCCAATGTCATGCACGGTCCAGCGATAGATTACATGGTGGATTGCGCGCAGCGCAGCGTCTTGTTTTGGGATGTGATGCGGCAGCGCGGCAATCAGTACCGCGAACACCTGAAAGAAGCCGTTCCCAATGTGCTCGATTACAAAGCTGAATTGGTGCTCGATGGCCGCACGCTTGACCCGCCGACCAACTATGTCCTGGCAAAAGCGCTTCCACCCGAAGGCATCGAGCCGGATCCGCAGCGCCGCCCTTTTGTGGTCGTCGACCCCCGGGCGGGGCACGGGCCGGGAATTGCCGGTTTCAAGGCGGATAGCGAGATCGGCGCCGCGTTCCAGGCCGGGCACCCCTGCTATGTGATCGGATTTCTGCCCGATCCCCAGCCTGGCCAAACAATCCAGGACATCGCCCGCGCCGAAGCTGTGTTTCTGGAGAAGGTCATCGCACTGCATCCCGGCGCCGACGGCAAGCCGTGTGTGATCGGCAATTGCCAGGCGGGCTGGGCGGTCATGATGCTTGCGGCGCTGCGGTCCGAACTGTTCGGTCCGATCATCGCCGCCGGCGCTCCGCTGTCCTATTGGGCCGGCAAGCGCGGCCAATATCCCATGCGTTATACGGGCGGTCTGACGGGAGGAAGCTGGATTACAGCGCTTCTCAGCGATCTGGGTGCGGGAAAATTCGACGGCGCATGGCTGGTGCAGAACTTCGAAAACCAGAATCCGTCCAACACACTCTGGAGCAAGCGGTATAATTTATATTCCAATATCGACACCGAGCCGCCGCGCTATCTGCAATTCGAAAAATGGTGGGGCGGGCATGTTTTTTTGAATTCTCAGGAAATCGAGTTCATCGTCGAAAAATTGTTCGTCGGAAACCACCTTGCCGCCGGTGATCTGCGAACCGCTTCCGGAAAGGTGGTTGATCTGCGCAATATCCGCTCGCCCATCGTGATATTCTGTTCGGAAGGAGACAATATTACCCCTCCCCAGCAGGCGCTGGGATGGATCACCGACCTCTATCAAAGCGTGGATGAAATTCGCTCCTATGGACAGACCATCGTTTATTCGGTGCATGAAACGGCGGGTCATCTGGGCCTTTTTGTTTCAGGCAGCGTCGCCCGCAAGGAACATGGCAAATTCACCAGCAATATCGATCTGATCGACACCCTTCCGCCGGGGCTTTACGAGGCGGTATTCGAAGAAAAGCGGGCCGATACGGCCAATGCCGATCTTGCGACCAGAAAATGGGTGATGAAATGCGAGGCGCGGACCTTGGACGATATCCGGGCGCTGGGCGCAAACAGCCTGGCCGATGAGCGGCGCTTTGCGACGGCCGCCCGGGTCTCGGAGATCAACCTGGCGCTCTACCGCGCATTTGTCCGGCCCCTGGTGCGCGCTTGCGTGACCTCGAGGGCGGCGGATTGGTTCCAACGCGTCCATCCCTTACGGCTGCAATATGAGGCTTTTTCCGACGCCAATCCCATGATGGCGCCGATAGCGCAAGCGGCCGGGCAAGTGCGGGAAAACCGCAAGCCTCTGCTTACGGCGAATCCTTTTCTTGCGATGCAGGAAGCGCTCTCCAAGCAGATCGTTTTCTTGCTTGACGGCTGGCGGGACATGGCCGAGGCGGTTGCCGAGCAAACGTTCCTTGCGGTTTACGGCCAGCCCGCGCTCCAGGCAGCCGTCGGCATCGATCCTCATGGTTCGGCGCGGCTGCGGCCGGTGCCGACCAGTCCT
>Ga0070666_10002182_pt1 | contig 11893 bp, 11 predicted proteins | sample KBSS23metaG_FD_64677 | JGI IMG/M metagenome (GOLD analysis project Ga0070666, IMG submission 64677) | Switchgrass rhizosphere microbial communities from Kellogg Biological Station, Michigan, USA - KBS S2-3 metaG | ecosystem: Host-associated > Plants > Roots > Rhizosphere > Soil ... | reverse complement strand
GGTCGCCAGCCGTTTCCAGCCAAACCCGATCTCGGGCGTCAATTCGCCCATCAGCCGCGTGGTGCGCATGGCCACACGGCGTCCGCCCATCGCTTCATAGAAAAAGCAGGCATTGTTCTTGGCATGCGCCCAGATCAGACAGGATTTGAGCTTGTGCTCTTTGAGAACTTCAAAGGCGCCGGATAACAGCGCGCGCCCGGCGCCTCTGCCCATAAAGGCCGGGTCGACGTACAAGGTATAAACCTCGCCTTCAAAGCCTACCCCTTTGTCACGCGCCTTGCCCAGGCTGCATAAGCCGATCGGCCCGACACGCGGCTCTTCCGCCACCAGAATGGCGCCATGCCGGTCCATATTTTTGATCGATGCCTGCCAGCGCGCGGTATGCGCCTTGACTGACATGCCGCTCAAAAGACTGTGGGAAATCACACCGGCATACGTGTCTTGCCAGGATTCGATATAGATGCGCGCCAGGTCTGCGGCGTCTTCAGGCCGCGCCATGCGAACACGCAAGCCGCGCAGGTCGTCCATGAGAGGAAGCGTGAGGCAAACTTTGACTCGCCGCAAGAGTCATTTCGCTGCAAACGCAATTTTTTATGTTGACTGCGCCGGCGCGCGTGCCAGCTAGCGTGTTTGTCACACGGCTTCGCGGCTAGCGGACACGAGAATTGTAACAACGCGTGACAACGCCGTAGCGGCTTGCCGCGGAGGCGCACCAAGACGCCGTAGCGGCTTTCAATCTAAAACCGGCTTTTCCTGGACGCGCATCAAGAATTTGGCGTTTTGTTCGCCGCCTTGGCCATAATGTTTGGCGGTGCTCCAGTCGGCGATGCCGGAAAAATGCGCCGCAATATCGTCGGCCGTGGCGCCGTGGCCCAGATTGAGGCCATCTGTCTCCATCAGCTGGGCGGCGGCGAAGACCCCCGCCGCGGCGGTGATGATCACGCCGGTGGGTGCCTCCTCAGATGCCAGATAGGCGACCGCGGGTGAAACAAATTCCGGCTTGAGCATTTCCAGCACCGAGGGCGGCATCAGGGCTTCGGTCATGCGGGTGGCGGCCACCGGACAGATGGCGTTCACCCGGATATTGTCCTTGGCGCCTTCCAGCTTCAGCGAATTCATCAAGCCCACCAGAGACAGTTTGGCGGCGCCGTAGTTGGTCTGGCCGAAATTGCCATAAAGCCCGGTGGAAGAAGTGGTCACCACGATGCGGCCGTAGCTTTGCGCCTTCATGATCTCCCACACCGCCTTGGCCGGCTTGACGGTGCCCATCAGATGCACATTCACCACCGCCTCGAAATCCTTGATTTCCATCTTGCCGAAGCTTTTGTCGCGCAGGATGCCGGCATTGGCGATCAGCACATCGATGCGGCCCCATTTGTCCATGGTTTGCTTGATCAGATGCGCCACGCCGGCATCGTCGCTGACGGAGGCGCCGTTGGCGATGGCCTCGCCGCCCGCAGCAGTGATTTCAGCGACCACTTTTTCCGCCGCTGCCGAATTGCCGCCGCTGCCGTCCAGGGAGCCGCCCAGGTCGTTGATCACCACCTTGGCGCCCAGCTTGGCCAGATGCAGGGCATGCGCCCGGCCCAGCCCGCCGCCGGCGCCTGTGACAATCACGACTTTGTCTTTGAAAGAGATGGCCATGGCGTCCTCGGGGCTAAGGGAGCCTCAGGATGGCGTGGGCACGCTTTGCGGGTCAAGGCGGCGGCCGAACTGGCGGCGCAGCCACCCCGCGGCGGGCAATTCGATGAATTCCGCCAACAGCCCGCCCCACAGCACGCAGATTGTGACAAGCAAAACCGGCTCCAGCCACCAGATCAGGTCGGAAAAGCGGGTGCCGAGGACGATTGTCTCGGGAGGGGGATAGAGCCGCTGCTCGAAAAAACGGATGCCCAGCAGCCAGGCGGTCTGTCCCAGATAGATGGCATAAGACCATTCTCCCAACAGTTGCGGCAGGCGCATCTTGAGCAGTCGCGCGATCACGCCACGGTCGAAGGCCAGGACAAAGACCAGCGCCATTTGCGGCAGCACGGTGAAAATGTCCATGCGGGTATGCGACCAGCCGGTGTTCATCACTACAGTGCCAAGCAGCGCCAGAAGCAGGATTTGAAGCAGGGAGTGCACCCATTCCGGCACCCGGTCATGCGATTTCACCCGGCGGAACAACACTGCCAGCCCGACCCCGACGGAAAAATCCGATAGGCCGCGCAGCACCCCATTGTGGAAGGTGATGTCCAGTCCATGTTTGGATGTGAACAGCAGCGCCAGCAAACCGCCGAGCCCGGCCGCGATCAGAGCGAAGCCTCGCCACAGCCGCCCCTCCGCCAGCCACAACAGCAGCGGAAACAAAAGACACAAGGAAAATTCGACGCTGACGAACCAGGACACGCCATTCCAGGTCAATGAGCCCATGCTGTTCCAGGCATGGACCAGAAACACGCTGAACCAGAATCCCTTGATGCTGACATCCTGGTGATATTTGAGATCGAAGATCGAGTGATATCCGCCCTGCGCCGCCAGGGCGCGCAAGCCCAGCACCAGCAAAAGAATCAGCAGCAGCATGAACAGATGCAGGGGATAAAGCCGGATCAGCCTGGCGCGCAGAAAGGCGAGATAACCGGAACGTGTCAACAGGTCCTTGAGGCGCGGCCAATAGGCATAAGTGAGAATGAAGCCCGACAGGACAAAGAAGAACTCCACCCACAGATAGCCGCGAGTTGCCAGGAAATCCAATGGCCGAAAACCGCTATAGTGATGACCCTCGCTGAAATGGAACATCACCACCGCCAGCGGCGGAAAGGCCCGCGCACCGGCCAATGCGCCAATCTTATTTGCGCCGGTCTGATTTCCCGAACTTGCCGGCTTTGCCGTCATCGCGCTCCCCACGGTGCGAGACTAGCCTCGCCGCTTCCTTCTGTCATGTTGAGCTTTTTTGACTGGGCTTTTGTGGAACAGGAAATCGTGTAGCGTAAGACGTGAAGTTTGGCGGGGGCTGGATTGGCGCAAGGACAATCGCTGCTGGGAATTGCCGTCTTGATCGCGGTTGCCTGGGCGCTGTCGGAAGACCGCAAGGCTTTTAATTGGCGCATGGTGGCGGGGACCTTGCTGCTGCAAGGCGCCCTGGCGCTGCTGTTGCTGAAAGTGCCGGTGATTCGCGACTTGCTATTCCGGCTCAATGACGTGATGAGCGCGCTTTCCACCGCCACCGGCGCCGGCACCAGTTTCATATTCGGCTATATCGGCGGCGGACCGGCGCCCTTCACCGTCACCCATCCCGCCAACATGGTCAATCTGGCTTTCTCGCTCCTGCCACTGTTGATGGTGATCAGCGCGCTGTCCGCCATCCTGTGGTACTGGCGCGTGCTGCCGGCCATCGTGCACGGCCTTGCCTTTGTCCTGAAGCGCAGCCTCAAACTGGGCGGCGCGGTGGGCTTGAGCGCGGCGGCCACGGTGTTCCTGGGCAATATCGAAGGCCAGCTGGTGATCAGGCCCTATCTGGCGCGGCTGACCCGTACCGAGCTTTTCATCCTGATGACGGTGGGGCTGTCGGTGATCGCCGGCACCGTCTTTGTGCTATACGCCACCATTCTGAAAGACGTGCTGCCGGGCGCATTGGGGCATCTTTTGGTGGCGTCGCTGATGTCCTTGCCTGCCGGCGTGATGATGGCGCGCATCATGGTGCCAGGTCCGGCGGAGACGGATCTCAGCGCGGGAGAGGAAAGCGTGCATTACCGCTCCACCATGGACGCCATGGCGCAGGGCACCGAAGACGGCTTGAAAATTTATCTGCAGATTCTGGCCATGCTGATTGTCACCACCGCGCTGATGGCCTTGGCCAATATTCTTCTGGGGCAGTTGCCGGCGGTAGGCGGCTCCCCGCTCACCTTGGAGCGGATCTTGGGCTGGCTGTTCGCGCCTTTTGTTTGGTTGTTGGGCGTGCCCTGGCAAGAGGCCGGCGCAGCGGGCGGGCTGATGGGCATCAAGATCATTCTCACCGAACTGGTGGCCTATCTCAGGCTGGCCACCCTGCCGGCGGGCACCTTGGACGCGCGCAGCACCCAGATACTGGTCTATGCCATGTGCGGTTTTGCCAATTTCGCCAGTGTCGGCATCCTGATCGCGGGGATGAGCGCGCTGATCCCGGAACGCCGCGATGAAGTGGTTTCGCTGTCGCTGAAGGCGCTGGTTGCGGGAACCATGGCATCCGGCCTTACCGGCGCCATGATTGGATTACTATCCTTCTAAGTCGTTTGGCTAAGTAGTATTGCTGAGTACTTATGGATATTGCTTTGGGTTAAAGCGCGGCATGGATTTTTGGATTCCCGAAGCCTCCTCGGGTGAGATCGTCGCTGTCTCGGAACTCGAGGCCCAGGCCCCCCTGGATGCTATCGCGCGCTGGCGGGCCCAGCGCGGCGCCAGGCGTTTTCCCCTCCACCCAGACGAAGTCATGGCGCCGGTGGAAGGCAACACCCTGTTGGTGGGGGTGATCGGGGACGGCGAGGATTACCAATATCTCAGTGTCGGCCAGGCGCTGGTGTTGGGTTTCGGCATGGATTTCTCCGGCCAGCGTCTCAGCCAGATAGAAGCCAATGCGCCGCGCTTCGGCATCGGACTGCGCATGCTGTATGAAATGGTGCGTTCCAGCGGTGAATTGATGTGCTATCGCGGCTGGGCGGGTACAGATATGCCGGGGGCGCAGTTTCTCTATTATGAAAGCGCCATTCTGCCCTTCGGCGAACAGGAGGACCGGGTGGACCATATCCTGGTGGTGAGCGTGCTGGTGCTGCGGAATAAGGCCGATCTGCCGCCCGGCCTCTTGGCCGCCAAGTCTTAAGGTGTGACGTGCGGCTATTCCTGGTTTGCGCTTTGCTGGTCTTGTGCGGATGCGCGCCGAGTTTCGCGCCGCCGGTGGAGAGTGGCGTGAAGCCGCAAGTCGCCGCCGATGCAATCATCGCGCGCGACGGCACAAGGCTGCCCCTGCGTCGTTGGGATGCGGAAGGTGGCCAAGATTCAAATAAGCCTCGCGCGGTGATCGTGGCGCTGCATGGCATGAGCGATTATTCCAATGCTTTCGACATGCCGGGCAAAGTGTGGGCCAAGCTGGGCATCACCACCTTGGCCTATGACCAGCGGGGCTTTGGCATGAACGCCAATCCCGGCATTTGGGCCGGGGCGGAAACCATGCGCGCCGATCTGGACGATGCGCTGGCGGCGGCGCGGGCGCGCTATCCCGGTGTGCCGGTATTCGCCCTGGGTGAGAGCATGGGCGGGGCGGTGGTGCTGACGGCGCTGGCTTGTGCGGACGCGTCAGCGGACGCGCCAAAATCAAACTGCAAGCCGCCGGCAGCGGACGGAATTATCTTGGTGGCGCCGGCGGTGTGGTCGCGGGGCGACATGCCGCTCACCTATCGCGTGGCCTTGTTTTTGGCGGCCCATCTGGTGCCGGGCGTGATCCTGTCCAACAATGCGGCGGGCCGGGTGGTGACCATCATTCCTTCGGACAATATCGAGATGCTGCGCGCCCTGGGCCGCGATCCGCTGTTCCAGAAGAAAACCCGCACCGATACTTTGTTCGGCCTGGTGAATCTGATGGATGAAGCGCGCAGCGCGCCGGAACGCATCACCAGTGCGCCGCCAATCCTGTTTCTTTATGGCGCCAACGACCAGATCATTCCCGCAAAGCCGACGGAAAGCGTGGTCAAGGCGCTGGATGGGAAAGCAACCGTGAAGCACTATGACCATGGTTATCACATGCTGCTGCGCGACCTGGAAGGGGAACGCGTTGACAAGGATGTGGCGGACTGGATTTTCAGCAAGGCGGAAACCCGGAACTGATCCGCCCGTTATCACTTGGAACCCTTTTTAGAAGGAATGTTCCATGGCGCACACACAAGATTCCCGTCCCGATCTGCGCAAAGGCAAACCGGGCGCCGAACCCACCACCGAGGCAAAGATGGCCGGCCATCAGGACAAGGTGATGCCCATCCCGCCCGATAACGAAAATCCCGTCAATCCGGGGGTCGGCAGCAAGGCCGGCATGGCGGAAGGCCAAGTCACGAAGTCCAATTAATCCCTGGCCAATTAAACCTTGGCCAGCTGATCTTTGACGAAGAGAAGGACGGCGATATGCTCCAAAGCGCATATCGCCTCCTTTTCTTTGGGCTGGGAAATGACTGAAACATGGCCCCCATTTGATTGGGCCGATCCTCTTCTGCTGGATTCTTCGCTGCGCGAAGAGGAACGGCTGGTGCAGGGCAGCGCCCGCAATTTCGCGCAAAGCCGGTTGATGCCGTTGGTGCGCGACATGCACCGCCAGGAAAGCTTCGATCGCGGTTTGCTGCGGGAGATGGGCGCACTGGGCCTGTTGGGTAGCACCCTGCCGGAATTTGGCGGCGCGTCGCCTGTCAGCTATGGCTTGATCGCCCGGGAAGTGGAACGGGTGGATTCCGCTTTTCGTTCATCCGTGTCGGTGCAGTCCAGCCTGGTGATGCATCCCATTCATGAATTTGGCAGCGCGGCGCAGCGGGAGAAATATCTGCCCAAGCTGGCCTCGGGCGAATGGGTCGGCGCCTTTGGGCTGACCGAGCCGAACTCGGGTTCTGATCCCGGCTCGATGCAAAGCCGCGCCAAAAAAAGCAAAACCGGGTATGTGCTGTCGGGAAGCAAAAGCTGGATCACCCATGCGCCCATCGCCGATGTGCTGGTGGTGTGGGCGAAATTGGACGACCGCATTCGCGGCTTCATCCTGGAGCGCGGCGACAAGGGTCTCACCACGCCCAAGATCGAAGGCAAGTTTTCGCTGCGCGCCAGTGTTACCGGCGAAATTGTCCTGAACGATGTTGAAATCCCGGAAGACCGCATGCTGCCCAATGCGGACGGACTGAAGGCGGTTTTCTCCTGCCTCAATCACGGGCGTTTCGGCATTTCCTGGGGCGCGATGGGGGCGGCAGAATTCTGCTGGCATGCGGCCCGCGCCTACGGCCTGGAGCGCAAACAATTTGGCCGGCCGCTGGCCGCCAATCAGCTCTATCAAAAAAAGCTGGCGGACATGCAGACTGAAATCACCTTGGGTCTGGCCGCCTGTTTGCAGGCCGGGCGGCTGTTCGAACAAGGCAAGCTGGCGGGAGAGGCGATCAGCCTGCTCAAACGCAACAATGCCGGCAAGGCGCTGGAGATCGCCCGGGCCGCGCGCGACATGCATGGCGGCAACGGCATTGCCGACGACTATCATGTGATGCGGCATGTGATGAATTTGGAAGCCGTCAACACCTATGAAGGCACCCATGACGTCCATGCCCTGGTGCTGGGCCGGGCCCAGACGGGCATCTCCGCATTCTGAGAGGGGCAGTTCGCAGACCCTTTGCAGAGCTTGGCATTTGCGGGCATAAAAGCCGCCGCTGTCTTGCATGTTTTTTGGGGACCCCGTTCGCATGTCTCTCGCCGCACCGCGTGTCGTCAACATCAAGGATTTGCGCCGCCTGGCGCGGGCCCGGCTGCCGGATGTGGTGTTCGATTATTTGGACGGCGCCGCCGATGGCGAAGTGACGCTCAGAGACAGCGAGCGGGCCTTCCAGGAAGTGATTTTCAAGCCGCGCTTTGCCGTGGCGACACCGTCCTGCGATCTTTCCGTCACCGTGTTGGGTCACAAGTTGGATGTGCCCTTCCTGCTGGGTCCCATCGGCTATTCGCGGTTGATGCATCCGCGTGGCGAGCTTGCGGGCTCGGCCGCGGCGGGGCGCCACGGCACCGGCTATATTCTTTCGACCTTGTCGGGACATCGGCTGGAAGACGTCAAAGCCCAGTCGCCGGGTCCCACTTTTTTCCAGCTTTATCTGGCCGGTGGCCGCGGCGCCGCGGAAGCCGGAATCGCCCGCGCCAAGGCGGCCGGCTATGCCGGCCTGTTCGTCACCATCGACACGCCGGTGGCGGGCAATCGTGAACGCGACGTTCGCAACGGCATGAAGGCGCTGATGGGAAAAAATCCCTTCGCCAAGATCCCCTATCTGCCCAATATCCTGTCGCATCCGCGCTGGCTGGCGGCTTTCATCGCCGACGGCATGGTCGGGCCGTTTCCCAATGTCGTGGTTCCTGGATCGGGGCCCCTGGCGGCGATCGATGTCGCCGCGGCGCTGGAATCGGCGCAGGTTTCCTGGACCGATCTCAAATGGATCCGCGAGCAGTGGAACGGCCCGATTGTTATGAAGGGCGTGATGACGGCGGACGACGCCAAACGCTCCGTGGACGCCGGCGCCCAGGGCATTGTGGTTTCCACCCATGCCGGGCGGCAGTTGGATTGCGTGGCGGGATCGTTGCGGGTGTTGCCGGGTATTGTGGAAGCCGTGGGCGACAAGATCGAAGTGATTTTCGACGGCGGTATCCGCCGCGGCTCCGATGTGGTCAAGGCGATTGGGCTGGGCGCCAAGGCGGTGCTGCTGGGCCGTGGTTATGCCTATGGCATGGCGGCGGCGGGCGATGCCGGGGTTGAACGCGCCATCGAAATTTTCCGCGCCGATATCATCCGCACCTTGAAACTGCTGGGTTGCTCCAGCATTTCGCAGGTGGATTCGTCTTATGTGACGACGCGCCCGGGATTCCGGGTGGATTAGCGAAATTTTCCTTTGTTGTCATGCCCGCGAAAGCGGGCATCCATCTTTTACAGCGCGCAGGCGTCTACATGGATTCCCGCTTGCGCGGGAATGACAACGGTTGGATTGGAGGCTGTTCTCCTAAATCCTAAACCGCGCCATCCAGCCCATATCGTCGCAGAAATACATCTGATCGCCCACCAGCTTGGCGCAGTGGATCACCGGCGAGTCATCCGGCAGCTGTACCCGCTCATGAATCACGCCGGTCTTGGCGTCATGGCGGAAGAAGGCGTTGAGATTGGAATCCGATGACCAGATGGTGTCGTGGGTCTTGCCCCAGCTCATGCCATGGGTGCGGTTGCCCGGCACCGGCCAGGTGGATTTCACTTTCCAGGTTTTTTTGTTGATGGTGAAAATCTGCCGCGCCGGCGGGCAGGCATAAATCAGATAATCCCCGTCCACCAGAATGGCGTGGGCGCCGGTGCCACCCGAGCCTTCCTCGGCATTCAGCGGTAATTGTCCCGGGGCCAAGCCCTTGCCGGTATTGTTGCCGACATTGTCAGTCATGGCCGGGCCGATGCCGCGCGGCATGTCCGGCCAGGCGGGCTTGAGCGGGCTTTTGCGCCCCGGCGGATCGTCCTCGCGTTCATAGATGCGGCCCGCGCCGGGCGTGACATATTTGGCGATAGTTTTGCCGTTCAAATCGCAATGCACGATGATGGAATTGTGGGTCGAGGTGATCCACATCGTGTTTCCGTCTTGCACCAAGCCGCTGGGCCCCACCACATCGGCCTTGAACTCGCGCACCGTCGAGCCGTCCTTGATGTTGGTGAGGGTGACCCAATGCTCGGCGCCTTGGTCCAGCACCCACATCTGGTCCGGCTTATCGGCCAAGGCCAGTCCATTGGGCTGACCGTGCTTGGTCTTGTAGACGACCTCGATCTTGGCCGCGGTCCGCGATGGAAGTTTCGACCAGTCCGGCAAACAGGCGGGATGCGCAGGTTGCGCAAAAGCGGGTAGGGCTGCGGCAGGAGAGACTGCCGCAGCGGCAAGAAAATCTCTGCGCTTCATCGCAGGCTCCTTATGCCGGCTCGATCTTGAACACCCAGCCCGCATGCGGACTGTCGCCATTGGGCCAGCCGGGATGGATGCCGGCATCGCAGCTGATCAAGGTGCCGTTATGCCATTCCAGCCCATGCGGATCGCAGGAGCCGGGCAGGAAATCCCAGGTGCCGATGATCTGGCCGGTCTTGCCGTCATACTTCACCAGCCCCGGCTTTCCTTCCTTGTAGTTCTTGCTGTCATTGCCCAGCACCAGCCAGATATCGCCGTTGGGATCGATAGTCAGGTCATGGGTGCGCGGCTTTTCCGGGCTGGTGTAAGTCGAGATCGCCACTTCCGGCACCCAGGTCTTGGGATCGACGCGCATCAACAGCTTGGGGCGCAGCGCCGCGATCCACAATTTGCCATCGTGCCATTGCGCGCCATGGCTGCCGCCGCCGTCTTGGCCCGGCAGGTGCAAGGGAATCTGGCGATGGCTGATTTCTTTGCTGTTCATGTCGACCTGGAAACAGCCCTGCGGCGCCTGGTTGGCCATCATCCACACATAGCCATCGCCATAAGCCATACCGGAACAGTTGCGGCAGTTGGTCATCACCGTCTTGAGCAGCTTGCCGTTCCAGTCCAGCAGCCAGGCGGCTTCGCGGACATCGGCGGGTTCGGGCAGGCCATAGCGCTTTGCCCCGTCGCCGGACAGTTTCTGTTGCGCGACCCACAAGCCTTCCGGCGCCACCGCCAAGCCGTTGCCATAGCCTGGTGGGTATTTGAACATCTTGGTGGTTTTCATCATGCCGTGCGGAATCTTGCGTTCCGGACCCAGGCCATTGGCGGGCTTGGCCGGTTGCGCCTGAGCGGCGGCAGCCGAGATGGCGGCGCCGATGGTGCCAGCGATGGTGCCGGTGACGAATTCGCGTTTGTTGAGCATATTGTCCTCCCCAAGATTTTGGCGGGATGCTGGTCCAAATCGGGGAAGAAGCAAAGGGGATAAACGCGCTGTTGCAGCGCACTCTCACTAGATTGGGGCTACCAGCCGTTGTCGCCGAAATGCGTTTGGTACAGCGGTCCGGCTTCGGTCTTGATCTCCGCCCCCAGGCGCAAACCGAGAGCCCGGGCCGCTGCCACCGGGTCATCGCCCAAAACAGCTGTTCCGTTCCGCCGCCAGCAATGCTTGCCGTCGGGGGTCAGCACTTCGCCTAGAAAAGAGAGCTGTCCATCCGTGATTTTCGCCAGCGCCGCGATGGGAGTACGGCAGGAACCGTCCAGCGCTTCCAGAAAGGCGCGCTCCGCCGTGGTGGTGGTGGCATGCTCGGCCATATTCAACGGCCGAAGCAGGTTCAGGGTCTTTTCATCATCTGCACGGGCAGTAATGCCCAGGGCGCCTTGCCCCGGCGCGGGCGGCATCTTTTCGCTGTCCACAATGGAAGCGGCATGTTGCTCCAAGCCCAGCCGTTTCAGTCCGGCCAGCGCCAGATAGGTGGCGTCGAAGGCGCCGCTTTCAATCTTGGCCAGCCGCGTTTCCACCCGGCCGCGCAACAATTCCACTTTCAAATCGGGACGCAAATGCAGGGTTTGGGCCTGACGGCGCAAACTGGCGGTGCCCACCGTGGCGCCGGGCGGCAATTCGATCAGTGACTTTGCGCGCGTGGCGATAAAAGCGTCGCGTTGATCCTCGCGCGCGGGCACACAGGCCAGCACAATCCCCGCAGGCATGCGGGTGGGCAGGTCTTTCATCGAATGCACGGCGGCATCGATGCGCCCGTCCAACAACGCTTCATCCAATTCCTTGGTGAACAGGCCTTTGCCGCCTTGGTCCTGCAACCGGCCTTGAATGCGGTCGCCACTGGTCATGAAAGCTTCGATGGGAAATGCGTCGGCACTATTTCCTGTGCTTGTGGCCAACATTGCCGCCACCAGATGCGACTGGGCCAGCGCCAAAGGCGAGCCGCGCGATCCGAGGCGCAAGCTCATTTCCACTCCGCAATTGGCGGCATGGAAGAAAGAATGCTTTCGACATTGCCGCCGGTGCGCAGGCCGAAATGGGTGCCGCGGTCGTAGAGCAGATTGAACTCGACATAACGGCCGCGCCACTTGGCTTGTTCGTGGCGTTCTTCCGCCGTCCAGGCTTCGCCCATGCGGCGGCGGATGATTTGCGGCTGGATATCCAAGAACGCTTCGCCCACCGCTTTGGTGAAAGCAAAATCCCGTTCCCAATCGCCGCTATCGTGATGGTCGTAGAAGATGCCACCCAC
>Ga0070666_10002179_pt1 | contig 11900 bp, 12 predicted proteins | sample KBSS23metaG_FD_64677 | JGI IMG/M metagenome (GOLD analysis project Ga0070666, IMG submission 64677) | Switchgrass rhizosphere microbial communities from Kellogg Biological Station, Michigan, USA - KBS S2-3 metaG | ecosystem: Host-associated > Plants > Roots > Rhizosphere > Soil ... | reverse complement strand
TCGTCGCCCCAAAAGGCGCGTTCGACGCGAACGCGGTCCGCGCCTTTGTCGCCGGTCCGAGGCAGGGCGTGAACCTCGCGCCGGGAACCTGGCATCACTTCAACCTCGCGCTCGGCGGTATCAGCGAATTCCTGGTTGTCGATCGCGATGGTCCCGGCGAGAACCTGGAAGAGGTCGCACTTGACGGTTCGATCCTCCTGGAAGCGCCCTGATGGAGCGGCGTATCCATCGCGGCGCGATCTTCCACCTGCTGGACGATCCGCAACACAGGCCCGACGCAGCGCAATACATCGCGGATGGCGCGTTGGTGATCGAGGATGGCCATGTGGTCGAAACCGCGCCCTGGTCGGACCGGTTCGCAGGCGAGCTGGTCGCGCAGCATCGCAACGCGCTGATCGTTCCCGGCTTCGTCGATTGCCATGTCCATTTTCCGCAGATCGACATGATCGCCTCACCGGGCGGCCAGCTGCTCGACTGGCTCGATAACTACACCTTTCCAGCCGAGAAGCGTTTTGCCGATCCAAAGGTGGCGACGGACACGAGCGCATTTTTTCTCGACCAGTTGCTGCGCAACGGCACCACGGCGGCGCTGGTATTCGCGACGGTGCACAAGCACTCGGCCGAGGCGCTGTTTGATGCCGCGCTTGCCCGCAACATGCGGATCGCGGCCGGCAAGGTTTTGATGGATCGCAATTGTCCGGAAGACCTGCGCGATACCGCCGAAACCGGCCACGCCGATACGGCGGACCTCATCCGCCGCTATCATGGCAAGGGCCGGTTGACCTACGCGATTACGCCGCGCTTTGCCGCGTCGTCTACCGAGCGCCAGCTCGAACTCGCCGCGCAACTGCTGAAGCAAAACCCGGGCGTGTTGCTGCAAACACACCTGTCCGAGAACGAAGCCGAAATTCGATATGTCCTCGATACCTTCCCCGATTGCCACGACTATCTCGCCACGTACGAGAAGTTCGGTCTCGCCACGGACCGCTCAGTATTCGCTCACTGTATCCATCTTTCGCCGGACGAGTGGCGGCGCATGGGCAAGTACGGATCGGCAGCTGCGTTTTGCCCGACGTCCAACCTGTTCCTTGGCAGCGGCCTGTTCGACCTCGCGGCAGCGGAGCGTGAGAACGTGCGCGTTGGCCTGGGTACCGACGTCGGGGCGGGCACGTCGCTCTCGCACTTCGCGACCATGAACGAGGCCTACAAGGTCGGCCAACTGAAGCGCCAGCCGTTTGATGCGGCGAAACTGTTCTATCTTGCCACCCTTGGCGGCGCGAGGGCGCTCAAGATGGACGACAAGATCGGCAACTTCGCGCCCGGCAAGGAAGCCGATCTGGTCGTTCTCGACCTTGCGGCAACGCCGGTGCTCGCACGCCGCCTCGCGCATGCCTCCACCACGGCTGACAGGCTTTTTGCACTCGCGATGCTCGGCGACGACCGGGCCGTAAAACACGTCTACATCATGGGCGAGCACGCCTACGGCCGCCCCTAGTCCCTCTTCACGTCCAGTCCGCCGCGGTCGCGGATGAAATCGATGACCGTGTCGAGGCCGTGTCCGGTCTTCAGATTGGTGAATACAAAAGGCCGCTCACCGCGCATCTTCCTCGCATCGCGGTCCATGACATCAAGACTCGCTCCCACCATCGGGGCCAGGTCGATCTTGTTGATGATCAACAGGTCGCTGCGGGTGATGCCGGGGCCACCCTTGCGTGGAATCTTGTCGCCGGCCGCCACGTCGATGACGTAGAGCGTGATGTCTGCCAGCTCAGGCGAGAACGTGGCGGCCAGATTGTCGCCACCGCTTTCGATCAGGATGGCGTCGAGCCCAGGGAAGCGGGCGCTCATCTCCGCCACCGCGGCCAGGTTGATCGAGGCGTCTTCGCGGATGGCGGTGTGAGGACAGCCGCCTGTCTCCACGCCCATGATCCGTTCGGGAACCAAAGCGCCGGAACGCGTCAGGAACTCGGCGTCCTCTCGGGTGTAGATGTCGTTGGTGATCGCGGCGATGTTGTAGCGGTCGCGCATGGACTTGCAGAGCTTGTCCATCAACGCCGTCTTGCCGGAGCCGACCGGCCCGCCCACGCCTACACGCAATGCCGTGCTCATGAGCGGAACAACCTCGTGTACTGGGTTTCGTGGCGAATGGACGTCCATTCGATCATCGGCGCGGCAGAACCGACGTCGTCGGGGTGACGGGCGAGTGCGTCGTCGGCGGCAGCGATCACCGCGGATTGCAGGGAGGCCAGGATGCGCTGACCGGCTGTCTGGCCGAGTGGGACGGCGCGGATGCCCGCCGAGATCAAGTTGCTCACCCCCGAATGGAAGAACGCGATCAACGCGGCACGCAGCGGCACGCCGCAGGTCCGGGCAGCGATGCCGACCGCAGACGGGTAGGGCACCCACCCGCCGGGGAGGCGCACTTCGCCCCAAGCGGCGCGGAAGGCGAGCATGAAGGCCTCGCCCTGCGATTTGTGTTCAAGTTCGAACTCCAATGTCGGCACGAAGGCGCGCGCTTCGTCCAGTGCTCGCGCCAGATCGCGCGTTTCGTACGCCGCGCGCAGCATTGCGCCGTTCATGGGGCCGAACTCGTGCTTCAGGCCACTGTCGATCCAGGCGCGCAGGCTTGCCTCATGGGACACCAAACCGGCTTCGACCGCATATTCGATCCCGTGCGAATAGCTGAACGCGCCCACCGGAAAAGACGGCGATAGCCAACTCATCAATCGGTAGAGCGCATCGGCATCAGTGGTCATGGCCGTGACCGTCATGGTGACGATGGCCGTGCGCCTTCGCTTCCTCGCTATAGGCACCGCCTTCGGGCGAGAACGGCGCCATGCCGCGATGCACGTGCGCACCGAGCCCTTCGATCATCTCGACGAGTACGTGGTCGTCGCGGATGCGCAAGCTGCCGTCCTTGAGCACCTGCACCGGGATATGGCGGTTGCCAATGTGCCAGGCCATGCGCGCTGTCTCGGCCACAGAATGCGTGTGGATGTCCGCTACCGGCTCATCGGCCGCGACCACGGCGACAATCTCACCGTCTTCCAGAGCGAGACCTTCGCCGTGTTGCAGGACGCGCGGCTTTTCAAGATCGAGCAGAAAATCATTGCCGGCAGTGTCGGTCAGCCGGGTGCGGCGGCGATAGCGATCGTCGTAGGTGAGCGAGACCGTCGCGATGCTCTCGCGCCAGGCTCCGGGTGCCAGCACTTTGGTTGCGCGCCGCATGGTCAGAACAGGAAGTAGCGCTGCGCCATCGGCAGCACGGTGGCGGGTTCGCAGGTCAGCAGCACGCCGTCGGCGCGCACCTCGTAGGTCTCGGGATCGACTTCGATGTGCGGTGTGGCGCCGTTCAGCACCATGTCGGTCTTCTTGACCTTGCGTGTGCCTGCGACCGCAAGGGCCTCGCGCCGCATGCCGACCTTCGCTGGGATGCCGCCTGCCAGCGCCGCCTGCGAGACGAACGTGAAGCTGCTCGCCGCCATGGCGCCGCCATAAGCAGCGAACATCGGCCGATAATGAACCGGCTGCGGGGTCGGGATAGAGGCGTTGGGATCCCCCATCGCCGCCATCGCGATGGTGCCTGCCTTCAAGATAAGGTCCGGCTTCACGCCGAAGAACATCGGCTTCCACAGCACCAGGTCCGCGATTTTGCCGACCGCGATGGAGCCCACATGCGCCGAGATGCCGTGCGTGATCGCGGGATTGATCGTGTATTTCGCGATGTAGCGCTTCACGCGGAAATTGTCGTTGTCACCGGTCTCTTCCGGGAGGCGCCCGCGCTGCTTCTTCATCTTGTCCGCGGTTTGCCAGGTGCGGATCAGCACCTCGCCGCAGCGGCCCATCGCCTGGCTGTCGGACGAGATCATCGAGAAGGCGCCGATGTCGTGCAGGATGTCTTCCGCCGCGATGGTCTCCTTGCGGATGCGGCTTTCTGCAAATGCCACGTCTTCCGGAATGCGGCGGTCGAGGTGGTGGCACACCATCAGCATATCGAGATGCTCGTCGATGGTATTGACGGTGTAGGGCCGCGTCGGGTTGGTGCTGGACGGCAGCACGTTCGACAGCCCCGCCAGCGTGATCACATCCGGCGCATGCCCGCCGCCCGCGCCCTCGGTGTGGAAGGCATGGATCGCGCGCCCCTTGAACGCCGCTACCGTGTCCGCGACGAACCCGCTCTCGTTCAGTGTATCGGTGTGAATCGCGACGCCCACGTCCATCGCATCCGCCACGCTCAGGCAGTTGTCGATCGCCGCAGGCGTGGTGCCCCAGTCCTCATGCAGCTTCAGCGCGCACACACCCGCCTCGATCTGCTCACGTAGGCCATCGGGCTGCGAGGCGTTGCCCTTGCCGAACAGGCCGATGTTCACCGGCATGCCGTCCGCCGCCTGCAACATGCGTGCGATGTGCCACGGTCCCGGCGTGCAGGTTGTTGCGCTGGTGCCTTCCGCCGGACCGGTGCCGCCACCCAGCATGGTGGTAATGCCGGACGCAATGGCGTCTTCGGCCTGTTGCGGGCAGATCCAGTGGATGTGCGCGTCGATCCCGCCCGCGGTGAGAAGCCGGTTCTCGCCGGCGATGATCTCTGTGCCCGGCCCGATGATGATATCGACGCCTGGCTGCACGTCGGGATTGCCGGCCTTGCCGACGGCCGCGATCCGCCCGTGTTTCAGCGCCACGTCGGCCTTGACGATGCCCCAGTGATCCACGATTAGCGCGTTGGTGATGACGGTATCGGCGGCGCCGCGTGCGTTCGTGACCTGCGATTGGCCCATGCCGTCGCGGATCACCTTGCCGCCGCCGAACTTTACCTCTTCGCCATAGGTCGTCTTGTCGTCCTCGACCTCGATGATCAGGTCGGTGTCGGCCAGGCGGACGCGATCCCCCGTCGTCGGGCCGTAGATGCGGGCGTAGGCGGCGCGGTCGATCGTGAAAGCCATTTACAGGGCTCCGTCCACGCGGCCCTTGAAGCCGTGCACGATGCGCGCGCCGGCATAAGGGACCAGAGTTACTTCCCGCGCCTGTCCGGGTTCAAACCGCACCGCGGTTCCTGCCGGCACGTCCAGCCGCATGCCGCGCGTCTTTTCGCGGTCGAACACCAGCGCGTCGTTCGTCTCGTGGAAATGATAGTGCGATCCGACCTGTATCGGACGGTCGCCGCTGTTCGCGACTTTGAGCGTGAGTGTCGTCCGTCCTTCGTTCAGGACGATCGAACCGGCGGCGGGCAGGACTTCTCCAGGGATCATACGCACCCTCTAGCGGATCGGGTTGTGCACGGTGACGAGCTTCACCCCGTCGGGAAACGTCGCCTCCACCTGCACTTCGTGGATCATCTCCGCGATGCCGTCCATCACGTCGGCCCGGGTGAGCACCGTCGCGCCTTCATGCATCAACTCGGCGACGGATTTGCCGTCGCGTGCGCCTTCCACGACGTGGTCGGTGATCAGCGCGATGGCTTCGGGATAGTTGAGCCTTATGTGCCGTTCGCGGCGGCGGCGCGCGACCATGGCGGCCATGGCGATCAGCAGCTTGTCCTTCTCACGTGGCGTCAGATGCATCAGATGCTCCAGAGGCGGGGCATGATCGCGGGCAGACCCGCGGCGGCCATCCGCAGATCGCGCCAGATATCGGCAAAGGTCTCGCGCAGCGCCAGCGGATCGCGTCCAATCAGCCTCACGACGAGGAGGCCGCGGAACGACGTCGCGCCCAACCGAAGCGTTTCGCTGCCCGCGATCTCGCGCACCCGTCTCAGGTGCACCGCCGCATCGGCACCGGCATAAATTAGCGAGCCGTAAGCGCGTGCGCTATCGAACGTCGCGTACCGTGAGAGCAGGGGGGCGAGATCGCCCTCCATGTGCAGCGCATCTTTCCATACGAGCCGTCCTGCTCCGTCATGGAACGTCCACGCATCGTGCACCAGACCGGTGCGCAGCGTCTCGCCGCGTGCCGCACGTCCAAACACCAGGATGCCGCCGCCAAGGAATCGCGCCCCGTCTTCCAGCGTCACCGCGGTGCGCCGGCGCAAGCGCGCCTGATCGAACAGGATCGTTTCCTGCGGCAGATATTCGAGCCAGGCGTCGCGGCCCGCCCGCAGTGAGGTCTCGACTTGGCATTCCGCGCCTGCGGAGCGGTACACCTTCTCCGCCGCCTGTCCGATCACGGTCGCGCGGCAGCCGTCATCCAGCGCCACATCCATCCGGAACTTGTCACCGCCGACCAGCCCGCCCGACACGCACGTGATCGCCGCCTGGGTTATGTCGCCACGGTCGCGATAGGGCACGAGCACCCGCAATGGCTGCGCGTGATAGAGCTCGCGCAGCACCGTCTCGCCGTCCGCCGCGCGCTTCAGCGCCAGCCGCACTTCGCCTTCGCGCGGTACCGGACGCGAGCCTGCCCATGGCCCATAGGCGACGTTGTCCGCCGTGTTGTCGCGCGCATGCATTGTGCGAACGATAGGGGCGCGTCGGTTTCGTGACAACGCGCCGATGTGACCAAACTTTGTGCACGTTCCGCCTCGACAACGACCACGCGACGCTTTACCAGATGGCCATGTCGGACCACGCCAATTTCATCGCGGGCCTGCCCAAGGCCGAACTCCATCTCCATCTTGAAGGCAGCCTCGAACCCGAACAGATGTTCGCGTTCGCCCAGCGGAACAAGGTCGCCATACCGTTCAAGTCGACGGAGGAGGTGCGCGCTGCGTATCGCTTTTCGAACCTCCAGGATTTCCTCGACATCTACTACCAGGGCGCCAACGTCCTGCGCACAGAGCAGGATTTCTACGACCTGACAGACGCCTATCTACGCCGCGTCGCCGCCGACAACGCCAGGCATGTCGAGGTGTTTTTCGATCCGCAAACGCACACGGACCGTGGTATCCCATTTTCCGTCGTCGCTGACGGCATGCTGGGCGCCCTGAAGGACGCGGAACGCCGCGGCATGACCTCCAGGCTGATCCTCAGTTTCCTGCGTCATCTCGGCGAAGACGACGCGGTGGCCACGTTCGAGGAAGCGGACTCCTATCTTGATCGCATCACGGCCGTCGGCCTCGATTCATCGGAGAAGGGGAACCCGCCCTCCAAGTTCCAGAATGTCTATCGCATGGCGAAGGAGCGCGGCCTCAAGCTCGTCGCGCACGCTGGCGAGGAAGGCCCGCCCGAATACGTCCATGAAGCTCTCGACCTGCTGGGCATCGACCGCCTCGATCACGGCAATCGCTCGCTTGAGGACGCCGCACTGGTAAAGAGGCTAGCGGCAGAGCACATGACGCTCACCGTCTGCCCGTTATCGAACCTGAAGCTTTGCGTCGTGGACGACATGAAGCAGCATCCGCTTAAGGCGATGCTGAACGCCGGCCTGCGTGCCACGATCAATTCCGACGATCCGGCCTATTTCGGCGGCTATCTGAATGACAACTATAACGCCATCGCGAGCGCGCTGGATCTCACGCGCGCCGATCTCGTGACGCTGGCGAAGAACAGTTTCCTTGGATCGTTCCTGGGCGACGCTGACAAGGCGAAACACGTAGCGGCCGTCGACGCCTACGCCGCAACGGCCTAACGAAACGCCGGTTCCGTGAAGCTGCGCAGCTTGCGCGAGTGCAGCGTGCCGGCGCGCGCTTCTTCACGCATGTATTCCAGCGCCTTGATGCCGATCTGCAAATGCTGGCTCACGCGCTCTTCGTAGAACGCGTCCGCCATGCCGGGCAGCTTGATCTCACCGTGCAGGGGGCGGTCAGAGACGCACAACAACGTCCCGTACGGAACGCGGAAGCGGTAACCATTGGCGGCGATCGTCGCCGACTCCATGTCGATCGCGATAGCGCGCGACTGGTTGAACCGCATGGCCAGGTCGTCGAAGCGCAGTTCCCAGTTGCGGTCGTCGGTCGTCACCACAGTGCCGGTACGCAGGCGCTCTTTCAAAACCTTGCGCTCCAACCCGGTAACCGCGCTCACCGCCTGCGCAAGCGCGAGTTGAACCTCGGCGATGGTGGGGACGGGAATGGCAAGCGGCAGCACTGCGTCCAGCACGTGGTCGTCCCGCAGATATGCGTTTGCAAGCACGTAGTCGCCCAGCCGCTGACTGCCGCGCAGGCCGCCGCAATGACCGACCATCAGCCACACATGTGGGCGCAGCACCGCGAGGTGATCCGTCACGGTCTTCGCGTTCGATGGCCCAACGCCGATATTGATCAGCGTGATGCCTTCGCCGTTCGGCTGCACCAGGTGATAGGCCGGCATTTGCGGCATCTTGGCGAGCGGCGGGGTCGCCGGCTCTTTGCCCTTCTCGGTGATGCGGTTGCCCGGCTCGACGAACCGAACCGCGTGGCCCGCGTCGATCTCCGCCAAGCCATGCGCCACGAACTCGTCGATGTAGCGCTGGTAGTTGGTGAACAGCACGAAGCTCTGGAAGTGCGGCGCGTCGGTGCCGGTATAGTGCCGCAACCGGTGCAGCGAGTAATCGGTGCGCTCGGCGGTGAACAGCGCCAGCGGCCCGCTCTCCACGCCCGTCCAGCGCGCGCCGTCGACCACGGTGTCGTCCGCGGCGTCCAAACGGGGCAGGGGGAAATGCCGCGCCAGTTCGATCCGCTGCTCCGCCGACATCGCCGACGCGGCGCGTTCCACTGCGAACGTCAGCGGGATGGCGGTACGGCTCTTGCCGACGAACACCTCCGCCTTGCTGTTCTGCATCAGCAGCGTGAGCTGCTCGATCAGGTAGTCGCGGAATAGGCGCGGGTTGGTGATCGTGGTGCCGTAGAACCCGGGCCGGGGCACTTTTCCATACGCCAGCGTCGTGGTGTGTGGCACCGCCTCTACTTCGACACCGAGATACGGATAGACGGGATGCTTTCCCGGTTTCTTGCCGGTCTTCGCATAAGTCTCGAAATTCTTCTCGATCTGCGCGATCGCCTTGTCGTAGAGCGCGATCAGGTGGTCGACCACCTCTTCGGCACCACTGCACCGCACAAGTTCGGTCGCGGGAACGTTGCCGGCTTTGGGACCTGGCGAATCCGTCTTCACAGGAAGGAGGTTCCTACCGGAAGCGGCCGCAGGCCAAGGTGCTTCGCACATGACTGGCCGATATCGGCGAACGAGTTGCGCTGGCCGATCGGTCCCGGCGCGATCTTCTGCCCGAACGCGATGACTGGCACGAATTCACGCGTGTGATCGGTGCCGGGCCAGGTTGGATCGCAGCCATGGTCGGCACTGAACACCGCCATGTCGTCCGGCCGCATCGCCGCCTGCAACTCCGGGATGCGCTTGTCGAATGCTTCCAGCGCGCCGGCATAACCCGCGATGTCGCGGCGGTGGCCGTACAGCGTGTCGAAGTCCACGAAGTTGGCGAAGATGATCGCGTCCTCCGGCCCCGCCTTCACCAGGTTCAGCATCGCGTCGAACACCTCGTCATTGGTGAAGGCTTTCACGTAGTTCGTGATGCCCTTCGCCGCGAAGATATCGCTGATCTTGCCGATGCCGTATGTCGGCTTACCCGTCGCCGCGTAGGTGTCGAGCAGAGTCGGGCCGTGCGGCGGCATCGCATAATCGTGTCGATTGCCCGTGCGCTTGAATTCGCCCGGCTTCGCGCCGACGAACGGGCGTGCGATCACCCGGCCGACATTGTACTTGTCCACGAGCTTGCGGGCTGTGTGGCAGTGTTCGTACAGCCGGTCGAGACCGTAGTGCGTCTCATGTGCCGCGATCTGGAAAACCGAATCCGCGGACGTGTAACAAATCGGCTTGCCTGTCTTGATGTGCTCGACGCCAAGCTCATCGAGAATCTCCGTGCCCGACGCATGGCAATCGCCAAGGATTCCCGGCACGCCCGTCTGTTCGATGAACGCCTTGGTAAGCGCCGGCGGAAAGCTCGGCACGGTCTTCGGAAAGAACCCCCAATCATATTCGACCGGCAGGCCCATCATCTCCCAATGCCCGCTCGGCGTGTCCTTGCCGCGGCCCTGTTCGGCGGCGTAGCCGTACTTGCCGACTATCTTGCCGGGCTTCGGCATCGTCACGCGCGGGTCGGCGCCATGCGCCGCTTCGCCCAGCCCCAGAGCCATGAAGTTCGGCATGTGCAGCGGCCCGGTGTGGCCATCCCTGCGCGGCAAACCCTCGGCGCACGCCTTGGCGATGTGCCCGAAAGTGTTGGCGCCCTGATCGCCGAACTTCTCCGCGTCAGGCGCTGCGCCCAGGCCGAAGGAGTCCAGAACACCGACAATCGCGCGCACGTGCAAAGTTCCACTAAACTGCCGTTCCAGCGTACAGATTTGTCGCGCCGGACGGAAACGGTTACTTCCCCGCCGCGAGATAGGATCGGGGCGAGCCAAATGGCAAATGAAGTGATCGAAAAAGGCGTCGCGGCGGTCGCGAGCGCCATGCAGGGCAGGCCGTTCCCGAAGACGGCGCTGGTGCTCGGCAGTGGCCTTGGCCCCTTCGCTGACAAGCTCACGGACTCGCACGACATCGCCTATTCAGAGATTCCCGGCTTTCCAATCCCAACCGTGCATGGTCATGCCGGCCGCCTGCGCATCGGCAAAGTGTCAGGCCATGCGCTCGCCTGCCTGCAAGGCCGCTTCCATGCCTACGAGGGACACCCTGCGCGGGCGTTGGCAGTCCCAATCCGCATTCTCAAGCGCCTTGGCGTCGAGCGCCTGATCCTCACGAACGCCGCCGGCAGTATTCGTGCAGACAAACCAGCCGGTTCACTGATGGTCCTGACGGATCACATCAACTTCTCCGGCCAGAATCCGCTGATTGGTCTCAATGACGAAAGCTTCGGCGCCCGGTTCTTCGACATGTCACACGCTTATGATGCGAACCTGCGCGCCGGGCTGCATGCGGCTGCCAAGCACGAAGGCGTCGAGGTCTATGACGGCGTTTATGTCTACGTGCTCGGACCGAATTTCGAGACGCCGGCCGAGATCCGGATGTTCGGCAAGCTCGGCGCCGACGCCGTTGGCATGTCGACGGTGCCTGAGACCCTCACAGCGGTTCACGCCGGCATGAAAGTCGCGGCATTGTCGGTAATCACCAACCTTGCCGCCGGCCTCTCGCAGGACGCACTCACGCATCACGACACGCTTGCCGAGGCGCAGAAGGCGCACACGCGAGTCGAGAAATTGCTGCTCCGTTTTTTTGCTCAATTGGAGCACTAAGAAACCGACGCGCGGTCATGTTGCGGCAATCTGTGCGCGCCCGATTTCGTACGATGTTTGCGCAATGACCTGTGCATCTGAGGTTTGATTTTGCTGCATTATTGCGCAGCGTGACATATTGGGCACGCCGACTGTCACAAATGTTCTGACGACGGCTCTTAGATTGACTGTGTCGATAACCGGGTGAGAGATTGCTGCAAGCGCGAAGCGGCCGTTTACCGTAGGGGATATGGGATCTTCGCCGTTTTGGGGACAAGCGAGCTTAAAACGTCGGTTGTTGACGGCACATGGCGCCAGAGCGGGCGCCGCCGTTTTCATTCATTCCGTGAGGGGAAATCCATGAATATGCGTACAGCCAAGCTGCTGTTGTTGGGCGCGAGCGTAGCCACGCTTGCCGCATCGCCTTCTTTTGCCGCGTCGACCGCCGACGAGGCCGTCGAAATGGTGACGGTGACGGCGGCGCGCACCAGCCCGACCGGCTTCGTCGATGAACACATCTCCAAGCAGCGTTCGACGCTGACGCAGGCGTTCTTCGACACGCAGCCGGCCGGTCAGACACTCTTTCAGGGCCTGAACATGGTCCCGGGCCTGAACTTCACGAACACCGATCCCTACGGCGCATCGGGCGGTAACATCCGCCTGCACGGCATGGACGGCGCGCGCATCTCGTTCACGTGGGACGGCATGCCGCTGAACGACACCGGCAACTACGCGATCTTCACCAACCAGATCGTCGATCCCGAAAACG
>Ga0070666_10002178_pt1 | contig 11904 bp, 9 predicted proteins | sample KBSS23metaG_FD_64677 | JGI IMG/M metagenome (GOLD analysis project Ga0070666, IMG submission 64677) | Switchgrass rhizosphere microbial communities from Kellogg Biological Station, Michigan, USA - KBS S2-3 metaG | ecosystem: Host-associated > Plants > Roots > Rhizosphere > Soil ... | reverse complement strand
TTTACGGAATATTGCGGGCCCTGAAAGGGCATCATCATAATAGCCACTAATGAAATCGGTGGCAACAAAGAATAGGGGGATTGCAATCCCGCAGGGGTTGAATAATCATTTGCCAATTCAAATTCTGTAAACAGATGAGATCAGCTTTCACAATCATTATCTTCCTTGCCATGGGTTTTAGCGCTCACGCGCAAAGCACAGAAGATTCTGTGAAAGCAGCCGTTAATTTATTGTTTGATGGCATGAGAAATGCCGATGCAGCAACCATACAAAGCGCATTTGCCGACAGTGCCGTGCTGCAGACCATTGCCCGGACAAAGGAAGGTAAAGTAGTTGTTAAAAACGATGCAGTAAAAGATTTTGCGCAACATATAAGCAAACTGCCAAAAGATTCCGCAGATGAACGCATTGCGTTTGAAACCATAAAAATTGACGGGCCACTGGCATCGGTTTGGACACCCTATAAATTTTATTATGCCGGCAAGTTCAGTCACTGCGGCGTTGACTCTTTCCAGCTCGTAAGAATAAATGGTGTGTGGAAAATTCAATATTTGATTGATACCCGGCGAAAACAGCCCTGTGAGTAACCGATAATTTTCCTTTTATTGGCAGAATGGCCGAAATCAATTCCATTTCCCGGTTACAGGTAACTAATTACTGGTAATAAACATAAATATCCACTCTTCTGTTCATACTGGCATCGGCATAAAAAGTTGAAATGCCCTTTCCTTCGGATTCTATTATGGAAGGGTCAATCCCAAATTTTAAGACCAGCAGCCTTGCAATTTCTTCAGCCCTTTTTACCGAAAGTATCGCGTTGTAGGCCCTTGTGCCGGCGTCGTCTGTATAGCCCGATACACGTATCTTCTTAATAGTAGGGTTCGATAATAATTTCCTGAAAGTTTCAAGCGTATCCGGGTTAATCAGTTTGAATTTGTCAAACTCAAACAAAACGTTGCTTAACTGAAGTGTATCAATTTTTTTCTTTTGAACAATGACTGTTGTAGCAACGCTTTCCCTGGTTTTTAATGTATCCCCGGCGTGTCTTTTAGTGATAGCATACAATGAGTCTTTATTGGCCTGGTAAGAAAGGCAACCTGCTGCGTGCCGGGGAATAATGCTGATATCGTCGACTTTCAGCGTGATGCCCTGGTAGTCATAGCCTCTTTTTGTTAGGATGGCTTTGTTGTCTTCTGCAGAAAAATTTCCGATTATCAGAAATGCTGCTTCGGTGGTTGCAGTAAATTCTTTTTTTAGCAGGAACCAGTTGTTTTTAAGCTTGCTTGTTTTCGCATCAGCAAAACCGACGTACGATTCCGGTTGCAGCAGGGTGTCTTCCCGGGAAAAAATAAAATGGTCGGTCAGATAAAATCCAATATCGTTAACGTTGGGACCAATTTTATCTTCAGCAACTTTTACACTTACCTCGTATTGCTCACCGGGTACCAGTTTACACAACAGTTTTGTTTGCCAGTATTGCCGGTTGCTGGCATTTCTTACCACATGTAAATTAAAGTATTGCTTTCCGCTGGCCGCGCGGTCGGGGTATAAATGGTAATAGCCCGTTGGCACCGCATTTTTTACAATAAACCAACCCCTGGGACTGCAGGGGCAATGGTATTCATCGCAGATATTTACATCTTCCAGGTTGCCGTTGGGTACTATGTTTTGAGCCCTTACCATTGTAAAGGAAAATAGTAAGAAAGGCAGCAACCATTTTTTTGCAAGTCTATTCATGTAAAAATACATGTAATAAAAATTCAACAAACTGTTTGGGTACGGACAACCGGTTACATTCTCTCCGGCACTTTAATTCCCAGTAAACCCATACCTGAAGCAATAATATTGGCGGTCATCTGGCAAAGGCGCAAACGAAGCTGTTTCTTTTCTTCTGATTCTGCACTGGCAACTTTGTGTTCTGAATAAAATGAACTGAATGTTTTTGCTACGGCATATACATAGTTGGCGATATGCGAGGGGTTATAATCGGTAGCCGCCTGTTCAATAATAACCGGGTATTGCTCCATCGTTACGATTAATTCTTTTTCCAATGGTAATAATGGTGTTGTAAAATGAGCTGCCGGCGCCGCTGTTTCTTTGCGCAGGATTGATTTTATCCTGGCATGGATGAACTGAATAAATGGGCCGGTAAAACCCTGGAAGTCGATACTTTCCTCCGGGTTAAAAAGCATTTTCTTTTTTGGGTCTACCCGCAGCAGGAAAAATTTCAAAGCGCCCAGCCCTATGGTATCGTACAATTCTTTTAATTCATCGCTGGTAAAATCTTTTACCTTACCCAGTTCCTCTGTTTTCTGTTTTGAAACGTTTACCATTTCATCAATCATATCGTCGGCGTCCACCACCGTGCCTTCCCTGGTTTTCATTCTTCCGCTGGGCAATTCCACCATTCCATAGCTCAAATGAAAAATGCCGTCAGCAGCAGGCAGGTCCAGTTTCCGGCAAATTAGTTTCAGTACCTTAAAATGATAATCCTGTTCATTGCCCACCACGTAAATGCTTTTGTTGCATTGGTATTCTTCGTATTTTTTTACAGCAAGGCCAATGTCCTGTGTCATGTAAACAGCGGTGCCATCTTTCCTGCGAACAATTTTTTCATCCAACCCATCTGCCGTTAAATCAATCCATACGCTGCCATCCTCTTTCTGAAAAAAGACGCCCTTCTTCAAACCAAATTCCACCAGGTCTTTGCCCAGTAAATAAGTATCGCTTTCGTAATAGGTTTTATCGAAATCGCTGCCGATTCTTTTATAGGTCACATCGAATCCTGCATATACCCAGCTATTCATTTTTTTCCAGAGCTCAATCACTTCCGGTTTGCCTGCTTCCCAGTCAACCAGCATTTGCTGCGCCTGCAACATGATAGGTGCCTGTTTTTCGGCTGCTTCTTTTTCGATTCCTCCGGCGATCAGTACTTCAACCTGTTTTTTTAATTCCGTTCCAAACAATACGTAATAATCGCCTACAAAATGATCGCCCTTCATGCCCGTGCTTTCGGGGGTGGCGCCATTGGCAAACAGTTGCCAGGCTACCATGCTTTTGCAGATATGGATGCCCCGGTCGTTGGCGATGCAGGTTTTCACTATATCATAACCATTGGCTTTAAGGATGGCGGCGGCGCTCCAGCCCAGAAAATTATTGCGCAGGTGGCCAAGATGCAATGGCTTATTGGTATTGGGTGAAGAATACTCAACCATTACCCGTTCGCCTTTGGCAGGCTGTTTTCCATAATTGCCGTCGGTGTAATTTTTTTGCAGCAATTCCACCCAGTAGCTTTCTGCTACAGAAAGGTTCAAAAACCCTTTAATAATATTATAGCGGCTGAACAGGTGTGGGTAGACGGTAGTTAAGTGTGTGCCCAATTCGTTGCCGGCAGCTTCGGGTGATTTTTTCAATTTCTTTATCAGCGAAAAAAGCACAATGGTATAGTCGCCTTCAAATTCTGGTTTTGTCTGGTTTACCTGGAAATCCTTGTCGGAAAAAGGTTGCTGGTATAATTTGGACAGACTTTCCGTTACTGTGTTTCTTAATAATTCGGCTAATGACATATAAATGTTTCTGGGCTGCAAAAGTACGGAACGATACTTAACCACAATGCCACGGGGCATTGGGATACAGGGAGAAAGGGTAAATGATTAAAAAAATCAGGAATGACCGGGTGTTTTCATGGGCTACGTTGTTCAAAATCAAAATAAAACAGCCGCATTGCTGCGGCTGTGGACGGACAAACAGGGATTGATGGTTTAGGGTCTGGACATAAAGCTTTTAAAACCCTGCCGATAAAAAGCATTACAGATACACAGATGATACAAGACATCATAAGGTTGTAAAGCCTGGCGGGTATTTTAATCCCCCGCCGGTGTTTTAACGATTTATAAAAAACAATGCCGCGCAATAATTATCTTCGCGCCAGTCTAAATAATATTTGTGGTTCATAACCAGGTTACCGCTATAATCGATTTTTTTTACCAGCCTTTTAGAAAATGGCTTCCACTGCAAACCTTCCGGTATGCAGCCTGTGGCGGTGCCAACACAATGCTGGGGTTTCTCTTGTACACTTTTAGCTATAAGTTTATTTTCAGGGAAAAAGTGTTCAACCTGGGTTTTTATGCTTTCAAGCCACATATTGCCTCGCTGATATTTGCCTTTCTCATTAATTTCCCGGTTGGTTTTTTTCTTATGAAGTATGTGGTTTTTGTTGACTCCAATATCAGGGGCAGGGTGCAATTATTCCGATATTTCTTTGTGTTCGTGTCCAACCTTTTTTTAAATTACCTCTTACTCAAGTTGCTGGTTGAATATGTTCATATGAATGCCATCCTTTCGCAGGTCATCTCTACCGTGGTAGTCATTACTACCAGCTATTTACTGCAGCGTCATTTTACTTTTAAGATAGAGGATACCAGCATAGATTAAGAAACCCGCTCTTAGACCAACCCGGTCTGCCAAAAAACAGCCAACAATTAAATTTTAGTGCCTGGTCCCCGGGTTTAAGATGGTCACAGCGTTCAAAATGACCAATTATTGGCCCCATTTCTGCCAATTTTTCATTTTAATTGGCATGGCATAATGATTGACTATCAAACGTAAACATTAAATTCTTTAAATATGGGAAAAATAATAGGAATAGACTTAGGAACTACCAATAGCTGCGTAGCCGTAATGGAGGGCAATGAGCCGGTGGTAATTGCAAATGACGAAGGAAGGCGTACAACCCCTTCTGTTGTGGCTTTCCTTAAAAATGGTGAGCGTAAAGTAGGTGACCCGGCCAAACGCCAGGCCATTACCAACCCGCATAACACTATTACCAGCGTAAAGCGCTTTATGGGCCGCCGGTTTGATGAAGTAACGGAAGAGATCAGTCACTGGAGCTATAAAGTGGCAAAAGGTGACAATAATACCGTACGTATTGACATAGACGGCCGTTTGTATACGCCACAGGAGATTTCTGCCATGGTATTGCAGAAAATGAAAAAAACGGCAGAAGACTACCTGGGTACGGAAGTTACAGATGCGGTGATTACCGTGCCTGCTTACTTCAATGATGCCCAGCGGCAGGCTACCAAAGAAGCCGGTGAAATTGCCGGTTTAAATGTACGTCGTATTGTAAATGAACCTACTGCGGCCGCATTGGCTTATGGCCTTGATAAAGGTGGCAAAGATCACAAAATAGCTGTGTTTGACCTTGGTGGCGGTACGTTTGATATATCTGTACTGGAATTGGGAGATGGCGTTTTTGAAGTAAAAAGCACCAATGGCGATACCCATTTGGGTGGCGATGACTTTGATAAAGTGATCATGGACTGGCTGGCAGAAGAATTCAAAAAAGATGAGAATATCGATCTCCGCAAAGATCCAATGGCATTACAGCGTTTAAAAGAGGCTGCTGAGAAAGCCAAGGTTGAGCTGAGCTCTTCTTCAGAAACCGAAATTAACCTGCCCTATATTACCGCTATTGACGGCGTGCCCAAACACCTGGTGAAAAAGCTAAGCCGCGCCAAATTTGAGCAGATAGCCGATAACCTGTTTGCACGTTGTTTAAAACCCTGTGAACAGGCTTTAAAAGACGCTGGCCTTAACATTAGCCAGATTGATGAAGTGATACTGGTAGGTGGTTCTACCCGTATACCCAAAGTGCAGGAAATTGTAGAAAAGTTCTTTGGTAAGAAGCCAAATAAAGGAGTGAACCCCGATGAGGTGGTGGCCGTTGGTGCCGCTATACAGGGTGCCGTTTTAACCGGTGAAGTAAAAGATGTACTGTTGTTAGACGTAACTCCTTTGTCGCTTGGTATTGAAACAATGGGTGGTGTAATGACCAGATTAATAGAGAGTAACACCACTATACCTACAAAAAAATCAGAGGTGTTTTCAACTGCCAGCGATAATCAGCCCGGTGTGCAGATCCATGTATTGCAGGGAGAGCGCCCAATGAGCAGCCAGAATAAAAGCCTGGGTACCTTTAACCTGGATGGCATTCCGCCAGCTCCGCGCGGGGTACCACAGGTGGAAGTAATTTTTGATATTGATGCCAACGGTATTTTGCATGTAACAGCAAAAGACAAGGGCACCGGTAAAGAGCAAAAAATTCGCATAGAAGCAGGTAGCGGATTAAGCAAGGAAGAAGTGGAAAAAATGAAAAACGAGGCCAAGGCAAATGAAGCAAACGATAAGGCGGAACGTGAAAAAGTGGATAAGGTAAATGCTGCCGACAGCCTGATCTTCCAGACTGAAAAACAAATAAAGGAATTTGGCGATAAAATTCCCGCAGAGAAGAAAGCGCCTATTGAGGCTGCGCTTGCAAAACTGAAGGAAGCACATAAAAGCCAGAACCTGGCCGGTATTGATGCAGCCACTGCAGAAATGAATGCTGCGTGGGCAACTGCCAGCGAAGATATGTACAAGGCTACACAGGGCGCTGGTGCACAACCAGGCGCTGAGGCAGGTGCAAATGCAGGCGGCCCTCAGTCAAACGCAGGAAATGGCAGCGAGAATGTAACAGATGCAGAGTTTGAAGAAGTGAAATAAGCGTACTTAGTATTGAGTATATAGTATTAAGGCAATTGTGTTGAGATAAGAAATCCCTGCGGAGACGCGGGGATTTTTGTTTGAACTATATCTTGCAGATCTGACCGGTTAGGTAAATTTTCACATTGCTCACATTTTCATATATTGAGTATATAGAAATGAGATAAGAAATCCCTGCGGCAATGCGTGTGTTTTTTTTGTTTGAATTACATCCTGCAGATCTGACCGGTTCTGAATTTCCACATTAATCACATTTCCATATTCATCACATTATTTGAGCGGCTGATAAGATGATTTATTAATGCATAAATAAGTACTGATAATATAAACTGTTGTAATAATTACGTAATTACTCAATTTATGCCTGCGTATTAACAGTTTATTTAAGATTGTACTTGCAGGTTAGCTGTTAATAGCTTACTTTTGCATCGTCAAATTGAGCAATTAAATAGTTCGTACGTACTACCACAGGATGATACAAAGCTTGACCCATTTTTACTAACGATTCTTAGGTGTTTTCTTCCGTTTGCTCAAAAAATTAAATTGTAATAATTAAAACAAATATCATGAACAGTAATGTAGTGCCGTCCCGTGTACGGATGGAACCTGTGTTGTTGCAACATTTGGTTGCTGAAGTAAAAGAAACAGTAGCCACAGGAATTAACATGCAGGCAAATGCAAAATCGTCTTCTTTTAAAGCAATTGACCTTTGGAATATTCGCAGAAACGGAAGATTTGTAAACAGTGGTTCAAAAAGAAAAAAAAGCACTTCAATATCGCTTACCCATGTTTCATTCTAATACAGAAGATTTCTTTTACCAATAAGGAACACCGGCACTTAGTGACCGGTGTTTTTTTTGCGTCAATCCGGAAAAGGTTGTAAGATTAAAATACAATAAAATTTTGCCTGTATTATGATGTCCAATTTGCAAAATGGACTATAATCTTTTGAAAGCCAAATTATTGTATTGGGTGCAGTTTTATTTCCAGGGATTAAAAGCCTGGTCATTTTATTGGCATTAATGCTTGCATGTTATTCTTTCGCGTTATACTTTTGCATCGTCATAATGAGCAATCAAATAGTTCGTACAACTACTGCAGGATGATAAAGCTTAATGCTTCTTACTATGATTCTTAGGTGTTTTCTTCCCGGTTGCTCAAAAAATTAAATTGTAATAAATAAAAATCAATACTATGAAAAGTAATGTAATGCCATCTCGTGTACAGATGGAGCCAGTTTTGTTGAAAAATTTAGTGGCTGAAGTAAAAGAAACAATCGCTACCGGAATAGCTATGCATGAAAATGCAAAACCATCTTCTTTTAAGGCAATCAATTTCTGGAATATTCGCAGAAACGGTAGATTTGTAAACAGTGGTTCGAAAAGAAAAAAGATTACATCGTTATCACTTACGCATGTATCTTTCTAATATAAGAGATTTCTTTTACCAATAAAAAACACCGGCACTTAGTGACCGGTGTTTTTTTATTGCTGATTATGGGATCGAGTGATTTTGGGATTTCGTTGGTGCGGTATAAGCAAATCACAAAATCACGCCTTCACAAAATCAGCAATTTTTCTTATTTCGGTATTGAGCGATTTTGAGATTTCGTTGGTGCCGGTATAAGCTAATCACAAAATCACGCCTCCGCAAAATCAGCAATTTTTCTTATTACTGGATCGAGTGATTTTGAGATTTCGTTGGTGCCGGTATAAGCAAATCACAAAATCGCGCCTTCGCAAAATCAGCAATTTTTCTTAATTCGGGATTGAGTGATTTTGAGATTTCGTTGGTGCCGGTATAAGCTAATCACAAAATCACGCCTCCGCAAAATCAGCAATTTTTCTTAATTCGGGATTGAGTGATTTTGAGATTTCGTTGGTGCCGGTATAAGCAAATCACAAAATCACACCTTCACAAAATCAGCAATTTTCACGCAAGTCGTTCAGGAAGCGTAGATAATGAATATCGCAGGCCCAGAAAGATTGCCTGGATAAGACCGAAGCGCCTGGCTTCTGATTTTAGAATGGTGTAAACCGGTTTTTTGTATTTAAATGTTTTCAAATAACTGATTGAACTACCACCACCGGGCACCTCATTTATTTTGTATAAAATAAAACGTCTTCTCATGGAAGTAGGGTAGGGATTTGTTCGGTTTAGTTATTTCCACAGGTAAAACTATAACAATGCTTTCTTTAAAAGAAAACACTTAGACGAATGATAAGGATAACCCGATGGAAGTGTGCAAATGTTCTTTTTCTATCCGGGGGTAGGTCAACAAAGTAAAAACCCCTTGGCCCGGTTAAAACGGGCAGGGGTTTTTTATAAGAAATAGATTGGTATTCAGCTAATTACATAATATCCATGCCTTTTACAAAGGCGGTACACTGAAAAGGGAGAATAAGCGTCAGCCATTCCCAATGCAGGTAAATAGCGGCAATCAGCGCAGCTGTTGAAGCAAGGAATAGTAACCACCATAAACCTGTATTCTTTTTCTGTGTTTCCATTCAATTATTTTTTTGCGAAAATAAGGTAAAAATGCAAAAATTGCACACTTCTTCAGCAAACTAATACATGTATATTCACATGTCGTGTAATAATTACGCAAAAACCGATTTTATCCTATTTTCGTCTCCTTCTAAATCTACCGATAAATGAAACTCCATTTTTATGTACGTTTTCACACAAAAACAGGTGAATCACTAAGTGTTTCCGGCAATATTGATGCACTGGGTAACGGAGATATCTCCAAAGCCCTGCCAATGACCTGGCTGAACAATGATTTTTGGCAGGTTACCACCGAAGCGTCTTTTTCAGCAGAAGCGCCTGTTCATTACAAATATGTCCTTACCTACGCTGATGGTTTCAAGGTAATTGAATGGGACAATGATAAAAAAATAGATTACAGCAAAAGCGGCGCGGAAGAAATACAGCTGGTAGACAGGTGGAATTATGCGGGTGATTTTGAAAATGCTTTTTTTACAGATCCTTTTCAACAAACATTGCTAAAGGAAAATGAAACAAAACTAAAGCCCAAATCGCCTAAAGTATTTACCCATATTTTCAGGGTAAAAGCACCCCTGCTACAAAAAAATGAGGTGGTATGCCTATGCGGCAGCGGTCATGCCCTGGGCGATTGGAACACCAGTGAATGCAAATTACTGGGCAGGGACGGCAACTGGTGGACGGCAAAAATCGCTATCCCCAGGGAATCATTTCCGCTTTTGTACAAATATGGTGTGTACAATACCAAAGAGAAATCCTTTGTACGTTTCGAAGGCGGAGAAAACCGTTTTCTTTTTGGAGATGCTGTTGACAAAATAACCATTCTGCACGATGGTTTTGTGCAGTTACCCAACAATACCTGGCGCGGCGCCGGTGTAGCCCTGCCTGTTTTTAGCCTCCGCAGTAAAGATGGCTTTGGAACAGGAGAATTCAGCGATATCAGGCTATTGGCAGACTGGGCAAAAAAAACAAAACTGCGGCTCATCCAGATATTGCCGGTCAACGATACTTCCGCAACGCTTACAAGAACTGATTCCTACCCTTATTCAGCCATTTCCGCCTTTGCGCTGCATCCTATATACATTAACCTTGATGAAGTAGCCGGAAAAAAACATGCAGCTATCACCAGGGCATTTCGCAAAGCACAAAAACATTTAAACGAATTGCCCGGTCTGGATTATGAGGAAGTGATGAGATTAAAACTATCAGCACTTAAAGACTTGTATACGGTACAAAAGGAAGAATTCCTGGCCGATCAGGAATTTCTTGAATTTTTTGCCATCAATAAAAGCTGGTTGATGCCCTATGCTGCTTTTTGCTACCTGCGCGATAAAAACGGCACCAGCGATTTTACCCGTTGGAAAATCTACAGCGTTTATAATAAAGAAGCCATCGAAAAATACGTTGCTCCCAAGGCCAGGCATTATGATCAGATAGCCCTGCAATATTTTATTCAATTCCATCTTCACCTGCAGTTGAAAAACGCCACCGATTACGCCCGCAAAAACGGGATAATCGTAAAAGGCGATATACCTATCGGTATTGGCCGCAACAGTTGTGATGCCTGGATAAATCCTTCTTTGTATAATATGCACCTGCAGGCCGGCGCTCCGCCCGATGGGTTTGCCGTAAGGGGGCAAAACTGGGGATTTCCCACCTACAACTGGCAAAAAATGGCCGAAGATGATTATGCCTGGTGGAAACAAAGGTTTGACTCGATGAGCAAATATTTTGATGCTTTCCGGATTGACCATATCCTGGGTTTCTTTCGCATATGGTCTATACCCATTAATGCGGTTGAAGGCATTATGGGACATTTTGTGCCGGACACCCCCGTGTACCTGAACGAATTTAATGAACGCAAAATATGGTTTGTACGTCAACGTTATACACAGCCGTTTATTACAGACGCCGTGGTTAACGAAATTTTTGGAGAACAGACCGGCATTTTTATAAAAGAACATTTTCTTACACCGGACAATACGGGCCAGTACAAATTAAAAGAAGCGTTTGATACTCAACGTAAGGTGGAAGCATATTTTGCAGGAATGAGTGACAGCGGGGAAAATAACAGTATGAAACAGGGATTGTATGATCTTTTATCGAATGTTATATTGTTCGAAAAAGAAGGAAGCGATGGCGAACAGTTTCATTTTAGATTTGGAATGGACACTACTTCTTCCTTCCGGCACCTTGAATGGCATACGCAGCAGCAGTTGAAAGATTTGTACATCAACTACTTCTTTCAGCGGCAGGATTGGTCGTGGAAGCATGAAGCAATGAATAAGCTGCCTGTTTTAAAAGCCTCCACCAATATGCTGGTGTGTGGAGAGGATTTGGGAATGGTACCTTATTCGGTGCCCGATGTAATGCGCCAGCTGGGTATTCTGAGCCTGGAAATTCAACGTATGCCGAAGGACGACCGAAAAGAATTTTTTCACCCCGACGATGCGCCCTACCTCTCCGTTGTTACGCCTTCAACGCATGACATGAGCACCATCCGGGGCTGGTGGGAGGAAGATAAAAATAAAACGCAGCATTTTTTTAATTTTGAGCTGGGGCAATGGGGTAGTGCACCCGCTACCTGTGAAGCCTGGATAAGCCGTGCCATTGTATTGCAGCATTTGCATTGCCCTGCCATGTGGAGTGTTTTCCAGTTGCAGGATCTGCTGGGCATGAGCGAAGACCTGCGGCAGTCCCTGCCGGCCGATGAAAGAATTAATATACCGGCAGATCCCAGGCACTACTGGAAATACAGGATGCATTTGACCCTTGAACAATTGTTAAAAGAAAAAACGTTTAACCACGACCTGCGGCAGTCTGTACTGGAAAGCGGAAGATAAGATGCTGCAGGGC